>OFFU01000164.1_pt1 | contig 77028 bp, 60 predicted proteins | sample 1521451 | NCBI WGS metagenome assembly OFFU01 (sample SAMEA3504106, study PRJEB24116) | mouse gut metagenome | biome: mouse gut; feature: mouse-associated habitat; material: faeces | place: Denmark | collected 2011 | reverse complement strand
AAGTGAACACGAAAGAGGTGAACACCTCAATTAGTGTTCACCTCCTACTCGATTTGTATAGAGACGTTGATCAGTATTGTTCGTTTTCGTTGGGGAAGTCGCCGGTCTTGACGTCGTCGATGTAGGCGCCGACGGCTTGGTTGATTACTGTTGAGAGGTCGGCGTAGCGGCGGAGGAATTTGGGTGAGAAGCCTTTGTTGATACCGAGCATGTCGTGCATGACGAGTACCTGTCCGTCGACACCGCCGCCGGCTCCGATACCGATTACGGGTATGGTAAGCTCCTGTGCCACGCGGGCGGCGAGCTTGGCGGGTATTTTCTCGAGTACGAGTGCGAAGCAGCCTATTTCTTCGAGCATGTGGGCGTCGTCGATAAGTTTCTGAGCCTCGGCTTCTTCTTTAGCGCGAACGGCGTAGGTGCCGAATTTGTTGATAGACTGAGGAGTGAGGCCGAGATGTCCCATCACCGGAATGCCTGCTGAGAGTATGCGCTCGATAGATTCGCGGATCTCGCTGCCGCCTTCCATCTTTACAGCCTCGGCATGGCTCTCTTTCATGATTCTGATGGCCGAGGCAAGAGCCTCTATGGGGTTACCCTGATATGTGCCGAAAGGCATGTCGCACACCACAAGGGCGCGGTTGGTGCCTTTTATTACGCTCTTGGCGTGGTATATCATCTGGTCGAGGGTCATGGGGAGAGTGGTCATGTTGCCGGCCATGACATTTGAGGCAGAGTCGCCGACAAGAATCACATCCATGCCGGCTTGGTCGATGAGCTGGGCCATGGAGTAGTCGTAGGCCGTGAGCATGGCGATTTTCTCGCCGCGGCGTTTCATTTCGATGAGGCGCGAGGTTGTGACCTTGCGTTCTTTGTCTACAGTGTTTGTTGACATAGTTATGAATTATATTCTTTAAATATATGGGCAGCCCTTTCTCAGGGCTACCCATGGGGAATATAGATAGGGAGGTTTAGATCATTGTAATCCTAAGGAGGCAAGAATCTCGATGGCTTCCTGCGCCGACATGCGGTGTCGTTCGGTCAGCTTGGAGGCAAAGGAGTGTGCTATGGGAGCGACGCTGTGATGGCGGAAAATGCGGTCGGCATATTGTCGGCAGTTCTCGAAGAGGTTGTCGGCTTCGTCGGAGTCCATGTCGAGATGTTCGTTTGCATCGTAGCGCAGGGCCTCGCGCAGGGCTGCTATCTCATCGGCGGCAAGGGCTTTGCGGGCGAGGATATAGCGGCGGCATGCGAGGTTTCCCAATGCGAGCGAGGCTGAGAGGCGCAACTCGCGCAGAGTCTGCTCCCAGATGATTTTTGCCGACATGCGCGGGTTTCCGCGGAAGCCGTAGTCGTGGCTCATGATAATATATTCGCCGGTAGGGGAGTCGAGGTCAATGCCGTCGAAATATTTTTCGGCGTCGAGAGCGACGAGGGTTATCGCCATGCCGGCAATACCGTAGGTTTTGTCGCGCTCGTCGATGTATTGTAGAGTGTTAGGAGTCATAAACCTGAATTAATTTATAACCAATATTTTAGCAACGGCGCCTTTCGACGAACCGTCATTGTTTTGCGAAGCGAAAACGAAGTAGACGCCTGATTTTACGCGCCGGCCTGCGGGATCGCAACCATCCCACGATACCATGCCGCCCTCGCTGCGTCCCTGATAGAATACGTTGCCGGCAGAATCGGCGATCTTGACAAGAGAATTGTCCATCAGTCCGGCGATTGTAATCCATCCTGTATAGTCGGGGCGTACGGGATTGGGGTAGGCGTAGACTTCAGAGTAGTCTTCAGCTGCGGGACCGGCGTCGCTGTCGTAGCAGGCGAGGCCGTTGTCGGTTCCAAAATACACGCGGTTGCCCGTCGGGTCGCACTCGACTGAGGCTATGGTGTTGGATGGCAGCGGGGAGTTGTCGGTGTCGTAGTGGGCGATTATTTCAGTGCCGTCGGCGCTGACAAGGTATGCGCCGGAGTTGGTGGCATACCATTTGCGGTTTGCCGCGTCGATGGCGATGTCGTATACAATGTTAGTCTCAAGCAGGTAGTCGCCGAGACCGGTGCCGTCGTTGCGGGCCACGATGGGGCGGCGCACATTGAGTTGTCCTCCGAATGCGTCGGCAGGATTGTCGATAACGAATGTGCCGGTGTGCATGCCTACCCATATTTTACCGTCGTGGTCTTCTTTGGCACAACTTATGTGGCGGGGCGAGAGGGTGTTTCCGTTCTGGTCGGTGAATGTCTTGAAGTAGGCGAGGCGGTCGTCGCTCGTCTGAAGCGGTGTGTTGTTGTGCGCTTGGAATACAAGAATCGGCTCCCAACCACCTTGGTTGATGATGTTAACCGGTGTGCGGCGGCAGAATGTGGTAAACATATCGCGCGAGGTGACGAAGTCGGAGCGCAAAACCAGCGGAACCCAATCTGTTTTCTTGATGTTGCGGATATCTTTGCGTTTGGCGGCGGGGAGTATGAGCACGTAGGGCGAGGCTTTCTCATCGTCAAGGCCTTGGGTAATCCAGAGATTGCCGTCGTTGTCGATGTCGACGTGCATAATGCGGTCGTAGCCGGGGCGTCCTTGGTTGAAGGGGCAGTTGTTGGAGTCAATAGTCTGGATCAGTTCTCCGTCTTTGATGACGAATATTCCGGCAACGCAGTTGGTGATGTAATACATGTCAGAGTCGTCGGGGTCGACGGCGAGGGCTGTAGTGCCGCCGGTCATCAGAGGAGTGTTGTCTTGCTCCTGTATCGTGAAATATGTGGGATGTACTGTCGCGGGCGGATTGAAGGAAGCCGGCTGCACATCGCGCACATATCCGTTTTCAATCACGCATGTGCGGGCGATATAGTGGTTGGCATTGTCGGGATATGCGGGATTGTCGGAAAGACCTACATCGAACAGGAATGAGTATGACAGGTTGCTTGCATAGAGCTTGCTGCCGTCGGCGCTGTAGCTCATCTTGAATGGGCGGGTAGTGGTGAGAGCCTCGGGTTTGTAAGGCTGCATGAGCACCGAGGGGGTGTTGCCGGCGAGATTGAGGCGCGTGATACCTGCCGGAGTGTTTACCCAGACAGACGATAGTGAATTCAAAAACGCGTCGGCACCTGCATACTCCGAGGGCAGGGTAGCGTAGGATACATTGTATTCTTTATCAACCAGCACTATGCGGTTGTTGTCGGTGCAGTAGACTCCGATGTCGGAAGACTTCAAGTCAGTTTTTGCCGCTACACTGCCAAGACTGATTTCTTTTTCTGTTTCGGATTCAAAATCGTAAGTCTCGCGATATAGATCAGGTTTGCTGATATACATGTATACCAAGCTGTTGTCGTCCAGTTTGGCTATATCAGAATGCCACAGACTGCGGCATTGGCGCATTTTAGCAAGTTCGTTATGCCTGTCGTCATAGCGCGAGGCATAGACATTCTGATTGTTGAACAAAAGCAGATGATCTCCCATTACAAATACGCTTGTTATGGGAACATTGTATATGCCTGATTCGATGACGAGGTGGCGCTCGTCGTCGAATACGACAAGGCCGAACTCTGTAGCCACGAATATGCGGTCGTGGCCGAAGTCAACGTCAAGTATGCCACGGCTTACGGTGAGGCTTGCGTCTTTGATTTCGGGCAGATTTACGGTCTTGCCGTTGTCGTAGAGCAGGTCGATATTGCCGTTGGAGTATGCGACAAAGAGGTAGCGCTTGTCTTTGTTATAGGCGATTTTGCTTATGGCGTCGCGCTCGGTGAGCTTGTTGAATACATTGTAGGCGTAGCTCTCGTTGTCGTCGTCGGAAAAAGAGAAGAGAGAAGTGCCGGAGAGAAGATATGTCTTGTCGGGAGTCTCGATGACATTGGAGAATGTGTCGCCCACAGACGGAAACAGGGTCCACCGCCCCTCTTTCTGCTGAGCGAAAAGAGAGGTGAAGGCGGCAAAAACAGCCAACAAGGCAAGGAGTTGTCTGATCATGAAATTATTGCTTGGAAGAGAGACATAGATATTTACACAGCTCGCGCACAGCGCGGCCGCGATGGCTGACGGCATTTTTCTCGTCGGGCGAGGCCTCTGCGAAAGATTTGCTCCAACCTTGGGGCACGAATAGAGGGTCGTAGCCGAAGCCGGCGTCGCCTTGTGGCGCATTGAGAATCGTACCTTCTACAGTGCCGTGGAAAAACATCGGCTCATGATCCTTGCGGACGAGAGCGATTACAGTACGGAAACGAGCCGAGCGGTCGGCCGCGCCGGCAAGTTCGCTGAGCAGTTTGGCATTGTTGGCTGCGTCGTCGTGGCCGGCGCCGGCATATCTGGCGCTGTGAATACCCGGGGCGCCGCCGAGAGCGTCTACTTCGAGGCCGGAGTCATCGGCAATGCAGTCGAGGCCGTAGCGCTCGAGCACCCATTGCGCTTTTGCAAGGGCGTTGCCTTCGAAAGTGTCGGCGTCTTCGGGAATGTCGTCGTGGCAGCCGATGTCGGCTAAAGATACAACGCAAAAGCGCCCGGCGAGCATTTTTCGGAGCTCGCCGAGCTTATGGGCGTTGTTGGTTGCAAATACTAATTTATCCATCTATTACTTAACGTGCAAGAAGGGTAAATATTGTGTTGTCAGCCTACTACTATGTTGACAATCTTGCCGGGTACAACGATTACCTTGCGCACCGTCTTGCCTTCGAGCCATTTTGCGGCGGCGGGGTCGGCAAGTGCCATTGCCTGAAGCTCATCGGCAGTGGCGTCGACGGCGGCGGTGATGTTGAAGCGCGGCTTGCCGTTGAACGACACGGCCATTGTCACGGAGTTCTCCTTGAGGTATTCTTCGTTGAACTCGGGCCAAGAGCTGTTGAAAATCGAGCCCTCGTTGCCAAGAGCGTTGTGCCAGAGCTCGTCGGCCACGTGGGGTGCGAAGGGTGCGAGCACAAGCAGGAGCTGGCCGAGCACCTCGCGCGACCGACATTTCTGGGCGGCGAGCTCGTTGACGCAGATCATGAATGCCGATACCGAGGTGTTGAACGAGAATGTCTCGATGTCGCCGGTGACTTTCTTGATGAGCTTGTGAATGCTCTTGAGGTTGTCGGCGGTGGGCTTGCTGTCGTCAACGAGGCATGTGTCGCCGTTCCAATAGAGAGCCCAGAGCTTCTTGATGAAGCGGAACACGCCGTCGATACCGTTTGTATCCCATGGTTTGCTCTGCTCGATGGGACCGAGGAACATCTCGTAGAGACGCAGGGTGTCGGCGCCGTAGCGCTCAACGATATCGTCGGGGTTTACGACGTTGTGCTTCGACTTCGACATTTTCTCTATCGCCCATCCGCAGACATATTTGCCATTGTCTTCGGTGATGAACTCGGCGTCGGCGAACTCGGGGCGCCATGCGCGGAAAGCCTCGGTGTCAAGCACGTCGTTCTTTACCATGTTGATGTCTACCAGCAGCGGAGTGGTGTCGTAGTTGTCTTTGAGGCCGAATGACACGAATGTGTTTGTGTCTTTGATACGGTAAACAAAGTTCGACCGGCCCTGAATCATGCCTTGGTTGATGAGCTTGCGGAAAGGCTCGTCCTCGCAGATATATCCGTAGTCGAAGAGGAATTTATCCCAGAAACGGCTGTAGATGAGGTGGCCTGTGGCATGCTCGCTGCCACCTACATAGAGGTCGACATTGCGCCAGTAGTCGTTGGCTTCTTTCGATACGAGTGCCTCGCTGTTGTGCGGGTCCATGTAGCGGAGGTAGTAGGCCGACGAACCGGCGAAGCCGGGCATGGTGTTGAGCTCAAGAGGATAGCCCTCGGGAGTCTTCCAGTCTTTGGCGCGGCCCAGCGGCGGCTCACCTGTCTCGGTGGGCAGGTATTTGTCTACGGCGGGGAGCTCGAGGGGCAGATTGTCGTAGGGGCGGGCAATGCCGTCGACATAGCATACGGGGATGGGCTCGCCCCAATAGCGCTGACGGCTGAAGATTGCGTCGCGCAGGCGGTAGTTTACTTTCACACGGCCGATACCGGCTTCCTCGATATATTTCTTGGCAGCCTTGATGGCGTCTTTCACGTCGAGGCCGTTGAGGTCGAGGCCGGGGCCGGCGCTGTTGATCATCTTGCCTTCCTTGGCGTCGAATGAAGCCTCGCTCACGTCGGCTCCCTCGATAAGCGGAATGATGGGGAGGTCGAAATGACGGGCGAAGGCATAGTCGCGGCTGTCGTGGGCGGGCACGGCCATGATGGCGCCCGTGCCGTAGCCGGCAAGAACATAGTCGCTGATCCACACCGGTACTTTCTTGCCCGAGAGAGGATTGATGGCGTAGCTGCCTGAGAATACGCCGGTGACGCGGCGGTCGATCATGCGCTCGCGCTCGGTGCGGTGGCGGATAGAGGCAAGGTATTCGTCGACTGCGGGGCGCTGCTCGGCGGTGGTGAGCACGTCGACGAGTTTGCTCTCGGGGGCAAGTACCATGAAGGTGACGCCGAATACGGTGTCGGGGCGGGTGGTGAATATCTCAAGATCGAGCTCGGGGCGTCCGTCTACCTTGAAGTGCATTTCAGCGCCCTCGCTGCGGCCGATCCAATTGCGCTGTGTCTCTTTGATAGAGTCGCTCCAGTCTATTTTCTCAAGACCGTCGAGGAGGCGCTGGCTGTAGGCGGATACGCGCAGGAACCACTGCCACATTTTCTTTTGCTCCACCGGGTGGCCGCCGCGCTCGCTCACTCCGTCGACAACCTCGTCGTTGGCAAGGACGGTGCCAAGTGCCGGACACCAGTTCACTACACTATAGCCAAGGTAGGCGAGGCGGTAGTTCATCAGCGTGTCGGCCTTTTCCTTATCGCTCATGGCTCCCCAGTCGGCGGCGGTGAACGAGAGCTCTTTTGTGCAGGCGGCGTCTACGCCCTCAGTGCCCTTTTCGGCGAAATGCTTCTCGAGCTCTTCGATGGGCATGGCGCGGTCGGCCTTGCGGTCGTAGTAAGAGCCGAACATCTTGAGGAAAGCCCATTGGGTCCATTTGTAATACTCGGGGTCGCAGGTGCGGATCTGGCGGCTCCAGTCAAACGACAGACCGATGTTCTCGAGCTGCTCGATATAGCGGGCTATATTTTTATTGGTGGTGATTTCGGGGTGTTGGCCGGTCTCTATGGCATGCTGCTCGGCGGGCAGACCGTAGGCGTCGAAGCCCATGGGGTGGAGCACATTGAAGCCGCAGAGACGTTTGTAGCGCGAATAGATGTCGCTCGAGATGTAGCCTAAGGGGTGGCCTACGTGCAGGCCGGCGCCCGAAGGATAGGGGAACATGTCGAGCACATAAAATTTGGGGCGTGATTTGTCGATGTCGACGCGGTAGAGGTCGATATCCTGCCAGTATTGCCGCACGCGCGGCTCTATTTCTCTATGATTGTATTCCATATCGGTTAAAAGTTTAAGGTTTGTGGTTGGTGGGCGGTGGTCAGCGAGTTAGTTTTTGCTGATACCACTGCCGGGCTGCCACAAACTTCAAGTTTTGTTGAACTTGAATATTTATTTGCTCAGTTCGAGCATTCGTTCGATTGGCCGTAGAGCTTTCTCGGCCAGTGCGGGGTCAACGTTTATCTCGTTGCTCTCATCGCGCAGGCAGTCGCGCAGCTTCTCAAGAGTGTTGAGCTTCATGAAGTTGCAGTCGTTGCAGCCGCAGGTGCTGTCGCTCGGCGGTGCGGGGACGAAGTTCTTGTGAGGAGCTCCCTTGCGCATTTGATGGAGTATGCCGCTCTCGGTGGCCACAATGAAAGTGTCGCTGTCGCTCGCAAGGGCATAGTCGAGCAGCACGGCGGTAGAGCCTACCTTGTCGGCCATCAGCACTACGGGGCGTTTGCACTCGGGGTGTACGAGCACCGGAGCACCGGGATATTTCTTTTTCAAATCCGCAATGCCCTCAACGGAGAAGCGCTCATGCACATGGCATGCGCCGTCCCACAGCAGCATGTCGCGGCCCGTGACGGAGTTGATATACGCTCCGAGGTTGCGGTCGGGGCCGAAGATGAGCTTGGCGTCGGCCGGGAAAGACTCCACAATCTTGCGGGCGTTGCCCGAGGTTACGAGCACGTCGCTGAGAGCCTTGACTTCTACAGAGGTGTTGACATACGAAATCACCGTATAGCCCGGATGGGCGGCTATGAAGGCTGCGAAGTCATCGGCGGGGCAGCTGTCGGCGAGCGAGCAGCCGGCGTCCATGTCGGGCACGAGCACCTTCTTGCCGGGGCAGAGCACCTTTACGGTCTCGGCCATGAAATCGACGCCGCACATCACCACGATGTCGGCCTCGGCAGCCGTCGCGGCAGCTTTTTGGGCGAGAGCGAGAGAGTCGCCCACATGGTCGGCTATATCCTGAATCGCTCCGTCAACATAGTAATGGGCCAGAATCACGGCGTTCTTGTCGTGCTTGAGCCTTATAATTTCATCGACCAGCTCGCGGCGTCCCGCGGCTGAGTCACAAGTGCTACATTTCATAAGCTTATAATTACGCTGCAAAAATAAGCATTTTCTTCAAGCTGTGCAACACCTCCGGGGCAAGCGAAACGCTCTATCTGCCCAACAGCCGCGCGCCGATAGTCTCGCCGCCGCCGAATGGAAACGGCAGCGAGCATACATAAATAATAAGTATAAGGAATATAGCGATTATCACTACCGTGCCATAGCGAATGAAGCCTCCGGGCATTTCGCCGATGAGGCGGCGGATTTTCTCCGACCGTATCCCGATGTTGTCATGTTCTTTTTTCATAGACCCAGCTCAAGTTGGTTTTTTATCAGATTGTAGTATGCCCCTTTTCGGGCTGTCAGCTCGCTGTGGCTGCCTTGCTCTACAATCCGACCCTTGTCGAGCACCACAATCGAGTCGGCATTCTTTACTGTAGACAATCTGTGAGCCACCACCACCACCGTGCGGCCACGGTAGAACTGATCGAGGTTTTCAACTATGTATCTCTCGTTTTCAGCGTCGAGGGCGTTTGTCGCTTCATCGAAAAAAATAAATTCAGGATTGCGGTAGATGGCGCGGGCGATAAGTATACGCTGCTTCTGCCCTTGGCTCAGGCCGATACCCTCCGGCCCGATATTTGTGTCGTAGCCCAAGGGCAGGGATGTTATGAAGCTGTCGATACATGCTTTTTGGGCGGCCTGCCGCATACGGTCGGTGTCAATCTCGCCATCATCTACGGCAATGTTGCGGGCTATCGATTCGGAGAAAATAACGCCGTCCTGCATTACCGCTCCGCAGCGGCTGCGCCAGTCGTCCATGTCGAATGCCGACAGGTCGGTTTCGCCAAGAACGATATTGCCGGCGGTAGGACGGTAGTAGCCAAGGAGCAGTTTCACCAAGGTTGTCTTTCCGCTACCCGAGGCGCCGACGATGGCAGTGAATTTGTCGGGCTCGATGGTGAGGCAGATGTTGTCGAGGATGTTTTTGTTGGCATGGCGGTCGTATTTGAAATCGACATTGCGCATGATGAGGGCTTTGCCGTCGGTTTCTCTGACTTCAAGAGCGGCGGCCTGCCACTTCTTCCTCTGAGTCGTGAATCTCGTTGATACGTTCGAGCGAAATCTTCACATCCTGAAGAGTGTAGGCAAACGATACAAACTGACTCACCGGCGAATTGAGCTGACCGATGATATACTGCATGGCCATCATGGCGCCTAAAGTGAGCTCGCCCTGTATCACAGCCGTGGCGGCAAGCACGGTTATCAATATGTTTTTAAGCTCGTTGATAAACACTGAGCCCGCTTCTTGAGTCTGCTGCAGTTTGAGCGATTTCATCTGCACCATGAAAAGGTCGGCCTGAGTGTCTTCCCACTCCCAACGGCGGCGCCGACCGCAGTTCTGCAGCTTGATTTCCTGCATGGCGGTGATAAACTGATAAGTCTTGTTCTGACTGTTGGCCGAGGCACTGAAAAGCTCATAGTCGAGCAATTTGCGACGGTGGAGAAACAGGCACACCCACACGCTGTAGATAATGCTGCACACAAGAAATACCCCGAAAATAAAAGGATTGTAGAAGCATAGCATTACACTGAACACCACAAAGGTAATCACCGAGAAAAGTATGCCAAGACATTGTTGGGTGAGAAACGACTGTACCCTCGAGTGGTCTGACATGCGCTGGAGTATATCGCCGAGCTGCTTTGTGTCGAAATACGCCATCGGCAGCCTCAGCAGCTTTATAAGAAAATCACTCAGCAGCGAGATATTGATACGCATTGATATATGGAGCAATATCCAACGGCGGATGAAGTCGGTGCTCGTTTTGCCGATCACTATCACAAGCTCGCCTATCAGTATCAGCCACACAAGTCTTATGCTGCGGTTGTGTATGCCGAGGTCCACTATGCCTTGGGTCATCAGCGGCAGGATAATCTCAAGCAGACAGCCGAGCCCCATGCCCAAGGCTATCTGCAGGAGGTAGCGGCGGTATTGGTGCAGATAGCCGAACAGGAACGAGAACGACCGCCGGGGGCTCACAGGCTCATCGGGGCAGAGGGTGTCGAAATCATCTCCCGGCTCGAAAAACATGGCTACGCCCAACTCCCGGCCGTCGCGGCTGGTGCTGAGCCAGTTGGCGAGAAATTCCTCTTCCGACAGCTTATATATGCCCTTCGCCGGGTCGGCGATATGATAGCGTCCGCTCTTCTCTCCGAGAAACACCACAAAATGCCGTTGCTTCCAATAGATGATACAAGGCACCGGACATGCTGCCAAGTCCTCAGCCGACAGCCGTGCACCCTTGCTGCGCAGGCCTATCGCGGCGGCAGCGTCGCCGATACCCTTCATCGATATTCCCTGATTGGTGGTGCTGCAGTATGCGCCGAGCTGGGCAAGGCTTATCTTCTTGCCGAGATAGCGGCATATCATGGCAAGGCAGGCGACGCCACATTGCATGGCGTCGTGCTGCCTCACAAAATATCTCCGCTTGAATTTTACTGTCATTCGGCGATACTTATTCGGGATTCGCGGCTTTGCAGTACCTCTCCGAGATTAATACGCCGCTTGGCGTTGGCGCGTATGGTGTAGCGCAAAGTCAAGGTCGGACGGATATCTTTGAAGCAATACCTGCGCAACGACATTTCGTAGAAGTCTCCATTGCTTGTGACTGTCTTGTCATGTACGGTTCCTGCAAGGTTGGCAACTTTTACACCAATATATAAATCATTGACCGCTTCGTAGATACACTGAAGACTGAATTCTTCCGGTTTGTATTTATCTTGGAAGCCGTATCTGCGAACATACTTATTCCTATAAGTGAAGTTGCCATAGAAATTAAACCTCTTCACATTGAATTGGAATCCGGCATTAAGCCAATAGGAATTACCTGAGTTAGGCGACGAATAGTAATAACCGATTGTGCCGCCACCTACAAAGATTCTTCCGAAAGGGAGCCTGTAATTCACATTTGTGCCGATTGAATAATATTTGAAATAGGCATCGTTTGCGTAGGTTTTCACTATAAGCCCATCTTCGTTGACGTATTGATAGGGGTTCATGCCATTAGTCTCATCGCTATAAACGGCGTTGAGGTTCACATACCATTTTTTATACAAATAAGTATATTGCAACGAGACTTTACTAAGATTTTCAGGCCTAAGGTATGGGTTGCCGCACGTTATCTGCAATGGGTCGGTGGATGTATTTGCCGGATTTAAATAGGTGATGTCGGGTGCTGTGTGCCCTAACGAATAAAACAGGGCAAGCATATTTTTGTTGTTAATGCTGTAATCAGCAAATACCAGACAGGAGAAAGGCCAAAAACTACGGTCATACCCTGCATTGCCAAGCATAGTGCCCTCATTGGCAATCGTTGCTGAAATACTGAATTTCTTGATGGACCAATCCAAGCTCAAATAGGCATATTGGATGTATTTCTTAAATGAAAACTTGTTGATATCAGATAATTCATTCATTCGTTGGTTAATATAGTCGATGTTTAACCCTGCACCTAACTTGAGATTGTCACGAATGGGATAATTATAAAATAACTGGCCGCTGATTCGGTTGCTTATGAGCTTATATATCATGTCGATATCTGTGATATCGGAGCCGAAAAGTTCTTGGCGCTTCATTGTGCTATTGACGTGGTTGTATGCATACGATACATTACCGCTGATAGTGTGCTGCTCAGAGAACTGATGGCGGTAATATGCCAAACCTTCAAGTATCTTATATGGTTCTCGGGTTGAGGCATGATATGAATTTTCCAAGGCGTCATATTTGCCGTCTCCGTTTTGCGTGGTCTTAACCAATGATGTTTGTCCCGAAATGTTTATGGCATAATTATTCTGCTTGTCGGGCACGCCTTTCAGCATTAACGATCCGCTCCAGTTGCGGGAATTGTTGTATTTTGTTTCATCAAGCTGCTGCACGAAGCTGCCGTTTGAGCGGGTCGTTTCAGATTCTGTCCGGTTGTTGTATAAATAGTTGAAACCGGCTTTGCCATAAAGACTGACTTTAGGATTACCCACCTCGAAGTTGATATTTGTATAGCCGTTGTCGAGGGGTATTGCATGGGCGGTATTTGCTTCGGCCCATAGATATGGGCGCTCTTTCTTGCGGACTTTGATATTGATTACAGATTTGTAGCCCATCACCTTATATCTTACCGGGGGATTGGTGATTACTTCGACCGAAATTATATCTGCCGGATTCAAGGGTGCGATTCCGCTGTTCAAATCATCTCCATTGACCAAAATTTTAGGATTCTCGTCGGATAGAGTTTCTATGCTTCCTTTTGCAATGTCAGACATGAGCATAGGTATTTCTGCCAGCGCTTTGAACGGGTCGCGCATTTTGCGGGCTTTCTCAGATAGATAGAAGAGCATACCACCGGAGGTCTGCGTAGCGGTGGCGCTGCGGTCGGTGGTGACCGTCAATTCATTCAGCTCTATACTCTTGCGCGGGGTGAGCAATGCATATTTCATGTCGGAACTTTCATGAATCAGACTATCAGAATACAATTCATATCCAAACGCGTCGACTTCAAGCTGATACCTTCCATGCTTCACATTTTTGAGAAATGCAATTTTTTGTACCTCATCAATATCAGCAGAATATGCAATGGAGTCGTTGGCAAGGAGGGTAATATGGCCGAGATCAAGCTGTGTGGTGTCGGTGGCGTCGTAAAGATAATATATAATATCATCTTTACCCTGTGCATTACACACTATAAGCGAACTAATCACACATATTGACAAAATAATAAATCTATTCATTCCACTGTATACTCCTCTGTAATAATTGACATTTAAACAAATACATAAGATACTCTTTGGGTGAGAGGTTCATTGCGTCGAAAGTGCAGATTCTTTCTCCGTTGTGGGCAATCAGCTGCCTGTTGCAAATACCCATACAGGCCGGGAACCATTTACATTCCTTGCAATAATCGGGTTGCATGTCTGCATACCACTCTGCGGTTTTTGCTCCGTCCCAAGTGATTTCTCCGGTTTCGGGATTAAATGTTCCTAAACTATTGTCTTTATCGAATGAATTTAAAGTGGAACATTTAAATACTCCGCCATCGTAATTCACAAGAGCCTGATGTCTACGTTCTGCAAAGCATAGGCAGCCTTTGGGCATTATATAATAGTCCGGCGTGAATTTATAGTCGAATGTAAGCTGAATGGCATTTAATAATGCTTCTTTATCAACAAGTTCGGTCTTCAGTTGCCATACTTTCTTAATGATAACGTATGTGAAGCGCCTGTCAAGAAATGATATATCTTTCAGAATGTTCTCAAAGGTCGCAAGCGTGCGATTGTCAAAATTCACCCTTACCGCAAGCCAACGGTTTTCGATATTGTCATTGATCAACTTCAAAACTTCGAGAACTTTTCGATAAGAGTTGAAAGGCTTCTCTTTACAGCTTTTAATCTTGTTGTGCTGTTCCTCATTTCCGTCTAAAGTTATCTGAAAATGACAGCGATATTGAGATAGATATTTTACAATATCGTCATCAATAAGAGTTGCGTTAGTAGTGAAGTCTGCAATCAGCTCAATTTCTTTTGAGGCGCAAAATTCTTTTGCAAAGTCAAGAATCTCTTTTATCGCCTCAAAGCATAGAAATGGTTCTCCTCCAAAGAAAGATAATTTCAAGCATGTAAATGTATGTTTGGAGTAATGGAGCTCGATGTTGCGCTTGATACCTTTGATAATATCATCTGAAATCTTGCTATCCTTGATTCTGTTTTCGTAACAATACCAACAGTTAAGATTACAATCTAATGTGGGATTTACCATGATTTGATACATTTCCGGTGAATCCATCCATTCTTTGCGTCGCTTAATAATTTGGTTGGTTTCATCGTAATCGTTATCAATCAGGAACTGTGCCTTTTTGCATTTATCCAGTAGTTCAGATGGTAAATTTTCAGCCGCAGTCTCAAAAATATCATGTTGCTGCTTCTGCATTATGATGAAACTGTTAGAACTTGCACTATAGTGCAAGAAACGGTCATCTCCTAAATCTTCGTAGAATTGGTATTTAGATTTTTTCATAGGAATGTTTTTAGAAGGTGTTGCAGAGTCCCAAAACCGCAATAATTTTAAATATAGCAATTGATTACTATTTTTACGGGGTTGATTATTCCGAATTTGAGAATCTGCAACATCCTCTTTTTGAAGGTTATTGGATGATTAAAGAACCACACTTGCCAGAGCTGTTGTTCGTGCCGGAACATCTTCCGGTGCCGTTGTTTGTACCACCGCAGCTGCCTGTCCAATTGTTAGTCCCGGAACAAAATCCAGAGTCATTGTTAGAAACATCGCATTTGCCCGTTTGGTTGTTAGGAGCAACGCCGACATTTTCGTCGCCACCACCAATAACAACGAACCCAAGTTCGCTGTTTTCGAGCTCGTCCAATATATGGAGAGGAAGAGCCATTAATCTGTTGTTTGGTTTCATGTTGATTACTTTTAAGTTTTGGATAGTTAATGCTTTTATCAATTGCAAAGCTAAGAGTTTCGTTTGATAAAAGCAAATTTCAGGTCAATTTTATCAAATTATTTCAAAATGTGATAAAATCGGAGGGATATTTAGCAAATAGTCGGTTATTAAGCTGAGTCGTTAGCCGAAAGATTTGTGAGAGCGCCCCGAGGGGCGCTTGTCACAAACCGGTTTTGATGGTGTCGTTTTTCTCTCTCTTATGTAATTCGCTTTAAAAATAAATGGTTAATAAAATGGATTATAGAATAAGAATTCCTTCTGCTACCCAACTGTCATTTTCTATTGTTACAGAGTATGAGCCGGTTGAAGAAGGCAGGAAGAATATTGCTGGAATAGATGAGGCGAAATCGACCACTTCGCCTTCGTAAAGAAGAAAAGCCTCGGCTTCTTGCCCATTGGCTGAAGTGATTTCTATAGCGTTTAACTCAGCGTTATAGTTTACATCGAGCAACACTCGCATGGGTGCCCGTTCGACAGTTGATTTATGGCCTTTGCTCTTGATGGTGACTATCACAGGCTGATTTGATTCAGCGCTATGGACTGTGCTGCCAAGACCTAAACCCAATGTAAGAAATAAAAATATCAGCAGTCTTTTCATAATGAAATATATTGGTTTTTCGACTGCTAAATTAGGCTATAAAAGTTTCATCTCCAAAATTAAAGTTTCATATTTTTAATCGCTGTGACCTTTATATTTCTGTTGATACTGTGGTAGTTATGCAAAAACTTTATTTATATTTTTCTTACAGCCTAAAATGAAAGTTTCATACATGGCTAAATTTGCCCCAACAATTGACGTACATATATGCCGAGATTTGTCTCGTGCATGCCGAGCCCAAGCTTCTTACGGATTGCGCTGCTCATGTTCACATGGCTGCGCTTTTTGAGGTATTCTCCAATCTCGGTGCCCTTGAGTCCTAAGGCATATAGACAGGTGTAGTTAATTTCATCAATCGTAAGATTATGTTTTTCGAGATATGCGATAAAGCGAGGGTGTGAGGCCGAGAAAGCCTCGCGGTTAGCATTCATGAAAGTTTCCGAATCTGCAGTTATATTCCTTACCCATTCTTCGTAGGGCTTGCCATAGCGTTCGTTAGATGTGATTATTCCCGCAAGTAATGAATTCAGCATATTTATGCGAAGATTTATCACGTTTCTGATTTCTTCGGGTACTGTCGTGTTTGATTTCGAAATATCGCTCAGACTTTCAAGCTCGTTTTCAAGTTCTGATATATGATGATTGAGATTCTCTGCTTCCAGACGCAGTTTGTCGTTTTCAAGATTTGCGTTAATTTCATTCTGCTTGGCAAGTTTCTCTTTGATTTTTCTATTTTTTACAGAATTCACAAGTAGGATAATAATCAGAATCAAGCAGATAATGCATGCAATGAACCAAAATACAATTGTATTCTTGTGATGAGCTGCCCTTTGTCTGTCAATATCATTTTTATACCGTTCTTCGCTTGACTGTAGTTTTTGCGAAAAAATCCTGTAATGGTCTTTCAACAGCAGGTCCATGAACAATTTATAGTCATGTAGAGCTTCATCTGAATCGCCTCGGGCTTCCAATACAGATGATTTGACAATAAAATACCTTGTGCTATCCTGACCCAACTCTTCCTCATTGATATTTTGCAAGACATTATAAGCCTTGTCCGGGTAACCTAAATCACAAAAACAACTTGCAACGCTCAACAATCCGTCAGTTGAAAATTCAATCGGCAGGTTATTTAAAATATCTTCGAGTTCTTTCTTGCTTCCATATTTTTCGACATAAGATAATCTGTATGGGATATATTGCTCGGCTGATAAAATTCCATTTCGGTATTCGATATCACACAAAATGACAAGGCTGTCAGCCTTGACTTTATCATTTATCAACAGGCTGCCGTTGAGAGCGCTTAATAAACATGCAGCCCTATTGGCATGTTTATTTTTTAGTCCGAACAATGCTGCCGCCCTCAATCGATTGTTTATCGATTTGTCAAAATCGTATGTACTCTCAAATATGACTGATTGAGCACATAATACACGGGCAATGGTAAGTGTGTCAGTGCTTTGGGAAGATAAATCCAAAGCTTTTACAAACGATTTCATAGCCTCGCTGTTTTCACCGCGGTTCATAAAGATACGGCCTTGATAATAATAGGTCTGCAACTTTTCATCCTCACTGCCATGATTGGAATAAAAATCGATTGCGTCCTGCAAAATGGAGAAATCGGTCGTGTCGATGTAGTTTTTATCTAATGCCATAGACGTCAGCAAAGAATACTTTGCCCTGTCGGCGTCGGAGCGGAGGGAGCGGGAGCCGATGGAGTCGAGGAGGGCGAGGGCCGAGTCGGGTCGCTCTTCCATCATGGCCTCTGCGCGGAGCAGACGCGCGTCGGGCTCGCGGCCACACGCCACAAGCAACGCGGCCACCAGCCACCATATACACTTATTTACTTTCACAAATGCAAAGGTACGAATAAGCGAGGGCAAAGCCAAATTTATTTGTGCATTGCCGAGCGGAAGTACCTAAGGCCGCCGCCGTGGCGCGTCCGCCGATCAACAATGGCGTTCGCAGAACGCTGATTATTAGTAGCCGCATATACCGAAGCTCTGCGGAGGTATGTGCGGTAGGCGCGCCAAATATGACATGGCGTTCGCAGAACGCCGATTTACTGCGGATTAGGCCTATCAGGGAGGGTTATATAATCCGCGTCCTGCCGGACGCATGCTCTGCCTATATCACCAGCCGGGCACACCTGCGCAGAGCTGCGGTGTACCCGGTTACGGGATTAATCTATGTCCTGCGGACATAGGTTCTACCTCTTGCCATTTATTGCGAATGTTCTGTATTATTACTCTACTCCCTATAATAAACAATGCCGCCCGACTGTCGGAGTCGACGGCCGGGCGGCGATTATATTTCTGAATGATTATCAGCGGGCAACAGCGGGTTTTGCTGCGGCGGCTTTACGACGCGAGTCGGCGAGGTAAGCAACCGGACAGGCAACCCAGATTGTGGCGCATGTACCGATGATCACACCGAAGAGCATTGCGAATGTGAAGCTGCGGATAGCGTCGCCACCGAGGATGAAGATACAGAGAAGTACGAGCAGGGTCGAAGCCGAGGTCATGATCGTACGGCTCAGTGTGGTGTTGATTGACTTGTTGATGGTGGTGAAGAAGTCCTGCTTGGGATAGAGGGCTGTGTTTTCACGCACACGGTCGAATACCACCACGGTATCGTTGATCTGATAACCGATTACGGTAAGGATAGCGGCGATAAAGGTCTGGTCAACTTCCATAGCGAAGGGGAATACGCCGTAGAAGAGCGAGTAGAAGCCGATGATGGTGAATGCGGTGAACGCAACGGCAGCGAGGGCGCCGAGCGAGAATGCCACATTGCGGAAGCGGAGCAAGATGTAGAGGAACATTGCGAGCAGGGCGATAGCCACGGCAATGTATGCGTCGGTACGCATGTCGTCGGCTACCGACGGGCCCACTTTCTGCGAGCTCACGATACCTTGCGAGGCGTCGGTGGTAGAGAATTCCTCGGCTGTCATGCCTGCGCGGAGATAAGGCTGGAGTGCTGTGAAGAGCTTGCCTGTGATCTCGCGCTCGGTGTCGGCGTTCTCATCGTTGATCTTGTAGTTGGTAGACACGCGCACCTGATTTGAGCTTTCGATGGTGATCACCGAAGTAGAGGCACCGGGGAACTGCTCAGAGAGAACCTGCTGGAGCTCTGTGGTGTTCACGGGCTGCTCGAACTTGACGATGTAGTTGCGGCCACCTGAGAAATCGATACCTTGGTTGAGGCCGCGGGCGAAGAGCGATACAACAACAATCACTACCATGGCGGCAACGACAGAGAAACTGATCTTGCGCTGGCCGAGGAAGTTTATGTTAGAGTTGATAAACATCTTGCGCGACAGACCGGTAGAGAATGTGAGCTTGTTGAAAGCGTCGGTCTTGGCGAACCAGAGGAAGAAGAGACGGCTCAGATATACTGCGGTAAAGAATGAGCAGACGAGGCCGATGATAAGTGTTGTGGCGAAGCCTTTGATTGGGCCTGTACCGAAGAGGAGAAGGATAACACCGGTGATGATCGATGTCAGGTTAGAGTCGAAGATGGCAGAGAAGGCATTGCTGTAGCCGTCGGCGAGGGCGTTGCGCACATTCTTGCCGGCGCGGAGCTCTTCTTTGGTACGCTCGAAGATAAGCACGTTGGCGTCGACAGCCATACCGAGCGAGAGCACGATACCTGCGATACCACTCATGGTGAGCACGGCTTGGAACGAAGCGAGGATACCCATGGTGAAGAAGAGGTTGCAGAGCAAGCAGATGTTGGCGATCAGACCGGGGATAACGCCGTAGAAAGCCATCATGAAAATCATAAGGAGCACGAGCGCCACAACGAACGAGATGAAGCCGGCCTCGATAGCCTGCTTACCGAGTGAAGGACCTACAACCATGTCGGAGATGATGTGCACTTTGGCGTCCATCTTACCCGATTTGAGCACGTTGGCAAGGTCGCGGGCTTCCTCGATAGAGAAGTCACCGGTGATCGACGACTGACCGCCTTCAATCTTATCATTAACATTGGGAGCTGAGTATACTTTGTCGTCAAGTACGATAGCCACCTGACGGCCTACGTTCTGGCCGGTGACACGAGCCCAGTTGCGGGCACCCTCGGCATTCATGCGCATCGAAACCTCTACGCCGCGCAGGGGGTCGGGGTTAGAGGTAGCGTCGCTTACAGCCTTGCCGTCGAGGGCAGGCTTGCCGCCGGTAGCCTTGAGGGCATAGAGGGCGGTGCCGAAGTTGGTTTCCTGACCGTTGGCGTCGGTGCGCACGGTGGGTTTCACGGCCCAGCGCAGACGGAGGTCGGAGGGAAGGAGGTTCTTGGCAGCGGCAGACTCAAGAAGAGCGTCGACAGCGTTCATAGTCTTGGCGTCCATGGCATAGCCTACAGTCGCGCCGTAGCCACCGCGGGCGAGCACATTCTGAAGAGCTGCTGCATTTACGGTAGTGTCGGCTGCAAGACGGTTGAGAAGCGCGCCGAAAGCACCTTGAAGCTGTTCGCCTGTATATGTCTCGTAGAACTCGAGGTTTGCAGAGCGCTGGAGCAGGTCGCGCACACGTTCGTGGTCTTTCACACCGGGGAGCTCGAGAAGGATCTGACCATCCTTGCCCTGAAGCACCTGGATGTTGGGCGAAACCACACCGAACTGGTCGATACGGTTGCGGAGCACGTTGGTGGCAGAGTTGTCTACACGGTCTTTGATCTGTGCCTTGAGGGTAGAACGCACGGCGTCGTCGCTTGCACCGCTGGCTACGATATCCTGAAATACCACCGAGAAGTCGGCCTGAGGTTTGGCCTGACGGTAGAGCTGGATAAAGCTGCTTACGAAGTCGTCGCTCTGGTGCGAAGCCACCATCTGGTTGGCACCCTTGACAGCGGCCTCGAATGTAGAGTCGGTGTCACCGGCTTTCATCGAGCGGAGCATGTCGGGCATGTCTACCTGAAGGATAACGTTCATACCGCCCTTGAGGTCGAGGCCGAGGCCTACACCCCATTTGCGTACATCATTGAGTGTGTAAAGACCGGCATACACTTTCTTTTCGCCGAGCGAGTCCATGTAGTGCTTGTAGGCCTGGTTGTAGGCAGCGTCATCATTGTCGCCTGATTCTACCTTGGCATATTCGGCTGCTGCATTTTCATACTTGCTGGTCACAAAGGTGAACGACAGGTAGAAAAGACACACCAAAACCAAGAAAATAGCAATCACGCCGGCAACAACGCTTCCTAATTTTCCTTTGCTTTGCATGTAATTTATGGTTTAATTATTAATAAAAATTTCGAGTTTTTATTTCAGCTTGCAAATATAGTGATAAATCTTCAAATGCACAAAAAAAAGCGCCTTGTGGCGCTTTTTTACATAGTAGATATGATTTCAGTTGTATATTTTCTAACACCATCAAGGCGTAATTCGGGAGTATTTATCCTGATATCACAATCAATGACAAAGATATTTCCCTTAGGTGACTTTATCAAGTTTTCATCGTGCATGTCGCTCAAGTATATCTCCGGTGTGGTATAAGTCCAATTTTTTAAATTTCGCAATTCAAATCCAAGATTGGTTACAAATTCAATAATCTCGCCTTCAGTCAATTGAGTTCCCTCAACAAATGGCTGTTCTACGATTATTTTAAATTCATCATTTAAATCCCTGCCAAAACCGATTACCTGCAATCGTGTTTCCGGAAAATATGCGTTGTGCAGCGAAATTCTATCCAGAGCAAACAATGGTTGAATATAATAATCGAGTCCGATAGATTTAATTATTGAGGCTCCATTGTCATAAACTTTCGCTTCGCCACCTTCAGAGATTATATCTCCAAAACTTTTATATAAAAAATCATCGACGTTTTCAATCCATACACCTACTCGTCGTGCCCATTGTTCAATCCGTGAAGCCTGTTGCGCTGCTCGTTTGAGCTCTCTTTTGAACTCTGAGAGGTTTGCATCTTCCTGATCTGTTCGAGTTTCTGCTCCCGCGAGTATGGTCGCAACGACATGAGACGAACCTCCCGCTGCGCAGCCATGCTGTTCTTGCGGTGAAAATCGCTTAAATATCCACTTCCCTGAGATGTATAAGTTGGCATAATAATCCAGTTTTTCAAGACCTTCGGAATTGAAATCCTCTTGGATAATTTCTTTTATATCCTTCCAAAAGTCCGTGTTGTTTATCATTTCAACAAAGAGCTTATCTATAAAGTTTTTACAAAAATAATTACAATTTCATGATAAAACAAATATAGTGACAAAAAAAGCGCCTTGTGGCGCTTTTTTGCTGTTTATGACGTAAACTATTAATCTTCTTTCGGGGCTTTGTCGATCAGGTCGAGGAACTGGTCGAGCTTGGGCGTGATGATAATCTCGGTGCGGCGGTTGCGCTGGCGGCCGACGTCGGTGGAGTTGTCGGCAATGGGGTTGTATTCGCCACGGCCGGCAGCGGTGAGGCGGCCGGGATCCACGCCATAGTCATTCTGGAGCACCTGCACTATCGACGAGGCACGGAGCGCCGAGAGATCCCAGTTGTTGCGGATATTGGTGCGGTTGATAGGCACAGGATCGGTGTTGCCCTCCACGAGCACATCATAATCGCTATAATCTTTGATAATCTTTGCAATCTTGCTCAGTGTGGTCAGGGCGCGGTCATTGACCTCATAACTACCTGATTTGAAGAGCATATTATCGGCAAGCGATATATATACCACGCCTTTGAGCACCTTTACATTGACCTCGTCGGCGTCGCTGCCCGAGAGTGAGCGGGTAAGGTTGGTGGCAAGGACGAGATTGAGCGAGTCGCTCTTGCTCTTGGCCGACACCAATTGCTTGATATACTTGTTGCTGGCATTGATCTCATCTACAAGTTTGGAGATATTCACATTGCCTTGAGTATTCTGGGTGATACTCTTGTCGAGGAGAGCCTGCTGGCGCTCATACTGGGCTTTGAGCTCGGCATTGTTGGCACGGGCCTCTTTGAGAAGGGCGTCGATAGTCTGCGCTTTAGTCTGCGACTGATTGTAATTTGTCTGCAGGGTCGTATAATCCTGCTGCAGGGCTTGGTGCTGCGCCTCGAGTTCGGCATATTTTTTCTTGCTTACGCATCCGGGCATTGCCAATATCATGGCGCCACCGAGGAGCAGGGCTAAATTTCGTAGTCTCATAAATATGTGTTTTTAGTTATACTCTTTATATATAACGTAGTTTCTGACGTTTTTTCTTCTGCCGGCGAGAAAAAAGCCGGTTTTGACATTCAAAATTAAGAATATTTTTTCAGTTGGCAAAAAGATATGTTATAGATTTTTTTGTTAACTTTGTAAGTTAAACGCGCAACTTATGGATTTCAAGCTACACTCTCAATATCAACCCACGGGCGACCAGCCACAGGCCATCAGCCAGCTCGCAGAAGGCGTGGAGGCCGGCGTCAACTCGCAGGTGCTTCTCGGCGTGACGGGCTCGGGTAAGACTTTCACTATGGCAAACGTGATTGAGAAGGTGCGCAAACCCACCCTCATCCTCAGCCACAACAAGACTCTCGCCGCCCAGCTCTACAGCGAGATGACCCAGTTCTTTCCCGAAAATTCGGTGCAGTATTTCGTGTCGTATTATGATTATTACCAGCCCGAAGCCTACATACCGTCGGTAGATAAATACATTGAGAAAGACCTGATGATCAACGACGAGATCGACCGCCTGCGCCTCGCTACCACCTCTGCTCTACTCTCGGGCCGGCGCGATGTGATAGTGGTTTCGTCGGTATCGTGCCTCTACGGCATGGGCAATCCCGAAGACTTCCATGAGAATGTGGTTACGGTGAGCAAAGGCATGAGAATCAGCCGCAATGCTTTCCTGCGCAAACTTGTCGCCGCGCTCTACAGCCGCAATGAGGTTGACTTCCAGCGAGGTAATTTCCGCGTCAAAGGCGACACGGTAGATATCCGCCTGGCCTACGAAGACATCATCGTAAGGGTAGTATTCTGGGGCGACGAGGTTGAGAAAGTAATAACAATCCATCCCGACGACAACGCCCATCTCGGCACTCACGACAGCTTCAACATCTACCCCGCCAACCTCTTCGTGACATCTCCGGCACGTCAGGCCTCGGCCATAGCACAGATACAACTCGACCTCGGCCGTCAGATAGAATACTTCCGCCGCGAGGGTCATCTGCTTGAAGCCCAGCGCATAGAAGAGCGCGTGACCTACGATGTAGAGATGATAAAGGAGCTCGGCTACTGCCCCGGTATCGAGAACTACTCACGCTATTTCGACGGCAGGCGCGAGGGCGAACGCCCCTTCTGCCTCCTCGACTATTTCCCCAAGGATTACCTCACCATAATCGACGAGAGCCATGTCACAATTCCTCAGGTGCGCGCCATGTATGGCGGCGACCGCTCCCGCAAGGAAAACCTCGTGCAATACGGCTTCCGTCTCCCGGCGGCGCTCGACAACCGGCCCCTCAAATTCGAGGAATTCGAGAGCATGACACGCCAGACAATCTATGTGAGCGCCACCCCGGCCGACTATGAGCTTGAGCAAAGCGAGGGCGTGATCGTAGAGCAGGTGATACGCCCGACAGGCCTGCTCGACCCGCTTATCCGCGTCGTACCTTCGGCCAACCAGATCGACCACCTTCTCGAAGAAATACAGCAACGCATAGAGCGCAACGAGCGCACACTCGTCACTACCCTCACCAAACGCATGGCCGAGGAGCTCAACGACTATTTCCTCAAGCTCAAGATAAAGACCGCATATATCCACAGCGACGTCGACACTCTCGACCGAATCAAGATTCTCGACGGGCTACGGGCCGGAGAGTTTGATGTGCTCATCGGCGTCAACCTGCTCCGCGAAGGCCTCGACTTGCCCGAGGTGTCGCTCGTGGCTATTCTCGACGCCGACAAAGAAGGCTTCCTGCGCAGCCACCGCTCGCTCACCCAGACCGTCGGCCGCGCCGCACGTAACCTCAACGGTGAGGTGATAATGTATGCCGACAAAATCACCGACTCCATGCAGCAGACCATCGACGAGACCGAACGCCGCCGCTCGATTCAGCTGGCCTACAACGAAGAGCACGGTATCACTCCGCAAGCCATCGTGAAAGCCCGCAACGTGATTGTCGGCCTCGAGAAAGAAGAGGTCGACATGGACGCCACAAGCCGCTCTTCATCGCGCCCGGCCAAGCAGCAGAACGCCCGCGACAAACGCGACAAGAACCGTCTGCCCTACGCCGAGGAATTCTCTACCTCGGTAGATATCGCCGCCGACCCGGTGGTGCAATATATGACCGCCGACGAGATGGAGCGCTCGGTCAACCGTCTGCGCTCCGAAATGCTCAAGGCGGCAAAAGACATGGAATTCATGACCGCCGCACGACTGCGCGATGAAATAATCAAACTCGAACAACGCCTTGAAGACCTCCGCAAAGCCCAATGAAAGAAATAGATTACAATAATCTCCGCCCTACCGACTGGCTTCCGACCTCGGTAAAGGAAATGCGTGCCCGCGGCTGGGACGAAGTTGATGTCGTGCTTTTTTCAGGCGACGCCTACGTTGACCATCCGGCCTTCGGAGCTGCAGTGATAGGCCGCGTTCTCGAGGCTCACGGCTACAAGGTGGCTATCGTGCCCCAGCCCAACTGGCAGGACGACCTGCGCGACTTCCGCAAGTTCGGCAAGCCGAGGCTTTTCTTCGGTATCAGCCCCGGCGCAATGGACTCTATGGTCAACCACTACACGGCCAACCGCCGTCGTCGCAGTGACGACGCCTACACTGCCGGCGGCCGCCACGGCGCACGCCCCGACTATCCCACCATTGTCTACTCCAAGATTCTCAAAGAGATATATCCCGATGTGCCGGTGATAGGCGGAGGCATAGAAGCCTCGTTGAGACGTCTGTCGCACTACGATTATTGGCAGGATCGCCTCCGCCCCTCCATCCTCGCCGACTCAGCTCTCGACATGCTCAGCTATGGTATGGGCGAGCGCACTATCGTGGAGCTTGCCCGGCGCCTCGACGCCGGCGAGAAAATCGAGGATATCACCGACCTGTCCCAGACCGTCGTCATGCGCCCCAAGAGCGAAATACCCGAGCCTGACGCCGACAATATCATACTTGCCTCATACGAGACATGCCTCGCCGACAAGCGCTCGCAGTCGGCCAACTTCAAGCACATCGAGCAGCAGAGCAACCGACTCGACGGCGGAGCGACACTATGGCAAGCCATAGGCGACAAGGCAGTCAAAGTCAACCCCATGCTGCCGGCAATGACGCAAGGCGAGATCGACGCGGCGTTCGACCTGCCCTATACCCGTCTGCCACATCCCCGCTACAAGGGCAAGATGATACCTGCCTACGAAATGATACGCCACAGCGTCAACCTCCACCGGGGCTGTTTCGGCGGCTGCGCTTTCTGCACAATCTCGGCACATCAGGGCAAATTCATAGCCTCGCGCTCGCCTGAATCTATTCTCCGTGAGGCCCGTCAGGTTACGCGTATGCCTGATTTCAAAGGGTATATCAGCGACCTCGGAGGCCCGTCGGCAAACATGTATGCCATGCACGGCAAAGACCTCGAGCGCTGCCGACGCTGCCTGCGTCCGTCGTGCCTTCATCCGTCGCCGTGCCCTAACCTCAACACCGACCACGGCCCCCTGCTCGACATCTACAAGGCCGTCGACGCGCTCCCGGGGGTGAAGAAGTCTTTCATCGGCTCGGGCGTGCGCTACGACCTATCCATGCACCCAACAGGCGACAAAGAAATCGACCGCACCAACCGACGATACAACAGCGAGCTCATACGCAATCACGTGAGCGGACGCCTCAAAGTGGCACCCGAGCACACCTCCGACCGCGTGCTGTCGGTAATGCGCAAGCCCTCTTTTGAGCTTTTCGGGAAATTCAAACAGATTTTCGACCGCGAGAACCAAGCCGCCGGCCTGCGCCAGCAACTCATACCATATTTCATATCCTCACACCCCGGCTGCCATGCCGAAGACATGGCTGAGCTCGCCCTTGCCACCAAAGACCTCAATTTCCATCTTGAGCAGGTGCAGGATTTCACGCCCACACCAATGACAGTGGCCACCGAGATTTACTACACCGGCATACACCCCTACACCGGCGAGGAAATATTCACCGCCACCGACGCCCGCGACAAGCTCGACCAGCGCATGTTCTTCTTCTGGTACGACCCCGAATACCGCCGTCAGATCACGCAGACCCTCCACCGCATAGGCCGCCCCGACCTCATATCAAAGCTCTTCGGCTCCGCCCCGCCCCACCGCCGCAAGCGCTAAGGGGGTAAGTGAATCTGAGGTTTTCGTTGCAGGTGTGAGCGCAGCTCACATCAGTCATTACCTCGCGAGGGATTTGTAGCGGTGTACCATGTAGAAGAGCGCCAGTGCGGCGATTACGGCTCCGGGGATTCCGACGATTGCCGGCGACGCCAATCCGAGGCCATGGTGGATTTCCGGCGCCGCCGATGACGGCAGCGACGGCGTTCGACACATTGAATGCTATCTGTATGCCCGCACCGCCAAGCATTTCCCCGCCTTTGGCAAAACGCACGATAAGATACTGAAGCGGTCCGCCGATACCGAAGAGACATGCCGTGGCGAAGAACAGCAGCACAAGCGACGGCAATTTATAAGGCGCACACAGATACACCGCCGGCATAAGCACAACGATAAACGCTGCTATACAGCCCGAAATACGCGCGGCGCCGAAGCGGTCGGCGAGTTTGCCGGCCAAGAAATTACCTGCCACCATACCGCTGCCGGCGAGAACCATAATCCATGTCATATTGCCGAGTGTGAAGCCTGTGACTTCGGTCATGACCGGCTCAACATAGCTGAAATAGCAGTATACGCTCATCTGTCCGAAAAAGACACCTGCATATATGAGCCACGGCGCAAGGCTGCGCAAAAATTTAAATTGGCCTTTCAAGCCCGAGTCAGGCAGCGGAGCAAGATAGGGCAACCACGCACGGATAAATATCAGCGCGGCAAGGCCGAACACCGATACAATGGCAAAAGCCACACGCCATGATAAAGCAGTGGAGACAAACGTCGCCGCCGGGACGCCCACAACATTTGCAACCGTCATTCCTCCGACCATCACGGCCACGGCAGCAGCGCCATGCCCCGCTCCGGCGAGACGGGAGCAGACGATAGCCCCGGCACCGAAAAACGCACCGTGAGGCAATCCCGACAGGAAGCGGGCACACAAGAGCACGGCATAACCCGGCGACAAGGCCGCGAAAGCATTTCCTACAACTATTATGGCTGCGAGAAACATCATAAGACGCTTCAACGGCCACCTGCGCAGGAATATCAACATAGGTGAGCCCACGGCAACACCGAGGGCATACGCCGAGATAAGGTGGCCGGCTTTCACTATACTCACATCAAGACTGCGGGCCACATCTCCGAGTATGCCCATCATTGTAAACTCGGCTATACCGAGCGCAAAAGTACCTATTGCAAGAGCTGTTAAAGATTTGGTCATGACTAATATAATATGCAGAGAAAAGGCCTCTGATTGAGCAGAGACCTTGATATTCATTTACGGCGGCGGACCGAACGCGCGGCCGACGTCGTTGTCGTACTTTTTATTTCCTTCGGCTTCTTTTCCTTTACCTTCTTTTCCTTGGCTGCCGATGATTTCGACGAGCGCTTCGTAGAGCGGCTTGCCGCACGCGTGGTCGAAGTCTTGTCGGTCGACGCTATCTGAGTGCTGTCGGCCACTCCGGCCTCGAGAGCCTCGCGGGCCTCACGTGCCGCTATCACTTCCTCGCGGGTCGGCACCCACAGTTTCTTCTCAAAATTATCGAGGCGGCTCTGTATGCTGTCCTGCGCACGCTTGAGTGCGTCGGGGTCGGGATACTGCTGCACCATCGACTTGTTCTTGAGGTTGCGGGTCTTGTAGATATCGCCGTCATACATCGTAAGGGTGAAGAAATCATCATAGCTGCAGGTGGGCAGGTTGTTGTCATCATCTACAAAAATCTGCTGAGCTGCAAGATAGGGGCGAAGATCGGAGAATTTCACCCAGAACATAGGATATTTCAACGCCTCGCCGCCGAAGTCGCCCGAACGATGCAACACCGGGCATATAGCTTCAACTACCGGACGCAGACGATTGTGACGGGTGTCATACTCCCAACGCTCCACTACATAATACGACAGAACCTCATTTGTAGGCACATCGCTTGGATCTACGGTAAAGCGCGGATTCTTCTCTGTAGAGCCCTTGGCCTCGGTGTAGGGGATGTAGAACTTATCAAGCACGTCGCGGGTCTTGATTCGGTACTGGTCGGTGAAAATCTCCCGGCCGTCAAGATACTCGTATGCCGGGATGGTGTTGGCTGCAAGCAGACGCATGATTATGCGGAAGAGGTTTTCCTGTCCGTCAATCGGCTCTTCAGGGAAATAGAGGGCCGCATTCTTGTCTTTGTCAAGGTCTATCGAGCGGTAGATCACACGCATCCACTGGCGGTCGGCGTCGCTGATCGATTCGTCGCTGTCGCTGTAGAAGCTCTGCATACGCTCGGTCACCTGCGTACCGTCTTGCTGCTGCTCGGCTTTTCGGTCGCGCGGGCTGCTGCGGCGCACTACCCCACCCTGACTCTGCTCTTGCGCCGGAAGATCGGGGCAAAACATCATAAGGGCAAGTGCCGCAAGACTGATTTTAAATATCTTATGCATCGTTTCTGGTATTTTCAATTAATAATTACCTCCATCGGTGAGAGGTCGCGGGTGAGTCCGTCGGGTCCTTTGGCTCGGATTCTCGATATATAGAAGCGCTTACCTCGGCCAAGACGTTGGAACTGCTGTTTCTGACGCTGCGAGAATTGAGAGCCGTTGCTCACCTCGGGCATGGCATTGCCGGATGAGTCAAAAAACACTGTCTCAAAGCTCTCTACAGTAAAGGGTGTGTCGAGAAGACCGTCGTCAATCGCAGCCTCGAGGCCGGGCGACGCAAGCAGAAGCGCTTTCTTAAACGGTTTACCGCCTCGATAGTGGTCGGTATTGCCCGACTCGTCTTTAAAGGCGATAAAAGGAGTTGGGTCAGGCAGTTTGCGGACGCGGAACTTTGTCTGCGCCATCTGTATGGCCTTGCCGTCCATATTTGCGGTGACTGTGACGGTGGCGTCGCTGCCCACCTGTCCCGGACGGGCTACCCAATGGTCACCCTGACGGGTGAGGCTGCCGTTTGTCATCGTCGCTGAGATATCACCCATCGCCACGCCGGGCACCGATATGCTCACCGGATTGTCGATACCGGCATAAAGCACGTTCATCATCGTGGCAGATACTGTTGCCATAGGCTCAATCACGGTATACGACGAAGTGAAGTCTCGCCGGGTAGTGCTGCCGTCGGGATTGGGCACCTCGAGCCAGCCTTTATATGTGAAATCGCCGGTAGAGCCTGTAGATACTTCATAGAGCCCGCGGTCGTTTTCAAGCATGCGTCCTTCGATATATACCTGCGGACGCTGGGTGGTATCCACCGCCGCCAGAACGATGTTGGCCGAATACTTGCTGCCGCGCATTACAAGACGCGACTGAGGCATTACGTAGGCCGAAAGTTCGTTGACACGCACATCGCCGGCGTCGACCTGACTCAGAAGTGAGTTGAGAGCCTCGCCCTCGGCATAGAGTATGTCGCTCTGAAGTTTGGCAAGAATCGTGACAGCCGCAACCACAGGCTGCTGGTCAAACTTGGCCTCCTCCCAGCTTTGGGGTGCGAGCGTGCCGCGGCGTGTCACCGACGCTGTCGAAAGAGCTTCGGCTATGGTAGCCCGCTTGGTGGTGTCGGGGATAAACGATGTCACGAAGTCGCTGTATTCATCTACCCGATGTCTCAGCTCTGCTCCACGCGGATTGCCCGGAGCAAGCATAACCACTGCAGCCGACTCGAGGTCGTCGCGGTTGAGGATATCAAGCACATTGCCGTCTTCGCCATCGGCTTTCTTTACGATAGCCTGTTTGAGAGTATCTACGTAGTTATAAAGCTGCTGCGTGCGGCGGCGCACCTCCGAGGCTTTCTCAAGCCATGCGGTGGCTTTGTCGGGATTCTGCACCGCCAAAGCCTCAAGCTCGCCATAGACAGCACTGTTGCGTTGGCCGTAGTTGCTGTTGGAGCGGTTGAGACCCTCGTGTACCTGTGTGAAACCGTCAAGGACGTCGCTCGACACATTAAGCGCCAGCATTGCCGTCAAGACGATATACATCAGGTTGATCATCTTCTGACGTGGAGTAAGTCTTGAACTGTTTGCTCCCATCTATTCTTTTCGCTTGAATATTAAACATTGACCTGCTGCTCGGCAGGGCTTGTGTGGGCGGCTCCGTTGTGGGCGTTCACATCGCTGTTGATATTTATACCACCCAGATCGGGCATAGCGGCCGGACGGTACATATTCACTGTCATAGCCTGTATCATGCGCTCGTATATGCTGTTGAGCTGCTGCATGTAGCGGGCCATCTTCTCGGTTTCCTCGCAGTAGCGTGCGCTCTGGTTGGCGCTCTTCTCATACATGTCGCGGATATCCTTGATACCGCGGTTCACACGGTCGATAGCGTCGATCTGCGACGATACGCTGCGGAGCTGGAGCTCGTAGATTGTGTTCAGACCGCCAAGATTATGATGAAGAGCTGTCATCTGCTCCACATAGCCGGCAGAGCTGCGGCTTATGCCCTCGCTGTTCTCGGTGATGGCACGGTAGCTTTCAAGAAGAGTGGCCGACACCTGATTGAGCGCCTCGGTGGTAGCATGCAGCTGACGCATTTCGGCGGCAAGAGCTGCCATCTGGTCATGACATTCCTGTGCCGACGAGGTAAACGATTGAGCTCCGGCGGCATTGACATCTACCGGAAGGCCTGTAGACTGAGCCGACGCCACTGCCGGTCCGGCAACTGCTGCGCCGCCGAAACCGCCGCGTACCTGTGCGTCTTCCTCGCCGCGCAAGGCAGGGAATACATCTTCCCATTTATACTCTTTTGGCGGACGGTCGAAGGCTGTGAGCACAAACATCAGCACCTCAGTGCCCATGCCTATCGAGAGCAGCGCGTTGCCGCCGGGCAGGTGCAGAATCTTGAAGAGAGCGCCCCAGATTACTACGGCCGCACCCATTGAATATGCGAAATTGAAAAAGCGCTGGCCCTTTTCGCTGCTGATAAACGAACCTATCACGCTCTTGTATGTATTTACTTTTCCCATGGTTTCTTATTTCTTATTCTGTTTCTGACCTTTGGCAAATCCTATCTGCGACCGCACACAGCGGAAGCCGATATAAGAGCGCTGTTCATTCTGATATTCCCACATGCGAAGGTCGGAACGCACATTATGGGCTACATCTTTCCAAGAGCCGCCGCGTATGATCTTACGCTTCATCTTGTAGGGGTCTTCATCGGCGGCGTTGTATCGGTATTCGGGATTGAGATCGCTGGTGAGGCGCCCTACACTTTCGGTAAAGGCCGTAGAGGTCCATTCGCTCACATTACCCGCCATGTCGTAGAGGCCGAAGTCGTTGGGGGCGTATGTGCCTACGCGGGATGTAATCACATGTCCGTCGCGCACGTAGTTGCCCTCGGCAGGCTTGAAGTTTGCATAGAAGCAACCTTTGTCTTCGCTCATTGTCAAGTCGCCGTCCCACGGATACATGTTTTCGTCTACACCGGCGCGGGCGGCATATTCCCACTCGGCCTCGGTAGGCAGACGGTAAGGCTCTACATACACGCCCTCTTTACCGAGCGACCGGCGAAGGAAGTCTGTGCGCCAGTTGGCGAAGGCATTGGCCTGCTCCCAGCTCACGCCCACTACAGGATAGTCGTTATATCCGCCATGCGAGAAATACATGCGCACGTATGGCTCATTGTAGGCGTTCTCGAAGTCGTTGACCCATGCGGTTGTATCGGGATACACATTCACAATATAGGTATTGAGGAAGTCGTACGGTCCGGTAAGGCTGCGCGAGATAGTCTGACGACGAATCTGACCCTCTTCATCCACCCATGCGGTATCCTTGGAAATAGTGGGGTCTACACGCTGCACGTTGCGGCGGTCGGTATTGTAGTCGCGGCGGTCCGCCTCAAGGCGGTTGCGGCGACGTGCAGCCTCGGTATGGTTGTAGATTTCGTAGCGGTAGTTGAGCTGCGTATGGTCAAGCTCGCGCGCACCGGTGATGGGGTTGGTGCGGTAGACGCTTTCTATCGCACGTTGCTCGTCTTCATTGGGGTTGCGCCATGGTATGGGCTTGTTCCAGTTGAGATGGGGAGTCACGGGGTTACCCTCGCGGTCTTCCTCGATCTTGAAGTCTTCGTTGCCTCCGTAGGCCGGGTCGGCAAGACGCTCGCGGATAATACTGTCGCGCACCCAGAATACAAACTGCTTGTATTTGCTGTTGGTAATCTCGGTCTCATCCATCCAGAAGCCGTCTACGCTGATTCCGCGGGCATTGGCCTGAAGATTCCAGAGGGAGTCGTCTTTATTGACGCCCACTTTCATCGAGCCACGGTCTACCAGAACCATACCGTATGGGGTAGGCTCGGCCCACGATGTACCGCCGACACCCGTGACTTCGCCGCCTGCCGACCCGCGCGATCCGCCGGTAGCACACGACGCCAGTGCTGTCACCAATGCCAAGGTTATAAATATGTTGCTTAACTTTTTCATATATTCTTACAAAGTGGAGCCTGCGCCCCGTGATAATTTCTTTTTTTACATTATCCGCACACTCTTGTGGCGGTTGCGGTTTTTATCGCTCATGTCGAGTTTGAGGCTGTAGCCTACAAACAATTCATGACTGCCCGACGATGCGCTGCGTATGGCGCTTGTAGCGTAATCATAGCTGTAGCCGATGTAGAAGTTCTTCACCTCGGCGGCTATGGTGGCTATCACCGCGTCGTCCCAGCGGTAGCCTATGCCGAAGCTGAGGAATTTGCGGTAGCGCGCACGTGCCATGATCTCGCCGCTCGTAAAGGTGAAATCGCTTTTCACCAATATTGAGGGCATTATTTCAAATAACGTATTTTTTATCGGAATATTGCACCCGGAAGTAAAATAAAGAGTGCGCCGGGCTTGAAATACATATTTGCGGTCGCTTGAAGTCTCCGACCCTCCCGAAGAGCTTTCGGCATTCATCGTGATAGTGGGCGACATCAGGTGCGTGCACGACAGACCTGCGTAGAACTTAGGGTGCTCATACCAGAGTCCGAGCGCTCCGTCGAAGGCTGTACCGTGGATATCGCTTGTCGGTATGGCGTCGTCGGTGCCCTGATGATAATCATCGCCGTCGGGCAGATACACCTCCGAGCCCTTGAAGCTCTGGTCGCGGAATCCTATCTGAAGGCCTATGCTCCACACACCGCCCCATTTCTTAAGTTTATAAGAAGCCTGCACACCAAGGTCCATACTTGAGTAAAGACCTATGCTCTCCTGAGCGACAACCGCACCGACGCCAACGCGGCTGTTACCTACCTTGAAGGGCATGTCGGCGGCGCCCATGAATGTCTTCGGCGCATTTTCGATTCCGAGCCACTGCAGACGTGCTCCGCCGCGGATACGGACAAAGTCGGTCTGACCCGTCGCCGCAGGGTTGATGAGCGTAGGGGCTGCGTAGTACTGAGAGATATTGGCTTCGGTCTGTGCCGAGGCGCATAACGGCAGTATACACAGAAGTATTATTATAAGATACTTAACTCGGGTCATTCGAAATAAAAGGTCAGCACAATCATTTTCGATGTCGCCTTGGCTATCGATTGTGTATATTTGAATTTTATGGGGTCGTCGACAAGATCGGGGCGGTCATGCACCAGCACATCGCTCAACCCGAAGCAGAATTTCAACTCCGGAATGAGCTTGAAATACGGCAGATAGAAATCGCAGCCGAAGCCTATCGATACATAACAGTCGGTAGATTTGAGCTGCAATATGTCGCTGCGCTTCTTGGTGACGTCAAAAGCCGGCATTATACCGCCCACCACGTAGGGACGGGCATTGCGGTAGCGCTGCGCCGCAAATTTGACATCTATCGGCAACACTACAAAGGTCGACTTGATATTCTGTCTTTCCCTCGCTCCGCTGTTGAGTTCCTGCATTGTGACATCGCGGCTGCCGAAGTACATACCCGGCGACACACGGAGTGAGAAATAGTTATTCAATCGCAAGTCAAACAAGCCGTTGACGCAGAATCCGGGCTGATAGGTCGGCTGGTCAATTCGCCATTGTTCGCCGCTTTCTGTAACAAATCCGTTGTGGGTGATATGCAGGTCGGAGGTATATGCTCCCACTGAAAAGCCCAAGTGCCAACGGCGCAGGTCGGCGTATGGCCGGTTTTGAAGTTTGTCATTGAACGCGCGCGACGCCGCCGGAGCACATGCCACGGCTGCAAAAATCGCTATCATTATCAATTTTAAGTACTTCATCAATACACTAACGTCCCCAATGGCCGTTTATTGCCTTTGGGGACGTTATTTTTTGAAGATATGTTTTCTTACTTAGCTGATATTTTCTTAGAGCCCGCCGGGCTTACAACTATATATATACCGCCGGAAGGAATTTGAATGCTTGCCATGCCGTCGTGTCCGGCAGTTGCCGACGCCACTGTGATACCGCTGAGGTTGACAAGGGCTATGCGGTCGCCGCTCACGCCGCGGTAGATTACATTGCCGCCGTCTACGCTGATGTCATTTTTGACCGTCGCGTCGTTGACTCCTGAGAGCATATCTACCGTAAGTGTTTCAGAGGGCAACGAATAACGGCCTGTAGCGTCAACACCTTCCACATAGAAGCGCACGGCTGTAGAACCGGCCGGAACATCTACGGAATAGTTCTGCACGTCGCCTACATCAAGACGGTCGTGAAGTTTGCTGTAGGTGCGGGCAACAGTGCTCACGGCCACATTGTCGAAGCCGACATTACCACCTCCGGCAGGCTTGATATAAGAGAAACGGAGCTGGTGCATTCCGGCAGGCACATCTACGGTTATTGTCGCGCCTTTGGCTTCATATTGATTTACATTATCTATGGTGTGGATAGCAGTCCATGTGTCATTCTCTGTGGCTCGTGCCTCTACGGTAAATACCGACTTGATAGTTGCCACTGTAGCACTGCCGACAAGCCAGAACGACAAACCGGTTATCTCGCTTGCATAAACCTCCGACACAAGCTCCACACCGGTGCGGGCGAACTTGAGCACCGGCGCACCCGATTCAACCAATGCCGAGGGTTGGCTGGTAGATTTATAAACATCGGAAGCTCGGCCCGACCATTCCCAGCCGGCCGGGATGGCAAGCACATCGTCAGAGCCGAAATCATGGGTCTCTGTCTTGGAGCCGCCTTCAATCTCGTTTTCTACAGTCAGGGCATAGCTTGTCGCTCCGGCCACAGGCTCCCAAGCAAAGTGAGCCCGGTTGCTTTCGCGCTTGGCCGATATGGCGCGGGGCACAAGATATATGAAATCAATTACAGGAGTGCTTATATAGGCCTCTTCTGAATAATCGGAATATTGACGTCCGTTGACGGCCCTTACCTTGACGGCATAGTCGCTTTCGCCCGATACGCCCTTGATAATATGCTCGGTGACATTGCCGGTGCTGAAGTCGGTATATTCTCCGAAGGGCTCACCCTCGCAGCTCACACTAAGATGATAATCTACGGCCTTGGGATGTGCCGCCCATGTCACCTTGATTGTGCCGTTGTCGAACGCCTCCAACGCGGGCTTGGCTATCTCGCCGAAGTCTATGCGGCCGCCGCATACATCGAAGCTGACCACTCCGTCGGTCTCGGTGATATCGGTAATGGGGTAATCAAGTGCAACGCCTGCCCATGTAGTAAGCGCGGGATAGGTGGTGGATGTAAGCGAGGTCACATTGCGGCTGCCCGGGAAGCTGTAGCCGTCAAGATAGAGTGGATTGCCATGCTTGTCTTGCGAAGCGTCGGCAAAGCCGCATGCCTCTACTATATCAACGCCTTTATTGAATCCGCGACGTCCGTCGTTGGGCTCGTTACTGTCCCAGATTGTCTGGTTGAAGCTGATATGCCATACCAAGAGGCCGTGACCGGGAAGATAGGTATCCCAGCCATCCTGCTGGCGGTTTTCAACTACAAAAAACTCATTATCAAGATTGGTTGGTATGATGTATGCCTCGTTGCTCTTCGTAAGCGATTCGAGGGTTATGCTTTCCGGGCCTATAAATTCAGCCGGGAACATCCAACCCATGGCATTGCGCTCCACTGCAGAATAATTCGGAGGTGTGCGGCCGTCATTGTTATATGAGCCGTAGTCCATCAGATCCCAGGCATTGGGCGTGGTGAGATCGTAGGGGTTGGTGGTGTTATAGAGGTCAGGCAAGCCGAGAACATGCGAGAATTCGTGGCAGAATGTGGCGATACCGTTGGTGGAATCGTAGGGTTTGGTCTCGCTCGGAGGGGTGATTTCGTTGGCGCAGGCATAGCCATAGAGGCGCTTGCCGTCAAATTCAACCACTCTGTCGTATATTTCAAAGGCATGTGGCCACACCGTATCTTCATCATCGTAGTCAGCCTCGCCATAGCCGGCATAGATCACAAACACATTGTCGATGTTGCCGTTGTTGTCGTAGTCGTATTTTGTAAAGTCGATCTTGCCTCGGTAGGCTTCTACGGCCTCTATAATCATCTCAAAGACGTTCGCGTCATCATTTCCGCCATAGTATGCCATGTCGTGCTCAAGCTGCACAGGGCCGTAGACCTCAAATGTGGGGTCGAAAAGGCCGTGCGACTGCTCCTGAAAGTAATCATGAGCCGAGCCCATCGCGCCGTCTTCCTTGAAGCCGGGCTCATTGAGCTGGCGTGTGAAATATTCCTGAGGGTTGGGGGTAGTGAACTTCACATCCGTAAATTCAACCAAGAAGACAAGACTGTTGCTTTTGCCTGTGCGGGGGAAAGGAAGCGAGAAATGACCGATTCCATGATATTTCGAGCCCGTCTCTGAGCTTTGTGCCATGGTGGTGCTGTAGCTGCGCGATTTACGCGCCTCTGCACGCGTCGTCACTGCCCGGATTGCCTCGTTGTCGGCTTTCTGCAGACGGCCTTGTGCATTGCGGAGCATGGGGGTGCCCTCGGCTGTCACGTAGTAATGGCCGAATTCATCGCCGACTTTCATAGCAGTCACACTGCTGCCGTCGGCCTGTGTATATGTGCGGTAAACGCGCTTGGCCGGTATAGCATTCGCTACGGCAAGCCCTAAGAGTGCTGAGAAGACTAATGCAACTACTTTTTTCATATACAATATTTTTCAAGGTTGTTTTAATGGTTGATATCTTCACTCTTCCGAGGCCTTGGCAATCTCTCCGGGGTGCTTTTCAAAATACTGGTGAAGAAGCTCACTGATATTGAAGTAGTAGCCCTTGGGAGTCTGATTGTCGCCGCTCGTAACCTCTATATAGTCGTAATACGGAGGCTCGAAGCGCTGGCTCGTCGCAGTGTGTTTCGACAGATTCAGGAAGTCATACTCATGCTGCGGATATACTACGATAAAGGCATTCTCAGGGTCTACCCCCGTGCCTGACGCAGCTATCACGAGCAAGAGATGATTCAGCTTATACTGCCAGATTTTGGCAAGGTCGTACTTGCCGTTCTGCTCGTATACATAGATTCGGTTGGTGAGCTGGCGCAGATCGATAGGGTTATCGTCAAGCACCTGCAGTGCATAGTCGAGCATTTTGCCGCGGTCGGCACGTGTGCGCTTCTCCTTGGCATAGATGGGCATGAGTTCTTGGAGCAACGCTTGGTTGGGAGCCTCGCGGTAGGGGTCATAGTCTTCCTGAAACATCGTGCCGTAGTAGAAATACTGGAAGTCGGTGGCGGTCATGGTGGTGTCGTTGGCATTGAACGACTTCAGCAGCTTGGGATAATAGTATGGTGATGTCTCGTCTACTGTGGCAGCGGCGATAGCGGCCATATCGGGTGCGCCGAGTTCGCTGCGGGCATTATTTTTGGAGGCGGCGCTGACAGCGACAGCAATGCCTATTGTCGCGATGATTATTCGTTTCATAGAGCGGATGCTACGGTTAGGGTCACCATCGAGATAGCCACTACAGCCGGAAGACCTTTGGCACAGAGATATTGCATGAATTCAGATGAAGCGACAGCAAAATGAGGCCCCTTGGGTGTGCGCATGAATGCCATTGTTCCGAAAAAAGCACCCATGGCCGAGCCAAGGATTATAGCCGACGCCGTCGGCGAGGCAAGGTAGCCCAACAATGCTCCCACCACAGTGCCGCCGGCAACGTATGCGTGCCCGTGGCGGGTGGAAGTGAGTGCCCGTGGCTGGAGTATCTCCAAGCCGAGAACTATCACTGTGGCCACACCCCAGAATATCAAGACTTTTGCATCGAAGTATGGAATGCCGGCAAATGCCATGCAGATCATCGACAGGTATGCTGCCACTCCCGACGGAAAACGAGGCACGAAAGTGCCTCCTACGCCGACACCGGCAAGCACGAACGATACTATTTCGAGGTAACTAATATTCATAACTCACAAATTTAAGCAAAAAATGCCAAAGAGAATGTAACTTTACACTCTTTTTGGCATTTTTTAGCATATTATGAGTATCAGAATATCACCTTGCGCGTAGCGTCTCCACGTCGTTCGATATATACGCCGCTCACAGGAGTTTTGACTTCAATTCCCTGCAGGTTGTAATATACGGGGGCTGCTTCGTCGGCTTCGATATTCTCTACGCCGGTGCTCTCACCGAAGTACTGCACCTGCTCATCGTTCTTGATCTGATATACTGCCCACCATTTACTCATGGCGAGGTTGACATCGGTGGCGAGGCACACGTTTTTCTCGTCGGCGTAGTCGGCGTCATAGAGTGTGATGGTGCCGTAGTCGGCCTTGGTCAAAGTAACCAGTGAATTGATCATGTCGGTCATGCCGTTGCCGCTGATACGGTTGCCGTAGCAAAGAACCTGACGGAGAGCCGGACAGCTCGAGAAGTCAAGCGATGAAAGCTCATTGTCGCATACATTGATGATTTCAAGTGCGATATTGGCGCTAAGATCAAGCTCGGTAAGATAAGAGCCCATCATCATGAAATATTGCAGACCCGGAAGATGGCTGATGTCGGCCGAGGAAAGGTCGCAAACCGCTCCTTGGATTTCGTTGAAGTCGCCATAGATCTTGAATTCTTCGCCCGGGGTGACATTGAGCTGCATTGCACGGCCTGTCCATTGTGCGATAGTGGCATTTTCTACTACCGGCACCTGTGTTTCCGAAACATTGCTGCCGGCAACTTCGATCTGTACCTGTGTTGCATTGGCTGTCGTTGCGGCGAAATAGCGTTGGTCGCTGTCCTCGCCGGGAGTGCTGCCTTCATAGCGTTTGCCCATGCCATAATTGCCGCCACCGTAGTAGTCCCATACGCCCCAGCCTTTGTCAGTAGCGATTTTCACATCGGTGGTGGTAGCTATATTTTTCTCTGTGCTTGACTCGGTGTCGATAATGCGGAGCACGCCGCTCTTGGTTTCCGGCAACGAACGCATGAAGTTCGACATTGCATAGCCTGACAGCGCATTGTCATAGATATTCACTTGGCTAAGGCCGGTGCAGCCCTGCAGTGTGGTTGTCTTCAGGGAGTTTTTCTGTGCCGACAGATTCACAAGCGCACTGCCGTTGACAATGCTCAGATGTTCGATCTTGTTGTCGGAGCAGTCGAGGTTGGTGATTACGGGGGTGCCATAGAAACTCAGCGCGCTGAGGTCGTTGCCATGACAGTCGAGCTCGGTGACATCTCCGTAGATTATTACATTCTGAGAGGTCAAGGTATAGGGGAGCGCCTTGTCAGCACCTACAACAACTGTCTCTTTAAGGCCTTCGAAACGCAGGTCGCCCGACGCTTTCACCATAAGTGTGATGGTCTCGCCTACATTTCGTGAGCTTGTAAGGCTGATCTGATGATTCTCGTTGACTGTCGGGGCTACATCATAGCCATAGTAGATTTTGCCCTGCATGCCGTTGATAATCTCACCGTTGCACCAGTCGAGCACACCCCAGTCCTTGCGGTCGTGGAGATAGGCTACATTTGCAGCCGAGCAGCGGTTACCCTCCTCCGGGTCAAGTGTATTTACGATATAGAGAGCATAGTACGACGATCCGGTAGGCTTGGCGATGGTCTCGCAGAATTCATCCATTTCATCCTGACCTATCTTATTGCTGAACACCTGCAGCCAATCTACTTTCGTATTGGCTGAAAGATCGATATATTCGAAATTGTTGTTGTTGAGCTTCAGTGTGTTCAGTGCCGGGCAACCGTCGAGTTCGATTTCGCTCAGTTGATTATGGCTCAGGTCAAGCTCTGCAAGCGATGGCAAGGCTCCGGCCACGGCGCTGACAAGCTCATTGGTGTTCAAATTCACACTTTCGAGCTTGGTATTTGCCGAAAGATTTATCGTGCTAAGCTTATTGTTCTGGGCGTCAAGATTAGTGAGCTCTGGGCAGCCGCTCACATCAAGGCTCGCAATCTTGTTGTTGTAGCATTTGAGTATAAAGAGATCCTTGGCGCCGTCGATAGTCAAAGATGTCAGCTGATTGCCGTAAACCTCAAGCTGGGTGATCTTGCCCGTCAAGGTTATGGCTGAGCCTTCTCCTTTTGAGAGATAGATACCGAATTCATCAGTCTTATCAGCACCGTTAACTGTCACATCATCGTTGAATGCCGGATAGATACGAAGACGAGTACCCGCAGGAGCATCCGTAGTCATGCTGATGGTCTGGCCTTGGGCGAAAAGTCCCGTAAGAAGAGTCAGAGACACAAGCATTGTTCTGAAGAATTGTTTTATCATAGCGATATCATTTTTAGTACGTCGCAAAGGTAATAAATAATCTATATAAATGCACTATATATTCTCAAAATCACAGAAATTAACGCATAAAAAACCGACTTTTATCCATTTTATCTTCATTATCATAATCAATCATTGACGATTTTTATGTAATTTTGTCTTTGGAGAGCTTTCTCTGTTTGCCACTGAATTTTTATCAATAACCTTATATCAACCCTAAACACTATCTCTGAATGAAGCTATTGACGCGCAAAGCGCTGTTTGCCATCGCTTTGCTAAGTTTCAGCCTGCCATTGGCACAGGCTGCCGCCATCAAGCAGACCGTCACGACGCATGCCGCCGGCAATGTGAGTCTGACCTGTGAAGACCCCGGATTATGGCACTTCGACATGACCGTCGAATCTTCTGATGACGTAGAAGTCATCACCGTTACGCTCAACGCCGATACGCCTCAGCAACCGCCGCGTTTCTCTGTAGCGATGGAAATGCCGCAGGTCGACACTCAGCACATCTGGTCACCCACCAATCTTGACCGATTCCAGTTGCGCCCCAATTGGGGAGGATTCTTCAGCAGCGAGCTTGCCTTGTCAATGCCTCTCTATTCTTTGTTTAACGACAACAACCAAAACCGCCTCACTATCGCGAGCAGCGAACCGCTCAGGCGCGTTGATGTCAATCTCGGTCTCCGCGAGGAAGGGTGCGTCATAATCGGATCTCTGAGCTATTTCAACGTGCCAGAAGCACCGATAAGCCGCTATCAGACAAAAATCAAGCTCGACAGCCGCCCCATATTCTGGGCCGACGCCCTGCGCCAAGGCACTCAATGGATAACCGACGAGGCCGGTATCACGCCTATCGAAGCCCCCGCGGGCGCTTTCGACCCCCTCTATTCCACTTGGTATCAGTTCCACCAGAACGTGTCTGACAAAGCAATCGAGGATGAGTGCCGCAAAGCCGCTGAGCTCGGCATGAAGACTCTCATTGTAGATGATGGCTGGCAGACCGACGACAACAACCGCGGATACGCCTACTGCGGCGACTGGGAGGTGAGCCGCAACCGATTCCCCGACATGGCTGCCCATGTGAAGCGGGTGCAGGATATGGGCATAAAATACATGATGTGGTATTCTGTACCTTTCGTGGGTATACACAGCCGCGCTTATCAGCACTTCAAAGGCAAATTCCTGAGCGAGCACGACAATATCGGCGAACTCGATCCACGTTTCCCCGAAGTACGCGAGTACCTTTGCTCTACCTACGAAAAAGCACTCCGAGAATGGAATCTCGACGGTTTCAAGCTCGATTTCATCGACGGATTCAGAGTGACCGATGATCCTGCAGTAGCCGAAAACTATGCAGGCCGCGACATCAAATCTGTTCCGGAGGCTGTAGATGTGCTCATGACAGAAATCTACCGTCGACTCAGTGCAATCAAGCCCGACATTCTCATCGAGTTCCGGCAGGCATACATAGGCCCGTCAATCCGACGGTATGGCAATATGCTCCGCGTCGGCGATTGCCCCGGCGACCATCATGCCAACCGACGCGGCATTGCCAACCTGCGACTGACTTCGGGCAACAGCGCCGTACATGCCGACATGCTCGAATGGAACGTTGCCGACACTCCGGAGACTGCCGCACGCAACATCCTTTCCTCGCTCTTCGGCGTGATTCAATACTCCATGATGCTCAACGAATTGCCTCAAGACCACCTCAAGGTAATCAAGCACTGGCTCGATTTCTCGCAGCTTCACCGTGCCACATTGCTCGAATCAGACTTCCGTCCGTATCACCCCGAGGCTTGCTACCCCGTTATAGAGGCGGAGAGCAATGATGAAAAAATCGTGGCTGTCTACGACGACATGACCGTGCCCACCATCACAGGCGACAGCAAGCCCGTTTATCTGATCAACGCCACCGGAGCAAAATCTGTAGTTACAGAATTGGAATCAAAGCCGAAGTCTATCGAAGCCTTCAACGTCTACGGCGAGCTGGTCGGAATCGACAAACCCGCCAAAGGCCTCAACCGCATATCAATCCCCAAAAGCGGCTACGCAATCCTGCGGTATTGAAATCACCTGCTGATAACATATAGCCCGATGGAGCAGTGCTCCATCGGGCTATCTTATATATTATTTGAGCGAGATTACTTCACGAACACTTTAGTGGTTTTGCCACCCTGTCGCTTTATATAGAAGCCGTTTTCGGGATTGTCGACGCGCACACCATTGAGATTGAAGTACTCGGCGGGGGCATTGTCACCGGCAGCCTCGATGTCGTCTATGCCGGATTCTCCGATAAGACCACCCTTGATGATGAAATCTTTCCACTGCTCGGCGGTGGAATATGCCTCTACCGACTCTGTCGGCACGTGCAAGATCACTTTATCTGTCGGAACTTCCGTAAACACTTGATAAACAATCTCGCATGGGGTTATAGCCGGGGAATATATGTCAGTCAACGACGTGCAACCCATGAAAGCGTTTTGACCGATTGATCTGACGGTTGCTGGGATAACTATGGAGGTCAGCGCACTGCATTCTTCAAAAGCTGACTGTCCTATGCTTCTGGCGCCTTTGGGCATGTCGACCGAGGTCAAGGAGGTACAACCGCTTAAAAGGGATTCTCCGATGGCGGTGACTCCTTCGGGGATAAATAGAGATGTCAGGTTTGTGCAATCGCGGAAGGCTCCATTGCCAATGCTTTTGACTGTTTCGGGGATATTTATCGAAGGCAGCGAAGTGCAACTACAGAAAGCATGTTTTCCAATGGATGTGACGCTTTCAGGGATATTTATCGAAGTCAGCGATAAGCAATAGTTGAAAGTGGACTCGCCAATGGATGTGACGCCGTCGGGTATGCTTATCTCTGTCAGAGCTGTCATACCGAAGAAAGCCTCCGGGGCAATCGATGTGACGCTTTCGGGGAGTGTAATAGAAGTCATATCAGTACAATGACCGAAAGCACTCTTGCCAATGGTTGTGACTGTCTCAGGAATGGATATCGATGTCAGTGAAGAGCAACCGAAGAAGAGGCCATCGCTGATAGATGTGATACTCCGGGGAATATTTACCGAGGTCAGTCCATTGCACCCACTGAAAACGTATGTTCCAAGGCTTGTGACCGCTTCGGGGATTGTTATGGAGGTCACGGAAGAGCAACCGGAGAAAGCGTGGTCCCCAATTTTGGTGACACTCCCGGGGATTGTTATGGAGGTCAGGGAAGAGCAACCGGAGAAAAGGTCACGACTGATGGAGGTGATAGCTTTCGGGATGTTTACCGAGGTCAGGCCTCGGCAATTGCCGAAAGCTTGTGTGCCAATGTATGTAACAGTCTCGGGGATGTGTAGCGAGGTCAGAGCCGAGCAATCCGAAAAAGCTTCCCGTTCAATACTTGTGACTCCTTCCGGAATGTTGATCGAGGTCAGGGAATGACAATCGTAGAAAGTGCCATATCCAATTTGTGTAATAGCTTTCGGAAGATTTGCAGAGGTCAATGCAATACATTTTTTGAAAGCTTCCTGATCAATGAATGTGACAGATTCGGGAATGTGTATCGAGGTCAATGCATAGCAACAAAAGAAAGCAGCTTTGCCAATGGAAGTGACGCCGTCGGGAATATTGATCGAGGACAGGGTCGTGCAACTGGAGAAAGCGGAGTTGCCAATGGATGTGACTGTCTCTGGAATTCTGAGAGAGTTCAGGGCAGAGCAACCTCTGAAAGCGTAATCACCGATGGATGTCACAGCACCTTGAATGGTTACCGTCTTCAAAGATGTGCAATTATAGAAAAGATGATCGCTGATGTCTGTGACTGCTTTTGGGATGCTTACCGAGGTGACGTTGCTGGCGGAGAAAGCGCTTGCACCAATAAAGGATACACTTTCGGGCAAGTCTACCGAGGTCAGATTCCCGCAAGAGCTGAAAGCATAGCCCTTAATGGATGTGACGCCTTCAGGGATGCTTATCGAGGATAAGGAACGGCAAGATCTGAAAGCGTGCTGGCCGATGGTTGTGACGCTTGAGGGGATGCTTACCGAAGTCAGATAGCAATTATTGAAACCGAAGTCACCGATTTCGGTCAAGGAGTAATCAGCACCATTGTATTGAACAGTGGCAGGTAAAATCAACTCGCCACTTATATAATTGCCGGCAGAAGTGGAAAAGCCTCTTTTTGTTGACACCGTTTTGTCGGTTTCTGATGTGATGGTGTAGGAGATGGTTTGTCCTTCGTATGTGTACTCGAAGGTCTGTGCGGCGGCGCGCTCTGCAAAGCCGAGCGTCACACCTGCCATAAGGAATAGCAAAATCTTCTTCATTCTTAGTTGTTTTGCAGCCATCATAGTTCCCTTGGATGGCGAGTGATAGTAAATGGATAAAATGAGAGCATTAGAGCAAATGCACCATATCTAATGTCAGAAGCTAACGAATCCTCGAAAGCGTTCAACGCTGCAAAGTTAGCAAAATTTTTGAATCTTCTTCATTACATTCGTTTTTTAACTAAAAACGCCTCCAAATCATCTCTCCTTCCATTAATAAAGCATTTTTCGTCCCCGACGTGAGCGAAGCTCACGTCCGTCATAGAACAAGCACGGGCTTCCCGAAATTCGGGAAGCCCGTGAATTATAATTACAGCTATTATCAGCCGATGAAATAAGCTGACATCGAGCTTACTGCGGTCAGATCAAGAAGTGAGCTGTAGAAGTAGCTTACGATACCGAGCACGAGGATACCGCCCACGGTAATCCAAAGACCTACACGCTCGCTGCATGCCGATTTGAAGTTAGCGATAACACACTCATCTTCGCTGATAAACATCGCTTTCACTACAAGCAGGTAGTAGTAGAGCGACACGATAGTGTTGATCAAGGCGATAAGCACAAGCACGTAGATCGCAACCGAACCTTGGTTGATGGCTCCGGTGAAGATAAAGAACTTCGAGAAGAAGCCGGCGAAAGGAGGAATACCTGCAAGCGAGAACATGGCAAGCATCATCGCTACCGACAGACGGGGGTTGGTCTGATAGAGGCCTTTGTAGTCGTCCATCGACACCTTGCCTGTGGCATTCTCGATAGCTCCTATCACGCCGAATGCAGCGAGGTTGGAGAAGATATACACAAGCACGTAGTACATCAGCGCTGCAACACCCATGGCATTGTAGGCGATAACACCGAGCATGATATAACCGGCCTGAGAAATCGACGAGAATGCGAGGAAGCGCTTCATGTTGCACTGGCGGATAGCGAAGAGGTTACCGATAGTGATGGTAAGGATAATGAGCGCATAGAGCATCCACTCCCATACCTGCGAGTAGAGCGAGCCGAAAACTTGGCTGAGCACTACGAGGAATGCAAACGCGGTAGCACCCTTCGAGATTACCGAAAGATAAGAGGTAACCGAAGTGGGAGCTCCCTGATATACATCGGCTGTCCACAAGTGGAAGGGCACGAGTGAAAGTTTGAAGCCGATACCGGCGATCACGAATGCGATAGCCATGATAAGGAGCAGGCTGCGCTGCGCTGTCAGGGCGAAGTAGATGTCGCTGAAATACATCGAGCCGGTAAGACCGTATACAAACGACAGACCCATCATGAATATAGCCGACGAGAACACCGCTGTAAGAATGTATTTCACAGCAGCCTCATGGCTCTCATAGCGGTTCTTGTCGAGTGCCACCATGGCGGCAAGCGGCAGAGAGGCGCTTTCAAGACCGATGAGGAAGAGCAGGAAGTGACGGCCTGAAATCATCAGGTACATACCAAAGAGAGTCACAAGCAGAAGCTCGTAGAACTCGCCGCGGCGCATTGTCATTGCCTCGCTGTTTGTCCATTTGATCGATTGTATCAATACTATCACCACGCCTACATTCAAGATATTCTTGATGGCGGCGATGACAGGAGATGTCACATACATGCCTGCGAAAGCCGAGGTTTCGCCGCACGGTGCCAGACAATAGCTGCAGAAACCGCCGAGGGTAACAAGCAGCATGAGAACGGTAGTGAAGACGGGCAAACCTTTCTGAGCCCCTCGTGGCATGAAGGTGTCGTAGAGGAACACCAGCAGGAAAACGACCAGCAGGCCGATTTCTTGCTTCATAGCTAAAAATTGTGAGTAATCCATTGCAATTTATACTGAGGGGTTACATACCGAGCACACGGAAGATTTCCGGTGTGAAGGTTGTGTTGATCAGGTTATTGAAGAAGTTGGGGAAGCAACCGATAGCGGCTACACAGAGGATGAGGGTCACTGTAGAGAGACGCTCCCACCATGTAGCGTCGGTGAGTGTACGGTGGTGGTCATCGTATACCGGGCCGAAGAGCAACTTGCCTACCACGCGCAGGATATACACTGCAGTGATTACAATCGAGCAGCATGCGATGATGGTGAAGACGATCTTGAGCGAACCGTCACCGGCAAGATACTGGGCCATACCGGCTTTGAACGAACCTACGAAGATTGTCATCTCGGCTACGAAACCGCTCAGACCGGGAAGACCGAGCGAAGCCATACCGGCAATCACATAGCATACCGACAGATAAGGCATAATCTGCATCATGCCGCCCATCTGGGTGATTTCACGGGTGTGGGTACGACCGTAGATCATACCGATCAGGGCGAAGAACAAGGCTGTCATAAGACCGTGCGACAACATCTGCATGATAGCACCGGTCATTGCGGTAGAGTTGAGCATGAGGATGGCGAAAAGCACAAGGCCGCAGTGCGACACCGACGAGTAAGCATTGATATACTTGAGGTCGGTCTTGACGCAGGCGCAGAACGCTCCGTAGACAACCGAGATACCGGTAAGGATCAAGAAGATGTACGACAGTTCCTGTGCGGCGTAGGGCATAAGATAGATAGCCACGCGGAAGCAACCGTAACCGCCAAGTTTCATAAGTACGCCGGCGTGGAGCATAGACACTGCTGTAGGCGCTGAGGCGTGGCCGTCGGGGCTCCATGTATGGAAGGGGAACATAGCGCCAAGTACACCGAAGCCTACAAAGGTCATCGGGAAGAGGAACTGCTGCCATCCGTGGGGAATCGCGTCGTGCGCGGCAATCTCAAGGATATTCCATGTGAGCTGGCCTCCTTCGGGAGCCGAATGGTAGTAGATACCGATCAGGCCGAGCATGAGGAAAGCCGAGCCGCCCATAAGCATGAGGGTAAGCTTCATTGCCGAGTAGTTCTTGCGGCCCGAGCCCCATACGCCGATGAGAAGGTACATCGGGATAAGAGCAACCTCGTAGAACATGAACATCGTGAAGAGGTCCACCGAGATAAAGAAGCCGAACACACCGGTCGACAGAAGTATGAGCCAAAGGAAGAACTCTTTTGGCTGTTTGATTGTCCAAGAGGCGAAAGAGCCTGCGAAAACGATAATCGACGAAAGGATGAGCATGGCAATCGAGATACCGTCGACACCGACAGCAAGATTGATATGCAATGGCTCAAACCACGACCATGAGCCCGTGAAGAGCATGGGGTCGGTATTACCGGCTGCGCGGATGCCAAGGTATTCTACCAGAACATACACCGACAGTGCCATCAACGCGATTGAGCCTACAACGGCTACCGCGCGGATCTGCTTGATGTTGCGGCAGAGGCCGAGGCCGGCAAGCATAAGCACCGGTATTACAACAAAGTAGATTAATATATTGGAAAACATCGTATTTACTGATTTTTATGTGTTTGCACCGTCATGTTAGATTAAGCAAAGGGCTGTGATTCCGCCGAGAGCGAGTGCGCCGATGAGATAATACCACACATACATCTGTATCTGACCCGACTGCAAGGGCTTGATGGCGTCGCTTGCCTTGTTGGTGATGGTGGCGAAGCTGTCCATGGTGCCGTCGATGATGTGGCGGTCAAACCATGCCAAGGGGCGGCATACGCTGTCGAAGATGATACGATGGGTGATAAACATATACAGCTCGTCGAAGTAGAAGCGGTGGTAGCACCATGTCCACAGGGCAGGAACTGCATTGCGGAATTTTGCAGGAAGACTGTTCTCTTTGCGATACATCACCGTGGCGAGGCCGATGGCTACGAGAGCTACGATAAGGCTTATCGAGGCTACGCTCCAGTCAAGCGCCTTGAGGTTGGTGAAGAAGTCTACATGCTCAAACATCGGGTGACCGTTCCATGTCACGAGGTTGCCGAAAGGAACGAAGCCGGCAACGCACGATACGGCTGCGAGGATAACCAGCGGGAGGGTCATTGTCCAAGGCTGGTCGTGGGGAGCGTGATGTCCTTGGGGAGTCTCATGCTCTTTCCACCAGAAAATCAGATAGTAGAGACGGAACATGTAGAAGGCGGTGAGGCCGGCTACGAGCGACATCCAGATATACCAGAAGGTCGAGTGTCCGAAAGTGGCAGTAAGGATTTCATCTTTTGAGAAGAATCCGGCGAAAGGTATGATACCGGCGATGGCAAGACAGCCGATCAGGAACGTGATGTGCGTGATAGGCATATACTTGCGGAGGCCGTGCATTTCAGTGTAGTTGTTAGAGCCGATGGCGTGGATGAGTGCACCTGCGCAGAGGAAGAGCAACGCCTTGAACATAGCGTGGGTGAACAGGTGGAACATCGAGGCCATATAGCCGAGGCCATGGTGGAAGTCGGGACGGGCAACGCCGAGCGATACCATCATGAAAGCGATCTGCGAGATGGTTGAGAACGCGAGCACACGTTTGATATCAAGCTGCGTGCAGGCCACCATGGCGGCATAAAATGCAGTCACCGCACCTACGACAACAATGATATTGAGCGCGGCCTCTTCCATCAGATAGAGCGGGAACAGACGGGCTACCAGATATACACCGGCGACAACCATAGTCGCAGCGTGGATAAGCGCCGATACAGGGGTCGGGCCTTCCATAGCGTCGGGAAGCCAGATGTGCAGAGGCATCATCGCCGACTTACCCATACCGCCCATGTAGATGAGCACGAGAGCCCATGTCAGCACTGAGGCACCCATGAATGTCGGGGCTGCGCTGTTGGCGAATATACCGCGGATATACTCGGCAGTGCCGATATTCACTTGGCTTACGTTGGCCATGCCTTCAACGGGTATCGAGGTGAGCTCGGTGAAGTTGAATGTGCCGGTATACCACGAAAGGGTAAGAATACCGATCAAGAAGCCAAGGTCGGCGAAGCGGGTTACGATGAATGCTTTCTTTGAGGCTGATACTGCGCTGGGTTTGGTATAGTAGAAACCGATGAGCAGGTATGATGAAGCGCCCACGAGCTCCCAGAAGATATACATCTGGAAAATGTTGGGAGCTACAACAAGACCGAGCATTGAGAAGCTGAAGAGCGACAGGAAAGCGTAGAAACGCTGGAAGCCGTGCTCGAAAACTCCGTGGTGGTCGCGCATGTAGCCCATGCTGTAGAGATGTACCATGAAGGAGATGGTGGTGATCACCACAAGCATCATGGCCGAAATCGGGTCAAGCAGGAAGCCCAGCTTGATCACGAGGGTATCAGTGAACTGCAGCCATGTCTGGTCGAAGACAAGATACTGCAGGCGCTCGCCGGCTCCGTTGATGAAGATGTCGGCGCCGGAGAAGAAATACTGGAATGCCGTATAGTAGGCAAGCACCAAGACGGTGCCCATGCCGCATGTGCCAAGTATACCGGCAAGCTTATGTGTCATCTTCATGCCGGTAAGGCCGAGGAAGATGAACATGAACAGCGGTATGGCAAGGATTAGGATAGGAATCGTTATGCCCATGGTGCTTTAGAATTTCATTTCGTTAAGTGAGCGCACGTCAATATTCTTGGCGGCTCTGAAAATGTTGATGATGATGGCGATGGCCAAGGCTGTCTCGGCGGCCGCTATCGCTATGGCGAAGAGGGTGAAGAACATACCCTCCATCTGCTCGGGATAGAGAAAACGGTTGAAGACAACGAAGTTGATATCTACGGCGTTGAGCATCAACTCCAATGATATCAGCATGGCGATCATATTCTTGCGGGTGATGAATCCATACACACCGCAGCAGAACATCACCAATGCCGGTACGAGGTAATATATTGCTGTTATTTCCATAATATCAACGTTTGCGGGCAACGACTACGCCGCCGATTATACATGCGAGCAACAGCACACTCACTGCCTCGAAAGGCAAGAGGTACTCTCCGTGTCCCGACCCTAAAAGTGTCTTGCCGACAAGTTGCATGTCGGGGGTTTCCATCAAGGGTTTGGAGGCAAAGGCAACGCAGCAACGGCTCACAAGCGCATAGCCTGCAAGCAACAGTGTGGCTACGGCTGCAAGTCCACCGAGAAAGCGCGACTTCGAGGTCAGACGCTCGGTGTTGTCTCCGGGTTTGCTCGTAAGAAGGATGGCAAACACAAACAGCACCACGATACCGCCGGCGTACACCGCTATCTGCACTGCGCCGAGGAACTCATAGTCGAGCATGAAGTAGACCACGGCGGCGGCAAAAAGGGTGAACAGCAGGTAGGTGGCTGCACGCAGAATCTTGCGTGTTGTTACGGCCATCACTGAGAAGACTATCATCGCAAGTGCGACGATAAAATACAAGATTAAACTTCCTACTGATTCCATATCGGTTTATTTATTTTCCTCTGTTTTGTCGGGCGTGGCCTTGGGTGCGGCCTCACCTGTCTGTGCCTTGGCTTTGGCGGCTGCAGCTGCGGCTGCCTTTGCTTTGGCTTCGGCTATCTTAGCCTGTTTCTCGGCTTCGATTTTGGCAAGTTGCTCGGGTGTGGGTTCCGGCTCTTCTTTCTCAGGCAGATAATTGAGCTGCTTCACCAGTTTGGAGCGGGTGAAGACGGCTTGCTCGAAATCATTGTCAAATTCGATTGCCGAGGTGGGGCAATTGGTCACACAGAGCTGGCAGAAGGTGCAGCTGCCAAGATCGTAGAGATATTTGACAAGCTTTTTCTTCTTGGTGCCCTGCATGGTGGTCACCATTTTTGTCTCTATGGCGATGGTACCGTTGGGGCAGTTGCGCTCGCAGTTCTGACATGCGATACACTTGTGGTCCCCTTTGTCGTCGTAGACAAATTTCAGTTGTGCGCGAAAACGCTCGGGCCATTTGTGCTCGGTGCGGTTTTCGGGATAGCACTCGGTGATTTTCGGCGTCACGAACTCTTTGCCGGTCACCTTCATGCCTTTAAGCAGGCTCAGGATGCCGGAGCCTAACGTTGAAAAGTATTCTGATACACTACCCATTGATATGAGGTCTGGTTGGTTTACTATTATATTGAATCTTTACGATTTCCATTTGTTAATCCCGACGCTGTCCGCCCACTATATCGAGCAGCTCGGTGGTGATACCTTGCTGGCGGAGCTTGTTGTATTCAAGCTGAAGTTGCTCGAGAAGTTTCTGGGCATTGTCGTTGGCGCTCTGCATTGCCATCACACGCGCTGCCTGCTCGCTTGCCCTGTTCTGGGCGAAAGCCTCCTGCATTTGCGACAGCAGATACATCGGCAGGACGGTGCGGAAGATTGTGCCGGCATCGGGCTCGAATAGATACGGGCGTCCGCTTGCCTTGGCCTCGCCGCTGAGTCGCGCCGGGCTGATGGGGAGATAGCTGTCGTTGACAAGACGCTGGCGGCCGGCTGAGTAGAAATGCACGTATGTGAGATCCACTCTGTCAGTGGCGCCGCTGAGAAATTCCTGCTCCAAGCCTTGGGCGAAGAGCTTCACGGCGTCGCCGTCGCTCTTGGAGTCTACCCCTGCCGCTGCAGTGTAGTGAAGCTTCGGGTCAGAGGCGGCAAGTTTCTCTACCGCTTTCTGCAGCTTCTTGCCTACGGGCACGAGCTTAATTTCAACGTCTTCGCCACACTCTTGCCTCAACTGAGCAATAGTGGCTATGACTCCCTTGAAGATATTCACATTATAAGCGCCGCACAGACCGTCGTCGCTGCCGAGCATTACTACTGTGGCGTGATGTACGGCTTGACGGGCAACTGTAAGCGGTGAGCTTACGGCGGCGTCGCTGCTGAGCAAATTGCCGATAATGCCCTGCACGCAGTCGCGGAAGGGCGACAGACGCCGCAGTATACCCTCGGCCTTGTGCATTTTGGCCGACGATATCATTTTCATCGCGCCGGTAATCTTCTCAGAAGATCCTACCGACCCGATTCGGCCTTTCAATTCACGTAATGTTGCCATTGGTTTATTATCGGTTGTTAATTCGCTTTATATTAATTGAATCGCGCTGCGACGTCTTGTGCAGCCGAAGTGATTTTCTGTGCAATGTCGTCGGTGAGATTGCCTTTGCCGAGCTCGGTCATCTCCTGCTCATACTTGGCGTGCATGATCTGGAGGAACTGTTTCTCGAATTCAGCAACCTTGTCAATGGGCACATTCTCGAGCAATCCGTGCACACCGCAGTAAATAACTGCAATCTCGTCCTCTACCGGCATCGGGCGGTATTGGGGCTGGATGAGCAGTCGCTCGTTCTTGCGGCCTTTGTCGATTACGCGGGCTGTCACGGCGTCCATGTCGCCACCGAATTTGGTGAAGGCTTCAAGCTCGCGGAACTGTGCCTGGTCAATTTTCAGCGTACCGGCAACTTTCTTCATCGATTTCACCTGAGCCGAGCCGCCTACACGCGATACCGAGATACCTACGTTGATGGCCGGGCGGATACCGCGGTTGAAGAGTGCGGTCTCGAGGAAGATCTGACCGTCGGTAATCGAGATAACGTTGGTCGGGATATATGCCGAAACGTCGCCCGCCTGCGTCTCGATGATAGGAAGCGCAGTGAGAGAGCCACCGGCTTTCATTATAGGTTTGAGAGCTTCGGGAAGGTCGTTCATCTGCGAGGCCACTTCCTGATTGTCGATAATCTTGGCGGCACGTTCGAGCAGACGCGAGTGGAGGTAGAAAATATCGCCGGGGTATGCCTCGCGGCCGGAGGGGCGCTTGAGGATAAGCGATACCTCGCGATAGGCAACGGCCTGTTTTGAAAGGTCGTCGTATACGATAAGTGCATCGCGGCCGGTGTCGCGGAAGAACTCTCCGATTGCAACACCTGCGAAGGGTGCGAAATAGCGCATGGCAGCCGACTCTGAGGCGGTGGCGGCGACAACTACGGTGTAGTCGAGTGCGCCGTGCTCTTTGAGCGTGCTCACGATAGAGGCGATAGATGAGGCTTTCTGGCCGATTGCAACATATATGCAATATACGGGCTTGCCTTCTTCATAGCCTTTGCGCTGGTTGATGATGGTGTCGATGGCGATGGCGGTCTTGCCGATCTGGCGGTCACCGATGATGAGCTCGCGCTGACCACGGCCGATAGGCACCATTGAGTCGATGGCTTTCAGACCGGTCTGGAGCGGCTGCTTCACCGGCTGGCGGTAGATAACGCCGGGAGCCTTGCGCTCGAGGGGCAGGCGGATGAGGTCGCCTGCGATAGGGCCGTTGCCGTCGATGGGTTCGCCAAGGATGTTAACCACACGTCCCAGCAAGCCTTCGCCTACGGGTATCGACGCGATTTGGCCGGTGCGGCGCACTGTCATATTCTCGGCTACCTCATTGACATTGTTGAGCAGAATCACACCGACGTTGCTCTCCTCGAGGTTCATGGCTACGCCTTTTACGCCATTTTCGAATTCTACAAGTTCGTTGGCACCGACGTTATCGAGGCCATAGACGTGTGCGACACCATCGCCCACGTCGAGCACGGTGCCTACTTCCTCGAAAGTAATCTTGGAGTTGATGTTTTCGAGCTCTTGTTTCAATACTTGAGATATCTCGCTGGGATTTATCATTGTATGCGGATAGCTTGCTGTTGGGGGTTGTTAGAAGATATCACTCCGGCTCAGTTTATCAACTTGAGGCGGAGTTGTTTTAATTGGCTGCTTACCGAAGCGTCGAGCCTCTCGGAATTTACCGTGACGGTGAATCCGCCTATCAGAGCCGGGTCAACGGTGTAGTTGTATTCAAACGTACCGTTGCCTATATGCTTGCTGATAAGAGCTTGCAGGCGTTCGCGCTCGGGCTCGGCCATAGGAGCCGCAGAACAGATGTCAATGCGGTAGATCGCATTTTCCTTGCGGTAGAGGTCAACGTAGGCTCTCGCTATATCACGGGCCAAGGCCATACGCTTGTTCTTCCGCAGCAGCTGCAGGAAATCCATATAGGTGCTGTCGGGTTTCTCGTCAGCGCCATACACAGCTTTAGAGAGCAGGGCTGTCTTGTCGGCGTCGCTCACGTATGGGTTCGCGATAGTGTCGGCCAGACCCGGTGTTGAAACGAACGCATTTGTCAACGCCTGCATCACCTTGTAGAGCGTTGCCGTGTCAGAGCGCTCTTCACCTACGGCATAGAGCGCTTTGGCATAGCGGCGGGGAATAAGACCTTGGTCCATAACAGTTATTTTGCAGGGTCAATTTGATCAAGCAGATTGTCGACGAGCTGCTTCTGGGCAGCGTCGTTCTGCATCTGGTTCTTAACAATCTTACCGGCGATGTCGAGAGCGAAAGAGCTCACTTGGTTGCGGAATTGCTGCTGTGCTTCTTTCTGCTGCTGGGCGATCTGAAGTTTCGCATTGTCCATAACCTTCTGAGCCTCGACCTGAGCGGCGCTGCGCGCCTGCTCAATGATCTGGGTCTTCATCTTGTCGGCCTCCCGCAGAATGTCGGCTTGTTGGCGGCGGGCGTCGTTGATATAGCTCTCGGCCTCTGCCCGTGCGTTGTCGAGTTGTGTCTTAGCGTCCTGGGCGTATTCCACCCCCTTGTCGATAAGGTCGGCACGGCTGTCGACACTACGCAGTATCACCGGCCAGGCATATTTCCACAAAGCGAGGAAAAGGATGCCAAAGGCGATGAACATCCAGAAGACGAGGCCGAAATCGGGCGTGAATAGTTCCATTTAGCGTTGGGTTGTGGCGTGGATTACAAGAACAGGCACAGGGCGCAGACGATAACGGCGAAGAGGGCAACACCTTCTACCAGCGCCGCAATAACGATCATGTTGCTTCGGATGTCGCCTGAAGCTTCGGGCTGACGTGCGATGGCTTCCATGGCTGCCGCGCCGATTTTACCGATGCCGATACCTGCGCCGATGGCGGCGATGGCGGCGCCAAGGCTGGCGCCAAGTCCCAGAACGGGAGCAATTGCTGCTAAAAGTCCAAACATTGTTGTGTGTGTTTATTTATGGATTATTATTTTTTATACAAGTGTGTCTACAATTTTTTTGCCGAGGCTTTTGTCTTTGTCTTGCTCTTCTTCATGCTCATGCTCGTGGGCAAGGCCGATGAAGAGTGTCGAAAGCATGGTGAATACGTAGGCTTGGATAAAGCTCACAAGCACATCGATAAGCAACATGAAGATCGAGAACAAAAGCGATACTACCGTTGCCGCGCCTCCTGCCACCGGGCTGATGGCCGAGAAGATAAAGATAAGCAAGGTGAGTGATATCACTATTATGTGGCCGCCCATCATGTTGGCGAAAAGACGTACGGTAAGGGCCGCCGGCTTGGTAAACATGCCGAAAATCTCAATCACGGGCATGATAGGAATGGGCACCTTGAGCCACATCGGCACTTCAGGCCAAAAGATTTCTTTCCAATAATGCTTGTTGGCAAAGAAGTTGGTGGCCACAAAAGTGCAGATCGACAGCACAAGCGTCACTGCTATATTGCCGGTGAGGTTGGCACCGCCGGGGAATATCACAATAAGGCCGAGCAGGTTCATCACAAGGATGAAGAAGAACACCGTCATCAGATAGGGGGCGAACTTCCGGGCCAGCGGACCAAGAATAGGCTTCACAACACCATCGTAGACAAATGTCACCACCACCTCAATCGCTCCAAGGCCTTTGCGTGGAGCCTTATAGGGGTGTTTGCGATGGAAAGAGGCAAGCCAAAGAAGCAGCCCGAGAATCACAAGCACGGTGATAAAAACTGCGCATACATTCTTGGTGATAGAGAAATCCCACGGACGAAGCTCCTCGCCATTGACAATCTCTACAAGTTTCCCTTTGTATTTGCTGTCTTCTCCTGCGATAGTGAAAGTGCAGTCACCGTCCTGATACACAGCTCCATGATCGAGGTGGCTCGAAGAGAAGCAGTGCAGACCGTCGGAGGCGTAGCATATCACGGGCAGAGGTATGCGGTGGTGATGGTCGAAAGGAACTTCCCAACCGTAACCGTCAAGCAAGTGCTCGAAGATAATCTCCTTGGCATTTATGGTCGATTCTTCCGACTCCTTTGCTTGGGCTGCCGATGCGCCTACCGACACTACAGCCAGCAACATCAGCAAGATAATATGTTTGAAGCGGCTTATCATATCAATAAACGCAAACAGACACTACATTGCTATCCACATCAACTATGCCACCAGTGATGGCAGTCGACTGCTCTGCTCCGCCGGTGGCGGTATACCGTATGTTGCCGGCCGCAAGGGCGGCGAGCAGCGAGGCATGTTTGCGCAGAACCGTAAACTCACCCATGACACCGGGGAGTGTCACCGAGTCAACTTCACCGCTGTAGAGCACGGCGTCTGCAGATATTATTTTGAGTGTCATCAGTTTAAATTTTCAATTTTATTTAACTTCGGCAAGCAGACGTTTGCCCTTTTCAATAGCATCGTCGATAGTGCCCACGTTGAGGAAGGCCTGCTCGGGATACTCGTCCATCTCGCCTGAGAGAATCATCTTGAAGCCACGGATAGTCTCGCTCAGCGGCACCATCACACCGGGCAGACCGGTAAACTGCTCTGCCACATGGAAGGGCTGCGAGAGGAAACGCTGTGCGCGGCGGGCACGGGCAACGACAAGTTTGTCGTCGTCGCTGAGCTCGTCGACGCCGAGGATGGCGATGATATCCTGAAGCTCGTTGTATTTCTGGAGAAGCTGCTTCACTGCCTGAGCGGTGTTGTAGTGCTCCTCGCCGATGATATTGGGGTCGAGGATACGCGATGTAGATTCGAGGGGATCCACAGCGGGGTAGATACCGAGCTCGGTGATCTTACGGCTAAGCACCGTAGTGGCGTCAAGGAAGTTGAAGGTGGTAGCCGGAGCCGGGTCAGTCAAGTCATCGGCAGGCACATAGATTGCCTGCACTGATGTGATAGAGCCATTCTTTGTAGAGGTGATTCGCTCCTGCAGCGCACCCATCTCCGAGGCAAGTGTAGGCTGGTAACCTACGGCAGAGGGCATACGGCCGAGAAGAGCCGAAACCTCCGAACCTGCCTGGGTGAAACGGAAGATATTGTCGATAAACAGGAGCACATCCTTACCGCCGGCACCTTGGTCGCGGAATTGCTCAGCAACGGTAAGACCCGACAGAGCCACGCGCAGACGTGCGCCCGGCGGCTCGTTCATCTGGCCGAAAACGAGGGTTGCCTGAGAGTTCTTGAGCTCTTCTTTGTCGACATCGGCAAGGTTCCACTCGCCGCGCTCCATACCTTCCTCAAACTTCTTGCCATATTTCATAACGCCGCTCTCGATCATCTCGCGGAGAAGGTCGTTACCCTCGCGGGTACGCTCGCCCACACCGGTAAACACCGAGAAACCGTCGTGACCTTTGGCAATATTGTTGATAAGCTCCATGATAAGCACGGTCTTGCCTACACCGGCACCGCCGAAAAGACCGATCTTGCCACCTTTGCTGTAGGGCTCGAGCAAGTCGATGACCTTGATACCGGTGGTAAGAATCTCGGTACTTGTGGTGAGGTCTTCAAACTCGGGTGCGGGCTGATGTATAGAGCGGAGATTCTCGCGCTTGAGAGCCGGCAGTTTGTCGATAGCCTCGCCGACAACATTGAGCAGACGGCCTTTGATCTGGTCGCCGGTAGGAACAGCGATCGGACGTTCGAGGTTCACTACAGGCATGCCGCGGCGCAGGCCGTCGGTACTCTCCATGGCCACGCAGCGTACGGTGTCTTCACCGATATGCTGCTCCACTTCGAGGATGGTTTCGCCGCCGTCGGGACGGTCGATTTTAAGAGCGGTATAGATGGGCGGTATGACATTGTTGTCGAAAGCAACGTCGACTACCGGACCTATGACCTGGGCAATTTTGCCTTGATTCTCGCTCATAGCTTATATGGAGGGTAGGGTTATTTAAAAATGAAAGTTTGTGATTATGATTATCACCATCAGCACGAGGTTAACCAAGTTGATGGGGAGGAGATATTTCCATTCGAGCGACAGCAACTGGTCGATACGCAGACGGGGGAATGTCCACTTGAACCAGATGATGACAAACGACAGGGCAAAGCATTTGATCAGGAACCAAACCACACCGGGGATGTAGTCCATGATGGCATTGAAGCCGTCCCAACCGGGGAAGTGGAGAGGCATCCAGCCGCCGAAGAAAAGCAGCGAGGCAACGCCCGACACGATGAAGAGGTTGAGGTACTCGGCGAGGTAGAAGAAGCCGAAGTGCATACCCGAATACTCGGTGTGGTAACCGGCGGTAAGCTCACTCTCGGCCTCGGGAAGGTCGAACGGGCCACGGTTTGTCTCGGCAGTACCGGCAATCATGTAGATTACGAAAGCGATGATTGCGGGGATGTGACCTTTGAAGATAAACCAGAGGTCAGACTGCTCTGCCACGATACCCTCCACCGACATTGTGCCGGCAAGGCATACCATAGTGATAACCGACAGGCCGATAGAAAGCTCGTAGCTCACCATCTGCGCGCCCGAGCGGAGCGAACCGATGAGGGTGAACTTGTTGTTTGACGACCAACCTGCGAGCAAGATACCGAGCACGCCGATCGAAGAAACGGCCACAAGGAAGAAAATGCCGATGTTGAAGTTGATGATCTGAAGACCGTTACCCCACGGGAGCACCGCGAAAGCGAGCATAGAAGCTATGATCACCAGATAAGGTGCGAGGGCGAAGAGGAAACGGTCGATGTGATTGAGGTGGATAATCTCCTTGATGAGCATCTTGAACATATCGGCGAAGCTCTGGCACAAGCCCATGGGGCCTACACGGTTAGGGCCAAGGCGGCACTGGAATGCGGCGCAAAGCTTACGCTCGTAGTAGATGTAGAATAGTGCGAGCAAGGCATAGACCAGCAGCAGACCGACGCCTACAAGGACGCACTCGGTAGTGACGGCAAGCCAGCCCGGCATGAGCGAACGCAGCGAATTGTCGATCCACGTGGTGATGAAAGAAAAATCTTGCATTATGCTGTGATATTACTGATTAGCTATTGTGTTACGTCGCAATTTATCGGTCGATGTCGGGCACGATGTAGTCGAGCGAGCCGCCGATGGTGATAAGGTCGGCAATCTTCTGGCCACGGGTGATGTGGTCTACCACGGCTGCCTGGGGCAGACAGGGGGTTGCCAGTTTGATACGGAAAGGCTTGGTATTGCCGTCGCTTTCAAGATAGATACCGAAAGCACCGCGGCAGCCCTCGGTGATCTGGAACCACTTGCCGGCGGGCAACTTGATTACCTTGGGTACTTTCACGCAATATTCGCCTTCGGGAATATTGTCGACGAGTTGTTCGAGAATCTTGGCGGATTCTTCCATCTCGCGCATGCGGCATTTGAAACGTGCCATCGAATCGCCCTCTTCCATTACGACCTCTTCGAAGTCGAGTTCGGGATAGATACTGTAGGGCTGGACCTTACGCATGTCGCAAGCCCAACCGGAGGCACGGCCTGAGGGTCCGGTGACACCGTAGGCGATAGCGTCTTCACGCGAGAGCACGCCGACGCCTTCCATACGGTTTTTGGCAATGACGTTGCCGGTGAAGATTTCGTTGTATTCCTTGATATTCTTGGGCAGGACTGCAAGAAGAGCCTTCACATCCTCTACGAAGTCGGGTGCGAGGTCTTGCATTACGCCACCGATACAATCGTAGTTGAAAGTCATGCGGGCACCGCAGGTCTTCTCCATGATATCGAGAATCTGCTCACGCACACGCAGGGTGTAGAAGAGCATTGTGGTGGCACCGAGGTCCATGCAGTATGTGCCGATGAAAAGGCAGTGCGAGGCGATACGCGAAAGCTCGTCCATCATCACGCGGATTACCTGAGCGCGGCGGCTGATCTCGATACCGGCGGCCTTCTCTATAATCATACACAGGGCGTGATGATAGTTGTGGGCCGAGAAGTAGTCCATACGGTCCATGAAATGGAGCGTCTGAGGATATGTGAGCGATTCACACAGTTTCTCGATACCGCGGTGGATATAGCCCAGATAGATGTCGATTTTCTTGATTTCCTCACCGTTTACGGCAGTGCGGAAGCGGAGCACACCGTGAGTCGCGGGGTGCTGCGGGCCGATGTTTACAACGAAGTCGTCTTTCTCGAACACACGACGCTCGCTCTTCACGAGTTGGCCTTTATCATCAAGGCTGTAGACGTCGGTGAAGTCGGTCTGACGTTCGTTTTCAATCGATACCGGATTGATGGCGGGGTCTGCGTCATAATCCTTGCGCAGAGGATAGCCTACCCAGTCGATATTGAGGAAAAGACGACGCATGTCGCTGTTTCCTACGAAGATGATACCGAAGAAGTCGTATACCTCACGTTCGTAGAGGCCGGCAACATGCCATACATCTTCAGCAGAGTGAATCCAAGGTTTCTCGCGGTCGCCTTTAGCTATGACCTTGACACCTACCACAGCTTTGCTTTCTGTAGACATCAGGTAATAGATAGCGCCGAGATTCTCGGTCCAGTCCATTCCGACTACAGTCACGCAGTAGTCGAATTTAAGGTCGGCGTCGTCGCGGAGTGCGAGAGCCATATCGTGCCACTGTTCCTCGGGGATAGTGAAGAGAGGCGTTGCTGCCTCTTCTAAAGTAGCGGCGGGGAAGAGGGTCTGTATCTTTTGGATGAAATTAGCCATGACAGAAATTAATGACCGATGTTAATCTTCGACGCCCTCCACGGGGTGCTGGGCGAGAAATTCTTGCTGTTTTTCCTTGCGGTTGACACCTCCGAAGAAGCGCTCCACCTTAATCTTGCGCGAGAGCTGCATGATACCGTAGATCATAGCTTCGGGGCGGGGAGGACAGCCGGGGACAAAAACGTCGACGGGCACGATATCCTCGATACCTTTGGCCACATGATAGCTCTTGCGGAAAGGACCGCCGGAGATAGCGCAGCTACCGCAGGCAATCACATATTTGGGCTCGGCGAGCTGATCGTAGAGACGGCGGAACACGGGCACCATACGATGTACGATGGTTCCGGCCACCATCATGAAGTCGGCCTGACGGGGCGACGAACGGGCAACTTCCCATCCGAAGCGTGCCATATCGAAGCGTGCGGCGCCGAGGCTCACGAATTCGATACCGCAGCAGCTCGTAGCGAAAGTAAGAGGCCATATCGAGTTGGAGCGGCCCCAGTTGATAAGTTTATCGAGCGAGCCGACAATCACGTTTGTGCCGCTTTCCTGCAGCTGCTTTACGAGACCTTCTATATACTCGTTATCCTGCCATGCGTCGTATGGCATGCTTTTGGTAGTTACTTCCATTCAAGAGCTCCTTTCCGCCAGGCATATACAAGGCCCAGCACCAAGATGCCGAAGAAGACGGCGATACATAATAGACCATCGACGCCAAGCTCACGCATTCTCACTGCCCAAGGGAAGAGGAAGACGGTCTCAACGTCGAACATAAGGAACAGGATAGCAAAAAGATAGTATCCCACTTTAAACTGCGACATTGATTCGCCGCGTGTAGGGATACCGCATTCGTAGGCTTCACCCTTCTGGGGGTTGAAGGAACTCGGCGAGATGAGCTTGGCAATCCAAAGAGCCAAGGCCACCAGCGCAACGCCGGTGAGCAGCGCCGTGATACCCAAGAGCCCATTGTTCTCTATTCCGAAGATGGCTGTTGTGATCATATTGATTTAGTTTATTTTCATCGGTCTCAAGGCAGCGTCAAAGCATTGAGCAAACGTCGGACTAATGAGGAGAGAACGCGCTTACAGCCAAAACCTTACGCCACAAGTTGGCAATCATGCACCCATAGAGTGCACAATCAGTGCTGCAAAGATACGCTTTTTATCTCGATTTTAAAAATCTTCGGCGCAATATTTTTCAATATTTTTGTTTTTGTTTAGTTTTATTTAACCCGCCTTAAGTACGAAAAAAAATAGTGGCGGACCGCCGGAAGACCCGGATGCCCGCCACCTGCATATCGCTTCGCAGAAGCCTTTTCTTATGACGCCGGCACAAAACCGCAATCAGCGGAGATGTGGAATACCGCACCGCCGAACATTTCGGGCGCGCAGTCGAAGTCGAGGTCGAGACCCGCACCGAAATCAAGCTCTCCCTTGAGATTGCTTATCCTGAATGCCGGATACGGAGTGTCGTTGCTCTCCGGCACGATGTTGTCGATCTCGAAATATGCCGTTGTGCCACGCATGGTAAACGGTATGTTTTTGAGCACAATATCCATGGCAGGCATTTTCTCCATAAACTGAGCCTTTACAATGCTGATTGTGACACAGCGAGTCTCTATATTGAATGCCAATGCATATTGCGTGTCTTTAGTCTGGAATGTGGCAAAAGATTCCGAGGTGCTGGTGGTAGTACCGAAGCAACCTTGGCTTGCGTATGCCGAAGCCACCGAATAACGGCCGTCGATTGTCATGCCGACACTGAAAGCCGGAGAATATACATTACCTACGATACGCTGGTAAAGGCGCATTGAAAAACGCGACACCAACAGCGACGACGACACACCCGATGGAGTGAGATTCTCTCCCGAGAGCACAATCCAGCCATCTTTATCGATTGAAAATTTAAGGCCGGAGAGTGTAAACGACGGATACGAAGTTCCGTCGGTGAGTTTGAGACCCGACACTGTCACCTCGGCAGAGGGCTCGGTGTAATTGAGGCGCACTTTATATGCAAGACCGCTATAATACGCAGCCGGTCCGTCAGCTATATCAGTCACGTAAGCAAAGCAATTGGGGAGAGTCTGCTCTGTGATTGTCTGATTTCCCTTATTATCATCACACGACGCCAACAGCAAGCATGCAACGACAATTGCTGTAAGATAATGTAGATATTTCTTCATTTTATGTATTGATTGATTCTTGGGGTGCAAAAATAGCAATAATAGTCGAAGCGTGCAACAGGTTTTGCCAATTGTCACCAATTTTAACATCAAAGCCACGAATTTACCCTGTCGCGCACCGCCATCGAAGCGCTGAGAATCTTGATAAACTCCTGCATTGACCGCTTGTGATAAGAATCGCGCAGGGTGTGCACGCAGCCGGCCATCTCATTGTCGGGGATATCGAGTCGTACGGCACGCACTCCGCTCTCGCTATGCACGGAAGCCTCGGCAAGAACAGTGGCCAAGCGGTTTTGGCGTATAAGCTTGAGCAGGATGTTCACCTCATTCAGCTCCGCCCTGATTTTCAAGTCGGCGTGGTAATGCCGGAGCACATTGTCAAGAGCATTCCGGGCCTGCAGGCCTTTGGCCGGCAGAGCAAGCTCATATCCGGAGAGTTCGGATAGCGAGATTCTGTCGTGCTTCGCCAAGTGGTGCATATCCCCTACAACTACAGCGAGATAGTTCTGAAACAGGACATGAGAATCAACATCAGGCACAGCCACCGAAGGCTTGAAGGCAAGGGCGAAATCGACCTTGCGCTCGCGCAGCATTTCCATCAGCTCCGCCATCGGGCGGTAGCAGATATTGAGCTTCACCTTCGGGTACTGCTTCATAAAATCCACAAGAGCCTCGGTGAGGATAGGGCCGAAAGAATATGTGACACCAATATTAAGTGTGCCGCAGAGCATACTCCGGAGATCCGACAGGCGGTCGACACACAAGTCGGCGTCAAGCAAGGTGCGTTGCGCGTAGGGCAATAGTTCCTCACCGGCCTCAGTGAGACCCACACTGTGGCTGCTGCGGCGGAGCAAGACGGTGTCAAGTTCGGTTTCGAGCTGTTTTATCTGTTGGGAAAGAGTGCTCTGCGTAACGCAAAGAATACGGGCAGCCTCGGAGAAATTAAGCGTCTCGGCCACTTTTACAAAATATCGGAGTTGTCGGAGTTCCATTATCGTCGGGTTGCTTGAAATGATACTTGCTTGAACATAAAAATCGGAATTACAGCACCGACGGCCATCGCGAGGAGTATGAAAAAGGCCATCATGCCATTAGAGGCGAAGAGGTAGAAATTGTGGACAAACGACGGTTCGTCGGAGAAAAACAGGCACATCGCCAGACCGCCGAAAGCCTTATAGGCATAAACACCCGGCACCATAGGCAGCAGCGACGGGAAGATATACGTCTCGGGAGGCACCGTAGAGCGCTTTGAAAGGAAAACAGCCAGAAGACCTATCACCAACGCAGCCAAAGCAGTCGCCGGAACGATATGAAGTCCGCAGACCCCGGGCTGCATAAGCACGAAGCGCAGGCTATGCCCCACTGCAGCAATAAAGGCACAGTAGGCGTAGGAGCGCACGGGAGGGTTGCTTATGGCCGAAAAGCCGATTGCTGCTATCGCCGAGAACAATGCATCCTGTAAAATTTGAATCAACATAATGCAGAGATTTTAAATCAGAACATACCCACTCTCATAAGCAACATGCCGAAACAAAGCCCTATCGAGAGGCAGGCCGTGAGCACAACGGCGTCCATCATACGGCCGAACGCACAGATATAGCGGCGGTCGAGCATATCGCAGAAAGAGTTGATATATGGTATACCGGGAACAAGATACAATATACTCGTGCCCAAGGCTACATCGGGTGTCGAGCCAAGACCGAAAAGCCCGTCGGCAGCGCCAAGCACAGCCGACACAAAGGAGCACAGCACAAACACCAAGCGGAGATCGACATGCCTCTCCACCAGTGTCTGCCGCAACGAGAAGCCGGCCGCCGTGGCCACAAACACCACCGCCATAGCAGCCATATCACCACCGAAAAGGCGGCAGAAAGCGGCATTGGCAAGCGACGCCAACACCAACACCACCCACGGATTGCCCCCGGGGGCTGCAGCGATCTCCCTGAATCTCGTCTGCAACTCGTCAAAGCCTACCTTACCGTCGGCATAATCCCAGCTGAGACGGCTCAGGCGCGTGTTGACATCAAAGCTGACCGGCCGCGCCGATGTATCCACGAGCTTGGCCGCCGACCCATCGGCGCCGCTGACATTCACATGGATATGACGCGGCATAATGGAAAGCCTCACCTCCATGCCCGCCCTCGACGCCATACGGCTGACGTTTTTCTCCAATCTTATACATGTGGCGCCGCTGCCGAAAAGACATGCGGCATAGTCGGCAAGGAAATTGCATAGGCGGGAAGCGTCGGGCTCAGATGTCGTCGTAGTCATAACGTTGGTCTTCGTGATAGATTTTATCGCCGGGCACATAAATCTCCTCCCATTCATGGCCCATACTCAGAAATTTGAAAAGCCGGCTGCTGCGATTGTGATTCTTTACAGAAGAGGCAACCCTCATTACAAACAAGACTGCAGCCACAGCGGCAATGCACGTCCAGATAATCAACGGTGTGTTCATATTTGTCTTCGATTAAAAATTTCTGCAAAAGAACAAACAAAAACACCACGCGGTTTTTGATTTCAGAGGAAAAAATCGATAGCGGCGAAAGCCATTTTCGATAGCCGGAGCCGTCAATCAGCCGCAAAGAAAAGAAAAAGTTTCCGCACAGTCAAAAAATTCGGAGTCAAAATACACTCTATTTCGCACATTTTGTGTAATTTTGCACATTAAAACAATCCAATAGAGTAATGCAGAATATACGCAACATCGCCATTATTGCCCATGTCGACCATGGCAAGACTACAATAGTGGATAAAATGCTTCTCGCCGGCAATCTTTTTCGCGAGAACCAGAATGCCGGAGAACTCATACTTGACAACAATGACCTCGAGCGCGAGCGTGGCATAACGATTCTTTCAAAGAACGTATCCATCAACTACAAAGGCTACAAGATCAACATCATCGACACCCCGGGACACGCCGACTTCGGCGGCGAGGTCGAGCGCGTGCTCAACATGGCCGACGGCTGCCTGCTTCTCGTCGACGCATTCGAAGGCCCCATGCCCCAGACCCGCTTCGTGCTCCAGAAAGCTATAGAAATCGGCCTCAAGCCCATCGTGGTGATCAATAAGGTCGACAAGCCCAACTGCCGCCCCGAAGAGGTGCAGGAGATGGTATTCGACCTCATGTTCAGCCTCGACGCCACCGAAGAGCAGCTCGACTTCCCCACCCTCTACGGCTCGGCAAAACAAGGCTGGATGAGCACCGATGTCAACAAGCCCACCGACAATATCCTGCCCCTGCTCGACACCATCGTCGAGGCCATCCCCGGCCCGGAGGATAATCCCGGAGAGACCCAAATGCTCATCACCTCGCTCGACTACTCCAAATATGTAGGCCGTATCGCCATCGGCCGCGTACACCGCGGCGAGATCCGCGAGGGTCAGGAGATAGCCTTGTGCCGCAAAGACGGCTCCATCTCGAAGCAGCGTATCAAAGAGCTCCACACATTCGAGGGCATGGGCCGCAAACGTGTGGAAAGCGTGAGCAACGGCGACATCTGCGCGGTTGTCGGTATCGAGGGTTTTGAAATCGGCGACACCATCTCCATTCCCGAGAATCCCGAACCACTGCCCCGTATCGCAATCGACGAGCCTACAATGTCGATGACTTTCACCATCAACGACAGCCCCTTCTTCGGCAAAGACGGCAAATATGTGACCTCGCGCCACATCCACGACCGCCTCACCGCCGAGCTCGACCGCAACCTCGCCCTCCGCGTAGAGAAAGGCGACACTGAAGACGCTTGGACAGTCTACGGCCGTGGCGTGCTCCACTTGTCGGTACTTATCGAGACCATGCGCCGCGAGGGCTACGAACTTCAGGTAGGCCAGCCCCGCGTCATCATCAAGGAAATCGACGGTGTGAAATGCGAGCCGGTAGAGCTGCTCACCATCAATGTCACCGAAGAATCATCGTCGAAGATGATCGATATGGTAACCCGCCGCAAGGGCGAGCTCGTGGCCATGTCGACCAAGAACGACCGCGTGCAGATGGAGTTCCAGATACCCTCGCGCGGTATCATCGGTCTGCGCAGCAACGTGCTCACCGCCTCGGGTGGCGAAGCCATCATGGCACACCGCTTCCTTGAGTTCCAACCGTGGAAAGGCGACATCGAGCGCCGCACCAACGGCAGCCTCATCGCCATCGAGTCGGGTACAGCCTACGCCTACGCCATCGACAAGCTTCAGGACCGCGGCCGCTTCTTCATCTTCCCGCAAGAGGAGGTCTACGCCGGACAGGTGGTGGGAGAGAACGCCAAGGACAACGACATCCCCGTCAATGTGACCAAGAGCAAAAAGCTCACCAACATGCGCGCCAGCGGTGCCGACGACAAAGCCCGTATCGTGCCCCCGGTGGTATTCAGCCTCGAAGAAGCGCTCGAATATATCAAAGGCGACGAATATGTGGAGGTGACACCCCACCACATCCGTCTGCGCAAGATCATACTTGACGAAACCGAGCGCAAACGCGCCAACCGCTAAGCAAAATGCCCATGCAACCCTTCACGCTCAACCTGCACGGCCGGCTGATAGAATATAGCCGGCCTGCGGTGATGGGTGTGCTCAACATCACCCCCGACTCTTTCTACAGTTCTTCGCGCGCACAGACACGCGCCGACATCATGGCTGCTGCCGAACGACTCGTCTCCGACGGAGCCGACATGCTCGACCTCGGCGCTTATTCATCGCGGCCGGGCGCCGATGAGGTTCCGGCCGAAGAAGAGATGGCGCGCCTCGACCTCGGCATACACGCCGTGAGAGAAGCCGTGGGGGATGATATACCTATATCTATAGATACATTCCGCGCCGACGTGGCCGAAAAAGCCATCGGATGGGGCGGTGATATAATCAACGACATCGCCGGCGGTACACTTGACCCCGAGATGTTTGCCACTGTCGCACGGCTTCGCGTACCTTATATACTTATGCACATGCGCGGCACTCCGGCGACAATGCAGACTATGACTGACTACGGCGATGTGGTCGCCGACGTCATCTCCGAGCTCTCGTTCAAGATTGCGGAGCTGCAGGAACTCGGCGTGGCCGACATAATCGTCGACCCCGGCTTCGGCTTCGCCAAGACCCTTGACCAGAACTACCGTCTCTTGGCTCATCTTGCCGATTTCGCCATTCTCGGACGCCCCGTCCTTGCCGGAATGTCGCGTAAATCCATGCTCACACGTCTGCTCGGAATCGACGCCGCCGACGCTCTCACGCCAACAGCCATCGCCGGCACCCTCGCACTCGAACGCGGCGCCGCCATCCTGCGCGTGCACGACCCGCGCGAGGCCGCCCAATCGGTGACCATCATCGAAAAGCTCTTCTGCCAACAATAACCCAACTCTAATATTTCTCCACACCGTGCTCGACTTCGGAATTAAAGACGCCATCGACATACTGCTCTTCGCAGTACTGCTCTACTACATCTACCGCCTCATGAAAGAGTCGGGCACAATCAATATATTCTACGGCGTACTTGCATTCATAGTAGTGTGGGTGCTTGCGTCGGAGATTTTCGACATGCGCCTGATAGGCTCCATACTCGACAAGTTCATGGGTATCGGCCTTATAATCTTGGTGATCCTTTTCCAAGAACCTATCAAGCGCTTCCTCGTGGAGCTCGGCAGCCAGCGGCGGTGGCGCTTCCTGAGCAATATATTCCACCACCACAAAGAAGAAATCGACAATGAGGCTCTCTCATGGGTAATGCCCATAGTCTATGCCTGCATGAGCATGAGCAAGAGCAAGACAGGCGCACTGATAGTGGTGGAGCAATCTGTGCCACTCGACAACTACGCCGCCTCGGGCGACCGTATCGACGCTCTTATCAACACCCGCCTGATTGAAAACATCTTCTTCAAGAACTCTCCGCTCCACGACGGCGCAATGATTATCGCCCACGGGCGCATAGAGGCGGCAGGCTGTATATTGCCTGTGAGCCACGACAGCGACGTGCCCCGCGCGCTCGGCCTGCGCCACCGCTCGGCCCTCGGCATAGCACAGGCCACCGACGCCCTTGCCATAGTGGTGAGCGAGGAAACGGGCAACATATCGATTGCCTACCGCGGCAAACTGTCGACCCGCCTGAGCACTACAGAGCTCGAGCACCGCCTCAATACAGTGGCCATAACCATGGCACGCTGACAATCAGTGTGCTTCAACCTTAAAAAAATATAAGCGGGCTAAAAAAATATGCTCTGCAAAATTGAAATACCGAAATTTTTCATTAATTTTGCAGCTGCAAAACGGCAATAGCCGCAGCACTTAACATTGACACATTAAACAACCCAATATTCAATCAACCAAACTATGACTAAAATAGGTATCAATGGCTTTGGTCGTATCGGTCGCTTCGTCTTCCGTGCTTCAACAAAGCGTGACGACATCGAAGTAGTCGCTATCAACGACCTTCTCCCCGTAGATTACATGGCTTACATGCTCAAATATGACACCATGCACGGCCACTTCGAAGGCACCGTAGACTACGACCTCGAAAAAAGCGAACTGATTGTAAACGGCAAGCACATCCGCGTAACCGCATGCAAAAACCCCGCAGAAATCGGCTGGGGCGCTGTAGGTGCTGAATACGTTGTTGAGTCAACCGGTCTTTTCCTCACCAAAGAGAAAGCTCAGGCTCACATCGAAGCCGGTGCTAAATATGTTGTAATGTCTGCTCCCTCTAAAGACGACACCCCCATGTTCGTTTGCGGTGTGAACGCCGACACTTACGTTAAAGGCACACAGTTCGTTTCTAACGCTTCTTGCACCACCAACTGCCTTGCTCCTATCGCCAAAGTCCTCAACGACAAATTCGGCATTGTAAACGGTCTTATGACCACCGTACACTCTACCACCGCTACTCAGAAGACTGTTGACGGTCCTTCTATGAAAGACTGGCGTGGTGGCCGTGCCGCTTCAGGCAACATCATCCCCTCTTCTACAGGTGCTGCCAAGGCTGTAGGCAAAGTTATCCCCGAACTCAACGGCAAACTCACCGGTATCTCGATGCGTGTGCCCACCCTCGACGTATCTGTAGTTGACCTCACCGTTAACCTCGCCAAACCCGCTACCAAAGAAGCTATCTGCGCTGCTATGAAAGAAGCTGCAGAAGGCGAACTCAAAGGCGTACTCGGCTACACCGAAGACGCTGTTGTATCGAGCGACTTCCTCGGCGACACCCGCACTTCTATCTTCGACGCAAACGCCGGTGTATACCTGACCGACAACTTCGTAAAAGTTGTTTCTTGGTACGACAACGAGATCGGCTACTCTAACAAAGTGCTCGACCTCATCGCTACCATGGTACGCATCAACGGCTAAGCCATAACTGCACTATAAAAAATCCTTCAGGCGCAGGCCTGAAGGATTTTTTTTGCACTTTAATTTAATCTTTAAAGTCATTAATGACCTTAATGACCTTAAAAAAGTCTACTCTTTAAAAGCGTCGAGGGCGACGGTGGGGGCGTCGTTTTCGAAGCAGCCGAGCTGGTAGCCGCCGTTGTAGCGCGCGGGAGCCTCGGGCTCCCAGTAGAATATGCCTTCTACATCAGCAGTCATCATCTTCTCAATCATAGCTTTGCACTGCTCGCCTTTGCTCCAGTGCTCGCCAATCTCGCATATCATCACCGGCTTGCCATAGCGCTTCGTCACATAATCTACATTTGCAATGCAATCCTCGGTGATTTCGAGCCAACCGCGCTTGTCGCCACCCTCCTGCACCCAATAGGGATAGAGCGACATTCCTATCATGTCGTATTTACCTCCGTTGGCTTCGAGGAGGCCGAACATACGGTCGTAGCGGCGGCGATCATTGCCTTGGTCGAGGTGGACTATTACCTTGGCGTCGGGAAATACAGCCTTCACAGCGTCGTAGCCGGCATTGTTCAGTGCCGTGAGTTCCTTCGGATTGTCGATTGAGCCGACGGGCAGCAACATGCCGGGTGTCGTTTCATTGCCAATCTGCACCCATTCGGGCGACACGCCTGCTGCTTTTAGCGCTTTGAGCGTCTCATCTACATGTCCGGCAAGAGCCTTGCAAAGACCGTCGAGGTCGAGATTTTGCCAAGCTGCCGGGATCACCTGCTTGCCGGGGTCAGCCCAGCTGTCGGAGAAATGGAAGTCAATCATCACGCGCATACCAAGGCTATCTGCCCGCGCAGCTTTTTTGACCACATCAGGAATGGCATTCCACTGCCGTTTGGGATTCACCCACACACGCAGACGTATAGCATTGACGCCGCAATCGTCGCGCAGCAGCTCCATACACTCTTTCTCAACGCGCCCGGGGCCGCGGGTGTAGAACTTACGTCCCTGCGCCTCCATCTCCGTTACCCAGCTCACATCTGCACCGCGGGCGAAACTTATATCCTTTGCCGGAGATTCAGCTTCAGCGGAAAGCCCCATCAGGAGAATAGCGGCAATAAAAAGATTCTTTGTTTTCATGATATATGAGGTAAAAAAGGCGGGCAGTGGTCAAACACCGCCCGCCTTCTATATTATAAGCGGTTTATGCCAATGCGGCGCGAACCTGCTCGTAGATGTTAGAGGCTGTGAAGCCGAATTTCTCGTCGAGCACCTTGTAGGGAGCAGAGGCACCGAAGCGCTCCATGCCGAATACGGGGCCGTCGAAGCCTTTGATCATATTGAGGGTGACAGGCAGACCTGCTGTGAGGCCGAACTGACGCACACCGGCGGGAAGCACCGACATGCGGTATGCCTCGTCCTGACGGTTGAAGAGACCGATCGAGGGCATTGACACAACAGAAGCCTTGATACCGTCGGCCTCAAGAAGAACTGCCACCTCGCAAAGCAGCGATACCTCAGAACCGTTGGCAACGAGCACAACATCGGGAGTGCCTTGGGGAGCAACTACTGTGTAGCCGCCGCGCATAGCGCCCTTGGCAGCCTCGGCACGTGTCTCTCCGGCGGGTGCGGGAAGGTCGTTGATGTCCTGACGCGAGAGGATGAGTGCTGTGGGGGCATGACGGTTTTCCATCGCCATCTGATATGCAACCGAGGTCTCGGCAGCGTCGGCCGGACGAAGGACGAGCATAGCCTGCTTGCCGGCGAAGTTGTTGATCATCTCCATAAGACGGATCTGGGCTTCCTGCTCGATAGGCTCGTGAGTGGGGCCGTCTTCGCCTACACGGAAGGCGTCGTGCGTCCAGATATATTTCACCGGCTGCTCCATAAGGGCTGCCATGCGCACGGCGGGCTTCATATAGTCAGAGAATACGAAGAATGTGCCACAACCGCACCATACGCCGCCGTGGAGAGCGATACCGTTCATGATACAAGCCATGGTGAGCTCGCTCACGCCGGCCTGAAGGAATGCGCCGGTGAAGTCGCCTTTGGCGAAAGCGTGGGTCTTCTTGAGGAAGCCGTCGGTCTTGTCGCTGTTGGCAAGGTCGGCAGAAGATATGATCATGTTGCCAACTTTCTCGGCGAGAACGCTGAGCACATCGGCCGAAGCCTGACGTGTTGAAGTGTTGGCTTTGTGCATGATGGCTGTGTAGTCGATCTCGGGGAGAACGCCTTCGAGGTAGCCTTTGAGTTCGGCAGCTTTTTCAGGATATGCCTGAGCCCAAGCAGCGAAGTCGGCGCGGCGGGCAGCGACAATCTTGCGGAGGTCTTCGGCGCGGCGGGCATAAAGCTCCTTGACATCGTCGAAGATAACGAAAGGATTCTCGGGGTCGCCGCCGAGGTTCTTGACAGTGGCTGCATAGTCGGCACCGCTCTTGCTCAGGGGCTGACCGTGGGTAGAGCACTGGCCCTCGAAATTGGCTCCGTCGGCTTTGACTGCGCCTTTGCCCATAGTGGTATGGCCGATGATGATGGTGGGGCGCTCCTCTTCGGCCTGAGCCTTGACGAGTGCGTCGGCGATTTCGGCGGGGTTGTTGCCGTCGATTTCAATCACATTCCAATGCCATGCGCGGTATTTGGCTGCGTAGTCTTCGGTGTCTACGGCGTCGACCATAGTGGAGAGCTGCACCTTGTTGCAGTCGTAGAACATGATGAGGTTAGAGAGGCCGAGGAAACCGGCAATACGTCCGGCACCCTGCGAAATCTCTTCCTGAATACCGCCATCGCTGATGAAAGCGTAGGTCTTGTGGCTTACCACTCCGCCGAAACGTGCTTCGAGGAAACGCTCGGCAATAGCGCAGCCAACAGCCATGGTATGGCCTTGGCCAAGAGGGCCGGAAGTATTCTCAACGCCACGCATGGGGTCGAGCTCGGGGTGACCGGGAGTCACCGAACCCCACTGGCGGAACTGCGACAGTTCTTCGGGAGTATATTTGCCTGTGAGGGCAAGCGCGGAATAGAGCATGGGCGACATGTGGCCCGGATCAAGGAAGAAACGGTCGCGGGCAAACCATGTAGGATCGTCGGGATCGGTTACGAGGAACGACGAATAAAGAACATTTACGAAGTCGGCACCACCCATAGCGCCGCCGGGATGACCGGATTTGGCCTTTTCGACCATCGAGGCAGCGAGAATACGGATATTGTCGGCTGCGTGATTCATGAGTTTAGAGTCCATTATATAAGGTATATGTATTTCATGCTTTAACATGCCGAAATTACAACAATTTTTTCAAAACTCCAAATCAAAACCGCCCCTAAGCGCTATTTATCGGCCACAAGTACCTCTGCCGAACAATAGCACCGCATTAATGGTTTTACTAAATAGATTAAATAACTTCTACTATGGATACGACCAACAACCCCCTGAGCCGCGAATATGAGAAAAAACTCAGCCAGATGAGCCCTTTTGAAATAAAGAATGAACTCATCAAGCTGGCGCAGGACGACACCCGCACTTCAAGTGCCACATATCTCAACGCCGGCCGAGGCAACCCCAACTGGATTTGCTCTGACGCCCGCGAGGCTTTTCTGATACTCGGACAATTTGCCTTGGCCGAGTGCCGCCGCGTACATTACGAAGCCCCCGGCATTGCCGGTTGCCCAACGAAAGACGGTATTGCAGACCGCTTCGAGAAGTTCCTCGCCGACAACAACGAGAGCGAGGGCGGCAAGCTGCTCAACAAATCATACCGCTATATGACCGAAGAGCTCAAAGCCGACCGCGACGAGCTTGTCCTCGAGTGGGTTGACGGATTCATAGGCGACCACTACCCCACTCCGCCGCGTATACTCAAATATACGGAAGAGGCCATTCGCCCCTACATGGCGCAGGAAATGGGCAAACGCGACCCCAAAGGAGGCAAGGATTACGACCTCTTCGCCACCGAGGGCGGTACGGCGGCAATGTGCTACGTATTCGATTCGCTGCAGGCCAACCACCTTGTAAACAAGGGTGACAAGATAGCCCTTATGGCACCGCTCTTCACCCCGTATATCGAGATTCCGGAGCTCGACCGCTTCAATTTCGATGTCGTCACGGTGAGCGCAAACAAGGTAGAGGCCGACGGCTACCACTATTGGCAATATCCCGACTCGGAGCTCGACAAGCTCCGCGACCCGGCCGTCAAACTGGTATGCCTCATCAACCCGTCGAACCCGCCGAGCTACCGTCTGAGCGACCACGATCTTGAGAGATTCGTCGATATCGTAAAGAAAGACAATCCTAACCTGATAGTGATCACCGACGATGTCTACGGCACTTTCGCCACCGACTTTGAGTCGCTGCTCTATACATTGCCTCAGAACACTCTCTGCGTCTACTCGTTCTCGAAATATTTCGGAGCCACCGGATGGCGTCTTGCAGTCATCGCTGCTCATCAGGACAATATCATGGATAAGATGATCGCCGCCCTCCCGGCCGACAAACGCGCAGATCTGGAGCGCCGATACGGCTCGCTGACACTCGATGTGAGCAAGCTCAAATTCATCGACCGACTCGTAGCCGACAGCCGCGATGTCGCCCTCAACCACACTGCCGGCCTCTCCACACCTCAGCAGATACAGATGAGCCTCTTCGCTCTCAAATGTATCCTCGACCCCGACGACGTTTACAAACGTAAAATGCAGGCCATGATCCACGACCGCCTGCAGGCACTGTGGGAGAATATGGGCTTCACCGTCCTGCCCGACCCCTTGCGCGTGGGCTACTACTCGGAAATCGACATGATGGTATGGGCCAAGAAGTTCTATGGCGACGATTTCGCACAATGGCTGCGCGACACCCACGATCCTCTCGACGTGACAATGCGTCTGGCCGTGGAGAAACACATCGTCGTGCTCAATGGCTCGGGATTCGACGGCCCTGACTGGTCAATCCGCACATCTGAGGCCAACCTCAACCGCGAGGCTTACGTGACAATAGGTGAGAAAGTACGTGATATACTTGAGGAATATCACAATGAATATGAAAAATCAAAAAACTAAACTACTATTATTATGAATACCAAACAGCAACAGGCAGACATCGCTGCCGAAGTATCGAAAGAAGCTGCTCAGGTGAGCGCAGCGGCAGCCAACGTGGCCGCACAGGATCAAGTGGAGGCTGCAAAAGAAAAACTGAGCGAAAAAGCAGCTCAGGCAAAAGAAAAGGCTCAGGAAGCAATCGACTCCGTACGTCAGAAAATCGCCGACCAGCAGAATGACCCCGACTCGGCTCTCAATCAAGCCAAAGAAAAGGCTTCGGGCGTGGTTGACAAAGTGAAAGACGCTACCGGAAATATCGTTGACAAGGCAGGAGACCTCCTCGACAACCTCGCCGACAAGGCTCACGACCTCGCCGACCGCATGGGCAAGTAAAACATCCCGTC
>OFFU01000130.1_pt1 | contig 83185 bp, 71 predicted proteins | sample 1521451 | NCBI WGS metagenome assembly OFFU01 (sample SAMEA3504106, study PRJEB24116) | mouse gut metagenome | biome: mouse gut; feature: mouse-associated habitat; material: faeces | place: Denmark | collected 2011 | reverse complement strand
ATGTTGACCTTGAGAATCGGTTGTCAGAAGAGCATAAACTTCGCAAATCGGCTGAACGTAAGATAAAATCACTTCAGGAAAAACTTGATTACGCCAATCAGGAACGTTTTGGTGATAGACGTCAAAAGATACAATCTAAAGCTAAAACAAGTGATTCAGACCGCCGGAAGGAGAAGGATGATTATGATGGAACCGATGATACGCTTCGCACGGATTCGGTTGGTCATGTTCCATCCCAAGAGTTAAAAGAGCCTTCCGGGAAAGACCGTGACTTGTCCAATCGCCCTGACGGTTATAAAACGATGGGGGTAGCCGGAGAAGCGACAGAGCATCCTTCCGATTTGACAAAGGTTCCCGGTCGGATCATTGAAAGGAGAATGGTACGGGTGTTCAGTTTCCGTACTTTCCTTACGGAAGAATGTTTTGAGATGGTTCATTATGCAGAGCCTGGTAAAAAGCCGAAGTGGGGCTATTTCCCTTCTGAAGGCCATCCGGATGTAGTAACCAGTTTTGAAGGCACTAGGGCCACTCCTGAATTTCTGCAGGCTATCGCCTATGAAGTTTATGTAAAGAATGTGACTTTTGGTCTTCTTCACCAATGGCTGACAGATATGGGCATGACCATTTCTAAAAACACGTTGCGCAACTGGCTTAAGAAAGGTAAGACATACCTGGACGAACTGGTTTGTGTATTGAAGTCTATAGCTTTGGAAAAAGATTCGATTGTGAACTGCGACGAGACCTGGTGTAAAGTGCGTAAATACGATCACTATAAGAAGTGCTACATTTGGGTTCTGGTCAACAAGGCCCGGAAAACAGCCATTTTCTTCTATGAGAATGGCTCGCGTGGTCGTGATGTACTTACAGACTTTTTGGGCGATGCAGAATTGAAGAGTATAATGTCCGACGGATACAATGCTTATGTATTTATCGGCAATGAGCTGAAATCAGCCCGGTTTAAAGATACTGTCCACCAGGTTTGTATGTCTCATGCCAAGAACAAGTTTGTCAAGGCTTCCAATCAGGGTGGTGAACCGACTGCAGAACGCTTTTCCGAAATTTTAAAGGAGTTCTTTATGAGGGAGCGTAAATACGATGATGCCGGATTAACTCCCAAGGAAAGGTTTCAAGAAAGGCAAAGCTTGGAAACGAAGGAACTCCTAATAGAGCTGCGCAGTTTGTTAGATAGTGAACAGTCAAAGGATTCAGAATTTAGAAGCCGGTATTATAAAGAAGCTCTCAATTATCTGAACCGGTTCTGGAAAGAGATCTTTGCTTACCTGGATGATGGTGAATTACCGATAGACAACAACCTGGCTGAGCGAACCATTCGAAAGCTGACCACTCAACGCAACAATTCACTTCATTATGGTAGTGATGCCGGTGCAGAGATGGCAGCAACTTATCACAGTGTGATAGGAACGGTAAAGCTTCATGGCAGTTCTATCTGGAACTTCATCGGAACTTTTTTCAAAAATATCTTTAACGGGTGCAGGGATTATGTTAACATGGTTCCTGACAAAATCACTTTGGCTGCCAGCCAATGTTAAATTCAAAACTAATTAATTAACAAAACTCGGTTTAGGGCACTGAAAAGTGCCCTTTCGAAGGGGGATGCCCTAAATTGAGTGCTTACTAGCAGTGAAGATCTTGAAAGGTTTTACTTTTAATACCAGACCGAGGCCTTGCCTTATGGAGAATCTCTCCAATCGTTTTGTGTTAAAAACAAAGTTCCTTATAACATCTTTCAGAAATGGTTCAAGGATACCTGGAAAAAAGTAGTTGATCACTATAAGAAGTGCTATATTGGGGTTCTGGTCAACAAGGCTCGGAAAACAGCCATTTTCTTCTATGAGAATGGTTCTTGCGGTCGTGATGTACTTACAGACTTTTGGGGTGATGCAGAATTGAAGAGTATTATGATGATGGTGAATTACCGATAGACAACAATCTGGCAGAGCGAACCATTCGAAAGCTGACTACCCAACGTAATAATTCACTTCATTATGGTAGTGATGCCGGTGCTGAAATGGTTGCAACCTATCACAGTGTGATAGGAACGGTAAAGCTTCATGGTAGTTCTATCTGGAACTTCATCGGAACTTTTTTCAAAAATATCTTTAACGGATGCAGGGATTATGTTAACATGGTTCCTGACAAAATCACTTTGGCTACCAGCCAATGTTAAATTCAAGACTAATTAATTAACAAAACTCGGTTTAGGGTAGGGTATAGTTATGTGCCCTTTCAAAGAGGGACGCTCTCAATTGAGTGCTTACAAACTTAAAAAAACAAGTCCGTTTTTTACTGATTATTCCGCACAATATAATCTCTATTCGAAGAGAAGCATACCTTTTTATTTCATTACTAAGCAGTGGTTTATGTCTGATTATTCAATAAACAAGAATCGAATTGCAAAGAATACAATGCTATTGTATTGTAGAATGCTATTTTTGATGATTGTTAGTTTATATACATCGAGGGTGATATTAGATGCCTTAGGTGTTGAAGATTATGGCATATATAATGCTGTGGCTGGGTTTATTACTATGTTTTCAATGATATCTGCATCGATTTCCGGAGCTATCAGTCGATTCATTACATTTGTTCTGGGAGAAGGTAATCAGCAAAAAATGAACAGAGTTTTTTGTACTGCACTGAGTACTCAGTTTGCTATAGGAATAATTGTAGTTATACTTGTTGAGTCTTTGGGTATCTGGTTTTTAAATACACATATGACAATACCTACTCGAAGAATTTTGGCATCTAATTGGGTGTTACAATTTGCACTAATTACATTCATCTTGAATCTATGGAACACGCCATATAACGCATGCATAATAGCGCATGAAAGAATGACGGCTTTTGCTTATATAGGCATATTTGAGGGACTTGTATACCTATTGATTGCTTTGGGAATCAAAGTATCGCCTATCGATAATTTGATATTTTATTCTTCATTAATGTGCGTTGCTGCATTTATAATAGTTATTGTTTATACAATTTACTGCAAAAAGAACTTTGAAGAATGCAAAATTTGCTGGAGTTTTGATAAAAAAATGTTTGTTGAAATTTTTGGATTCGCAGGATGGAACTTTGTTGGCACTACATCAGGCTTATTACGTGATCAAGGTATTAATCTCCTCTTTAACGTTTGTTACGGTCCCACCGTAAATGCGGCTCGTGGATTGGCAACGCAAGTACAATCTGCAGTTGGAAAGTTTACACAGAATTTTTTCATGGCTGTTCAGCCTCAAATAATAAAATCTTATGCTGCTAAACGTATTGATGATTCTCATTCTTTGGTGTTACAAAGTAGCAGACTCGCGTTTATTTTGATGTTAGCTCTTGTTACCCCAATAATTTTTGAAGCTGATTACATACTCGGACTATGGTTAAAAAGTGTTCCTGAATACACAGTATCTTTTGTACGTATTATTCTATTTTTTTCATTAGTAGAATCATTTTCGCATCCTTTGATACATTTGATGTTAGCTACAGGAAATATTAAAAAGTATCAAATAGTTGTAGGCTCTACTTATATAGCTAATTTTTTTGTAGCTTGGATAGTTCTACTTTTAGGGGGAACTCCAGAAATGTCTCAATTAACAATTATTCTGTTTGCCCTCGTAGCGTTAGTTTTTAGAGTACTTATGCTTCGTCCGATGACCAATTTCCCTGTACGTGAATTCTTCATTAGTACGGTTTCTAGATGTCTGGCAATCATGTTAATTAGCTTCACTGTATCATATTTTGTTACAAAGATGATGTCTATGGGACTTGTTCGACTATTTCTTAATCTGTGTGCAACAGAATTTATACTATGTGCTCTTACAGTAATGCTTGGGCTTAAATCTTACGAAAGACAATTTGTGTTTCAGAAAATCCGATTTATATTGCGCAAATAAATAATTAAGACGGCTATTCAGATGATTTTAATAGATAACAAATATAACTGCTGTGGATGTACTGCATGTGCTAGTATCTGTTCACATATGGCTATAAAGATGAATCCTGATAGTCTTGGATTCTTATACCCACAAGTAAATTCTGAATTATGTGTGGGCTGCGGATTGTGTGATAAGGTATGTCAATTTTATGAAGGGTATAAACGTTATAACAACTACGAAACACCAATGGCATATCAATTCCGATTATCACACGATGAACAACTTAAGAGGAGCCAGAGCGGTGGTGCTTTCTTTGCTATTGCTGACAAGTTTATTGCTAATGGTGGCGTAGTATATGGAGCTGCATTTACTAAGAACTGGAGAGTAACCCATCAAAAGGCTAACAGTAGCCATACTCTCTCTGCTCTCCGTATGTCAAAGTATGTTCAGAGTGATTTGAGAGGGAGCTTTACTCAAGTAAAGGAAGATTTGAGAAAAGGTACTAAGGTTCTTTTCTCAGGAACAGCATGTCAGGTAGCAGGGTTAAAGTCATACTTGCCAAATTGTCTTCATGATAACCTATTTTGCATAGACATCATCTGCCACGGAGTCCCATCACCTCAGATTTGGGAAGACTATCTTGCATACCTTCAGAAATTAAGAAATTCTAAGATTGTAAAGGCATGTTTCCGAGATAAACGTTTTGGTTGGCATGGAGCTCGTGAAAGCTTTCTCTTCGAAAATGGAAAGGAAGAGTTTCGAAGAACAAGCAATTATTTGTATTTCTCAGGCTTTTCTATGCGAGAGAGTTGCTCGGTTTGTTATTACACTAATTTCAAACGAGTGGGAGACATAACGGTAGGTGATCAGTGGGGTATTCCTAAAGACTCCACATACGAAGATGGTAAAGGATTGTCACTTATTCTGATAAATTCAGAGAAAGGTAAGTATCTTTTTGAGTGTGCTAAACTAAAGGCAGAAAGTATCACGCTCCAAGATTGCATACAACCTCAATTGGAACAACCTTCTACACTTCATTCTGCACATCTGAGATTTGTTCGGGACTATGAGACCAAAGGTTTCCTTTATGTCGCAAAAAAGTATGGAAATTTGGGATGGAGGTACAAAATGGTATATGTTATCAGAGCATTAACGGACTTACTAAGAAAAATAGTACAAAGATGAAAATTGCATTGCTAACTATATGGCATGAGAAGAACTACGGTGCAGAACTCCAAGCATATGCAACTATAAAAGCTATAAAGCACCTAGGTCATTGTCCTGAAATGATAAATATTCATTTGGCTTCTAAAGAACAGCCTTCTTTTCTAGGGAGAATTGCCAACTTTATAGAAAAACTATTGCCTGCGTCAACAAAATTTGAACGTTTTTGGAGTTATTACATACCAAAAACGAAAAAATATAATAGTGTCAGTGAACTTTATAATGACCCACCACAAGCCGATATATACATAGTAGGTAGTGATCAAGTCTGGAATCCTGATATAACAAAGGAATATTGGAAAATGTTCTTTTTGGATTTTGGGACAACTAAAGTGAAAAGATTATCTTTTTCATCGAGCTTTGGCATTAAAGATTGGAACCATCCAGAGCATGTCGATTTTGTGAAATCTGCATTAAACCAATTCTCATTTGTTACTTGCAGAGAGGATTCCGGTATGAAGTTATTGCGTGATGTTTTTGGCGTTGAAGCAACGTCCGTACTTGACCCGACATTATTATTTGATTCCTATGATGAATTCGTGCCTAATAGTCAAATTAGGAAAACATTGGTGTACTATCCGTTGAGCGAAGATTGGGAATTGACAGATTATTGTGAAAATCTTGCAAAGAAACTAGGCTTAACAGCTATAAATACAAATAGAAAAACAACTATTTTTAACAAACTAATTTGGAACAGGGTCAGTATTGAACAATGGGTTAGGAATATTGCATATTCTGAATTTGTTATTACTCGGTCTTTTCATGGCTTGGCTTTTTGCTTGATATACCAAAGACAATTTGCCATTTTGAAAAGTAGAAATGATAGAGGTACTCGTTTAGACAACTTATTGTCGAAGTTGGATTTACAAGATCGAATATATCAGAATACAATGGAATTGGATAACGCAAAACCATGGGAAAATCCTATTGATTATTCAATACTTATGCCTAAATTGAACGCTCTTCGTAAAGAGTCTTGGTTAATTTTGGAACGAATTATCGAAAAAGAATAGCACATGAAAAAAAGGGTGTTAATGGTATCGTGTGAGGGACTTGGTAATGGTGGTGTTCAGGCGATTATGATGGGGATTGTCCGAAATCTGTATACTGAGTGTCATTTTGATATGCTTCTTTTTACCTCTGAAAAACGTTATTATGATGATGAATTTCTAAAGTATGGAGGTAAAATATTTAGAGTACCAAAATATGAAGGAGGCAATTGTCTTCTTCATAGGGCAGACTATTATGTGCGTGATTTTTACACCTATCGAGAGGTTAATAAAATACTTAAAAACGAGCCTCCTTACGATGTAATACATTGCAATCGTGAATATGAAAATGCGCCATTATTAATGCTTGCATCAAAATATAATGTTTCTGTACGTATAAGTCAAGCACATATTATTCATGGGAAAACAAATGTTATATGTACTTTACTCAATAAGTTTAGAACCAGACTAATTAGGACTTATGCAACAAAATTAATTGGATGTTCTTATGAAGCTTGCTGTTCGTTGTATTCAGAACGAGCAATATTTACTGTCTTGAATAATTTTTACGATGACAATCGCTTTGATATAGGTCTTTTTACACCTGCCAATATATCTGGATTAACAATTGTACAAGTAGGTGCTATATCAGATATAAAAAACCAGATATATTCAGTTGAAGTATTAGCATATATAAGAAGCGTTGGTATTCCTGCCCGGTTGAAGATTATTGGATTTGATATGAATGTTAGTTATAGGAAACTGCTTGAAGAAAAAATTGAATCCATCGGCTTGCGCGAATATGTTGATTTTCTGCCAGGTAATACCAATATACCACTAGAATTGAACAAATCAAATTGTTTCATCATGCCATCGCTTCATGAAGGTTTTGGTATTGCTATAATCGAAGCTCAATCTATGAGCCTTAAATGCTTTGCGTCAACTAATATTCCTTTGACTACAAATTGCGGTAATGTTACTTACCTAAAATTGACAGATGGACCGGCAAAATGGGGGGATGCTATTTCACAATGGTATCAAAAAACAAAAGGTGAAAAAAAGGCTTGCGACACAGAAAAGTTTAAGTGTTCGTATGTTATTAATAAAATTAGAGAACTGTATAAAATTAGTTCGAAATGAAAATACTTGTAGCTGGTGATTTCTGCCCCTCATATAGGATTAACGACTTTCTTCAAAAGAATAATTTTAAAGGATTATTTGCAAATATTTGTTTAGTAACCGAACAAGCGGATTATTCTATTGTGAATTTTGAGTTCCCAATTGTAAAAAACAGAAATTATGCTAGGCCCATTACAAAATGTGGACCAAACTTGTTAGGTAGTGAGAGTTCCGTGGCTGCTATACGATATGCTGGTTTTAATTGTTGTACATTAGCCAATAATCATATTTTAGACCAAGGAAAGCAGTGCTGTTTGGATACAATTGAGGTTTTATGCAATTCAAGTATTGATACAGTAGGAGCAGGAAAAAATGCGACAGAGGCAGAAAGAGTATTATACAAGGATTTATGTGGGGAAACACTCGCCATCATTAATTGCTGTGAACATGAGTTTTCTATAGCTGATGAGACCTCTGCAGGTGCTAATCCTTTAAATCCTATAAGGCAATACTATATTATACAAGAAGCGCGTAAGAAAGCTGATTATATAATAGTCATCATTCATGGTGGTCATGAACATTTTCAGTTACCTACTATACGAATGCAAGATACTTATCGATTCTTTATTGATGTAGGTGCTGATGCTGTAGTAAACCATCATCAGCATTGTTATAGTGGATACGAGGTTTATAAGGATAAGCCTGTATTTTATGGTTTGGGCAATCTTTTATTTGATCATGCTTCAAAGCGTTCTGGATGTTGGACTGAAGGGTATATGGTAAGTATTGATTTCCAGAAAGAAAAAATTTCGTTTGAACTAACTCCGTATAAACAATGTACCGAGGATGCAGTTGGAGTTATATTAATGAATACGGAAGAAAAAGAAATATTTGCCCATAAAATAAAAGAATTGAATGTAATTATCGGGGATATACTTGCTCTTCGAAATAATTTGGATAAATACTATTCAGAGTCAGCAAAAGAAGAATTATTGATGATGGAACCATATACAGATACAATTTGGTATCAGTTTTCAAAAAGAGGACTACTACCAAAATTTCTTAAAGGAGAGAAGAAATTGAGAATTGAAAATCATATTATTTGCGAATCTCATAGAGAAAAATTGATTTATGCTTTAAAAAAATATGATGAAAAGTATACTGAAAGCTATAAAAATACTCATAACATCACCATGGAAATTCGTTGATGAATTAGTAGAATTGTATGGTTCTTGGATTCCCGATTATACATATCTAACAATTAGGTATCGTGCTCGCATGGGAAAATGGCCAAACTTGAAACATCCCCAATTATTTACAGAAAAGATTCAGTGGTTAAAGATGAATAATCGAAAACCTGAATACACGATAATGGTAGATAAATATGCTGTAAAGGAATATGTTGCAAATATCATCGGTAAGCAGTATATAATTCCGACATTGGCTGTATGGGAGAAAACAGAAGATATTGATTGTGATTGTCTTCCTAATCAATTTGTTTTGAAAACTACACATGGAGGAGGTGGATGTGACGTTATTGTTTGTAAAGACAAAAGAAAATTTGATAAAGAAGCAGCTCTTGTCAAACTGACAACCTCTCTTACATCTGACCTTTTTAAAAAATTCCGAGAATGGCCATACAAAAATGTTCCGAAAAGGATTATTGCTGAAAAATTCATGCAGGTAGAGAATGCAGAAGAAGGTTCCGATTTGAAGGATTATAAATTTTTCTGTTTCAATGGAAAGGTTCGCTTCTTTAAGATTGATTTTGACAGATTTGTGGAGCACCATGCTAATTACTATTCTCCTGATGGGAAATTGCTACCTTTCGGAGAGGCCGATTTACCTCCAGTTCCAAGCCATGTGGAGAATATGCCTGAAAATCTCGCAGAAATGATTCAATTGGCTGAAAAATTAAGTGTAGAACAATCTTTCCTACGCGTTGATTTCTATAACATTAACGGATTGATATACTTTGGAGAGTTAACCTTCTATCCCGCAAGTGGAATGGGAACTTTCACTGATGAAAATATTGATTTACAATTAGGTTCTTATCTGAAACTATGAATCCATTAAAAGCTGTTTCTAGTGAAGCAGGATTGTTCTTATTGTTATGTTGCATAGAGATTTTATTACCAATTTTCGCAGTAGAATCACCACTTAACAGTTTGGTATTTTGGAGTCTTTTGGGAATATCGCTTTTTTATGCAATAAAGTTGCTATATTTAGTAAGATATCATTCTTTTATTAAATGGGTTTATATTTTGCTGTTTATGTTTGTTGTATATGGAATATTATACTACTTATATGGCCCTATTTATATTAGCCCAGCTAGTGGAGAGCGTATGCATAAACTCTCCTACACAACAACAATTCTGAAATCGCTATCCCCGCTATTTCCGATATACTACTATAGTAAAAGAGGGAAAATTACGTCAGAATTCATTCAGATTTGGATTATTCCTCTTTTTGTTGTAGCGGTGATTTTCTATTTTGATCAAATGCAAGCAGCAATGCTAAGGCATTTAATGGATGATAGCGTGACGAACAATGGAGGATACTATATTGCATCTCTAATACCATTTGCTATGTTCCTTTCACAAAAAAGATTGATTCAATATGTGTATCTACTAACATGCTTGATTTTTGTTATTTACTCAATGAAACGTGGTGCGACCGTTTTTGCAGGATTAATGCTTTTAGTTTACTTCAATAATTCATTGTTGGGTATTTCAATAAAAAAGAAATTGGGCTTCTTGGTTTCGTTTTCTGTTTTGCTCTTTGGATTGTATTACTTTATTTCAGAGTACATGATGGAAAACCTGTATTTCTTAGAGCGTATTCAGGATACCTTAGATGGAGATACCAGTGGAAGAGATAGTTTGTATGACGATTTCTGGGAGTATTTTCTTTATCGTGCTACTCCACTACAACAACTATTGGGGGGGGGGGCAAACTACACTTTGACCGTAAGTAATAATTATGCACATAATGATTGGATTGAGATTCTTGTAAATCAAGGTATTTTAGGCATCTTCGTCTTTTTTATGTATTGGAAGTCCTTTTTTAGAACTGCATTTAGGACAAATTTGGATAAAACTTGTAGCATAGTAATCAAGATGATTTTTATTGGTTATTTTGCGAAAACCATGTTCTCAATGTCTTATACAGACTATAATATTATGGTGAACCTCTGTCTTGGTTACTGTATCTCAAGAATTGATACAACAAAATCTTTGACAATATGAAAATAGCTTTTTTTATTGAGCATATTAGCAATGGTGGAGCAGAACGTGTCATCACAAATTTGGCAAATTCTTTTGCCAAACATAATCATGAAGTTATCATGATAACCACAATTCGCAGATTAGGTGAGTATTCCTTAAGCGAGAATGTGAGGCGCTTTACGACAGAGGGGAATGCATACCATACATCAAAGCTAATTGGACCTTTTCGCCGTTTATATAGACTTCGATCCATTTTGAAGAAAGAAAAGCCTCAGTATCTCGTGTCTTTTCTAAATAGTGCCTTATATCATGGCGTCCTTACAACAAGAGGATTAAAAACAAAATCAATAATTTCTGTCAGAAATGACCCTAACTTTGACTATCAAACCATTCTACAAAAGATTCTGGCTAAAACAATATTACCCTTGAGCGAAGGAGCAGTATTTCAGACAGAAGATGCGAAAGCTTGGTTCCCTAAACAACTACAGGACAAGTCAACAATAATATTCAATCCCATCAGTAGTTCTTTCTATAACACAAATTATATCCCCATGGATAAACTTATTGTTGCTGTTGGACGACTAAGCGAACAAAAGGACTATTTTTTTCTAATAAAAGGATTTAAGGTTTTTGCAGATGCTCATAAAGACTGGAAACTACATATCTATGGAGACGGAGAATTGAAAGAACAACTATCTGGAGAGATTAAACGAGTAGGTTTGGCTGATAAAATAATACTAAAGGGGCGTACTGATAATGTGGCTAATGCAATATCTTCTGCAACAATTTATGTTATGACATCCCAATTTGAGGGATCTCCTAACGCCTTGATGGAAGCTATGGCTGTAGGAGTTCCATGTATATCAAGTAATTGTCCTTGTGGAGGACCTAAGATGTTAATTAATAATGGAAATAACGGATTCCTTTATGAGGTTGGCAATATTGATGAGTTTCTTGATAGGCTGAATGTTTTGGCTGAAAACTCTGAACTTCGTATCAAATTCAGTAAATCAGCTAAAAACAGAGCAAAAGACTTTACTGAGGAAAAAGTATTCAACCTGTGGCATAAATATCTAAAGAATCTATGATAAATATTTTATTTATATCATCTTCACTAGAGAAAAATGGCACCGAAGAATTCATGATGAATGTTCTGCGAGGGCTTGATCGAAAATCCTATCATGCAGATTTCTTGATATTTTCAGAAGGTGAAACCGAAAACTCTAAAGAAGCTCAAAGCTATGGGGCTACTATTTATCGTTTACCACAACGCAGGAAGGGGCTCATTTATTACAGAACTTTATTGAGATTCTTTAGAAATCATAAAGGTAAGTATAATGCTGTTCATTGGAATGAAGGAGAAATGACAACATTGGCTCCAATCTTTTTTGCATGGAAGTATAAGGTGCCAGTGAGAATTATTCATGCTCATAATTCAAATACTAATGGACTATTTAGACAGATCCAACATTGGTTTAATAAAAACTTCAATTTAAAATATTGCACTCATCGTTTTGCTTGCTCTTCTTTGGCTTCAGACTTCTTTTTTAATAATACAAATTCTATTGTTATAAAAAATGGAATTATGTTGAAAAAATTCGCTTATAATGAAGAGTGGAGAAAAGCAATTCGATTTAAATTAAAGATAAGTAATGAGACACTTGTAATAGGTCATGTAGGGCGTTTTACAGATGTAAAGAATCAATCATTCCTGGTTGATGTCTTTAAGGAAGTTCAGAAAATTGAAGAAGATTCCAAACTTATATTTATTGGTATTGGAGAACAGTATGAAACAATACATCAAAAGGTTCGGAATTTTGAATTGCAAGACAACGTAATATTTGCTGGTCAGCAAAATAATGTAAATGAGTGGATGCAGTCATTTGATATCTTTGTAATGCCATCTTTATATGAGGGGTTGCCCTTTGTTTTGGTGGAGGCACAAGCTGCAGGTCTTCCTTGTGTAGTTTCTGACAGTGTAAATAAAGACGCATGTATATTAGATACATTTTGTTTCAAATCTCTGAACGATTCTCCATCTGACTGGGCTGACTTAATTCTGGAAAAATGCCATAATAATCATGACCGAAATACAGTCAATGTCCTGGAAAGAGCAGGATTTTCTATTGATAGTACCGTAAAGTATTTAGAGAAAGTATATAGTAATCAGTAATGCAAAGAAATAATACATATGATATTGCCAAATGTTGGGCGATAGTATCTGTTATAGTGTATCATGTAATAAACATTATATTCTATAATCAAATTATACATTCATTTATCGACACTTATTTTTTAGCCTTGTTTTTCTTTATTTCAGGCTTACTAGTAAAAGACGATAAAGTTAAATGTAAGGGTTGGCTAAAAATGAAGGCAGTACAGCTGCTAATACCATTCATCTGTATTTTCATTTTCAATAGGCTTTATTATCATTTTCTTGAGGGTTCATCAATATGGTCGCAGAAGTCTATTGATGATTCTAAATCAGGTTTTTGGTTCATATTTTCGCTGTTTTGCTTCCTGCTGACAACAAAATTCTGTACTATATTAATAAAAAATATAAATAGTATTACTGCTAAGATATTGGTGCTTATATCGCCTTTCTTTATTGTGACTATATTATGCAGTATTCTTCCTTATGAAATTGCAGGCTATTTTTCTTTAATGAGTTTTAGACGTTATTGGTTATTTTTCGTTTATGGTTATATCGTAAATAGCTATTGGAAGGTTGATACTGTTGTTTTAAGAAAGGTTTTACCATATTCAAGCCTTTGTTATATAACAATGTCTCTTTACTACATATTTATTGTAAAGGACATATCTTCCAATTTTGATTTTGCAATATGGTTTGTTACTAATTTTGTGGGTTGCCATTTCTGGTTGTTACTAATAGAAAGATTCAAAGTACTTTTTTCGAAAAATATAATTTTGAATATCGGTCGAAGTACTTTGGGTATCTATTTGTTCCATTATTACCCATTAAGATGGTGCACTATAGCCATGGGAGGGAAACAATTGAATGACTCCTTCTATTATTATCCATTGACAATTATTTGTACACTTGTTATTTTAGTTCTGGCATACTTTATTACAACTGCAGTGAAGAGTAATAAAATAACAGCATTTCTGTTTCTTGGAATAAAGGCAAAATAACAATATGATTATCGGAATAAACATGATTGCTCTCCCTGCTCAAAGTGGAGGAGGACCTTTTCGTTATTTTCAGATGCTTCTCAAAAAGATTGCAGAATATGAGTTAATAGATGTAAGCTTTATTATATACAAGCAAAAACAAATATCTATAGAATATCTTGCTGTTCCTTCTTCTCTAAATGTAGAATACGTGGATGTCCCCAATTTGGGATTTGGCATAAGGCGAATATTGTTTGAACAAACTTTGTTCTATTTATATTTAAAGCCTTTAGATGTTCTTTATAGCTACTGTACATCAATGCCTTTGTTGGCTCGTTGTAAGAAAGTATTCACGTTGCATGATGTATATTATTTGACAACTAAAGAAAGATACGGATTTCTTCAGAGAACTTATTTAACTTGGATGACGAAACTTTATTGCAAACTGTGTGATACCGTTTTGACTGTTTCTGAATTTAGCTATAATGAGATTCGTAAATACCTGAAAGTTCCTGAAGATAGGTTATTTATTACGTATAATTTTATAGATAATAATACAACTGATCCCAAAAGACCAGACAAACTCGAAGATGTTAATGGTAGAAAGATTGACATGGATAAACCGTATTTTTTTTACGTAGGAGATTTACAACCAGGGAAGAACATTAAAGGAATGGTTGATGGTTTTGTCAAGTATGCAAATACTCGTTCTGATATACAACTTATAATTGCAGGAAAGTCTTCTTCCTATGGTCAAGAAATGAGCCATTACATTAGCAACTTTGATAATGTGTTCTATCTCGGATATCTTTCGCGTAACGATGTAAATTGGTTGCTGAAGAATTGCAGTGGTACAGTATTACTTTCTTTCTGTGAAGGTTTTGGCATTCCTCCTCTTGAAGGTTTTGGATATGGAAAACCTGCATTGACCTCAAATATGGCAAGCCTTCCTGAAGTAGTTGGCAGAGCTGGAGTCAAAATAAATCCATACAAGATAGATGAAATAGCTTTCGGGTTTAAGACTTTGGAAGAGCAGTATCTCGAATACGTCCAAAATATTCCAGAACAGCTTGCAAAGTTCAGCCCTATTAAATCCGCAGAAAGCTTTATGGATGCCCTTAGAATAAACTATAAGCCATATAGCTGTATGAACATGTGAGAATTGTCTATGCTACATAAAATAGCCGTAATTATGTCGCTTTATAAGAACGACAGATTTGAATTTGTAAAACTTTCGGTTGAGAGTATTCTCAATCAGACGTATAAACATTTTGACTTCTATGTGCAATATGATGGCCCTATTCGCGAAGAGGTAGATAGTTATCTATCTGGTTTGGAGGATGAGCGCATGAGGATTCAGAAGCGTGCAGAAAATAAGGGATTGGCACAATCACTGAATGATTTGCTCAATATCGTGATGTCTGCTGGTTACGAGTACATCGCTCGTATGGATGCTGACGATATTAGCGAGCTGAATCGTTTTGAGAGACAGATACAGTACTTTGATGAGCATCCAAAGGTAGAATGTCTTGGTACTTGGGCTGTGGAGATAATGGGTGATGGTGGTGAGTACTACCGCAAGCAGATGCCTGAGAGTCATGAGGACTGCAAAAAACTGTTCCGCAAGCGCGACTGCATGATTCATCCTACGGTCATTTTTCGACGTTCGTATATTGAGAAATCGGGATTGTATTCGCTGGACACTTACTTTGGTGAAGATACTATGATGTGGGCGCAAGGATTTGTGGCAGGTTGTGTGTTTGCTAATGTACCTGAATATCTGTTTAGGTTTCGATTGGATGATAACTTCTTTAAGCGTAGAAGGGGTTGGAAGCATGCTAAAGGTATCTTCACACTTCGCCATAAGGTGAACAAAATGTTACACTATGGTGTAATGGCAGATTTTTGGGCGTTAGCGTACGCAGGAGCTAAGATGATGCCGATATGCATGTTGAATGTGATTTATAAGACAGCGAGAAAGTAGGTTGCGAATGAAAGAATTATACTTCGAATTTATATGAGGCATTTGGGAGCTATGAGTTTGTCTTTCTTATAAATGACATAAAGGTATGTGCAACAAAATAGTGGAAGTCAAGGTGGACAGCTTCATCTTTCTTAGATTATGTGGCTTCACTGATATGCGTTGCAAATACGGTCGTGTGTTGTCCGTCATTTGTGAACAATTGTATCGTGAGCCAATGTGAGGATGCAACTTGTTGAATATGTTTCTTTGATCAAAGAAACATATTACAAACATATTCCAGTGAATAAAGAAGAGTTTGGAATACATGTATCGTATCTTTATAATCGTCGCCAAGATTATCATCTGAATGGCATTGCCGGAGGAATAACTTATTCCCCTTCTATATTGCCCAATATGAAATTAATTGTAAAAATTGTAGAACATGATTCACATGACATTTTAGTTGGTGCGAATTATCTTTTTTTTCGTTATTTTTCTGTGCAAGCTATGATGCAGGAAGGAAAACATTTTTCTTGTGGCCTTACATATTTGATTCATTTAAAATAGTTTAATATATAAATTATGAAAATTCCATTTTCGCCCCCTTATATTGACAAGGCAGTAATCAACGAAGTCGTTGATTCGTTACGTTCAGGCTGGATTACTTCCGGTCCTAAAGTGAAAGCATTGGAAGAAGAAATCAAAGTGTTTTCCGGTGCTAAAGAAGTGCTTTGTGTAAACTCTTGGACTTCGGGTGCCATTATGATGCTCCGCTGGTTAGGAGTGAAGGCAGGTGACGAAGTGATAGTGCCGGCATATACCTATAGTGCTACAGCATTGGCTGTGCTTCATGCAGGTGCAAAGCCTGTTATGGTAGATTCCGGAACAGATTTTAATATCTCTGTAGAAGCTATCCGCAATGCTGTTACACCGAAAACTAAAGCCATTATTCCGGTAGACATAGCAGGCTTCCCTTGCGATTATGACCGTATTATGCAGCTGGTCAACGAACCGGAAATACATGATTTGTTTCAAGCCTCTTCTCCCGTTCAGGAGAAATTAGGGCGTATCCTTGTCATGAATGATGCGGCACATTCTTTGGGCGCTTATTATACTAGAAATCAACGTACAGGATGTGAAACTGATATTGCGATTTTCTCTCTTCATGCTGTTAAGAATGTAACAACAGCAGAGGGTGGGGCTATCTGTCTGAACTTGCCCGAACCGTTTGATAACGCGGAACTTTATAAAGAACTCCGCATGATGAGCCTGAATTGCCAGACTAAAGACGCTTTCTCCAAATCGAAGGCTGGCGGTTGGCGTTATGATATAGTCGGTTTGGGAATGAAAATTAATATGGCGGATGTTAATGCGGCTATTGGTTTGGCACAGATCCGCGAATATCCCGAATTGTTGAAAGAACGTAAAAGGGTGTTCAATATCTATTCGGAAGGGTTTGCTGATTGTGACTGGGCACTTCTTCCTCCTTCTGTGGATAGGGAAAAAGAGAGTTCATATCACATCTATGCGTTACGTATCAAGGGATTTACTGAAGAACAACGTGACCGCATGATTGATGAAATAGCCAAAAGTGAAGTCGCCGTAAATGTCCATTTTATTCCGATGCCGATGCTTTCCTTTTTTCATTCATTGGGTTATGATATCAAGGATTATCCGCAGGCATACGAGAACTTTAAAGGCGAAATTTCCCTGCCTATTTATCCGCAATTGAATGAGGAACAACTTCAGTTTATTATAAAAGTCGTAAAGAAGGCATATTGTAAAGTTGTCAATAATGATTCGCTTCTTTGATATTCTTTTCTCTTTTTTAGGAATCCTCTTCCTGTTTCCTGTCTTTTTGTTTTTGTATATTGCCATTCGTCTTGAAAGCAAAGGTGGTGGCTTTTATAAACAGCTGCGCGTAGGGCGTAACGGCAAGGATTTCTATGTCTATAAGTTCCGTTCGATGCGTATTGGTTCTGACAGACAGGGATTGATAACGGTAGGTGGACGTGATCCGCGAATCACTCGCATAGGTTATTTTATCCGCAAATATAAATTGGATGAACTACCTCAGTTGTTCAATGTCTTGAAAGGAGATATGAGCTTGGTTGGACCTCGTCCTGAAGTTCGGAAGTATGTTGACCTCTATACGGATGAACAAAGAAAAGTCTTGTCCGTGCGTCCGGGAATTACTGATTATGCATCTATAGAATACGTGGATGAAAATACAATATTGGGACAGGCAGAAGATGCGGATAAAGTGTATGTGGAACAGATAATGCCGGACAAGATACACTATAATATGAAGTATATTGAACATCGTTCGGTAATGGAATATTTCAAGATTATATTTCTGACAATATGGAGTATTGGCCGTTGATTAGGTATCTTATTAGGATAATGAAATGGTTATTTGTGCCTTACTGTCTATGGCATAAGTAACCTTTCTTTTTATGTACTTATTTTCGCGTGTATTTCTTTTTTTATTCTCTATCTGTAATTGCGCGAAGCACATTAATCCATCAATCATAAACATGAACGTGTTAGTAACTGGAGCTGCCGGTTTTATCGGTAGTAATCTTTGTATGCGCCTATTGGAGGAACTGTCCGATACCCTTGTAGTGGGTTTGGACAATCTGAATGCTTATTATGATGTGAATATCAAGCGATGGCGGTTGGAGCAATTGACCGGGTTTAGAGAACGGTTTGTTTTTATCAAGGGAAGTATTGCCGATAAATCACTTGTCGATAAGATATTTGATGAATATCAGCCGCAAATCGTTGTGAATCTGGCAGCACAGGCGGGTGTGCGCTATAGTATTACCAACCCAGATGCTTATATTGAAAGTAATCTGATAGGCTTTTATAATATATTGGAAGCTTGCCGCCATTCGTATGATGAGGGCAGGGAGGGGGTAAAACATTTGGTCTACGCTTCTTCATCGAGCGTGTATGGTTCGAATAAAAAGGTGCCTTACTCTACTGACGACAAGGTGGATAATCCGGTGAGCCTCTATGCTGCTACAAAGAAGAGTAATGAACTGATGGCGCATGCTTACTCTAAACTTTATGATATTCCGTCCACAGGCCTCCGCTTCTTTACGGTATATGGTCCCGCAGGTCGTCCGGATATGGCTTACTTTGGTTTTACTGATAAGTTGTTGAAAGGTGAGAAGATTAAGATATTTAATTATGGGAGCTGTAAGCGCGACTTTACGTATGTGGATGACATCGTAGAAGGCGTGATGCGTGTGATGGCAAAAGCTCCTGAACGTAAGGTGGGTGAAGACGGTCTGCCTGTACCGCCTTATAAAGTTTATAATATAGGCAATAATCATCCTGAAAACCTTCTGGATTTTGTCCGAATATTGCAGGAGGAACTGATAAGGGCAGGTGTATTGCCTGCAGACTATGACTTCGAGGCGCATAAGGAATTAGTTCCGATGCAACCGGGTGATGTGCCGGTGACTTATGCGGATACCTCTGCTTTGGAACGGGATTTCGGTTTCAAACCAAGTACTCCGCTTCGGGAAGGCCTCAGAAAGTTTGCCGGATGGTATAAGGACTTTTATATGGAATAATCCATTATTGATTTTATGATAACCCAATTGAATTGACATGAAAGATTTTGAGAAACTGCGAATAGCCGTAGCCGGTACCGGATATGTAGGACTGTCTATTGCGACACTGCTGGCACAACATCATAAAGTGACTGCTGTGGATGTGGTACCTGAAAAGGTGGAACTGATTAATAATAAGAAGTCGCCTATTCAAGATGAATATATCGAGAAGTACCTTTCGGAAAAGGAACTCAATCTGACGGCTACGCTGGATGGCAGGTCTGCCTACAAGGAGGCCGACTTTGTGGTAATAGCGGCACCTACCAATTATGATCCTCAGAAAAACTTCTTCGATACACACCATATAGAAGATGTGATAGATCTTATCCTTGAGGTGAATCCGGATGCCGCGATGGTGATTAAATCAACCATTCCCGTAGGGTATTGCCGTTCGCTTTACGTGAAGTATGCCCCAATGTTCCAGTATAAGCCGGAATTGAAAGGAAAGAAATTTAACCTGCTTTTCTCTCCGGAGTTTCTAAGGGAGAGCAAAGCACTTTATGATAACTTGTATCCTTCGCGTATTATCGTTGGTTATCCGAAGATGATTGATTTGGAAGGCCGGGTGTCAGCGGAAGAGAATGCGGCAGTTCGTGCTATCGGAAATCCTGAAGCGGAAGAACTTGCACGTATATTTGCCCGGCTGCTGCATGAGGGTGCATTGAAAGAGAACATCGACACGCTCTTCATGGGCATGAAGGAGGCAGAGGCGGTGAAGCTCTTTGCCAACACTTATCTGGCACTGCGTGTGTCGTATTTCAATGAACTGGATACATATGCCGAGATGAAGGGGCTGGATGCGCAAGCCATAATCAATGGTGTAGGCCTGGATCCCCGTATCGGTACACATTATAATAATCCCTCTTTCGGTTATGGCGGGTATTGTCTTCCCAAGGATACCAAACAGTTGCTTGCCAACTATAACGATGTGCCTCAGAATATGATGTCGGCAATTGTGGAGAGTAACCGTACGCGTAAGGACTTTATAGCCGATAGAGTGCTGCACATTGCCGGTGCATACGGAAGCAACAGTGTATATGATGCGGAGAAAGAAAAGGAGGTAACCATTGGTGTATTCCGGTTGACCATGAAGTCAAACTCGGATAATTTCCGCCAGAGTTCCATTCAGGGGGTGATGAAACGTATCAAGGCTAAAGGTGCCAAGCTGGTGATTTATGAACCTGCATTGGCAGATGGCAGTACTTTCTTCGGCTCGCTTATCGTGAATGACTTGGGGGAATTTAAACGTATCTCGCAGGCCATTATTGCCAACCGCTATGACGCATGTTTGGATGATGTGGCTGACAAAGTCTATACAAGGGATATTTTTAAACGTGATTAAATAAGGTATCTTATAATTAATACTTTATCACTTTTCTCAGAAAAACTACTCCCAAACACCTTTTTTCTTTGGTTACATAGTTTTTAATCCTCACCTTTGCACCGTTGATCAACGAAACGTGTGAATAGGAAAACGAATTTAAATCTCTAAAGAAAAAAAGTATGAGTGTAATTTTCAGGACGGTGGAGAGACCGTCGGACCCCAGGGTTGAAAACTCTCCCAAGAAGTATTATCCGCAGTTGGTAACATTGGGGCAAAGCGTGGATTTGGCGTTTATTGCACAGAAGATGCAGGACCGCTCTTCTCTGTCTATCGGTGACATCAAGAGTACGATGCAGAACTTTGTGGAAAAGCTGAAAGAGCAGTTGCTGGAAGGAAAGACGGTTAATATAGCCGGGCTGGGTGTCTTTATACTGGCAGCCAAATCGAAAGGTGAGGAAAAGGCTGATGACGTGACAGCCAAGAGTGTGGAGAGCGTCCGTATCTGTTTTCAGGCGAATAGGGAACTGAAGATATCGAAGGCTGCTACCCGTGCTGGAGAAAGGCTGGATTTGGTGAGTTTGGATGATTATCTTAAGGGGAAGACTTCTACAGATGGCGGCTCCGGTTCGGAAGGAGGAGGCTCGGATTCGGATGGAGACCAAGGTGAGAATCCACTGGGATAACGGTAGCTATGAATTATTAATCAGATAATGGATAATCTTTATGAAGAAAACGTGGAATGTGATTTTGAAACTTATTATTGCCGTAGCGAGTGCTGTGGCAGGTGTGATTGGCGGACAGACAATGATGTTTTAGTCCGATAGGATTTGATAAATAAAAAATGAGAAGAGCTGCTGGCAGGAAATCTGTCGGCAGCTCTTTTTTTAATCCTTGTATGCTTCTTCGTGTACCCCCGCTACTGCTCGTCCGCTGGGGTCGTTCTTTCCTTGGAAAGAGGCGTCCCATGCCAGCGCTTCGGCGGTGGAGCATGCCACACTGGGTACGCTGGGAACGCTCCGGGCCGCGCTTTCACTGGGGAAATGCTCTTCGAAGATGGTACGGTAGTAATACTCTTCCTTGTTTTGCGGGGTATGTATCGGGAAACGTTCGGCTGCATGTGCCATCTGTTCGTCGCTGACGGCAGCGGCAGTGACGGCTTTCAGCGTATCAATCCAACTGTAGCCCACACCGTCGGAGAACTGTTCTTTCTGCCGCCAGGCAACGTTCTGTGGGAGCATGTCGGCAAAAGCTTCGCGGACTACTTTCTTTTCTATCTCCTTGTCGGGGCACATCTTGACTGCCGGATTGATGCGCATGGCAATATCCAGGAATTCTTTGTCGAGGAAGGGGACACGTCCTTCCACTCCCCAGGCTGCAAGGCTTTTGTTGGCACGGAGGCAGTCGTACAGATGCAGTTTGGAGAGCTTGCGCACGGTTTCTTCGTGAAAGGCTTGCGGGGTGGGCGCCTTGTGGAAGTAAAGGTAACCGCCGAACACTTCGTCCGCTCCCTCGCCGCTGAGTACCATCTTGATGCCCATGCTTTTGATGACACGTGCCAGCAGATACATGGGGGTGGAGGCGCGGACGGTGGTTACGTCGTAAGTCTCAATGAAATAGATGACGTCGCGGATAGCATCGAGGCCTTCCTGAACGGTATAGTTTATCTCGTGATGCACGGTACCGATATGACGGGCCACTTCGCGGGCTTTAATCAAGTCGGGAGCACCCTTCAAGCCGACGGCGAAGGAATGGAGCTGCGGCCACCAGGCATCTGCCTTGTTGTCTGTCTCGATGCGTTTGGCGGCATATTTCTTGGCGATGGCAGAGATGACGGAAGAATCGAGTCCGCCACTGAGCAGGACACCGTAGGGGACGTCGGACATCAACTGGCGCTGTACGGCGGCTTCGAGGGCATCGTGCACGGCAGTGACTTGTGTGCTGTAGGCTGTCCGGCCTATCGAAGCCGGCGCGGCGTTGCGTTCGGCGGCAGGGGTGTAGTTGTCTTTCACAGCGGCATAGTCCATCCAGTCGCGGGTGTACCAGCGGTGCATCTTGCCCTCGCTCCCACGGTAGTAGTGGCCGGGAAGGAAAGGCTCGTACTCGTCGCAGAAACCCTCAAGGGCTTTCAGCTCACTGCCGAAGTAGATGTGTCCATCCTTGTCGCGTCCTATATAAAGGGGGATTACGCCGATGGGGTCGCGAGCGATGAGGTAATCGTCCGTTTCTTCATCATAGAGGGCAAAGGCGAAGATGCCGTTCAGTTCTTCGAGGAAGCGGATGCCTTTGTCTTTGTAAAGGGCAAGGATGACTTCGCAGTCGGAACCTGTCTGGAAGGCGTATTTTCCGGCATAGCGGGCACGGATGTCGCGATGGTTGTAAATCTCGCCATTGACGGCAAGCACCTGTTTGCGGTCGGGTGAATATAAGGGTTGTCCGCCGGATTCCGGGTCGACAATGGAGAGGCGTTCGTGGGCGAGGATGGCGGAGCCGCCTACGTAGATACCACTCCAGTCCGGTCCGCGATGACGGATTTTCTGCGCCATCCGTAGCGCTTTGTTTCTCAATTCAGGAGTTTGAGACTGTATGTTGAAGATTCCTGCTATTCCACACATGAGAATTAAAAATTAAAGGTTAAAAATTAAAGAAAGGGAAATCATTTCTTGTTTTCTTTTAGAGGTTCGAGGTAACGATCTATTTCTGTTGCCACTCGTCGTCCGTCGGCCAAGGCACGTACTACGAGGCTGGCGCCGTGGGCGGCATCGCCTGCCACGAATACGTTCTCTGCAAACTTCGGTTGCTCGGGCTTGAGGAAACCCATGGCAAGAAGCACCATATCGGCTTCGATGACCTCTTTCTTACCCGTAGATTTCATGGTAGGGCGGTTACCGTCTGTTGCCGGAAGCCACTCCACTTCTTCCACTTCCACACCGCATACCTTGCCATTCTTCCCGATGAACCGGGTAGAGGCGAGGGACCATCGACGGGTACAGCCTTCTTCGTGGCTGCTGGTGGTTTTCAGTACGACGGGCCATTGCGGCCAGGGAGTATCCGGGTTGTGTCCTATGGGCGGTTGGGGCATAATTTCAATCTGGGTTACGCTGACGGCTCCCTGGCGAATGCTGGTGCCTATACAGTCAGACCCGGTATCGCCGCCGCCGATGACGAGTACCCGTTTGCCGCGGGCGTTGACGAGCTGGTCTTTCGGGAAGGTATCTCCATCCAGAATATGGTTCTGCTGTGCCAGCATGTCGAGGGCAAAGTAGATGCCTTTCAGCTCCCTGCCCGGAATGGAGAGGTCGCGGGCGGTGGGCGTACCGGTACAAATGGCGTAGGCATCGAATCCGACGGGCAGTTTCTGCACATCGACATGGACTCCCATCTTGAACAAGATACCTTCGGCCTCGAGGATTTTCATGCGGCGGTCGATGACGGCTTTGTCCAGCTTGAAGTTGGGGATGCCATAGCGCAGCAGTCCTCCCGGCATCGGTTTGCTGTCGAATAGGGTAACTTCGTAACCTTTGGCGTTCAGCCGTACGGCAACGCTCAATCCGGCAGGGCCGGCGCCGATGACGGCTACTTTCTTTCCGTTGCGTTCGGGCTGGAGGGGGGTGATGTAGCCCTCGCGAAAAGCAGCCTCGGCAATGGCGGCTTCGTTCTCGCGGATAGTGACCGGTTCGTTGCACGAGAGTTTCAGTACGCACGACTTCTCGCAAAGGGCAGGGCAGATGCGTCCCGTAAATTCCGGAAAATCATTCGTACTGTTCAGTATTTGATAGGCTTCGCGCCATTTGCCCCGGTAGAGCGCGTCTTGGAATTCCGGGTCTTTATTGCCCAGCGGACATGCCCAGTGGCAGAAGGGTACGCCGCAGTCCATACAGCGCGAGGCCTGGAGCTTGCGGTCGTGGCTGTTCAGTGTCTGTTCCACTTGGCTGAAGTCTGTGATACGTTCGTGTATCGGACGGTAACCCGCCTCTTGGCGGGGGATATTGAGGAATGCTTTTGGATCTCCCATGATGAACAAATTAAAAAGTTAAAGAATTAAAGAATGAAAGGGGAATTTCCTCAGTCTTTCATTCTTTCATTATTAATTCGCGATTCAATAATCGCGTTGCATTTCTGCAATCTTCTGTTGCAATTTCTGCATCTGCTCCTCTTGCAGCACTTTTTTGTATTCGATAGGGACTACCTGGATGAACTGGTCGGCATAGCGTGGCCAGTCATCGAGCATGGTGCGTGCCAGTTTGGAACCGGTGTACAGGTAGTGCTGGCGGATGAGCTCGTGCAGTTCCTTGCGGTAGGAGGCCTCTTCGATGAGACTCAGTTCTACCATTTCCATGTTGCAGAAATAGTCGAAGTTGCCGTCCCGGTTCCATACGTAGGCCACACCGCCGGACATGCCTGCGGCAAAGTTGCGTCCCGTCTGTCCGAGTACTACCACGCGCCCGCCGGTCATATACTCGCAGCAGTGGTCGCCTACCCCCTCCACTACGGCTGTGGCACCGGAGTTGCGGACGGCAAAGCGCTCGCCTGCACGGCCGTTGATGTAAACTTCACCGCTTGTGGCGCCGTAAAGCAGGGTGTTGCCTGCAATCGTGTTTTTCTCTGCCTCGAAGTTGCTCCGTACCGGAGGCAGGACGGCGATACGTCCGCCACTCAGACCTTTGCCCAGATAATCGTTGGCCTCGCCTTCCAGCTTGAAGTTGACACCCGGGACAAGGAATGCCCCGAAACTCTGCCCGGCGGAGCCTTTGAACTTCACGTTCAGCGTATGTTCGGGCAGCCCTTTTTCTCCGTATTTTGCGGCAATGACACCAGAGAGCATGGCGCCGCAGGCACGGTCGGTATTGGCGATGGTGTACTCCAGCGAGATTTCCTTCTGGTTCTCTACGGCTTCGGCGGCGGCATGTAGCATCTCTACATCTTTCACATGGTCGATGCCATGCTGTTGGTCGGTGACGTGGCGGATGGCGGCTTCATTGTCTACGCGTGCCAGTAGTTTGTCGAAGCTTATCAACTGATGTTTCCTGATTCCGTCATCCGGCTTGCGGACGATAAGGTCTGTGCGTCCAATGATGTCATCCAGGCGTTCCACACCGATTTCTGCCAGGTATTCGCGTACCTCTTGGGCCAGGAACGTGAAGAAGTTCACCAGATACTCGCTGCGTCCGCGGAAGCGTTTGCGCAGTTCTTCGTTCTGTGTCGCCACCCCTACGGGGCAGGTGTTCTGGTGACATTTGCGCATCATTACGCAACCCAGTACGATCAGGGCACTGGTGGCGAAACCGAATTCTTCGGCTCCGAGCATTGCCATCAGTATGATGTCGCGGCCTGTTTTGAGCTGTCCGTCCACTTGCAGCATCACTTGTCCGCGCAGGCCGTTCAGCACCAGTGTCTGTTGCGTTTCGCTCAAACCGAGTTCGGGCGAGATGCCGGCATAGCGGATGGATGATGCAGGAGAGGCTCCCGTACCGCCCTCTGCACCCGAGATGACTATCAAATCGGCCTTTGCCTTTGCCACACCGGCGGCAATGGTGCCCACACCGCTTTCTGCCACCAGCTTCACGCTGATTTTTGCCCGTGGGTTCACGTTCTTCAGGTCGAAGATGAGCTGTGCCAGGTCTTCGATGGAGTAAATGTCGTGGTGGGGCGGGGGGGAAATCAGCGAGATGCCCGGAATGGAGTGGCGTGTCTTGGCAATCACTTCATCCACTTTGAAGCCCGGCAGCTGCCCACCTTCGCCCGGCTTGGCGCCTTGGGCAATCTTTATCTGTATTTCGTCCGCATTCACCAGATATTCAGCGGTGACACCGAAACGTCCTGAGGCCACCTGCTTGATGGCGCTGCGCAGACTGGTGCCGTCTTCGCGCGGCATGAAGCGTGCCCGGTCTTCGCCTCCTTCGCCCGTATTGCTCCGGCCATGCAGCTTGTTCATGGCAATAGCCATGGCTTCGTGGGCTTCGCGGCTGATGGAGCCGTAGGACATGGCGCCGGTGACAAAGCGCTGTACGATGTTCTCTACCGGTTCCACCCGGTCTATGCTGATAGGAGCGCGGCGGAAGTCGAGGAAATCGCGCAGGAAGATGGGAGATTCCTTGCTGTCTACCATGGCAGTGAACTCCTTGAATTTCTTATAGCTTCCCAGGCGTGTGGCAAGTTGCAGTGTGCTGATGGTTTCCGGGTTCCAGGCGTGCTTCTCACCATCCTTGCGGAAGGCATACAGTCCGCGGTTCGGCAATAGCTCCGCTTCCCCCTTCTTTTTAAGAACCTCCATCCCTTCCTTGTGGAAGGCGATGGCGTCGCGTGCCACTTCATCCAGGCGTATGCCTCCGATGCGTGAACTCAGTCCGCCAAAGTAGGCATTGCTCAACTCCTCGCTCAGTCCTACGGCCTCGAAAATTTTCGCGCCCCGGTAAGAACGGATGGTGCTGATGCCCATCTTGCTCATAATCTTGAACAAGCCTTTGCAGACGGACTTGATATATTTCTTTTCGGCAGTGGCGTAGTCGAGCTGTATTTCCTTTTCGTTCACCAGTTTGTCGATGACGGCAAAAGCCATATACGGATTCAGTGCGCTGGCTCCGAAGCCCAGCAGCAGTGCGGCGTGCATCACTTCGCGGATTTCGCCGCTTTCTACAATCAGTGCCGTCTGCACCCGTTTGCCCACGGAGATAAGATGGTGGTGTACCGCCGACACGGCAAGCAGTGACGGAATGGCGGCATGGGCGGCGTCTACGTCGCGGTCGGAAAGCACGATGTAGTTCACTCCTTCGTTGACGGATTCTTCCGCCTGCTTGCAGAGGGTTGCCAATGCTTGCTGCAATCCCTGGCACCCTTTTGCCACTTCGAAGAGCAGGGGCAGTTTCACGGTCTTGAAGCCTTTGTACCGGATGTTGCAGAGAATATCCAGTTGGGCGTTGTTCAGGATGGGATGGTTCAACCTCACCATCTTGCAATGGTTTTCGCTGGGTGTCAGTATGTTCATGCCTACGGCTCCGATGTATTCGGTCAGCGACATTACCAGTTCTTCGCGTATCGGGTCGATAGGAGGGTTGGTGACTTGGGCAAACTGCTGGCGGAAATAGTTGTACAGTAGTTGCGGCTTGTCCGAGAGTACTGCCAGCGGGGTGTCATTGCCCATGGAGTTGATGGGTTCGGCACCGGTGGTACACATCGGGACAATCAGCCGTTCCACGTCTTCTTTGGAGTAGCCGAAGATGCGCAGCATGCTGTCGTAGTTCTCCACGCTATGGGAGACTTTGCGACCGCTTTTCAGTTCGTCCAGCTCGATGCGGTTGCCGGCCAGCCAAGTGCGGTATGGTTTGGCTTCGGCAAGTTGTTTCTTCAGTTCGCCGTCATAATATATTTCGCCTTTCTCGGTGTCTATAAGCAGTATCTTGCCCGGTTGCAGGCGTCCTTTTTCCTTGATGTCTCCCGGCTCGAAATCCATCACGCCGACTTCGCTGGCCACTACCATCATGCCGCCCTGCGTAATCAGGTAGCGTGCAGGGCGCAGTCCGTTCCTGTCGAGCATGCCGCCTGCATAGCGCCCGTCGCTGAAAAGCAGTGCCGCCGGTCCGTCCCACGGCTCCATCAGGATGGAGTGGTATTCATAGAAAGCTTTCAAATCTTCGCTGATGGGATTCTTTTCGTTGAAGGATTCCGGTACGAGCATGGCCATGGCGTGCGGCAGGCTCAGGCCCGACATGATGAGAAACTCGAGCACATTGTCCAGCGAGGCACTGTCGCTCATGCCCGGTTGCACGATGGGGCGTATCTCCCGGATGTCTCCCAGGGCGGGAGAGGAGAGTACACTCTCACGGGCTTCCATCCAGCCGCGGTTGCCGCGGATGGTATTGATTTCGCCGTTGTGTGCCAGCAGGCGGAAAGGCTGTGCCAGTCCCCAGGTGGGGAAAGTGTTGGTGCTGAAACGGGAGTGCACCAATGCCAGCCCGCTGGTGAAGTAGCTGTTGGTGAGGTCGGGGAAGTAGTTGCGCAACTGCAAAGAAGAGAGCATGCCCTTGTAGACGATGTTCTTCGTAGAGAGCGAGACGATGTAGAAATCCTCGCGGGTGGGGATGTCCGACTTGCGTATTCTGTTCTCTATCCTTTTCCTTATTATATAGAGTTTGCGGTCGGCGGTTTCGCTTTCCGTAAATCCGGTGATGAAAATTTGCTTGATGTCCGGTTCGTTGGCAAGAGCCGCTTCTCCCAATATTTCGGGGCAAGTGGGCACGTTGCGCAGATGCATCAGGGTCAATCCCTCCTTTTCAATCTCTTCGATAATGACGCTCAAGATGACAGCCTGGTCTTTTCCGTCTTTGGGAAGGAAAAGCAGGCCGGTGCCGTATTTTCCTTTCTCGGGAACGGGAATGCCCTGCAACAGAATGAATTCGTGCGGTATCTGCAGCATGATGCCGGCACCGTCTCCGGTTTTGTTATCTGCCCCTTCCGCTCCACGGTGGCGCATGTTTTCCAGTACCTTCAATGCCGATTCTACCAGTTCATGTGATTTTCCTCCCTGGATATTGACCAGCATACCTACTCCGCAGGCATCGTGCTCATGGGATGCCTCATACAAGCCCAACTGTTTGGGCTGTCGCTGGTAATCCTCTGCTTTTGTTTTGTTGTTAAAAAGTTCTTGTTTCATGATTATAAGCTTTCTTTATTGCTGTATAATATTGTTTGTGGTTTCAAAATGTTCGGCAAATATATGGTATTAATTGCAAAATGCTAATATGTATTCCTGCCTTCTTTCTTGCAAAATTCCTGCGATAGAAGATGAAGTTATGAATTGATAGAAAACACCCTCTGTTTTCTTTTAATCCTAAATCAAAATCAGACGGTTTGATTTGGATTTATAAATTAAGCCTTTTGCTTTTAAAATAATACTTTCTTTAACTTTTTGATGTAAAAACAACTTTTTTCTATTCTTTTGATAAATAAATAGTGGAAAGATTAACTTTATGTTCTTAAGAATATGTATATTTGCAGCGCAAAATCAAATACTGATACATTATGTGTGGAATAGTAGGCTATATAGGTCAAAGGAAAGCCTACCCCATTCTTATCAAAGGTCTGAAGCGGTTGGAGTACCGTGGATATGATAGTGCGGGGGTAGCATTAATCAGTGATAACCGACAGTTGAACGTGTACAAAGCGAAAGGTAAGGTTTCGGAACTTGAAACTTTCGTTGCTCAAAAAGATATTTCCGGTAGCATTGGCATTGCACATACACGTTGGGCCACTCATGGAGAACCTTGTTCCGTCAATGCCCATCCCCATTATTCCTCTTCCGAACGCCTCGCCCTCATCCATAACGGCATTATTGAAAACTACGCCGTCCTTAAAGAAAAACTTCAAGCCAAAGGTTATGTATTTAAAAGCAGCACTGATACCGAGGTGCTGGTACAGCTCATTGAATACATTCAGGTGACAAACCATATTGACCTGCTGACGGCGGTGCAACTTGCCTTGCAGGAAGTGATTGGGGCGTATGCCATTGCGGTGCTCGACAAGGACAATCCTGATGGGATAATCGCTGCACGCAAGAGCAGTCCGCTGGTGGTGGGCATCGGTGAAGGAGAGTTTTTCCTGGCTTCGGATGCCACGCCGATTGTGGAATACACAGATAAGGTGGTGTATCTGGAAGACGAAGAGATTGCCCTCATCTGCCGGGGAGAGAAGTTGAAGGTTGTTAACCTGAAGAATGTGGAATGCCCGCACGAGGTAAAGACGGTAGCGCTCAATCTCGGCCAGCTGGAGAAGGGAGGCTATCCGCACTTCATGCTGAAGGAAATCTTCGAACAGCCCGGCTGCATTCACGACTGCATGCGCGGGCGTATCAATGTGGAGGGTACGAACGTGGTTCTTTCTGCAGTGATTGATTATAAGAAACGTCTGCTGGCGGCCAAACGCTTCGTCATCGTGGCATGCGGTACGTCATGGCATGCCGCCCTCATCGGCAAGCATTTGATTGAAAGCTTCTGCCGTATTCCGGTGGAGGTGGAGTATGCCAGTGAGTTCCGTTACCGCGACCCGGTGATTGACAGCAACGATGTGGTGATTGCCATCTCGCAAAGCGGTGAAACGGCCGATACGCTGGCTGCCGTGGAGCTTGCCAGAAACCGTGGGGCATTTATATACGGCATCTGCAATGCCGTCGGTTCCAGCATTCCCCGTGCCACGCACACGGGTTCCTATATCCACGTGGGACCGGAAATAGGGGTGGCATCCACCAAAGCCTTCACCGGGCAGGTAACGGTGCTTACCATGCTGGCCCTGACACTTGCCAAAGAGAAAAAGACGATGGACGAAGGGTTATACCTGGCAGTTGTCAAGGAATTGGGACATATCCCCGACAAGATGAAGGAGGTCTTGAAACTGAACGACCGTATAGCGGAACTTTCCAAGATATTCACCTATGCACACAACTTTATCTATCTGGGACGCGGATACAGTTATCCCGTAGCCTTGGAAGGCGCTTTGAAGTTGAAGGAGATTTCGTATATCCATGCCGAGGGCTATCCTGCCGCCGAAATGAAGCATGGTCCCATTGCCTTGGTAGATGCCGAGATGCCGGTGGTGGTTATTGCCACCCGGAATGGGCTTTATGAAAAGGTGCTGAGCAATATCCAGGAAATAAAGGCGCGTAAAGGCAGGGTTATCGCCATTGTGACAAAGGGAGATACGGTCATCAGTAAGATAGCCGACACTTGCATCGAGCTTCCCGAAACAATGGAGTGCCTTGATCCGTTAATAACTACGGTACCTCTGCAATTACTTGCCTATCACATTGCCGTGTGCAAGGGAATGGATGTGGACCAGCCGAGGAATCTTGCGAAGTCGGTGACTGTAGAATGAGGACATGTACAATTTACCATTTACAATGTACAATGGGGCTGCGCTTGGGAGGGGTAAATGTAAATGGTAATTGTATGCTATAATAAGGAAAAGAAAATTGTACACTTAAAATTGTACATTGTAAATGGTAAATTGTAAATAAATAGATGGAACAACTGAAGCATGAATGCGGCGTCGCCATGATACGCCTGCTGAAACCGCTGGAGTACTATGAAGAGAAGTACGGAACATGGATGTACGGACTCAACAAGCTCTATCTCCTGATGGAGAAACAACACAACCGTGGGCAGGAAGGTGCCGGACTGGCCTGCGTGAAACTGGAAGCCAGTCCCGGCGAGGAATATATGTTCCGTGAGCGTGCTCTCGGCTCGGGCGCCATTACCGAAATCTTCGGTACGGTGCAGGGCCACTTCAAGGACTTGACCAAGGAACAGCTGCACGATGCGGACTATGCCAAGCGTGTGCTGCCCTTTGCAGGGGAGGTCTATATGGGACACCTGCGTTACTCCACTACCGGAAAGTCCGGCATCTCGTACGTGCACCCGTTCCTCCGGAGAAACAACTGGCGTGCCAAGAATCTTGCCCTCTGCGGCAACTTCAACATGACGAATGTGGATGAAATCTTCGCACGCATTACCGCCATCGGCCAGCATCCGCGCAAATATGCCGATACCTACATCATGCTGGAGCAGTTGGGACATCGCCTCGACCGCGAAGTGGAGCGCCTCTTCAACCTTGCCGAAGCGGAAGGGCTGGCAGGCATGGACATCACCCGTTATATAGAAAACCACATCGACCTTGCCAACGTGCTGCGCACTTCGAGCAAGGAGTGGGACGGGGGATACGTGATGTGCGGACTTACCGGCAGCGGAGAGACTTTCGCCGTACGCGACCCATGGGGCATCCGTACAGCCTTCTGGTATCAGGACGACGAGATAGCGGTGCTTGCCAGCGAACGTCCCGTGATACAGACAGCCCTTAATGTTCCTGTCGAATCCATCAAGGAGCTGCAACCCGGACAAGCCATGTTTATCAACAAGGCCGGCAAGGTGCGCACCGTGCAAATCAACAAGCCGCGCGAGGTGAAACCTTGTTCCTTCGAGCGCATCTACTTCAGCCGGGGCAGTGATGTGGACATTTACCGGGAACGTAAACTGCTGGGTGAGAAACTTGTACCCAACATATTGAAAGCCATCGACAACGATGTGGACCATACCGTCTTCTCCTTCATCCCCAATACGGCGGAAGTCGCCTTCTACGGTATGTTGCAGGGATTGGACGACTACCTCAACGAGGAGAAGGTGCAGCAGATTGCCGCCTTGGGGCATAGTCCCAGCCACGACGAACTGGAGCATATCTTGTCGCGGCGCATACGGAGCGAGAAAGTGGCAATCAAGGACATCAAGCTGCGTACCTTTATTGCCGAAGGAAACAGCCGGAACGACCTTGCCGCCCATGTGTACGACATCACTTATGGAAGCCTTGTCCCGGGAGTGGATAATCTGGTCATCATCGACGACTCGATAGTGCGTGGAACCACCCTGAAGCAGAGCATCATCGGCATCCTTGACCGTCTGGAGCCAAAGAAGATAGTCATTGTAAGCTCTTCACCGCAGGTACGCTATCCCGACTACTACGGCATCGATATGGCTAAGATGAGCGAATTCATCGCCTTCAAGGCTGCTGTGGAACTGCTGAAGGAGCGTGAGATGCGCGATGTGATTGCCGCCGCCTACCGCAAGTCCAAAGAGCAGGTAGGCCTGCCCAAAGAACAGATGGTGAATTACGTGAAGGAGATTTATGCTCCTTTCACTGATGAGGAAATCTCTGCCAAGATGGTGGAGCTTCTTACTCCGAAAGGGACGAAAGCCAAAGTGCAGATTGTCTACCAGCCTCTCGAGGGGCTGCATGAGGCCTGCCCCAAGCATCCGGGTGACTGGTACTTCAGCGGCGATTATCCTACGCCGGGCGGTGTGAAGCTGCTGAACAAGGCATTTATTGATTATATAGAACAAGTTTATCAATTTTAATTGAATCAATGAGAAATGTAACTCTAATCCTCGACGACGGGAGCCGCTTCCACGGCAAGTCGTTCGGTTTTGAAAAACCGGTAGCGGGAGAGGTGGTCTTCAACACAGCCATGACGGGTTATCCCGAAAGCCTGACCGACCCTTCGTATGCCGGACAGCTGATGACGCTCACCTATCCGTTGGTGGGCAATTACGGTGTGCCGCCTTTTACTCTCGAACCGAATGGGCTTGCCACTTTTATGGAGAGCGAGCATATCCATGCCGAAGCCATTATTGTAAGCGATTATAGCGAAAATTATAGCCATTGGAATGCGGTGGAAAGCCTCGGTGACTGGCTGAAACGCGAACAGATTCCGGGCATCACGGGCATCGATACCCGCGAACTGACAAAGGTGCTTCGCGAGCATGGGGTGATGATGGGACGTATCGCCTTTGATGATGAATCGGATGAAATGCCTGAGGCTTCTTATGCCGATGTGAATTATGTGGATAAAGTCAGCTGCAAGGAGGTTATCCGTTACAACGAAGGAACTGGTAAGAAGAAAGTGCTTCTTGTGGATTGCGGCGTCAAGCATAACATCATCCGCTGCCTGCTGAAACGTGACGTGGAAGTGATTCGCGTTCCTTGGGACTATGATTATACTGGAATGGAGTTCGACGGGTTGTTCATCTCCAACGGCCCTGGCGACCCCGATACCTGCGATGCTGCCGTGCAGCATATCCGCAAGTCAATGCAGAACGATAAACTGCCCATCTTCGGCATCTGTATGGGAAACCAGTTGCTTTCCAAAGCTGGGGGCGCCAAGATATACAAATTGAAATACGGCCACCGCAGCCATAACCAACCGGTGCGTATGGTGGGTACGGAACGTTGCTTCATCACCTCACAGAATCATGGGTATGCCGTAGACAACAACACGCTGACAGAAGACTGGGAACCGCTTTTCATCAATATGAACGATGGTTCTAATGAAGGAATCCGCCACAAACGCAATCCCTGGTTCTCCGCACAGTTTCATCCCGAAGCTGCCAGCGGGCCGACGGATACGGAGTTTCTTTTTGATGACTTTGTGAAGTTGCTTTAGTAAGAGAATTTTATCAAGAATGGTTGTGTTCGTAATCTCTTGATAATCAGTATGTAAAAGACGGTATAATGAGTCCCATACTGAATGTCATTCAGTCCCAGAGTGAATACCTTTCAGTCCTATACTGAATGCCATTCAATTAGTGACTGATTGTGTAAGGTAAGAGAAAGATAAGGTTTTATTACTACTATTACATTTTTAATAAACAGATATGCAAATGAAAGAAAACAATATAAAGAAAGTCCTGCTGCTCGGTTCCGGCGCACTGAAAATCGGTGAGGCAGGAGAATTTGACTACTCCGGTTCGCAGGCGCTCAAGGCATTGAAGGAGGAAGGTATCTGCACGGTTCTCATCAATCCGAACATTGCCACGGTGCAGACCTCGGAAGGAGTTGCCGACCAGATTTACTTCCTGCCCGTCACTCCTTACTTCGTGGAGAAGGTGATAGAGAAGGAGCGCCCGGACGGCATCATGCTTGCTTTTGGCGGGCAGACGGCACTGAACTGCGGTGTCTCCCTCTATAAAGACAAGATTTTCGAGAAGTACGGCGTGACGGTTCTCGGCACTCCCGTGCAGGCCATCATTGACACGGAGGACCGTGAAATCTTTGTGCAGAAACTGAATGAGATTGATGTGAAGACCATCAAGAGCGAAGCCGTGGAGAATGCCGCCGATGCCCGTCGCGCAGCCCGGGAACTGGGATATCCGGTCATTGTCCGTGCCGCATACGCGCTTGGCGGACTGGGTTCGGGCTTCTGCGACAATGAAGAAGAGCTGAATGTGCTGGTGGAGAAAGCCTTCTCCTTCTCCCCGCAGGTGCTGGTGGAGAAATCGCTGAAGGGATGGAAGGAAGTGGAATACGAGGTGGTGCGCGACCGCTTCGACAACTGCATCACGGTCTGCAACATGGAGAACTTCGACCCCCTGGGCATCCATACAGGTGAGTCCATCGTTATTGCCCCGTCACAGACGTTGAGCAATACGGACTATCATAAATTGCGTGAACTCGCTATCCGCATTATCCGTCACATCGGCATTGTGGGAGAGTGTAACGTGCAGTATGCCTACGACCCGATGAGCGAGGACTACCGGGTAATCGAGGTAAATGCACGCTTGAGCCGTTCGTCTGCACTTGCCTCTAAAGCAACGGGTTATCCGTTGGCATTTGTAGCGGCAAAACTCGGCTTGGGCTATGGCTTGTTCGACTTGAACAACTCTGTGACAAAGACCACAAGCGCTTTCTTCGAACCCGCCCTGGACTATGTGGTCTGCAAGATACCGCGTTGGGATTTGGGCAAGTTCCACGGGGTGGACAAAGAGCTGGGTTCGAGCATGAAGTCGGTAGGCGAGGTGATGGCTATCGGCCGTACTTTCGAGGAAGCCATCCAGAAGGGGCTTCGCATGATAGGCCAGGGCATGCACGGCTTCGTAGAGAACAAGGAACTGGTGATTGCCGATTTGGACAAGGCTCTGCGCGAACCGACGGACAAGCGTATCTTTGTCATCTCCAAAGCCTTCCGTGCCGGGTATACGGTGGACCAGGTGCACGAATTGACCAAGATAGACCGTTGGTTCCTGGAGAAGTTGATGAACATCATGGATACCAGCAGGGAACTGCACTCTTTTATGGCTGATGGAGAGTTGCCAATGATTCCCGTGGACTTATTGCGTAAAGCCAAAGTACAAGGCTTCTCTGATTTCCAGATAGCCCGTGCCCTCGGCTTGGAACAAGCAATGGACGGCGAAGAAGCCATCCTTGCCGTCCGCAATTTCCGCAAGAGTGCAGGCATTCTGCCCGTAGTGAAGCAGATAGATACCCTTGCCGCCGAATATCCCGCACAGACCAACTATCTCTACCTGACGTATAGCGGCACGGCAAATGATGTCCGTTACCTCGGCGACCGCAAGTCCATTGTCGTATTGGGCTCCGGCGCCTACCGCATCGGTTCTTCCGTAGAGTTCGACTGGTGCGGCGTGCAGGCCCTGAACACCATCCGCCAGGAAGGCTACCGCAGTGTCATGATAAACTACAACCCCGAAACCGTGTCTACGGACTATGACATGTGCGACCGTCTTTACTTCGACGAGCTCACCTTCGAGCGTGTGATGGATATTCTCGAACTGGAGAATCCCCACGGGGTGATTGTCTCTACCGGTGGTCAGATACCGAATAACCTTGCCCTGCGCCTCGATGCGCAGAAGGTACCTATTCTCGGCACAAGCGCCAGGAGCATCGACAATGCCGAAGACCGTGACAAGTTCTCCGCCATGCTCGACCGCATTGGTGTAGACCAGCCCGAATGGCGGGCGCTGACCTCCCTGGAGGACATCAACACCTTTGTGGATAAGGTGGGCTTCCCGGTATTGGTCCGTCCTTCCTACGTATTGTCCGGCGCTGCGATGAACGTCTGTTCCAACCGGGAGGAGCTGGAACGCTTCCTGAAGCTGGCGGCGAATGTCAGCAAGAAACATCCCGTAGTGGTGAGCCAGTTCATTGAGCATGCCAAGGAGGTGGAGATGGATGCCGTGGCGCAGGACGGTGAGATTATCGCATATGCCATCAGCGAGCATATTGAGTTTGCCGGAGTGCATTCCGGTGACGCCACTATCCAGTTCCCGCCACAAAAGTTGTATGTGGAGACGGTGCGCCGCATCAAGCGCATCAGCCGTGAGATTGCCCGTGAGCTGAACATCTCCGGTCCGTTCAATATCCAGTATCTGGCACGCGAGAACGACATCAAGGTGATTGAGTGCAACCTCCGTGCCAGCCGTTCGTTCCCGTTTGTCAGCAAGGTGTTGAAGATAAACCTTATTGAACTTGCCACGAAGGTGATGCTCGGCATTCCGGTACAGAAGCCGGACAAGAATCTGTTCGATTTGGATTATGTAGGCATCAAGGCGAGCCAGTTCTCCTTCAACCGTCTGCAGAAGGCCGACCCGGTACTGGGTGTGGATATGGCAAGCACGGGCGAGGTGGGTTGCATCGGCAGCGATACTTCCTGCGCCATTCTCAAGGCGATGCTCTCCGTGGGATATCGTATTCCAGAGAAAAATATCCTGCTTTCTACCGGTACTCCGAAGCAGAAAGTGGACATGCTTTCTGCCGCGCGTATGCTTCAGAAGAAGGGGTATAAGATATTTGCCACGGGTGGTTCCAGCAATTTCCTTACGGAGAACGGTGTGGAGAATACGCGCGTCTACTGGCCCAGCGAACCCGAACGCCAGCCGCAGGCACTCGACATGCTGCACCGCAAGGAGATAGACATGGTTGTCAATATTCCGAAGAACCTCACCGCAGGCGAGTTGGATAACGGCTACAAGATACGCCGTGCCGCCATCGACCTCAATATTCCGTTGATAACGAATGCCCGTCTGGCAAGTGCGTTCATCAATGCATTCTGCACGATGACGCCGGATGATTTGGCTATCAAGTCGTGGGCGGAGTACAAATGATAATTTAATTTGCTATCTTTGCTGAAAACTAAGTTCGATGGAAACAATTTTGACCCAATACTATCAATCTCCTTATGGCGAGTTGCTCCTCGGCTCTTTCGGCGATAAACTCTGCCTATGCGACTGGATGCTGAACGAGAAACGTAGAGTAACCGTTGATAAGCGCATACGGCAGGTACTGCATGCCGATTATGAGGAAGGCACTTCGGAAGTGATTGCAAGGGCAATCATTCAGTTGGATGAGTATTTTGCCTGTAAGCGGACCATATTCGATGTTCCACTGCTTGCAGTCGGAACAGAATTCCAGCGGACGGTGTGGCAGGAGTTGCAGAACATCCCTTACGGAAAAACAGTGTCCTACGGCGAGCTTTCACGAAAGCTGGGCAATCCGAAAGCCGTACGTGCGGTGGCGGCTGCCAATGGGGCAAATGCCCTCTCCATACTCATCCCCTGCCATCGTGTGGTGGGCAGCAACCATACGCTGATAGGCTATGCCGGTGGACTGGCAGCCAAACAAGGGATGCTGGCATTGGAAGCGGACTCTTGCGACGGACCGTCAGGCTCCCGTATAGGACAGCTGTTTTGAGGTCAGGTTTGTTTCTGGTATTCCGCCGGTGTCATCCCCGTCATACGTTTGAAGAACTTCGAGAAGAACGACGGATTGGGAAAGTTCAGTTCGTCTGATATTTGAAACACCAGTAGATTACTGTGTTTCAGCAATACTTTGGCTTCGAGGATAACTGCTTGATTAATCCATTGCATCACGGTTTGTCCGCTTGTTTCACGTATCACCGAACTCAGATAGTGCGGTGTCAGGCATAGCTTGTCGGCATAGAAGTTGACGTTGCGTTCGTGCTTGCTGTGTTGGTTCACCAAAGCGATGAAGCGGCGGAATAGCTCTTCCTGGCGTGAAAGGCGTGCCGGAGTTGACTTGCATGTGTGCTCGTGGATATACTTAAGGTTATAGAGAAGTGAGACAATCAAGTGCTGTACAGCTCCGCGGCGGTAGGGCAAACAATGTAGTATATTCCACAATAAAGAGAAGAAGCTGCTGATGTGTGCCCATTCCTCGTTGTTGCATGAAAGGCGGATTCCGTTTCGTGTATAAGCTTCCGAAAGAATGGAATTCTGTAGCACGGGCAGAAAATTGGCAGTGGGCATGATGACTTGGAATTCGTAGTCGGGACTGACTTCCGATATTTCTATCAGCGAATTGTCAGGGATGATAATAATATCGTGGGCCGTAGCTTCATATTCGATAAGATTGATGGAGATTCGGCCCTTACCTTGCATGATGCGTACAATCCTTCCTTCTTTGGCACGATAAGGTTGCTGGGTGCGGAATAGCTTGAATCCCATTGCTTGAAAACTGATGACCATTCCCAAATCGTCGTTTATAAATCTGTATTCGGAATGTTCTATAAAATCCGGATTGTTGCGGATGTCCTCGAATGCGACGCTTATCGGTTTGTTCTTTTCCATATCTTTCCCTTTATGAATAATGTATATTTCCACCGCAAAGATAATAAAGTGTTCCTATTATTTGTCTTTTTATACGAAATGTCGTACTATTAGAACATCTTTGCGCACAAATGGATTGTAAGGTTATAGGGTTATGCCTTTATCTTTGCATGTGTATAGAACAAAACCATGTAGAATAAACAAGAAACAGAATGGATATGAAACGAACCGTTTTCTTTTTTACCCTTTCTCTTGCCGCCATGCTGGCACATGCCCAGCTCACGTTGGAGGAGTGCCAGCGACGGGCGCAAGACAATTATCCGTTGGTCAGGCAATACGGACTGATAGAAAAGGCACGCGGGTACGACCTCTCCAATGCCGGAAAAGGTTACCTGCCCCAGTTCTCCCTGTCCGGCAAGGCCACGTACCAGAGTGACATCACCCGGCTGCCGGTCGAAATCCCGAATCTCGACATCGAGACTGTTCCGAAAGACCAATATCAGGTGATGCTCGAAGTGCAGCAGGTCCTCTGGGATGGTGGGGATATACGTTCCAGAAAACGATTGACGCGTGCCGCCTCGGAAGTGGAACTGGAAAAACAGCATGTAGACATGTATGCCTTGACTGACCGGGTGAACCAGCTCTTTTTCGGCATCCTGCTGTTGGACGAACAGCTGAAACAGAACAGCCTCTTGCAAGAAGATTTAGGAAGAACCCACAAGCAGGTAGCCGACTATATAGCCAATGGCATCGCCACCCTGAGCGACCTGGATGCAGTCAGCGTAGAGCAACTGAACACCAGGCAGCACCGTGTGGAATTGGAGACCACCCGCCGTGCATACCTCAGCATGCTTGCTGCCTTTACGGGCAAGGATCTCTCTTCCGAAACGGTTTTATTGAAACCGGCTGCCGAAGAAAACATAGACCGGCAGATGAACAACCGCCCCGAACTTCGTTGGTACGATGCGCAGGGAGAGCAACTCCACCAGCAGGAGGTAGCTTTGAACACCCGGTTGATGCCGCGTTTCGGCCTTTTTGTACAAGGGGCATACGGCAATCCGGGGTTGAATATGCTGAAAGATGAATTCAACGCCTATTACATGGCGGGGGTGCGCATGTCCTGGAATTTCGGCAGTCTGTATACGTTGAAGAACGACCGCCGCAGGATAGACAATACCCGCCAACAGATAGAGACCGGCCGGGATGTGTTCCTTTTCAACATTCGCCTGCAGGCTACGCAGCAGGATGCGGGCATTGTATCCATGCGCCGCCAGATGGCGGATGATGACGAGATTATCCGTCTGCGTGGGAATATCCGCCGTGCAGCCGAGGCCAAGGTGCAGAACGGGACAATGACCGTGACCGATATGCTGCGGGAGATTACCAACGAAAGTATGGCACGACAGACCAAGGCATTGCATGAGGTGCAGTTGCTGATGAACATCTGGCAGCTGAAATATACGCTGAACAATTAATGACTATAATCCGTAATTTATAACTTGAAATAGTATGAAATCATTGAAATTATTTCCTTTTTTATTTCTCCTTGCCGCCTGTACCGGCGGTACTCCGAAATATGATGCGACGGGAACGTTCGAGGCTACCGAAGTCATCGTTTCTGCCGAGGCGTCTGGAAAACTGCTGAGTTTCGACATCGAGGAAGGCACGACACTGATAGACGGGCAGGAAGTAGGCATTATAGATACCGTCCAACTCTATCTGAAGAAACTCCAGTTGGAGGCCAGTGTCAAGTCCGTGGAAGGCCAGCGGCCTGATATCCTGAAGCAAGTAGCCGCCACTCAGGAACAGATTGTGCAGGCACGGCGCGAGCGCGACCGTGTGTCCAACCTGCTCCGTGTGGGTGCCGCCAACCAGAAGCAGCTCGATGATGCCGAGTCCCTTCTCGAAGTCCTCCGCAAGCAGCTCGACGCACAGAACTCCACCCTGCGCAACAGTGACCGGAGCCTGACGTGGCAAAGTTCCTCTGTCGGCATCCAGGTGGCGCAGATAGAAGACCAGTTGCGCAAATGCCACATCACCTCTCCGCTGACGGGAACCGTCCTTGCCCAATATGCCGAAGCCGGAGAACTGGCTGCTCCCGGCACCCCTCTTTTCAAAGTGGCGGATATGGAGCAGATTTACCTCCGTGCCTACATCACCTCCGAGCAGCTTGCCGAAATCAAGCTGGGGCAGCAAGTGAAGGTTTATGCGGATTATGGAAAGGAAGTGCGGAAAGAATACCCCGGCATCGTCACCTGGATTTCCGATACGTCCGAATTCACTCCAAAAACTATCCTGACGAAAGACGAGCGCGCCAATCTGGTCTATGCTGTAAAGATTGCCGTGAAGAATGACGGGATGCTGAAAATAGGAATGTATGGAGGCTGTAACTTTAACTAATATCTCCAAACGTTACGGCAGCGTGGAAGCCCTGCGGGGTGTCTCTCTGTCAGTGGCTCCCGGTGAGCTTTTCGGCATCATTGGGCCGGACGGTGCGGGCAAGACATCGCTTTTCCGCATCCTCACCACTTTGCTGCTTGCCGACGGAGGCTCGGCTTCGGTCTGCGGTCTGGATGTGGTGAAGGACTACAAAGCCATCCGCAGGCGGGTGGGGTATATGCCCGGACGCTTCTCCCTCTATCCGGACTTGACGGTGGAGGAGAATCTCAATTTCTTCGCCACCGTCTTCCACACCACCATCGAGGAGAATTATGATTTGGTGCGCGACATTTACCGGCAGATAGAACCTTTCCGCAAGCGCCGCGCCGGAGCGTTGTCCGGCGGCATGAAGCAGAAACTCGCCCTTAGCTGTGCCCTTATCCATAAACCGGATGTCCTCTTTCTGGACGAACCCACTACGGGCGTCGACCCCGTGTCCCGCAAGGAATTCTGGGGAATGCTTCGCCGACTGAAGGAGCAGGGTATCACCATCATTGCTTCCACCCCCATCATCGACGAAGCGCGCCAATGCGACCGCATCGCCTTCATCAACGAAGGAGAGATAAAAGGCATCGATACCCCCGACCGTATCCTGACACGCTTTGCGGGCATCCTCTGCCCTCCGGGCTTGCAGCACGAACGGGTGGAAAACCACGAAAACAAGGTGATTGAAGTGGAAGGGTTGACCAAGCGGTTCGGTAATTTCACCGCTGTAGACCACATCTCCTTCCAAGTCCATCGGGGCGAGATTTTCGGTTTCCTGGGAGCCAACGGGGCAGGCAAGACCACCGCCATGCGCATGCTTACGGGACTTAGCCGCCCCACCGGCGGCAAGGCATGTGTGGCAGGTTTCGATGTGGCTTCCCAACCCGAAGAAGTGAAGAAGAACATCGGCTACATGAGCCAGAAATTTTCCCTTTACGAAGACCTCAAGGTGTGGGAGAATATCCGCCTCTTTGCCGGTATCTACGGCATCCCCGAAGCGGAGATTGCCCCCAAGACGGATGAGCTGCTCCTCCGCCTCGGGCTGGAAAAGGAACGGGATACACTGGTGAAAAGCCTTCCGCTGGGCTGGAAGCAGAAGCTGGCCTTCTCCGTCTCCATCTTCCACCGTCCCAAGATTGTCTTTCTGGATGAGCCTACGGGTGGGGTGGACCCTGCCACGCGCCGCCAGTTCTGGGAGCTGATTTACCAGGCTGCCGACGAGGGCATCACCGTCTTTGTCACCACCCACTTTATGGACGAGGCAGAGTATTGCGACCGCATCTCCATCATGGTAGACGGCGTCATCCGTGCACTCGACACTCCCGGGGAGCTGAAACGGCAGTTCAATGCCACTACGATGGACGATGTATTCCAACAACTGGCTCGTCAAGCCGTGCGAACCGCCGACTGAAAATCCGTGAAATCCGCATTATCCGAGCCTAAATATAAATATAGACAATGAAACAATTCATATCTTTCATCCGAAAAGAGTTCTTCCATATCTTCCGCGACCGGCGCACGATGCTGATTCTGCTGGGCATGCCCATCGTGCAGATAATCCTTTTCGGTTTTGCCATCACCACCGAGGTGAAGAACGTGCGTGTGGCGGTGCTCGACCCGTCGAATGACGTAGTTACCCGCCGTATCATCGACCGCATGGATGCAAGCGAATACTTCACCGTCATCTGCCGCCTGCATTCTCCCGCCGATATGGAGGCTTCTTTCGGAAGAGGGGAGATTGACATGGCGCTTGTTTTCAGCGAGCGTTTCTCGGACAAGCTTTATACCGGCGAGGCGCGCGTGCAGCTTGTCTCCGACGCCACAGACCCCAATATGGCGACTATGCAGGCAGGCTATGCCGCAAACATCATCTCCTCTGCCGGGCAGGAGATGCTTCCGCCGGGAGTGCATGCCGCTGCCATTGTACCCCAGCTCAAGCTGCTGTACAATCCGCAGATGAAGAGTGCCTACAACTTCGTGCCGGGTGTCATGGGACTTATTCTGATGCTGATTTGCGCCATGATGACCTCCATCTCCATTGTGCGCGAGAAGGAGACGGGGACGATGGAGGTCCTGCTGGTTTCTCCCGTCAAACCGCTTTTCATCATTCTGGCAAAGGCGGTACCCTATTTTGTGCTGTCGTTTGTCAACTTGACCACCATTCTTCTACTTTCGGTCTATGTGCTCGATGTTCCCGTGGCGGGCAGCTTGTTCTGGCTGGTGGTGGTGTCGCTGCTATTCATTTTTGTCTCCCTGGCGCTGGGGCTGCTGATTTCCACGGTCACCCGGACGCAGGTTGCCGCCATGCTGGTGTCCGGACTGATGCTGATGATGCCCACCATGTTGCTTTCGGGCATGATATTCCCCATTGAGAGTATGCCCGTTATCTTGCAGGCCATTTCAGCTGTGCTTCCTGCACGCTGGTATATCCAGGCGGTGCGTAAGCTGATGATTGAGGGAGTGGATGTTTCGCTTGTGCTGATGGAGGTCGGCATACTTGCCACGATGGCGGTATTGCTGATAACGGTGAGTTTCAAGAAATTCAAGCATCGGCTTGAGTAAAGAGCGGATATGAATTTTATATTAATTATTCAGGCAGAAGAACATAAGGACAAAAGGATACGGGAAATCTGTTCTTTTGTTCTTATGTCTAAAATCTTTAAAATATCGTCTTATGATAAAGTTTCTCATTGAAAAGGAATTCAAGCAGTTGTTCCGCAACTCCTTCCTGCCCAAGCTGATTTTCATTTTCCCGTGCATGATTATGATACTGATGCCCTGGGCCGCCAATCTGGAGATAAAGAACATCAATCTGAATATAGTGGACAATGACCACAGCGTCTTGTCTCGCCGTCTGGTAGATAAAATCGGTGCATCCACTTATTTCTGCCTGACAGCGCTTCCCGATACATACGATGAGGCTTTGCTGGCCATTGAAGCAGGTTCGGCAGATGTCGTGCTGGAGATTCCCCGTGATTTCGAAAAGGATTGGGTGAAGGGAGAGGCGCCTCGCCTGCTGGTGGCGGCCAATGCCGTGAACGGCACGAAGGGCAGTCTGGGAGGATCCTACTTGTCTTCCATCATCAGTGACTATACCCGTGAACTGGGTTCGGAGTCGTCTTCGCAAGGGCTTGCTGGGAAGCCGCTTTCCCGGGTGGACATCACTACGCAGAACCTTTACAACCCCACGCTGAACTACAAGTTTTTCATGATTCCTGCCCTCATGGTGATGCTGCTGACGCTGATTTGCGGTTTTCTCCCTGCCCTCAATGTGGTGGGCGAGAAGGAGGCGGGCACCATCGAGCAGATAAATGTCACCCCCGTCGGCAAGTTCACTTTCATTGCCGCCAAGCTGATACCTTACTGGCTGATAGGTTTTGTGGTGCTGACCATCTGTTTCGTTCTGGCATGGGTACTTTACGGCATTCTGCCGGCGGGACATTTCCTCACTATCTACGGCATGGCGCTGTTTTTTCTACCGGTGGTGTCGGGGTTCGGGCTGGTCATATCCAATCATTCGACCACGTTGCAGCAGGCCATGTTTGTCATGTGGTTCTTCATGCTTATCCTTATTCTGATGAGTGGTCTTTTCACCCCTATCCACAGTATGCCTGAGTGGGCGCAATGGATTACGCGTATCAATCCGCTGCGCTATTTTGTAGAGGTAATGCGTACCATCTATCTCCGTGGCGGCGGATTTGCCGAACTGCTGCCGCAGTTGGGAGCCTTGTTGGTCTTTGCATTGGTCTTCAATCTGTGGGCGGTAAAAAGTTATAAGAAAAGCAGTTAACTGATTTTTCCATATTAGCATCCCATTTGGCTCTTTTTCTTGAAAAAGGGCTACACCATTTGCCTTGGATAGCTACACCCTTTTGTGTTTAAGGCTACGCCATGAGGAGGAAAAGGTGTAGCCCTTTTATTATGGATAATAAAAGCTGTTTTTTGTGCGGAAAAAGAGTACAAGTAGTGATATGTATCTAATGATAAAGACAACTGTTATACTTGTCAATTAATTGATAGAGTTTATATGATATTTATCAGTTTCATTATTGGAGAAAACTCTTATCTTTGCACGCGAATAAATAAATATCTTATACCAAAATGAATACACAGACTACTTATCTTGCCTCGAAACCGCATTATGAGATTCTTGACGGACTTCGTGGCGTGGCGGCTGTCATGGTTATTATCTTCCATCTTTTTGAAGCACATGCAGGCGGCAGTCATCTTACTCAAATTATCAATCATGGCTATCTGGCAGTGGATTTCTTTTTCATGCTTTCCGGTTTTGTTATCGGTTATGCTTATGATGACCGTTGGAACCGGATGACCGTGGGCACTTTCTTCAAACGCCGTATCATTCGCCTGCATCCTATGGTGATTATGGGAAGCATTGTGGGCGCTGCCTTTTTCTATTTTCAGGAGTCGCCTTGTTTTCCACCTATCGAGAATACGTCCGTTGGAACCATGCTGCTGGTAATGTTACTGGGCTGTACTTTGCTTCCCCTTCCGCTGAAGTTCGACATTCGTGGCTGGACGGAAATGCATCCGTTGAATGGCCCGGCGTGGTCGCTCTATTATGAATATATCGGTAATATTCTGTATGCGTTGTTTGTACGCAAGTTCAATAAGGTGGCCCTGTCGGTGCTGGTATTTGTGGCAGGGTGTTTTACGGTATACCGTTGTCTGACTGCTCCTGCCGGCGATATTGTGGGTGGTTGGGCCTTGAACTGGGAACAGCAGTATGTGGGTATGGTCCGGCTGATGTATCCGTTTTTCGGCGGATTACTTCTGTCACGCCTCGGCTGGCTGATACGGCTTGAAAAGCGTGCTTTCTGGTGGTGCAGCCTGCTGATTGTGGTGGTTCTTTCCATTCCCCGTATCGGAGGTGAGGACGGCTACTGGATGAACGGGCTTTACGAGGCTTTCTGCATTATCTGCGTCTTCCCGGTCATTGTTTCAATGGGAGCGGGCGGCAAGGTGACCGGTAAGCGCTCTACTGCCGTATGCAAGTTCCTGGGAGACATTTCCTATCCGATTTATATTACCCATTATCCATTGGTATATACTTATACGGCTTGGGTATGCAACAATAACGCTACAATGGTGGAAGGTATCCCTTATATGATACTTACTTTCGTGGGAGCCGTTGTCCTTGCTTATGCTTGTTTGAAACTCTATGATGAACCGGTGCGCAGGTGGTTGACAGACCGTTTTCTGAAAGGGAAAAAGAAATAGTTCCGCATAGCTATGGATATAAAAAATCTCCCGTTGCATTATCTTGTGCAGCGGGAGATTTTCTTTTTAATGGTCGGGCGTTATTTTACGTCGATGAATTTCTTGGCCTTTTCTTTTTCTGCTTCTGTAAACTTAGGCAATGTAATGTTCAACACGCCGTTTTCTACATGGGCACCAATCTTTTCCTTATCGACATCGTCCGGAAGAATCATGGTTTGCTGGAACTTGGTGTATGAGAATTCGCGGCGCAAGTAGCGGCCTTCCTTCTTTTCGTCCTTGTTGTTCTCTTCCTTGCTTTCTGTTTTCTTTTCCATGCTGATGACCAGGTTGTTTTCTTCGTCGATGTGAACGTTGAAGTCTTCTTTTGTCATACCGGGAGCAGCCAATTCAACTTTGTACTCTTTTGCTGTTTCGAATACATTGATGGCAGGGGCGGTGGCATTTGCTTTTACCATCCAATCATTGTCAAAGAAATCATTAAAAATACTCGGTAACCAATTTTGGTTTCTTCTTACAGGCATCATAGTTATAGTCTCCTATTGTTTAAGTTAAACATGCTATTTAGTTTTGAACTCCGGTTCTTTGTCTTCGGGTGTCTGCCTTTTGGGCTTTTCACCGTCCGTTTCTTGAACCGTCGTTCGCTAACTATATTGCAAACCTTATGCCAACCGGTTTTTGTTGACTCTATTGACTATTTGTCATTAAAAATCTGACTTATTTGCTTGTTTAATGCCATTTTGCTATCTTATTTATTTAAAATTGATAGATTTTCAGACTAATTTAAAACGCATTCTCCAACGCTTGGCTTCTTCGTCCCAATCGTGACTGATGATTTTGAAGGTTCCGATTTCTGATGTATTCTCCACATGTACTCCGATGCAGAGGCATTCGTCGTAATCGCCTACTTTCACGACACGTACCGTTTCCGAAGCACCATCGGGCAGGCGTTCTAAGTCGAAACGTCCTTGCGCTTCCTCTTGCGTAATGAATTCTGTTGTGACGGGCAGCTGTCGGGCGATTACCTCGTTTACGGCCTCTTCCAGCTTCTTTATTTCTTCTTCCGTGGGGCAGGCGGCAAGACGATAGTCCAGCTTGCTCTTCTTCCGTTCTATGTGTGCTGATATGGAGCGGCCGCAACCGAATAACCTTATCATGGTTTGGTTGATGATGTGCTCCGTTGTATGCATAGGAGGGTACTCCTGCTTGTTGTGGTCATTGAGATGAGGTTGTTGTTCCATGTATAATTTCAATAGTTGATATATAATTTGATATTTTATCGTTTGAGGTTGGCCAGCACTTCTTCTTTCAAGATGCTGTATATATGTATGTCTGTATATTCTCCAGAAGCCAGCAGTTCTCCGCAACGTTCTGTTCCCTCATGGACGAAACCGAGGCGAACTGGTACCGCGTTACTGGCTGCATTGCCCACGGCACAGCGAATTTGTATCCGCTTTATCTCTTTTTCTTGTACGGCCCACAGACACAGCTTGCGGACACTTTCAGTAATGATGCCCCGGTGCTGGTATTCCGGCAGTAGCCAATAGCCGAGTTCTGTACGGTGGTTGTCGAAATCGGAGAAATGGAAACCTATCAGTCCGCAGATTTCATGCTGCTGGTTCCAAATACCGAATATAGGTTCATTTCGTTCGGCAGGAGCAGATAGTACCTGACGTAAAAAAGCTTCTTCATCAGCTGTTGTGCGCATATTATCCACAAATGGCAGCCATGTTCTTAAGTAATCCCGGTGTGTGTCGATGGCATAGTAGATGGCTGCGGCATCTTCCATTCTGATTTCCTGCAGATAAATGTCCGGAAGGATGGGGAAGGAAATGGGAGAGGGGAGGATATGTACGTCTCTTGATTGGGAAAGCTGTATCCTTTCCCTGATTTTTCCCCAGGCATGTGTATCGAACAGACAGCTTTCACGCATGGTGTGATACATCTCCTTGAACCGGGACATGGGGATAGTGAAGCTCAATAAGTCCGCTTCGAAGTATGGGCGGACGGAGGGGTCGAAGAATCCCAGGAAAGTGCGTTTCCCTTGTTTCCGGTTTTCAATGATGGTTTGGGTAATGACGGAGCAACAGCCGGAGCCGAATGGGGCTGCCACGGCATCCGATGCATTGTTGTCGAAGAAGGTCCATGTCGCCAGTCCGGATAGAATGTCGGGAGTTGGCAGGAACAGCAGTCCTTCCACTTCATCAAAGGAAGGTATCTTGTCTATGCGGGCAAAATGCAGATAGGTTTTGTCAGTTCTGGAAATCTGTAGCTCATTGACAAAATCTACCACCATTTCGGGAGTCTTCTTGTATTTCTCTTTCAAGGAGACAAAACCCGGGACGCGCTCGGGCATTTCTGTAAATCCGGTATAGAACTTGCCTCCTCCGCAGGTGATTGTTTCGTTGCTGAGACTGACGGTTTTGCCGTCTCTGACTTGTTTCATGCATTTGAAGAGACAACCGGTTACTTTCTCTGTAGATGCCCCCATTCGGTCTGAATACCAAAAGGCGATGGGGAGTTCGGCGTGTTGGCCGAAAGCTTCCTGATAATTGGCAATAAATGTGTGTATATTCATGATGCTCGGATGATATTATGATATGGTCTTTCTTTGGATTTTCCGTAAAGGTAATTCAATATTTTGATTCTTTTGCTTGCAGTATGCCTTTTTATCACTCTGCTTTCGAGCTTTTAATGATAGTAGAATAGGTTTTTATGGTATTTTAATTACTTTTGCATGAGGATTCTCAAAAAGTATTGCCTTTAACTAATCGGAAAGCCGGATGAAAAATATAATCATATTCTTGTGTCTTTGCACCATCTGTATGTGCCGCCTTCATGCTGCAGACAGCAGCCGGGCGGATTCTTTACTGCTGAAACTGGACCAGGCGATAAAGGAGCGTCCCATATACATGGAGCAGAAAGAGCTGAAACTGGTGGAACTGAAAAGACTGTTGCATCGGCAGATACCGGATGAAGAACGTTTTGCCATTCTTGGCACATTGCTGGATGAGTACCGTTCGTTCAATACGGATTCTGCATTGCACATGGCCGAGGAAAGGGAACAGATAGCCATACGTCTTGGAAACCGAGAATACATAGACAATGCCCGCATGAATAAAGCAGATGTTTTGGGAATGACCGGTATGTATAAGGAAGTTATGGATTTGATGCGGAATATCCATATAGACCGGTTGCCGGTGGATATCCATCCATATTATTACCATATCTACCGTACGGTCTATGGCCTTATGGCCGATTATGCCGTGACGGCATATGAAAAGAAGCTTTATACGGAGCTTACGGACAAATATCGTGATTCGTTGCTGTTGGTCAATAAAGATAATCTTCTGATACATACCTTGATTCAGTCCGACCAGTATAATGTACGCAATGAATATGACAAGGCCATCCGTTTGCTGACGGATTATCTGGCGCTGCAGAAGGACTATGAACACGACGTTGCGATTTGTGCCTATACTTTATCAGAGTCTTACCGGCTGAAAGGGGACAAAGAGAAGGAAAAGGAATACCTGATTGTTTCTGCTATGGCGGATATGAAAACCGCTGTCCGTGAATATATCTCTTTACGCAAGCTCGCCGTACTGCTTTACCAGGAAGGAGACATCGAGCGTGCCTATTCTTATGTAAAGATATGTATGGAAGATGCAGCCGCCTGCAATGCCCGGTTGCGCAAGCTGGAGATTCTGGAAATCTTTCCCATCATTAATGATGCTTACCAGCAAAAGACGGAGAAGCAGCAGGAGCAGATGAAATGGGCACTGGTATCTATCAGCCTGCTTTCACTTTTTCTGTTACTTGCCATATTTTATGTATACAAGCAGATGAAGAAAGTGGCTGCCGCCCGCAGGGAAGTGATTGACGCCAACAAACGGTTGAAGGAGCTGAATGATGAGCTTCACCTTTCCAATGCACAACTCAAGGAGGCCAACCACAGCATTGCCGAAAACTCCTATCTGAAGGAGGAGTATATCGGCCGTTATATGGACCAGTGCTCGGTCTATTTGGAAAAGATGGACAATTACCGCCGGTCGCTGGGAAAGATTGCCGCTACCGGAAATGTGGAGGAACTCTACAAGAACATCAAGTCTTCTAAATTCATAGAGGGGGAATTAAAGGAATTCTATACCAACTTTGATAATACCTTCCTGCAGCTGTTTCCTACTTTTGTAGAAGACTTCAATGCCCTGCTTGCCGATGATGAGCAAATATCCTTGAAAGCCGGCGAACGGATGAATACAGAGTTGCGTATCTTTGCATTGATACGTTTGGGCATTACTGACAGCGTGAAGATAGCCCAGTTCCTTCGGTATTCTGTTACCACCATTTATAACTATCGTACGAAGGTTCGCAACAAGGCTGCCGGTGACCGCGACTTGTTGGAACAGGAAGTGATGACAATTGGCAAGTCGAAGAACTGAGAATAGGGGTTTTGAAGCTTGGAAGTGTCTCTTTTACGCTTATATTTTCACTACTTTTTTAGTTGGGCAATAATTTTATATATTATTGGTATATAGTGGTTTAAGCCTTTTTGAATGATGTAAACCACTACTTTTTTACTCTTTCCTCCACTATTGGCTTCTCTTATCTGATACATTTGCATTGTTCCTCTTCGGAAAGAGTGACACATGTGATTTATGTTTTTATTATTAACTTTAAATTCTTATATTATGCAAAAGTACAAAATGCCAATCAGCAGGCTACGGATGATGGTTTGTCTGATAGGAATGTTACTTCCGATGTGCATGTTCGCACAGCAAATTACAGTACAAGGTGTAGTGAAAGACCAGACCGGTGAAACGGTTATTGGCGCCAGTGTAATGGAAAAAGGAACCACAAATGGGACAATAACCGGTATTGACGGTGATTTCTCTTTGAACATGTCTTCGAACGGTACTCTTGTCGTTTCATTTGTAGGCTATAAGACTCAAGAGGTGCAGGTGAAGGGACAGAAACAGCTTCAGGTAGTTTTGTCTGAAGATGCCGAAATGCTGGATGAAGTGGTGGTGATAGGGTATGGCACCATGAAGAAAAGCGACCTTACAGGAGCAGTGTCCTCCATCGGTAACAAGGATATCAAGGATTCCCCCGTATCCAATTTGGGACAAGCCATCCAGGGAAAAATCTCAGGTGTGCAGATTGTAGATGCCGGTAAACCGGGAGACAATGTATCCATCAAGATTCGTGGTTTGGGTTCTATCAACAACTGCGACCCGCTGGTCGTGATTGACGGAGTGCCTACCGACTTGGGCTTGTCTTCCTTAAATATGGCCGATGTGGAACGTTTGGATGTATTGAAGGATGCTTCGGCCACAGCCATCTACGGTTCCCGGGGAGCTAATGGAGTTGTGATGATTACCACCAAACGCGGTACGGAAGGAAAAGGAAAACTTGCTGTATCTGCCAATTACTCTTTCCAGAATGCTACGAACGTACCTTCTTTATTGAACGCGGCGCAGTATGCCGAGTTGAGTAATGACATGATGGTGAACAGTGGACGCAATCCTAATCCGGAATGGGCCAATCCTTCTGAATTGGGTGCAGGTACCGACTGGATGGATGAATTGCTCCGTACGGGTGTGATGCAGAACTATACGGTAAGTTATTCCGGCGGTAACGAGAAATCCCATTATTATGTGTCCGGTGGTTTTCTGGATCAGTCCGGTATCGTGAAGAGTGTGAATTACCGTCGCTTCACATTCCAGTCCAACAGTGATGCGCAAGTCTTGAAATGGTTGAAGTTCTCCAATAACATTACGTTCAGTGCCGATACGAAGAAGTCGGGCAGCTATAATATAGGTGATGCGCTGAAAGCGCTCCCCATTTATCCGGTGAAGAATGAAGATGGCAGTTGGAGTGGCCCTGATGGTAACTCGGAATGGTATGGCAGCACGCGCAACCCCATTGGACCGACGGAACTGAACAAGAGTCAGACTGATGGATATAACTTCCTGGCCAACCTGACGGCAGAACTTACTTTTACCAAATGGCTTAAGTTTAAAAGTACTTTCGGCTATGATGCCAAATTCTGGTTCATAGACAACTTTACCCCCAAGTATAACTGGAAACCCACTCCCACAGAGGAGACTTCACGTTATAAGAGCGATAACAAGTCGTTCACTTATTTGTGGGACAACTATTTCCTATTCGACCATACTTTTGCAGAAAAACATCGTGTGGGATTGATGGCCGGTATGTCTGCCCAATGGAACACCAACGACTACCTGAATGCGCAGAAGAATGTGTTTATGTTCGACAATGTGCACGAAATGGATAATGGCGAGGAAATGTATGCCATCGGTGGAAACGAGACAGAGTGGGCATTGCTCTCTTACATGGCACGTGTCAACTACTCTTACGAAGACCGCTATTTGCTGACTGCAACCATTCGTCGTGACGGTTCCAGCCGTTTCGGTAAGAAACATCGCTGGGGTACTTTCCCTTCCGTATCTGTGGCATGGCGTGCCTCTCAGGAAAAGTGGTTTCCAAAAAACGACTATATCAATGACCTGAAAGTGCGTGCGGGATACGGTGTGACCGGTAGCCAGGCAAGTGTTGGAAACTACAGCTATCTGGCATCCTACAATACCAGTGTATATCCTTTCGGCATTTCGAGCGGCAATCAGACAGCGCTGGTTTCTTCTACTCTCGCCAACCCGTATATCCATTGGGAAGAGGTGGCACAAACCAACATCGGTTTTGATGCCTCACTGTTCAATTCACGCGTTATGTTCTCGTTCGATGCTTATCTGAAGGAGACGAGAGACATGCTGGTAAAGGCGTCTATCCCCATCACATCGGGATTTGAAGATACTACAACCACGTATACCAATGCCGGAAAAGTACGTAATCAAGGTATTGAAATGAGTCTGCATACCATCAATCTTACCGGTGAACTGGGATGGGAAACGAACCTGACCGCCACTTACAACAAGAATAAAATTAAGGATTTGAACAGCGACGTTCCTTATTACATTAACCAAATCAATAACTCCTATGTAACGATGCTGGCAAAGGACTATCCCATTAATGTCTTCTACGGCTATGTTACGGACGGAATCTTCCAGAACCAGTCTGAAGTGAATACACATGCCGTGCAGCCGGGAGCTGAGCCGGGTGATATCCGTTTCAGGGATTTGAACAACGATGGTGTCATCAATGATAGTGACCGTACCGTCATCGGTAACCCGAACCCAAGTTGGCTGTTCTCTATGAACAATAGCCTTTCCTATAAGGGTTTCGAACTTTCTGTTTTCTTACAAGGTATAGCCGGAAATAAGATATACAATGCCAACAATATCGACAATACCGGTATGGCAGCTGCCTATAACCAGACTACCGACGTACTGAAGCGTTGGCAAGGAGAGGGGACCAGCAATTCGATGCCGCGTGCCGTGTTCGGCGACCCCAATCAGAATACACGCGTGTCAGACCGCTTTGTGGAGAATGGTTCTTATCTGCGTTTGAAGAATATCACACTCTCATACACTTTCCCGAAGCAGTGGTTACAGAAAGCCCAGATTGAGAATGCACGCCTTTCCCTATCTTGTGAGAATGTGGCTACCATCACCGGATATTCCGGTTTCGACCCCGAAGTGGGTATTAACGGAATAGACCAGAACCGTTACCCCATTTCCCGTACGTTCAGCTTAGGATTAAACTTTAACTTTTAATGATTGACTCGGATATGAAAAAGATAACAAATTTACTATATATGCTGGCAGTATTGCTGCTGGCTTCCTGCAGCGACTTTCTGGACAAGTCTCCTAAAAATACGGTTGACCCGGAAACGACGGTGACCGATGATGTGGCCATTGCTCTGACCAATGCCTGCTATCGCACCCTTCAGTCTTCCAATATGTACAACCAGCGTATCTGGACACTGGATATTGTGGCGGGTAACAGTCTGGTGGGTGCCGGTGGCGGTACCGACGGCCTTGAAACGATACAAGCTTCTAACTTCATAACGCAGAGCGACAATGGCATGGCATTGTACATGTGGCGTTCTCCCTGGGTGGGGATAGGACAATGCAACATTGTGTTGAATAGTCTTCTGGAGGCTGAAGCCGTGTCAGAGAAAATCAAGAACCGCTGTCTGGGAGAGGCTTATTTTCTCCGTGCACATTATTACTATGTATTGGTACGTCTGTACGGTGGTGTTCCACTGCGTTTGGCTCCTTATAATCCGGGAGAACCGACAGACATTGCACGCGCTACAGTCGAAGAGACTTATGCCCAGATAATTTCCGATTGTAAGAATGCGGTTGACCTGCTTCCTGCCAAGTCTTCTTACGACGACGAGAACGTGGGACGTGCCTGCAAAGATGCAGCTTTGGCCATGTTGGCAGATATTTATCTGACGCTGGCTCCTAATCATACGGAATATTATCAGGAGGTGTCTGATTTGTGTGATGAGATAACAAATTTGGGGTATGACCTTTCTTCCTGCAAGTATGAGGACAATTTCGATGCATTGGTCAATAACGGGCCGGAATCTTTGTTCGAGGTCCAGTATTCGGGCAATACGGAATATGATTTTTGGGGAAACAATCCGCAGTCTTCCTGGCTTTCTACTTTCATGGGTCCCCGTAATTCGGACTTTGTTGCCGGCAGTTATGGCTGGAACCAGCCTACAGAAGAATTTGTGGGTCAATATGAGAGCGGTGACAAACGTAAGGATTTGACCGTGCTTTATGCCGGATGTCCGGATTTTGACGGTAAGGCTTACAAAAGCTCTTATTCCAATACGGGATACAATGTACGCAAGTTTCTGGTGTCGAAAACGGTTTCTCCGGAATACAATACCAATCCTGCCAACTTCGTGATTTATCGTTATGCGGACGTCCTGCTGAAGAAGGCCGAAGCTTTGAATGAAATGGGACGCCCTGACCAGGCTGCCGTGCCTTTGAATATTGTACGTAAGCGTGCCGGACTGCCGGAGGTTTCGGGCTTGTCACAGGAAACCATGCGTGAAAAGATTATCCATGAGCGCCGCATGGAACTAGCTTTCGAAGGGCATCGCTGGTTCGACATGATTCGTGTCAACAATGGAGAGTATGCCATTAAATTCCTGCATTCCATTGGAAAGAGCAACGTGAACAAGAACCGCTTGCTGTTCCCTATTCCGCAGACGGAGATGGATGCTAATACCTTAATGGTGCAGAACCCGGGTTATTAATTAATTTAATCAGAAGAATATGAAGAAATATATTTCACACCTTGTATTTGCCTTACTGGGCTGTGCAGCCTTATCTGCTTGTGTAGATGATGATTACATGGAATTGGATAAAGGACAGAATGAACTTGTACTGACGGCCAGCAAGACGGAAGTTGTTTTGAATGAGCAGGCACATGCCGATGATGCCCTGGAGCTTTCCTGGACTACGGGAACCAATTATGGGACGGGTAATAAAATTTCTTATACGCTGGAATTGGCCAAGACCGGCAGTGATTTTGCAGATTCTTATGTAGCTGTGGAGAATGCCGTACAAGAATACTCATGGAAAAAGAGCGTGGAGGAATTGAATGACATCCTGCGCAACCATTTTGGGGCAACTGCCGGGGAGAACATTTCGTTGGAAGCGCGCTTGACAGCTACTGTAACGGAACGGGACGAAAAACAGGTGTCTACCACTGCTTTCAGTGTTACAGCCTATAAACCGCTCACATCCACCCTTTATCTGATAGGTAGTGCCACTCCGGGCGGCTGGAGTGCCGATGATGCGACAGAGATGACCCGCAAGGACAATGGTATCTTTACATGGACGGGCCGGCTTGTGGCCGGTGAATTTAAGTTCATCACGACCTTAGGCTCATTCCTGCCCTCTTACAACAAAGGAACAGATGGATTGCTGGTTCTTCGTAGCAGTGATGACCAGCCGGATGAACCTTTTGTTGTCGAAGAAGACCATAATTACATCGTCGAGGCCAATCTGTTTACCGGTGTTCTTACATTGACCCAGACAGAGACGTTGGCACCTGCCTACGACCAGCTTTATTTTGTGGGTAACGCTACGGATTGGGGATTCGTGAAGATGAAACAAGATGTGCTCGACCCATACTTGTTCCGCTTCGGCAAGTTCTTTGAAGTGGGCAAAGGAGGGGAATTCAAGTTCGGAACCTCCGATGGAAGTTGGGAGAACATGTATAAGGCCAAGAATGCCGATGCTGCTTATACCGATACAGAAGTGGTGTTTGTGAAAGGGTTCGACCCGGACAATAAATGGGTGCTGAAAGACGGGGAATGCGGCAAGGCCTACAAGATTTGCATGGATATCCGTAGTGGTAAGGAACGCATGATGATGAGCGAATTTACTCCGTATGAGATGATTTATATGGTAGGTGATGCTACTCCGGCCGGTTGGACGATTGGTGATGCTACGCCGATGCAGACAACGGATAATCCGTATGTGTTTACTTGGAAAGGTACGCTGAATGCCGGTGAGTTGAAATTTACTTGTGATAAGCAGGAAGATTGGAATGGAGCCTGGTTCATGCCGGCTGTAGCAGACAAACAGCCTGCAGGAGAAACAGAACCGATGCTTTTCCTTGATAAATCAGACGAAGCGTTCAAAGCGCAATATCTGGACGTGATGGTAGGCGGCATCGACCAGAAGTGGAAGATTACGACAGCAGGTTCCTATCTGATTACTTTGAATCAGCTGGAAGAGACAATTTCAATCGTGAAACAATAGGTATCTACAATAGATGAAGAAGATAGTTTATACAACAATGGTAGCCTTGCTGCTGGTTGCATGCAGCAAGGAGAGTGATGATACCGGTAGCGGTACCGGTGGAGGCGGAGAGAGTGGAGGGGTTACGGAAGTAACCCCAGTCACCTCGGACTTGACGGTCAACCTCACTACCGACAAGGCATGTTACCGGCCGGGCGAGAGTGTTTCTTTTACAGCTGACGCCCTTCCTGCCGGAGCTAAAATCCGCTACCGGACAATGGACAAGGTTGTATCGGAGCAGGCTGCTGTCGGTACTACTTGGACTTGGACTGCTCCGGCAACCGATTATACCGGTTATCTGGTGGATGTATACCGTACAAAAGAGAATGGAACAGAGGTTATTCTTGGTACTATTGCCGTAGATGTATCCAGTGACTGGACACGTTTTCCACGTTATGGTTTCGTTGCCACTTTTGATGCTTCGAAAAAGATGGATGGAGTGATAGAGAAGGAGATGGCTTTCCTGAACCGTTGCCACATTAACGGGGTACAGTTTCAGGATTGGCACAACAAGCATCATTGGCCGTTGGGCGGTACGCGTGAGCATCTGGACGAGGTCTATAAGGACATTGCCAACCGGGAGGTCTATACCGAGGTAGTGAAGAAGTATATCTCTACACAACACAGCCTGGGCATGAAGTCCATGTTCTACAATCTATGTTTCGGAGCTTTGGACGATGCCGTTTCCGACGGGGTAAAGGAAGAATGGTACATATTCAAGAACACGGGACGCATGGATAAGGATTCGCATGACTTGCCCTCCAGTTGGAAAAGTAATATCTTCCTGCTCAATCCCGCCAATACGGAATGGCAGGCATATATTGCCCAGAGAAACGATGATGTTTATGCCAATCTGGACTTTGACGGTTATCAGATAGACCAACTGGGAAACCGGGGTGACCGCTATGACTATGATGGCAATAAGGTAAATCTGCCTAAGGGATATGCCTCGTTCATCGAAGCCATGAAACAGAAGCATCCGGACAAGCGTTTGGTGATGAATGCCGTCTCCAGCTATGGAGCTTCCCAGATAGCTGGTACGGGTAAAGTGGATTTCCTTTATAATGAAGTATGGGGCGATGAGGCAGGCTTCAAGGATCTGCACACCATTATCAAAGCGAACGACCAGTATGGCAACCATGCCTTGAAAACGGTGTTTGCCGCATATATGAACTATGACAAGGCAGGTAGCAGTACCGGTGAGTTCAATACACCGGGTGTGCTGCTGACGGATGCTGTGATATTTGCTTTGGGAGGCTCTCATTTGGAATTGGGTGACCACATGCTATGCCGCGAGTACTTTCCAAGCACGGCTTTGCAGATGAACGATGTACTGAAAACAGCCATGATTCGTTATTATGACTTTATGACGGCTTATCAGAACCTGCTTCGTGATAAAGATACGGAGGCGGAGATTTCCGTTTCTCTGAACTGTACGGATGCTGCGCGGAATCTTTCTCTGAATGCATGGCCGCCGCAGAAGTCTGCCATCACTGTATATGCCAAGAATGTAAATGGCAGGCAAGTCATTCATCTGCTCAACTTCCTCAATGCGGATAACTTAAGCTGGAGGGATTTGAACGGAACAATGCCCGAACCGCGTCTGGTGTCCGACGTGCCGTTGAAGATGAATGTTTCCGGTAAAGTGAACAAGATATGGGTTGCATCGCCCGATTTCCATGCCGGTGCTTCGCAGGAACTGTCATTCGAACAGAAGGACGGCACGGTTACCTTTACCTTGCCCTTGCTGAAGTACTGGAGCATGCTTGTGATGGAATAAGAATATCCAATAAAGGAACAAACAGATTATGGTAATGAAGAAATATATATTTTTATTTTTTGCCGTCTGTGCATTTTCAGTATATGCGAATGCACAGAACCGCACCGGAGACTGCACTTCTTATACCAGTGACGACCGCAGTGTGACCTTCTATTTAAATGACAGTTCTGCCATACAATTACGTCTGTGTAGCCAGTCTACGGTACGTATATGGTTTTCTCCCGACGGTAGTTTCCAGCGGAATAATCCTTCCTTTGCCGTCGTCAATGAGGACCTGGAGGATGTCGGTACCGTCCATGTGGACGAACAGAATGCCTGCTACGAGATTTTTACCCCTAAACTCCGTATCCGGGTAAACAAGTCTCCGTTTAACTTACAGATATTCGACAAGTATCAGAAACTGCTGTTCAGTGATTATGCCGATAAGGGGCATATCAGTAACGGGCAGCGCAAATTGGAATACAAGACCCTCCGTCGTGACGAACACTTCTTCGGCTTGGGAGAAAAGACCGGCAAGCTGGACCGTCGCGGCGAAGCCTACAAGATGTGGAACAGTGACAAGCCTTGTTATAGTGCCGTTGAGGACCCGCTCTACAAGAGTATTCCGTTCTTTATGAGCAGTTATCGTTATGGTATTTTCCTGGACAATACGTATAAAACCGAATTTAAGTTTGGTACGGAAAGCCGCGATTACTACAGTTTCGAGGCTCCTGGGGGAGAGATGATTTATTATTTCATCTTCGGGAAGGATTATAAGGAAATCATGAAACAATATGTCGACCTGACGGGAAAACCCATAATGCCTCCTAAATGGGCATTGGGCTTTGCACAATGCCGGGGACTGCTGACGAGCGAGAAATTGTCTTATGAAATAGCTGAAGGCTATCGTAAGCGTGGAATTCCTTGTGATGTTATTTACCAGGACATAGGCTGGACACAGTATTTGCAGGATTTTGAGTGGCGGAAAGGGAACTACGAGAATCCGAAAAAGATGCTTGCAGACCTCAAGGATATGGGCTTCAAGGTGGTGGTTTCGCAAGATCCGGTCATTTCACAAGCCAATAAGCGGCAATGGGAGGAAGCCGATAGGTTAGGGTATCTGGTAAAGGACTCCACCAACGGCAGGAGTTATGACATGCCCTGGCCCTGGGGTGGTAATTGTGGCGTAGTGGACTTCACCCTTCCTGCTGTGGCAGACTGGTGGGGAGCTTATCAGCAGAAGCCCATTGATGATGGCATTGCCGGTTTCTGGACTGATATGGGTGAACCTGCCTGGAGCAATGAGGAGCAGACGGAACGCCTGGTGATGAAACACCATTTGGGCATGCATGATGAGATTCACAATGTTTATGGTCTTACGTGGGATAAGGTGGTGAAGGAGCAGTTTGAGAAAAGGAATCCTAACCGTCGCGTATTTCAGATGACACGTGCCGCTTTTGCGGGCTTGCAACGCTATACTTTCGGCTGGACCGGTGACTGTGGAAACGGTGATGACGTGACGCAGGGTTGGGGACAGATGGCCAATCAGATTCCGGTACTGTTGTCTGCCGGTTTGGGAATTATTCCTTTTACTACTTGTGACATTACCGGTTATTGCGGAGATATAGAGGATTATCCTGCAATGGCTGAACTTTATACGCGGTGGATACAGATGGGTGCTTTCAATCCTCTGAGTCGCATTCATCATGAGGGCAACGTGGCTGTGGAGCCGTGGCTGTTCGGCGAAGAGGCCGAGAAGAATGCCAAGGCAGCCATCGAATTGAAGTATCGTCTTTTGCCTTATATCTATACGTATGCCCGCGAAGCACACGAAACGGGGTTGCCTCTCATGCGACCGATGTTTCTGGAATATCCGGCAGATATGGAAACGTTCTCTACGGATGCCCAGTTCATGTTTGGCAGCGAACTGCTGGTTGCTCCGGTGGTAAAGAAAGGAGCGCGAAACAAGAATGTGTATCTTCCTGAAGGAACTTGGATTGACTACAACAACAAACACACAGCATATAGCGGTGAGCAATGGATGACGGTGGATGCTCCCCTCAATACTATTCCTATGTTTGTAAAGCAGGGAAGTATCATACCTCAAATGCCGGTCATGAACTATACGGATAAGAAACCGGTCTATCCGGTTACGTTTGAGATATTTCCTGCTGCAGCGGGCAGTGAAACTACCTTCTCGCTTTATGAAGATGCAGGAACTGATTTAGGATATTTGCGTGGAGAGTTCATGCGCACTCCTATTACTTGCCAGACTACCGACAAAGGCTATACGCTGAAAGTAGGTACACGGACCGGTGAGAAATATAGCTTACCCGGTCAACGAAACCTGATGTTCTGCATCTATACGGAACAGATGCCGAAAACAGCTTTGCTGGACGGTCAGAAAATCAAGAAAACGAATGTCGGAAAGCTGGAAGAAAATCGGGAAACAGAGTTTACGATAACTGCCTGGTGTCCTGACAAGAAGCTGGGGACCTGCCTGCTGAGGTTGCCGGATGATGGAAAGGAACATATCATTGAGTTTATCTATTAACACAAAAAACATATCATTATTATGAAGAAATTTGTACTTAGCGCGGCTTTGCTTTTTTCTGCCCTGGCGGGGAATGCTGAAGGCATTTCATCCCCTTCGGGCATGGTGAAGCTGGATTTTGAACTGACAAAAGACGGGAGACCAGCCTATCAGGTGGATTATAAAGGGGCTCCTGTCATCAATCCCAGTACGTTGGGATTGGAACTGAAAGGAACTACCAGCCTGATGGATGGTTTCAAAGTAGTAAGGACTTCTACTTCCACTTTCGATGAAACCTGGCAACCGGTGTGGGGGGAGACAAAAGATATCCGCAACCACTACAACGAATTGCTGGTAGAACTTGAACAACCGTCTACCACTCGTTTTATGAATATCCGTTTTCGGGTATATGATGACGGCGTGGGATTCCGTTATGAGTTTCCGCAACAGAAGAATCTGGTTTATTTTGTGATAAAGGAAGAGCATTCCCGGTTTGCCATGACCGGCGACCATACTGCCTGGTGGATTCCGGGAGATTATGATACCCAGGAATATGATTACACGGAGTCCAAACTCTCTGAAATCCGTGGACTGCTGCAGGGAGCTGTGAGTGACAATGCGTCACAAACTGTCTTTTCGCCGACGGGTGTCCAGACTTCCATACAGCTTAAAACAGCTGATGGAGTGTACCTTAACCTGCACGAGGCAGCCTTGGTAGACTACTCTTGCATGCATCTCAACCTGGATGACAAGAACCTCGTTTTTGAATCCTGGCTGACTCCGGATGCCCAAGGAAATAAAGGGTATATGCAGTCTCCCTGCCATACTCCCTGGCGTACGGTCATAGTCAGTGATGATGCCCGCGAGATACTGGCCTCCAATTTGATTCTCAATCTGAATGAGCCTTGCAAGTATGATGATACCTCCTGGATTAAGCCGGTGAAATATGTCGGCGTATGGTGGGAAATGATTGCAGGGGGAAAGCCCTGGGCATATACTTTTGACCTCCCTTCTGTGAAACTGGATGATACGGACTATTCCAAGGTGAAACCGAACGGCATTCATCCGGCCAACACGGCTAATGTGAAGAAGTACATAGACTTTGCTGCCGAACACGGTTTTGACCAGGTATTGGTGGAGGGTTGGAATACGGGTTGGGAAGACTGGTTCGGTAATTCCAAGGATTATGTTTTCGATTTCGTGACTCCTTATCCCGATTTTGACATCAAGTATCTGAATGAATATGCTCATTCCAAGGGTGTCCGTCTGATGATGCACCATGAAACATCGGCTTCCGTCCGTAACTATGAGCGGCACATGGAAGCTGCCTACCGTCTGATGAATAAATATGGATATAATTCGGTAAAGAGTGGCTACGTAGGCAATATGATTCCCCGTGGCGAGCATCACTATGGACAATGGATGAACAACCATTACCTATACGCCGTGACCGAAGCTGCCAAACACAAGATAATGGTCAATGCCCATGAAGCGGTACGTCCGACCGGTTTATGCCGTACCTATCCCAATCTGATAGGCAATGAATCTGCCCGAGGCACGGAGTACGAGGCTTTTGCTGGTAACAAGCCCTTCCACACAACGGTACTTCCGTTTACCCGTTTGCAGGGTGGTCCGATGGACTATACGCCCGGTATCTTTGAAATGGACATCAATAAGTTGAATCCGAACAGCCATACGCATGCCAATACTACCTTGACGCGTCAGCTGGCACTTTATGTCACTATGTACAGCCCTCTACAAATGGCTGCCGACCTTCCTGAGAATTATGAGCGTTTCATGGACGCTTTCCAGTTCATCAAGGATGTGGCTGTGGATTGGGACGACAGCCGCTATCTGGAAGCTGAGCCGGGACGTTACATCACTGTTGCCCGTAAGGCAAAAGGTACGAATGACTGGTTTATCGGTTGTACCAGCAGTGAGCACGGACATGCTTCAACTCTGAAACTGGACTTCCTGGATGCAGACAAGCAGTATATTGCAACCGTCTATGCCGATGCAAAAGATGCCGATTATAAAACAAATCCGCAAGCTTATGTTATCCGTAAAGGTATCGTTTCTCCCAAAACGGTCTTGAAACTGAAAGCTGCTTCCGGTGGCGGCTATGCCATCAGCATCATGGAGGTGAAAGATAAATCTGTATTGAAGGGACTGAAGAGGCTTTCCGGGAATATCTGATTTACGGGCATAAAAAAAGGAGTACCGCTGTACTCCAACCTTTGTTAACCTTAAATCTAATACTATGAAAAACACATTGCAAAGATACGTACTTTTGATAAATCTGCAAATTATCCAACTAAAAAAGTATGTTTTATAACACTTATTAGCCGTTTATTCCTTTGCTTCTATTTTTGTTAACAAAAAGGATGCGAATGTGTCAAAAGCACATGAAGACTTTTATAATGTTATAATATTAGGCGCGGATTACGCGGAATAACGCGGATTCAATAAACTGAATCCGTAAAATCTGCGTCATCCGCACCTAAAATAAAGCGTTAAAGAAGGTTTTGACATATTCCCCTTACCCTTTTACTTCCTGATACATAAATCTTTTAATGCTCTTCTTTGCCGTTTTCTCGAACTCCTCGAAGTGTATCTTGACTTTTGTTATCTGGCAGTAGGCCGGTAATTGCAGATTCAATTCATTCCGATTGTCCTCCATAACCTTTTCGATGTCCGATTGTTCCATACCATGGGCGAATGCATCGTCAAAATCCGGATAGATAAGAGCCACGAGCTTGTCGTTCTGCAATACGATTAGTGATTCGGACACATAGGGCATGTTGTTCAGTTTGCTTTCAATCTCTTCGGGATAGATGTTCTGGCCACTGGCTGTGAGCAACATGTTTTTGCTGCGTCCGCGGACAGTGACATATCCTTCGGTATCCATCGTTGCAAGGTCGCCGGTGTGCAGCCAGCCGTTTACATCGATGATTTGGGAAGTCGCTTCGGCATTTTTGTAATAGCCCAGCATCAGATTGGCACCTTTACAGATTATTTCTCCTGCCACGTTCTGAGGGTCGGGAGAGTCTATCTTTACTTCCATGCGGCTGGTTGCCTTGCCACAAGAGGCCAGTTTCAATGTTTCCCAGCGGCTGGAACAAATGATGGGGCCGCATTCCGTCATTCCGTATGCAATGGTATAGGGGAAGCCTATCTGCTTCAGGAAGCGTTCCACTTCGGCATTGAACGGTGCTCCTCCGATGATTATTTCATCGAAATTACTGCCGAATACTTCCATTGCCTTTTTGCGCATGTCGGCCTTGATTTTATCGTTGACAATGGGCATCCGCAATAGCAGCTTGCCTATTTTATTGTCTATCCGGGGCAGGATATCCTTCTTGATAATCTTTTCTACGATAAGCGGTACACACGAAATGATCCGTGGCCTGATTTCGGAGAATGACTGTGCAATAATCTTGGGAGACGGCATACGGGTAAGGAAATACAGATGGGCGCCTGCGGAAAAACCGTATAGAAAATCGTACACCATACCAAAGACATGTCCCAGAGGCAGCATGGATACAATATGGTCGCCCGGACGTACAGGAAGCATCTCATGGCAATATGCAACATTGGACCAAAGGCTGCGATAGGGGAGCATGACCCCTTTGGAATATCCCGTGGTGCCCGAAGTATAGTTGATGACAGCCAGTTCTTCGGGTGATTCCTCCTTGCGGTAGCTGATATGCTCGGGGCGGAAATTCTTGGGGAAACGTGTGCCATAGAGGACGTTGCGATGTTCGAAAGCCTCCATCAGCTGCTCGTTGCGGCAAACTACCGGAGTGAAGTCCGTCAGCAGTACGATACCCATCAGCAGGGGCATTGCCTCTTCATTGAGGTTTTCCCATGCCCGGTCGCCGACAAACAGCAGCTTGGCTTCGGAATGGTTGACGATGTTGTGGATATTGTCGGCCTTGAACTCATGCAGAATGGGAACGATGACAGCTCCATAGGTAACTGTCGCCAGAAAAGCGACTGCCCAATGTGCACTGTTACGTCCGCAAACGGCAATCTTGTCACCGGGCCTGATGCCGGCGCTTTCCAATACGATATGGAATTTGGCTATTTTCCGTGCTACATCTTTGTATTGCAGTGTAATTCCTTTGTAGTCTGTCAGGGCGTTGCGATCCCAGTTTTTAATAATGCTTTGTTCTATATAATCGATGAACCCTTGTTCTTGTTCCATTCAGCTGTTGCACACTTTAGTTAAAACTGCGCAAAGATAGGTCTTATAGTGATGCAAAGCAAATAGTTTCCACTTTTTTCTTGCCCTGAAACGGATAGAAACTTATCTGTAATTCTTATTCCTTGCTATTTTCCGAAATAAGAAGCAGCTTGTCACCGGCATGAAGTTTTAATGTTCCGTTCGGAATGAGGTACTCATCGCCACGTTTTACAATCATCACCAGTGTGCCTTTGGGCAGGTTCATGTCTTTCAGGGTGTCTGCCTGCTCCAGCATTTCTTGTGTAATGGTCATGTCGTGCAGGTTGGAGTCAATCTCTTCGGGCAGTTCAACTCCGAAATCATTTCCGGTCTTTTCCAGCGGGGTGGAGAGGCCAAGCAGCCGGGCTACCCAGGAGACTGTGGTACCCTGGATGACCAGTGAGACGATGGTTATGAAAAATACGATGTTGAAGATGACATGGGCGCCGGGCACATTAGCCACCACGGGATAGGTGGCAAAGATAATGGGTACTGCGCCACGTAATCCTACCCACGATACGAATAGCCGTGACTTGAGGGTGATTCTCTTGCCAAAAGGCAGCAGGCAGAGAAAAACACTGAGAGGACGTCCCACGACAATCATGAAGACGCCGATGAGCAATGCCACGACTGCCACTTCCAGCATCTCATGGGGGTTGACGAGCAGACCGAGGCAGAGGAACATGATGATTTGGAAAAGCCAGGTCAGTCCATCCATAAAAGTATAAATCTCTTTCCGGTGCATGATTTTGTTATTGCCTACCATCATTCCGGCGATATACACGGCCAGGTAACCGTTGCCTTTCAGCAGGTCGGTGATGGAGAAGGTGAAGAATACAAAGGACAGCAACAGGATAGGATAGAGTGCCTGGTTGTCTATATTCAGCCGGTTCAGCATAAGGATGGCCAGCTTTCCGAGGAAATAACCGGTTGCGGCACCGACAATGAACTGTATGGCAAAAGAGCCCAATATCTGGGGAACTCCCATTCCGGAGGACTGGATGAATTGAATCAGCACGATTGTCAGCATATATGCCATCGGGTCGTTACTACCGCTTTCCAATTCCAGCATGGGGCGCAGATTATGCTTCAGGTTCATTTTTTGTGAACGCAGAATGGCGAATACAGAGGCTGAGTCGGTAGATGACATGGTGGATGCAAGCAAAAGGGAGGTTATCAACGGCAGGTGGATGTTGGTCCAGCTCATGCCGGACAGCCACCAGATAAATAATCCGGTAAAGAGGGCCGTGAGCAGCACTCCTGCAGTTGACAAAACAATGCCGGGAGTCAATATGGGCTTTATCTCCGTAAACTTGGTGTCCATGCCACCGGAGAACAGAATGATGCTGAGTGCAACCATGCCGATGAACTGTGCTTCCTTGGCGTTGTGGAACTGCAATCCCAATCCGTCACTGCCGAACAGCATGCCGACGACAAGAAAAAGCAATAATGCAGGCACTCCGAAACGGTAGCCGGTCTTGCCGACAATGATGCTGACGAAAAGTAATATGGAACCTATAAGTAGTATGTTTCCTGCTGTAAATATCATAAATTCTATGCTATATAGTTTGAAATGTGATGTTTCTTATGTCTAATAGTACAAAGATATGCATTGTGTTTAACAAATACAAATCTAAAATAGTTCAATTGAACTTTAAAATAAAGGTGGTTTCTTTACCGGGCAATAAGGATAAATTTCCGCCGGAAAGCCTCATTATTTGCCGGGAAATACTCAATCCAATACCGCTTCCACCCTCTTTGGTCGTAAAGAAGGGGATAAATATGTGTTCGGCAATGTCATTGGGAATGGCAGGTCCGTTGTTGGAAATTTCTATCAGTATGGCTTCCGCTTCGTTGCAGTAGGCACGTATGTTGATATGTCCTTCTTTATCTGTATTTTTATCCGATTCGATGGCTTGTATGGCATTTTTCAGTAAGTTGATGACTACTTGTGATACCAGGTTCTCATCGGCATATAGAATGAGGTCGCTTGGCGCGATGTCCGTATGAAAGGTGACCCGGACATCGGGGTGCTGGTGACGGGCGAGTTCGACCATCCGCTCGATAAAACTTTTTACATAGAACAAGGATGGTTCGGGGGTGGGAATACGGGTGAATTTCCGGTATGATTCCACAAAAGAGAGCAGGCCCTTGCCCGTATGGGGCATAAAACGAAGCGATTTGTTTATTGCTCATGCAAATGATATTAAATGCTTTGTTATTCAATAGGTTAGGGAGCTATCTGAAAAATGAAGCGATATTTCCAAGCGGTTTCCCTTTTACATGATTCTTACATCAGCTTTACAAAATGGGGCTATTGGGGGGAGAAAACACCTTGGTTTCTTTACATCACCTACGCAATTTGTGTATAAATGGGCTTGGATGGCACTTTGTTGGCGTGTGCGTGCCTTTTTGATCCAAATAGGAGGTCTTTTGAAGTGGAGGCGATCTATGGTATATTGATCGCATTTTTTTGTCCTAGTTTCTAAAATTTTTTTCTCAAAAATATTCCAAATAATCACTATTTGGAATATTTTGGCTATTTTTGTTGCTGGAATGAGCAAGGTTATACATGTACATCTTATATGCCCGATAGTGGGCGAAAAACAGCGGGACTGGTACTTCGCCAGTATCTCTGCGGTGTATTCTGTCTTGACACCGGAACAGGTAGGAGCGTCCAAGAGCTATCTGCTCCATGCCGGGCTGTCGGATAATGGCACAGTGATAACTAAAAGGGCTATAATTAAGCAGTCTACGCTTATTAGGGGCAGTAGGACGGCCTGAATGATTAATGATAAAATAACGCCATTATAACAACTTTCGTGCGTTATTCATTTCAATGCTGTGGGGAGCGATTTTCGCTCCCCTTTTTTGTGTCTTTTTTATTAGGGGATAGGTTAGGGGATAGCATTAGGGGATAGTGGTTTCAAAAGTTAGGGGATAGGTTAGGGGATAGTTTTCCCATTTTTTTAAGGTTTGTATTTCATAGGATAATAACACGTATTACTATTATAACCTCGAAATATCGCAAAATTATTATAGGAAAATCCCCCAATTGTTTTAGTGTGTTTGAGTGTTGTAAATAGTTGTATTATAGTTTATTGTGCTTGTTTTTGCCTTAAAAAGCCCATAAACTTGCGTGTGTGCGTTAAAAAGAGGCTATCATGCGTATTTGCGTGTAAACCGCGTGGTGTTATTCAATATGGATTACTCCTACAATGCGCGCCATGCCGGTTATCTCATCTTTTGGTATGTCAAAAGGTGGGTACTCTTTATTATCGGATACAGCGGTTAGGCAGTCTTTATCAGTCCCCGGCATTATGCGCTTTACAAGCATTCCCCGGTCAATTGTGGCAATCAAGTGGCATTTGTTCCATTCAATGTATCGGGAATGATTGATTATTGAGCAGGCTATTATGTCACCGGGATAGAATTTTGGTATCATAGAGTCCCCTGTAACCTCAATCATGAAGTCTACAGCAAGGTATCGGAACTTAGGGATGATATAGTAGGCTACAACATCGCATTCCTTTATTGAAAAATGTGCATTAGCGAAGCCTCCGACAGCTCTTTCTGAAACTAAGGGGATTGCACCGGGAGCCTTTTTCGTAGTTTCGGTAAGAGCTTCAAAATGGGTTTCTGAACCGCTTCGGGTAGAAATAAGCTTTTCTCTGTTTGTAGAGGCAATGGGCTTTAAACATTCTTTAAGCATATCTCCTTCGCCTGTTATGAGCCAGTCTGCTGAGATGTTTTCGCAATTTGAGTATATTGTTTCAATATCAAAAGTATTTCGACTAATCCAAGTGCTTAATCCTTGTGCCGAAATTCCTAACTTCTTTGCAAACTGCGACTTATTACCTCCGCAGTAGTGATTGATAAGGGCATTTAATATGTCTGCTTTCGTCATAATGTGCTAAATAATTCTCGTTATGAGAAAATAATCCACATTTTGTTTTGTGGATATTCTCAAAATGTTTATCTTTGCGGTGTGGTTAAAATGTTACCACCGCGCCAAAGATACAAAAAAGGCGCGAGATTAGCGAATTTTAAAACTATTGAATATGCAAACGACAGACGAAATAAAAGAATGGCAGACGCAAAGTGTGAAGCACAAGGTTGCCGGAGTCCTGATGATGGACGGTGTTTCATTCCGCTACGATGAGGAGAACGGTATAACGTTCACGGCCCCGGAATTCTATGTAGAAAAGCTGAAATATCGACTTGTCACGGTTTTTGGCTGTTCTGTAAAACCGATTATAAACGAAATAAATAAATAACCATGAATGAGGCAAAGACAAACCAAGAGGAGGTTCTTAAAATCTTCAAATCTGAGTATGAGGGTATTTTACGCCGTTACGAGCGTGACGTGGAGAGGTATGCCCTCAAGATGAACGAGAACTACGAACAGTTTTTCTGTTGGCACGGAGGGACAATGTATAAGATCCAAATAAACCTCAAGGCCATACGTGAACTCCGGCATCTGACAAGCTGGGATAGCACAGACAAAATAAAGATGGCACTGGAAAACCATATCAGGAATATAGAACTGACCTTGATTGAAGGCAGCCAGTATCCGACAAGTACAAACCTTCTCCACAATGTGGCGGACGTTCTCGGGAGGGAAGCCAAACAGCGGCTCAGGGAGGACCTCCAGAGGCTGCTTTATACGATAACTTATAAATGATGGAATATGAAAGCAATAAAAGTGGAAGTTCCGGAGCATGAGTGGGACAAGGTAGGCCCTTTCGTGGAGTATATAAACGATGATGACGTTGTGGCATACCAGACAAGTCGTACGGAATTTATTGTGGTGGCACAAGGCGAATGCTCGATGGCACGTGTGGATGCCCTGATTGCCGCGAGACTTGATGACGAAACGCTGATTACCCATATCAGGAAATAAGAGGGTTAGGCCCAAGAGAGGGCGATCCTGTGGCATGGAGCCACGAAAGCCGAAAGGCACAAACATTTGAACCTCCGGTGTCGCCAAATACGCCGGAGGAATCGGGCGGCAGGTTTAGAAGGCTGAAACACTGCGGAGGTGCACCTATGCAGAGAGGCGGGTTCGACTCCCGTGCCGTCCACCAATAATCAATATTTAAAATAACGACTATGGCGAAGAACTACATTAAACCGGACCCGGACAAACAACTGAACAGGCGTTTGCGGGCGGCGTTGGGGTCGATACTCCATACACAAACAGCGGTCAAGGCCGCGCTGGATCAAGCCGAAGGGTTCATGACCGAAGAGGAACTGGCAAACTCGCGTGCATACTGCTCCCTCTGCAGCTATGACGCACAGTGTGAAGAAATATTCATGACTCTTTGCCGGGAATTAGGCAACCAACCTCAGCAACAATAAAACATATCGGATATGAAGAAGCAGATTTTGACAGACAACGAAACCAAGACTTTCCTCATGAAGGCATTTGGGTGCTCCCGTCAGCAAGTGTGGAGAGCCCTCAATTTCGAGCGCAACAGCGACAAGGCGCAACGTATCCGTCGACTGGCCCTGCAGCGCGGTGGCAAACTGACAGAAGGCTATACGCCTGAATGTGAGACGACCCATCAGACGGCAGACCGCACCATGACTCAGACGTTCGGTCACCGCGTGAAGATAGTTGCCGATTTCGGCAGCAGCGAGGTTGTGGTTATGGTTGACGGCGTAAAGAAGAACAGTTACAAGAACCTGAGTATACCCGAGTTCATGCAGCTTCAGAACGAGGTTGAGCAAATGGCGGCAACACTCTAACTGATAAAAACAATGGAGTATTACGGAAAGATAGCCTGTATTTCCTATGTGGATCTGATCCGGGAACCTGACCCGATTATGTCAGAGTCCAACTATAAGCAGTTGAGTAGAAGAGGCAAAATTAACGTGGTACGTCCGGGTAAAGGTTTAGGCAGCTATGCTCTCGTGGAGATAGCGACAATGCCGCAAAGGTTTCAAGATAAAATAAAAGAAAAATACGGAGATATGAATTCAGAGATACTCAGAATGTGGTTCGCAAGCCACTTCCATATCGATGCGAAGGCACGCGGGTTCTATACCCGGTTCCGTTTCGAGGACGGCAGCGCGTTACCCCCGGAGCATATAAACGAATATACCGTGAACGCCTCGGCGATACAGGCGGTTGTCGATGTGATGGCGGACACGGTTATTATGCGCCGTGCCATGAAAGGCGGTCCGGTCAACTGGAACGAGCTTGCGGGTGCCATCAACTATTACCGAGAGGAATTCGGCCACACGCTGCCCGTCAGCGTCAACCGTTTCAAGAGGAGGGTCAACGAGTTCAAGGCTCAGGGCTATGAAAGCCTTATCAGCCGCAAGTTCCGTAACCAGAACAGGCGCAAGGTCACCTACGGCATTGCCGACCTTATACGCGGTCTCGGAGCCATGACGGAGCATCCCTACGATACGGTGGTAGCCGAGATGTACAACCGGTTCGTGACCGGCGACCTCGAGGTGTATGATCCTGAAACGGGCGAGGTCTTCAACCCGGATGACTTCACCGACAAGTCCGGCAACCCTGTGGTGCTGAGCAAGGGCACCATAGCCAACTACCTCAAGCAGCCCAAGACAAGGGCACTGCTGGCACAGGTCCATCAGACGCAATGGGATTTCAACAACTCGCAGCGTCCCTATCATCTGCGCCGGAGTCCGAACTATGCCTTCAGCAAAATCTCGGCGGATGACCGTGACCTTCCACGCCCGATGCACGACGGGAGCTACGTGCACGCCTATTACGTGAGCGATGTCGCAAGCGGTGCTGTGGTAGGGTATGCCTACAACCGCAAGAAGGACAAAGACCTGTTCCTTGACTGTATGCGCAACATGTTCCAGACCTTGGACCGCAACGGATGGTACATGCCGGCACAGATAGAGGTCGAGCACCATCTGGTAAACAAGTTCACCGACGGGCTCATGCAGGCCGGCGTGGTGTTTCCTCTTATCAGGTGGTGTAACCCGGGCAACTCGAGGGAGAAGCGTCAGGAGCATGTCAACCGGGCGAAGAAGTACGGTGTGGAGAAACGCAGCCAGCAGAACATCGGCCGATGGTATGCTGCCCTCGAAGCCAACCGTCCGAAAGTTGAGAAGGTGTATGACGAACTTAACAATACCTACAAGGTACCGACCTACAGCTACGATCAACTGGTGGCCGATGACATAGCCGCCATAAACGAATACAACTCCCAGATGCACCCCAACCAGAAGAAGTTCCCGGGCATGACCCGCTGGGATGTGCTTTGCCGGTGCCAGAACCCGGATCTTGCACCGTGGGACAAGGCGGTGCTGTACCGGTTTATCGGTGAGCACACCGAAACGAGCGTCAAGCAGAACGCCTACCTGACGGTGCAATACAACCAGTACCGGCTGTCGAGTCCGGAGATCATTTCCAAGCTCGAGCCCCGTAACTATAAGGTTGACGCCTACTGGCTGCCCGATGCGGACGGTAATATCGGTGAGGTGTATGTCTACCAGAACGGGCGGCTTATCGACACCTGCCGGATGGTTGCCCGGTATAACGAGGCGACGGCCGAACAGACCGACGCTGACCGTGAGGCATACACGGAGCAGGCCAAGTATGTGGCGCAGTTCGACTCGATGGTGAGGAAAAATAAGATCCACCGGCTCGGGGTCACCCGGCAGGAGGTTGTCACTGCCATCAGGGAGGCAGAGGCGGTACCGGTTGAGATTACAGTCCCGGAAGCGGACACCGACTATTCGGAATACATGAATGTGGCGGGTGTGCAGGCTGACGCGGTAAACAGGATTTGAACAATATTAAAACAGCATTGAAATGGAGATAACAAACGAAATCAAGAAACGGATATCCGGAGCCATAGCAGCTGACCGTGAGAACTATCCGAGCGACAACCGCCATGCCACGGCATTGGGGATTGCGCCAAGTGTTTATAACGCCATAAAGAAGGGCAATTATGACCGTCAGGTGAGCGATGCCAACTGGATAGGCATTGCCCGGCGCTTAGGGGTCCAGCTCCGTACAGAGATGGAATGGACGGCGGCCATGACACCGACATACGCCTTCATCAGCAAGCAGCTCGAGGTGTGCCAGCAGAGCGGGCTCAGCGCCATTATGTGCGACATGCCCAATATCGGCAAGACGTTCACGGCAAGGGCGTATGTGAAGCAGCACCGCCATGCGGTTTATATAGACTGCTCGCAGGTCAAGACCAAACTCAAGCTCATACGCCAGATTGCAAAAGAGTTCGGTGTCGGCTCCTACGGCCGTTACAGTGACGTTTACGAGGATCTTGTGGCCTACCTGCGCACCATCGACACCCCTCTGGTAATCCTTGACGAGGCGGGCGACCTCCAGTACGAGGCTTTCCTTGAGCTGAAAGCCTTATGGAACGCCACCGAACGCTGCTGCGGGTGGTACATGATGGGTGCCGACGGGCTGCAGGAGAAGATAACCCGTGCCATAGAAGGCAAGAAGGTGGGCTATACCGAGATGTTCAGCCGGTATGGGGACACATACAGCAAGGTCACTCCTGACGACGCGAAAGAGCGCGAGAAGTTCATGAAGGCTCAGGCTGCCATCGTCGCCAATGTGAACGCTCCGTCGGATGCGGATATAAACCGCATAGTGAACGCCTCCAAAGGCGGCCTTCGCCGGGTATATACCGAAATAGAAAAAATGAGGAGGGCAGGGGTATGATGACGGTAATAGAGAAGCAATATATGGATGCGGTGATTGCCATGAACCGGCGATTACAGAGTAGTCAGCCTGACTGGGAACAGCGCAGGTATGAGATTGCCAAGGACGCGATGTGTGCCATATTAGGCAATCCCGCGATAGTTGATAAAGTGACGGAGGAGGGGGAACCGGCATGGGGCGCCCCGGTTGCCATCGCTAAAACCGCGGTGACTCTTGCCGGTCTGCTTGTCGAGGAACTTAAAAAACAAAAGAGCGATGACTAAGATAACACTTGAGGATCGGGGACAGGATTTCCTTTGGCTCGTGGTAGACAGCGCGTGCCGTGTAATTGATGCCGGGCCGTATCAAGGCCATATATGGTGTGGGGCTTATATCCCGTTGCCGGAGGTGAGGGTGGGAGAGCGGTGCCCGATCCATCACCCGCCGCATATAAACTTCGGCTATCTGAAATACCGGGTGGAGAAAATAGACAAAGAGTGCAAAGAGGAAAAACTAATAGAAGATGAAACTTAAAAGAGCATACAGCCCGGGTGAGATCCTGAGCATGAAAATCCCGAGCTACGAATTCACCGGGCAGTGGCAGGCGGCCATCGGCAACCCTGCAAAGAGCGGCACGTGGATAATATGGGGAGCCAGCGGGAATGGCAAGACCTCGTTCGTGATGCAGCTTGCCAAATATCTCTGCGGCTTCGGCAAGGTTATCTATGACAGTCTGGAGGAGGGAACGAGCCTGTCATTCCAGAAGTCCCTCAAGCGTCACGGCATGGAAGATACGCGCAAGCGCCTCATGGTTCTTGACCGGGAGCCGATGGACCAGCTCAGCGAGCGCCTGAGCCGTAAGAAGAGCGCGCCGATCGTGATAATAGACTCCTTCCAGTACAGCGGCCTGAGCTATCAGGCATACTGCGAGATGAAGGAACGCCATTCCAACAAGCTTCTCATATTCATCAGCCATGCCGAAGGAATGAAACCCGAGGGTCGCCCGGCTAAGAAAGTTGAATATGACGCGGATGTGAAAATATTTGTCAGCTGCTTCAAGGCCATGTGCAAAAGCCGTTTTCTGGATCACCCGGGCGAACCGATCACCGTATGGGAGGAGGGAGCCGCAAAAGCATTACTCGATGAAGGACAGAAGAGTGATGAGGAGCAAGAACCTCCTTTATAAACTTCGCAAGAAGGGTATCAGGTGTGACACCAGATTCCGGTGCATCGAATACCCCTACGGCAAAGATCCGAGGCGGGTTCCTCAAATACGGCGTCTGATGCAAGAGTATAATTTTAACATTCAATTCGTGATAACATGAGCAAGAAAAAGACCATTATCAATCTGACTCCTCCCGGACGCATACACAAGGAGGGATTTGTCAGCGAAGGGCATGTGTGCGGCTATTGCCACGGCAAAGGGTGGTTTCACGGTGATCTGCATACAGATGAGACCGTGCCGTGCCCCGACTGCGGCGGTAGCGGTGAAGTAATGGCAATAGTGAGTATCGATTGGAAACCATCTAATAAAGTAAAAAATGAAGAAAAGTGATTTTATCATGCTATACCCTGATGTAGCGGAACAGGAAGTTGAGTTCAAGTATGTAATGCCTCGCAAGGAGGTTGAGGGCACGTTGCTCGCCATGTGCCGTTCTTTGGGAACGGGCTTGCTTGCCTATCAAAGTGCCGGCAAGCAGGCCATAGCATTCACGAGTGTGAAATTCCATCAGTTCAAGGAACGGATGGTGAAAGGTGCGGCCATGGTCGATCTGAACGGAAATAGGCATGAGGTTGTCAGCGACAGCCCGTTTATGTGCGGTGGAGAATTCTGTGTGCGTACCTTGCACGACGGGAAGGAAGTTGTTTGTCCATGTACATTTTTTAATCCCTCTAAATGAATGGGCGTACCGGATCAACACAACAATCTCCGTGAGATACTGCGTAAGAAGCGCAGCTCCGTTCTCCACCAGATGCAACTGCTCGATGTTGACACGGCAGACTGGAGCAAAGTCGATGCCCTGTGTATGGACAGCCGGATAGCCGGTAAACGGTTCTGCCGGCTTGACTGTGACGAACTGGACGCGCTGCTCAAGAAGCTGCGCGCCATAAGGCGAAAACAAACAACCCTAAAAAATAAGTGACATGAGAAAGGAAACCAGAGAAGCCATCGGCAGCCTGAAAACCCAAATGCTCGAGGCAGCCGCCACCCTCACGAGCGAGGAGCGCGAGGAATTCTACAACGAGGTCAACGAATGGACTTATGAGCAGTATGAAGACGCTTTGCTCTGTCAGGAGGCGGAGATGCAAAGTTATGACGAGGAGGACTGAGGTATGGACCGGCAGAGCCAGAACAAAGTAATCGATGCCGGATTTACCATTATCCGCAAAGATGACTACCCGTCCCCGCGTATAAAAGCCCGGTACACCTCCGACTCGGATTTCCGGACTTATGAAAAATATGAGAGCAAGGCCGAACGTGACAGGTCGTTCAAACGCCTGTTGAAGGATAAGAATGTAATCAGTGACTAACCAGTTAAAATAAACAAAATGACAGAAAACATCAAAGAAACCCTAAAAGGTATGTCAGCGGCCGACCGCAAGGCGCTGCTTGAGGAACTCAGAGCCGAGGAACGGCAGGCCACCCGTGACCGCCGCGAGGCATACGAGTCCATACGCGCACAGTTCATGCACGAGGTAAAGAGCCATCTACTGCCTCTGGTGGAGAATGTCCGTGAGTTCCGCGACTGGATTGAGCGGGAGGCCGAGGGCTTCTACGCCATCATGCGTGAGTACGGACAGTTGCGCAAGGAGGACCAGTCGAGTTTCACCATCGTTGACGGTGACATGAAGATCGAGGTGCGCAGCAACAAGGTCAAGACCTTTGACGAACGTGCCGACATGGCGGCCGAGCGTCTTATGGAATACCTGAAGGCATACGTGGCCGGAAGCGAGAAGGGGTATGACGATCCCATGTACCAGTTGGCGATGACCCTGCTCGAGCGCAACCGTCAGGGTGACCTCGACTACAAGAACATCAGCAAGCTCTATGAGATGGAGGACCGTTTCGACGAGGAGTACAAATCCATTATGAGCCTTTTCCGCGAGAGCCACACGGTCACCAAGACCGCCACGAACTTCTACTTCTCGCAGCGTGACAAGAACGGCGTATGGCGCCGGATAGAGCCGAGCTTCTGCCGGCTGTAGTGTAATATTGGCAACCCCTTAACCATAAAGCACCGTAGATTAAATATTTACGGTGCTTTTTGGTTCTAAATAGCATCAAATTCACTATTTTTGCATTATAATTATCACATGGCAAAAGGACGGGATAAAGAACTGATAAAGCTCCGTGACGAGGCTTTGTGCCGTCGTTACTATTACTGGACTGAGAGGCAGCGGTTGCGCTTTGATGACGCACTGAAAATCCTCTCGGAACGTGAGTTCTTTATCTCCGAGGAGCGTATAATGGCTATAATCCGGCGCATGATCCGAACCGGGAACGCTGAAAATATACCAGCGCTCCCCAAGGTCAAGAAACCGCGTCTTACCAACGACCAGTTGTCATTGTTTCCCGAGTTATAGGGACTGCCCCGAATTGTCGTTGATGGTGAATGCGTATGTAGTCTCGAACACCTTGACATATCCCGGCAGGGCATAATCCCGGCTCTTGACACGTACAAGAGGAGTGGCGCACCGGGCACTCTTGAACCGTTGCAGTGTCTTGTAGAGTTTCAGGTCCATTTGCCGTCGCTCCCTTACCTTGCCATAGGTTCCGGATGTAAACGAGGTGTCGTCGTAACAGTCGATCGCAAGGCGTACCGTGATGAGCGCGGCCCCCTTCTGGTTGCCGAGTCCCTGATCGCGCCAGTCCGCATCGATATTGCCAATCAGTACGCACGGGAATGTGACGGGGTAGCGGTCCTCCTCCGCAGACATTTCGAGCTGGCCGTAGTCCTCGTCGATGAGGGACAGTTCCGGCATGCCTCCGGCGATGCGCTCCATGATGTTGATAAAAATTTCTTCCATGATTTTATGAGTTTAAAATTTTACGAATTTCATTTTCAGTCCGGGCGGCTATGCTGTCCGACAGTTCGGCACTTTCTCCCAGAAACTGGCGTTGCGGGATCTTGACCTTGAGCTTTGGCCTCTTCGTCAGCGCGAGTCTTTTCCAGAATTGTGCCTGTGTATTCTCCGGCTGCTTGCCGGAACCGCCTTTTTGGCGTTTCTTTTGCCCTGTACCGGCTTTTTTCGTCTGTCCTGAGGATTTATAAAACATCGCCCATGCGAAGCGTCTCATGCGGTCTGTAACGGTCGGGTTTGCAATGCCGCCCCAATTATGCAGCGGGGCATAGCGCGCATCGTTGGCGACGCGCACCCGGTAATCCCCCGGCATATATTTTATGGAGCTGAAAAGGTGGTTGCGTCCGGACAGCAGGGTTCCGTAATTTGATGCGGCCGCTGGATTGCCTGATGACAGCCTTCTTGCCGGCTTCCACGGATGCAGACCTCCGTTCACAAAGCCGCCCTTGCGGAAATTGTCCTGAAAATGGTCTTTAGCCATACGTCCGGCAATCACCGGCATATTCCGGCGCATAAGGGTGTCAAGCTCACCGCGTTTGGCTTTGACCAGCCTTGCGAAATCTTTTATATCCATAATGTTGTTGCAATAAAAAAATAATGTTACTTTTGCAGATTATAAACCGCATATTACAATGAACATCCCGTCACAGGTAATGAAGGCCGCCTCCGAGCTCCGGGCGATGTACGGCGAGCATGTGGAGTATCTTGGAGAATTCCAAGGTGCGCAGGTCTATTATTACCATTATCCGGATGATATTACGGCCGGAGTTTGCCCGGTATATCTGTATGACGGCACTACTGTGGACGAGGTTACGGGAGATATAGCCATGAACATACTGGATTCACTTATCGAAGATGCCGATGAATTCGGTATTGAATAACTTGTTGTCTATACGCATAATCCCACGGCAGCCGTGATTGGTGGCAGCCCCATTCTCCGCAAGATACTTAAGATCCTTGAACTCATATCCCGAACCTTCGGAATTGTCAGCCTGAGGCTCTATATATTTCAGTGAGCCGTCTTTGAAACGCTGTATGATTGTGGCGTGGCCGCCTCCTCTTTTCCAGCCTATTGAAAGCTCATACACTCCCTCCTCCTTGCAGACTTCATCAAAGAATTCAAGATAACGCTTGGGGGTCATTATTTTATATTTTTTGTCGACCATCCAGTCATTGGTGCTTGTATGCCTTGCTGGGGTGCCATCTAAGTTGCGCCATACTTTCCAACAGTTGTATCCTTGGCTTAGATGTTCGAGTTTGGAACCCTTGGTGTTCGCCTTTGCAGTGACATTGAACCCTCTTAAACGTAATGAATATGCCGGAGCGCATGTCTGGCAGTTTATACCGAACGGCCGGTGTCTGGTTTCGTCATACTTTTTGTTCAGTCGATAGGTCTTACCGTATTTGTCTTGATATATCCCCTTGGGATCGAGGATGTATTTAGGCACATAATTCGGGTTTGCGGACTGTTTGTCCGCGTCCTCCACCGTCATAGGCTTGCCCTTTGTTATGCCAAGGGCCTTTTCAATCTCGAGGTTGTCGCGGGCTATGGCGGTCCTTTCCTCGTCGGTAAAATATTCCGGCATCTCCCTCATCATCTCTTCCAGCCGTTTCAACAGCCTGTCAACCGCTTTCTTTGCGCCGGCATGAGCCTCCGTCTTATACGGGTGGGTGTCGGAAAACAGCTTTGCGTCCTTGCCCGGATTATTCTCCAGCCCCTTTTGCGGCGTTGATGACGGGCCGGTTCCTGCGGGAACCGGTGTCACGGGCTCGTCGGTTGATGACAGCGTGCATTTGCAGTTCCAACGGTCGCCCGGTCTGTGATGGCTCCAGAAATCATCATCGATGGGGCGCACCATGCCCCAGAACACGCGATGGTCCTCACCCGGTGTGATGGAGGTTGACGGGCACCATTTGAGATTAGGAAGTATATCCTTTTCCCTTGTGAACTGGCGCCAGTCGGCAGCCTGATGCGCGCGTATGACCGCGGTGTCGTATTCGGTCCTGAGCCAAGTCCGGCACTGGTGGGTTGCGATAGGCATAACCTCGTTCAACCATTGTTCAAACGGCTTCAGATTGCCGTTCGAGTCCAATAAAAGACGTGCCATGTCATTCTGTGCCCGGTGTACCTTGAAAGCCGAGAACACGGCGTTATTCCGGCGCAGTGCTTCTATAAAGTCAGCGTCAGGATCGGAGGGCAGCACATTGCCGAAGGCTTTTCCAACCGCCTTATCCATTGTCGCCCATACCTCATTAAAAAGAGTGGTCTCGATGTCGGATGCCGGATGGAAGTCCTTTGAATAAATATTCAGCAGGGCACGGCGCAGCGCCTCGTCGGAAAAATCGAACGAGGACGACACATCGGAGCCCTTGCCGTAATACAGGCTGTCAACTACCATTCTAAAGCCGCCCCGGTGTTCCACGGGGCTTTGGCGAAAAAACTTTTCAGCCAGTTCTTGAAAGTCTTTTTTTGTTTTTCGTCAGGTTCCGGCAGGTCCTTGCCGTCACCCGGCTGTTCCTCTTCCGGATCGGCGGGTTTGTCCGGATCATCGTCCGTGCCACCGTCTTTCTGAGGTATTTGTTCTGCAGCCCGCTTTGCCTCCTCCGCTTCCCGGGCGCGTCGTTCCTCCTCGTCGCGTTTTATCTGCTCGTAGTCGGCCGGTTTGCTGATACCGAACTCCTCATACAGGTAATCATCATCGACGGGCAGGTTGAAGCCTGTGCGGAGCTGTGTGAGTATGTTGATTTTGGATGTCGGGTCGAGATCCTTTTTCTCCGGGAAACAGAACTCACCCCCTGCAGTATCGATCCCCATCCGGGCCAATATCTCTGCGGCCTCATAGTTCAGCACGTCGAGGACATACAGGCGGTCGGACTGGGTTATCTTGTCCTCGCCTTTCTTATGCACGGTTCCGAGCGCCTGAGTGCCGGTATCGGACGACTCGGTGGTAAGTGTGTTGCCGAGGAACAGCTTTGAGATCTCGTTGTTGCATCTCTCGCACAACCGCTCGTACACATCGGCGGAGCCGGTCTTGTTGCCCGCCTCTATGAGGTTGAGCGAGGTGTCCTTGCCGTGTACGAACGTAGCGAGGCTTCCCACGTTTGCGGCGTCGGAAATGGCGCGCTCCCGGCTCCCTTCGTCGTCCGTGTCGTATGTGTACTCCTGAATGGGCATGCCGAATATCTCCGAGAACTGTGACCAGTCCCCGGTGGTGTTGCGCTTGTATATCACCCACGGGGCGGCTTTGGCAAGCAGCCCGAGGTCGTCGGGGCGCCCGACGAAAAGCAGGTCGGGATATTCGTCCCACGCGATGCCGGTGATGTCGGTCTGGTGGCGCAGTATGATCCTGCGCACAGGGTCGGCGTGCTTGCGTGGCACCAGGGTGTAGTCTATCCATTCGCCGTCCTTGAAGAACTGGCAGAGCGTGAATCCCCAGAACCTGGCATCTATAATGTCGCTCACGAGCCTTGAGAACCAAGGTGAGCGTATCTGCTCGTTCATCCTGTCGTCCGGCTTGCCGTCACGCCTGAACTCGATGTCGGAGCACAGCACGGCATTGCGGCGTTTCTCTATGACACATGACAGGTGCGAGTCCATGAGTATGTCGGAGTACATGTCATACAGTCTGTAACGGCTGGGGAGGTCCACATTTTCGGCGGACCTGATCGCCGCCATGTAGTCCGCTATGTCTATGCCGAACCGTCTTGGCTGTGTAAGCGTAATGACGTTCGGGCGTGACTGCCCCGGACGCGGCATGTTGCCTCCGGAGGTGATCATTCCCGGGCGGTCCCCCGGGTTCCTTTTTCGCTTGCTCATAATTGTGGTGATTACATGTGGCAGACTCGTTTGTGGTTGCTGCGGATGCGGAATGACGCGCCGGAGCTCCGCTCCTCCTCCGGCAGCATCGGCGCGCCCTCTATCGAGATGTCCTCGCGGGACACCGCCCTCATCCATTCCACCGCCCGCTCGTAGCGGTCCTTGCGGACCTGTGACAGCTTCTGCGGGTTGTGTATGCAGAATATATGGTACACGGCGATATCAAGGACCATCATCAGTATAAGCTGGTGCCGGTCGTCGCCGGCGGCGGAGAAGATGCGGTCGCAGTCATAGCGTTTCGACAGGTAGCAG
>OFFU01000126.1_pt1 | contig 83783 bp, 63 predicted proteins | sample 1521451 | NCBI WGS metagenome assembly OFFU01 (sample SAMEA3504106, study PRJEB24116) | mouse gut metagenome | biome: mouse gut; feature: mouse-associated habitat; material: faeces | place: Denmark | collected 2011 | reverse complement strand
GACTTAGGATCTAATGACTCAGGTCGTGGGGGTTCGAGTCCCTTCATGCGCACAAAACACCCTATGCAACTCAATGAGTTGCATAGGGTTTATTATTTCCACAAAGCACACACGAAGCACTTTTGGAGGTTATTGAAAGAATTTGATACAGAATCGATGCCTGTACATAGGGCGGCAAAGTTAATAATATTCTTCTTTAGCCCAATAGAGATATCAACGGTCTCTTTCATGACTTTGCGTAGTGCTTCTGCATCAACGGTCAGCTTTTTTAAACCATCGGCCCCATCGGCAATTTTAAAGGATATGGATATAATGCTATTTGAAGCCATATTATTTGGGGGTATTAAATAATATTCGTATATTGCGCAACTGAATAATTAAAGCCCTTTTCGTATGAGTAGTGATGCTTTTGAACTCCTTGTTTTCTTCTTTATGTGTATCTGGATGATCAGCACGATTTATGAGCAGATAAAAACGGGCATTAACGATTACCATAAATCAAAAGAAAAGATAGAAAAACGGAATAATGAGCTTGCCAGACAACGAGAGATGGAGAAAAGAAAGATTTTAGAGGAGCTCCGTGCTAAGGATTTGTATCGAAAGTTATATCGTCAAATCGGCATTGACCCTGATACAGACAGCAGTCCCAATAAATGATTGTTTTATTGACCGCTTTTTAGTCTCTTATCAAGACTCTCAAATCTCTCTTCTTTCCTGTGCGGTGAGTTGTGGGGCATTATTTCGGATCACAGGCTTTTTATTATCCCACGGCAACGGCAACAATGGGCTCAGTAGAAGAGTGCATTAAAATAAATGGGTTTAATATAAGCAAAGAGGGATTAAATAGGATCCTAACTAAATAACAACTACGACGTTTCATATGGGAAAGAAAATTATTTTTACAGCACTGTTTGCTTTAACTACAATCTTAGCACAAGCACAACAAATCAAAGTTGAGTATGAAAATAAAATCAGTTCATTACCCGAACTTATACAACAATACTTTGAAATGCAAAAGGTACAACATTCACGTTTAATGATAAAAGGGAATTTCAATGGAAAGAGAGCAAAAATAGGGAAAGTCATTTGTGACAAGGGGTCTTTTATAGAACGTGAAATGCTTGCAGACTATGTTCATTTTATACTTGTCGACAGTATTGAAACTTTAGATTTTATGGCAATCCCTTACGGAAAGGACAGCATACGTATTTCTTGTTTCTATCCATCCAATTACAACCGTGTCATTTTCAATGATACAGTACGCATAGATAACATGAAAATTCTATTGGAAACATTTACTTCAGGTGATGGTCCTGATATTCCTATAATCGCTTACTCTATGGGTATCCCAATCAAAGATGGCACTTGGTATTGCGGTCTGCGTGATTCGGGTGTGGAACCTCGGAAATGGCATGAAAAATATGGCATAGACGGATATATTTTTTATACAATAAGACTTGAAGAAGACACACCTCCTGACAATAAAATGCCTATTTACATCAAAATAGCAAAGCAAGACGCTCATGCGATACATCAACAATAATGCATGATCACAAACAGTGTTCTAATCCATATTTTTAATATCCTCCATGTTTACAATCCTGTGCAATATGGCATATATCACCAAAGCAGCCGTAGAATGTATGTTCAATTTGTAACTGAGGTTCTTCCTGTAAGTAGTAATGGTGTGAAACGACAGGCATAATCTATCGGCAATCTCCTTATTAGATAATCCGTATGCCACAAGGCGTATTATGTCTTTTTCCCGCTCGCTCAAGGACTCCTCCCTATGATCAGTTGAAGATATCTCCGCATGAGAGGTGTCGCCACCGCAATTAATTTTCGAAGAGCGGACCCTTCGTTCAAGATCCTCTACTGCCGGCACCAAAAGTCGATTCTCTATCTCACAATGCGATATAAGGTCCTCTCCACAGGATATGATATTGAACAGTGCCTGATTAAGATCACGTGTATTGGGCAAACAATAATGCTGTAGAAATATATCCTTGAGTTCGTTCAGCTTTGATGCCATGCTATTATGCTTGGTCGCAAAATCACTGATTCTGAATTAAGGATTTAACTCTCCCTTCAACAATCCGTCAATATAAGTAAACACAAATTCATCCTCAAACTGCATATGGTTCCTTACCTCTACCATATAGCTGTCAAAAAACTTTAATACAAGCAGTGCTACATCATTTGAATTATGTGAATGAACACCCTTTATCAGAATGTCCTTTATTGCAGGCAACATATAATCCAGAATATAGGAATGTGCCTCCTTAAGATAGCTCACCAATGTCGGCAAATGAATTGAGAAACCATTGTACTTACGATTGCTTATGATATTTGACACAGCAAGAAATGTAGAGCAATCCACATTGTTGTCCGAACATATGTCATCTATGGTTTTGCAGCCAAATCCGAAAGGGATTTTAAAACGGTTCAAAACCAATAGCAATTGGGGATTGTCCTCTACAATGTCGCTAACACGGTCCGTTGCACTGTATCTTATAGGCAAAACAGTATATGCAAAAAATGGGAATGTATATATACCTATAAACATCACTGACGGAACACTGGCAATATACAAAATAAACACTGCTACAGCACAAGCAGTAAAAGGGCTCACCATCGATGCTACCGACATAACCGGATTCGGCTACATGCAACCGACAAAATAGACCAGCCATGAAATTATTTCACAATATACACCTTTGGCTTTCGGTCCCATTTGGATTAATAATCACTCTGATATGTTTCTCAGGAGCAATGCTCATATTCGAACCTGAGATTACGCGTAACATTAAAAGCGACATCTACTATGTCAGTTCATCCAAAGGAGACCCAGTCCCTATGGAGAAACTTATGGAAACTGTAAAAGCGACATTGCCTGATTCGGTTTCAATAAGGTATGTGGCGTTGAATATACTCCACGCAACTCAGCAGGCAAAGCAAAAGAGGCTCATGCAGAGCAGCGTAATAAAGACCAGCATACAACTAAAAAGAATTCCGGCGAAAATCGCGAATACAGTCCCTCGGAATTCGGCTGTTGGCAGCAGGTGTATAATGATTTGAAGGCACAAAACCCTTCTTCTCTACAAATAACCGTAGGCCAGGGAACAGCAAGTGTCACACTTTGTACCAACGGAAATATCAGGGCAACCGACAGTTATGATTTCAACCGTAATTCCGGAGAAATAACTCCGGGGAAAAAGTATGCCGACTCAGCCCAGGCAGACAAGCTACGCGGCTGGATATACTCAATCCATACCGGTAGTCTCGGAGGCACCATCACACGTGTGTTATGGCTCCTTGGAGCATTGCTTGGCGCAAGCCTACCCCTGACAGGTTACTATATCTGGATAAGACGTCTATACAAGAGAAAAATGCATATGAGCAATATATGACCATATAAAAACACCAATGGCTGGCTGCAATCACAGACCTGCCATTGGTGTTTCTTCACAAGGTTAGAATTCTATTTCACCTCAATGCTATCCCCGGATGAATGAGCTGAGTACTGCGGTGCATATTCACTCTGTACCGTCGCAATACCAGAAATATATGTCCCGGCATTATTGACCCACATATCATAAGAGAGCAGATACGTTCCCTTCGGCAGATGATCTATGAATATTCTTGTCGAAGCATCACGATTCTCTCGATAAAAGCGTATGCCATCTGAATACATCGGGGCCGGGAGCTGTTCTACAGGCTCGAAACATGCCGGGCGGTCATCAACAATAGCTACATAATCCATATCACGATCCGCTTTCAGCAGCAATCTCACTGTGACACGGTCTCCGATAGTGAATGAATCGGCATTCTTTACGGCCTGTCTGCCGAAATTACCGTCTCCTGACTGATCGACAGCCACCAACAACTCTTTGGCAACACTCAGTTCAGGGCAATCCTGAGCCTTGACAGATGTCATATCATCAACATATTGACAGAACACGGCTCCCCACGATGGAGTATCGCCCTTTTTAGTTATAGAAAGGCTCTTCCCTGATGACTTATCGACTCGAAGATCCATCTCATACTCACCGGTCAAACGCTCCACCCTGTCAGGACGCAGCTCACTGCCACCAACTCTTACAACAGAGCCCGATGCAGGAACAATCCATTTGCTGGATGTAGTGAGTATGGCGGAGACTGCCTCCGTTGCTGCAACAGATGAACCCCAGTTCTGAGCACCTTTCTGAAGAATTAGCCACTGACGCAACAAGTCGATATCATCACATCCGGGCTCTATCATCGCGAAAGTCTCCAGGATGAGGGATGTAATCCCGATATTGTTCATCGAACCGTACCAAACATTATCATCAAGCGACGGGAACCACATGCCATTTTCCGGTGTAGTTTTTGCAAACTGACGCATAGATGCAATCAACTCCTTTGACACACTTCTATAGTCATGGCTGTAAAGGACTTGGGCCTCAATAGCTTTACATGCCAACGGCTCATCCTTCCAGGAATTAAGTATACGCTGTGTGACAGAATCGACTATCCGTCCGTCAGCTGCTCCGATATTCATCTTTGCAAACATATCATGAAGATGCACGTAGCGAGTGTAAACACCATCGGGATATTTACGGAATTCCTTCAATGTCTCGGATGTGTCCCAATCCAATGCTGCGGAAATCATTTTTCTAAGCCCGCTGTCCTCCGGAAGGAATCCGAGACGCACAAGGCGACCCATCATCCACAGCACTTCATTGGTGGCCCATCTGGACGGCTCACTATACTGTGCACACCAACTCCATCCGCCACTTTTGTGTGACAGTTTGGCAAGCAGAGATATATTTGCATCAATAGTCTTTTCAACAGTCTTTTTATCGAAAAGCAATGCCAGGCGAGACATACGCTCAGTGTCATTACGCGCATCAAGCATCCATGGCGACGCATTCAGAAGTACTATTTTCAACTTCTCATTGCGCTCAAGCATCGAAGTGAGAATCTCTGCCGACTTGTCACTCTCGTTCCATTCCTTCAATGCGGCAGCTATCTCAGGATTGTCGCGCAACAATCCTGAAGCGACCGCTGCTGAAAAAATGCTGCGTGCGGCATCAGGTGCCGACGTTGCATCTTTCTGCAACAATCCAGGAAGAGCTGTCACAACATACCATACAGGATTCTCACAGAACTTTAATGTCACACGGCTGTCAGCCGGAATTTTCGGCAACTTCATCGAGAACTCGCTCTGCTCAGGAGCCACATAGAATGGATAAGTCTCGATCACAGGTGTCACGGACGGGAGCACCGGTATAAGCACCTGCTCACCGTCAGCGCGAGTCTCGGTTGACGACTTGATCCTGTAACCCCAAAGGGGCATATCCGACGGAACTGACAGCATCCCAGTCTCCACCACCTTACTTCCATTGGGAGCGATAGTATCCAACTGATTAAAACTATACATGACCTCGCCGTCGGATGGGTTAAATATTTCAACTACAGTCTCAACTCTCTGCTCCTCATCGGTCGCATTCATTACCGAAGCCTTTACAGCCACACGGTCGCCAGTACGCAGGAATCGTGGAAGATTGGGCTGTACCATGATCTCCTTGGACGCTAAAATATCCCTTGAGAATGTAGCCGAAAGAAGTGAATCTGTGAATGCAACAGCACGGAACCCCCATGTTGTGTTTGCATTGGGAACTGTAAATTTCAATGCAAGTTTTCCGTCTTTGCCAGTGACAAGCGATGGTCTGAAAAATGCAAGTGACACATCTGATTCCCTATATGAGAATGACTCCTTCTCGCTTACAGTCACTTCTTCACTATGCTCTCTTACGGCACCGACCTCATCATAACCCATTCCGCTGTCAGCTTTCTTCTGTGCTATTGACGGAGCGGCATAATCGTAATCCTTCGCGGACTCGACACTCTGCTCATCAATAACATTCAGTTCTCTTACGACAACACCACTTAACGATCCGGTCAATGCTCGTGACATTTTCATTCCACGCAAACGGATGTTACGGAAAGAAACTCCATAAGTATTAAATTCCGGATCTACAAAGTCAGGGCATTTCAGATTGACCTGAGATGTGGGTAATGAATAATAGAAATCAGATGTGCCACGCAATGACGATACGTTCCAATCAAATGATTTCTGCCATCCCTTATTGGCATTGAAACTCCAGTCAGATTTAGAAAGTGCATCAAGAGCTGTGTTATACATATCGACAATTACCGCAGCCTCCCTACCGTTGCCATTGAGATCGGTAACACTGAATGTCCATGTCTCCTCCCCACCTGGCACAGTACGGTCACGGAAAGTCTCGGCAACAATCTTCAAACCTTTCATGCTGCCGGTACGTTTCACTTCTACATTCCTGTTCTCCTGGTGGTAATCTCCAGTAGCCATAACTGTCAAAGTAGCCTCATCAATATCGGCAGGCAGGTCCACAGATATACGATTGAAACCTTTATGGGCCTTTTCCCATCGCTGAGATATCACACGACCGGAAGACCACAACGTGGCAAGCACATGAGTGTCACAATTCACAGCATACAGCCAATAGGAATCAGCCGTACCATTGACACTAATTTCTTCATCAGGAGACCATATCAAAGCATCGGGATAAGGGGTGCCAGCTGAATCAGAGTCATAAAGCACCACTTCATTGACCACAGAATCAGCATTCTCATGGGTGAACACCACCTTATACACACCCTGATCACATCCTTTGACACTCAATAATCCTTTACCTTTTATCGAAGATGAGGCAACAACCGTGGAATCACTTCCTACGAGCTTCACATTTACGGATTCCATAACCACAGAGTCCTCATAATTCACAAGTCGGACATCCACAGGCAACGTGTCTGTTTCAGACATATCAATGTCAGCAGGCATTGCAACCTTAATGAGATAACGCTCTCCTCGTGAAAAAGACACGCTTCCAGTCTGTGATTCCCCAGTCGACGACAATGCTGTCACAGAAACTGTGTAATATCCGTTTTCAAGAGGGGATGTAGCAAAAATATCATCGGTGAACACTACCTCATAACTGCCATTGGCATCCGTTCTGACAGTTGTGGAATAAACATCATATTCCCTTGACATGTACCACCATCGCGGACGCTGAGCAACCTTCAATGCCACTGTCACTTCCGCATCAGCAAGTGGAAATCCGGAATAGGTCTCCACATTGCCTCGTATCGTCACATCTCCTGATTCCGGAACACCGCGTTCAATCTTTGGTGCAACAACACGGAACGTAGGCAACTTATAGTCAGAGACCTCAAAATTAACGGTATTGAACTGGTCGTCAATTGCAATACGGTATCTTCCTGTGAGCCCGGATGTCGGTAGAGTGAATTTCCCACAAGCTCGTCCGAACCTGTCGGTATCACACTTTAAAGTATCCACCGCCACAGAGTTTGCATCATAGAGCACAGCTGACACGCTCTTGCCGGAGTATGGACGGTTAAGCCCACCTTTGTACTCATAACATATTGCAACCCATTCCACTGTATCACCTTGATGATAAAGCGGCAAGGAAGAATACCCTCTTGACGCCATCACCCATTTGTCAGGCCTGTCATAATTAAAATTATATATATACAATGGGAGCGCATATCTGTCAGCTCCATTTATAGCTGTCAGAACTCCGGAAACATCCTTGACACTGAGAGCTCCATCGGCTCCGGTAGCACCCAGCCGTTCTGTATTTCCGTTTTTACCATATCGGGATTTATTTATATTGATTATGACATCACCCAACGGAGCTCCATCACCTGCATTTACTGCCCATACCGTCCGATCGAGAAACGTCGATGAGCTGAGTGCGACATTGGTAACATGAATCTTTTGGAAATTACTGTTTTTAGGAGTGATGCCATTAACTACCGGCACTGCAATATAATTTCCAGGCCGCGAGAAAGTATATCTGACTTTCCTGTCATCACGGAACGGTACGCGATTGCCTGTAGCATCCACCGGAATAGATGCTATCTTTCTGCCGGTACCCAGCTTATAGTCATCACGCCACACAGGAGCAGAAGAGACATCGTAAATATCCACCGTCATCTTTTCCACGTTGAACAGACTTACCCCTATCTCCATATCTTTTCCTGGGGCAGCAACCTGTGGAGAATGTATCTCCACACGCTTCTGAGTCATTTGATTGAGCTTTTGCCTAAGACAGTTCTTACGCCAATATCCAGGACATGCCTTAATAAACGATCTAATGACATCATACATCTCACGATCGTTATTGTCACCATAACCTGGCACTGCCAACAATATATCACCAGCATATTCTGTTGTCGGCTTTCCGTCGGCATTCAGATACGAATCATAAAGCTCCATATAGAGCGATTGGCTCAATCTGTCGTAAGGATTGTTGTTCTCGTCCACAATGTTGGACCGCAGAAACTGAAGACGCTCAAGCCTTGTGTTTACATCGGTGGCAGACCCGCGCTTTGTATCGCTTAGTACTGACGCATATATCGCAAGAATCTTTTCGCCACGCGGATCTCGCTTAAGTGAAGGCAGAGTCAACTTATTCAATGAATTTGCCGAAGCTCGTGCCATCCAAAGAGGGAAAAAGTGTTGGTTGGCACTCCAGCTCTTAAAAATAGAAACAGCTTGACAAGCTATAAAATCATACAATGTCGGATAATATATCTCAGTCTGGCGGTCCTGTGTTATCACAGTCCTATATTCACGCAAGGGCACAGCGCGCAATGACGTACTGTCAGAAAGAGCAACATCGATCAAGGACTCGATCTTATGACGGAACTGTTCACCGCTCCATTCGTTATAGTCGGCAGGAAGAGGCTCCATCGGTGAATTTCGACGATCATACCTCCAGCTATCCATCGTATACACATTATTGTAAATGTAAGCCTCAATCATCGAAAGCATACCTGTGAGCACCGGATCATTGCTGACTGTCATAACAGAATCGATCTTTTTGATTCCGTCAGGAAGACTCCCGCTACCTATCGCATTTTCGGCGAGGGCATAATCAAGCAGAGATCTAATTATAGCCTCATTGTCTCCGTCACGCATAGCGACAGAGAGAGAGTTACTCGACTGCTGTATCACAGTCTTTGGAAACGCAAAGTCAGGAGTCTTGACTTTGCTTGAAGAAGCCTGTCCCATCATATTCTGAGCTGTCAAAAGCACAACAATCGATAAAAATACACGAATCAGCCTTAGCATATGATTATAATTACATTACGTGAAACTACTATTACAACAAACGGAAATAAAAAAAGGCGACAAAAGATATAATATTAATTGGTAATCTTTTGTCGCTTTCTATATTCTTCGAATCTTTTATGATGATTATTATTTACGGCATTTCCGATTTTTTTGCCGCTCTTGATGTTTTTTCATCAGTTCCTTGGAGAAATCCCTCTCCGCTTTCTTAAGCTTTATCAATTGTTTGGATGTGAGAATGCTTTTGAAGTCCTTGAAATATTTCATTTCAATGGCACCTTCCTTGCCTTTTAACTCAAACTGGGCCTCTGCCGCCTTCTCACGTTCCAGATCAGAGGCCTTTTCACCTTTTCTTCTAACCTGTCGTTCCAATTGCATAGCCTGTTCAGCCGCAACCCTCACCTCTGCTTCCATACGATTATACACCGGCAAGAATTTCGCTTTCTGCTCATCGGTCAGCTGAAGCTTACGAGCGATATATTCATTCTTGACCTGCTGCATCTCTTTCATCCATGAATCACGTTCACGTTGAGTGGGCTTCTGCGCCAAAAGGGCTATGGGCAAAAGCAGGAATGCGATAATAATCAGAATATATTTTTTCATAGCTGTTGTATGTGTGGATATTATATTTCGGTCAATGAGCTATCCCCGTCAACGTATTCACTACTTTCATGATACTCATAAGCAGCAGGGATATAACCGGTCTCATAGAGATCCTCCATGAGCTGATACTCGCTCATATCGCCATGGGTGATCACATAATCATTAAAGAAATAGTCATTCCCGACGGCAGCAGTTATGACAGGATTATTGTCAAGGTTGAGACCTCGGGTATCAGGGCGCATCATGTCAAACATCTTCATCATGCACCATACCCCCATAAACATAGCCGCAAGATAAACATACGGACGCACCTTTTGCCAGATGCTCCTGGACATAACACGAGTCTCGACAGTATCCTTCTCCCAATCCATAGGAGGAAGCGAAGCTGCCATACGCGTCGCGAAATCGTCGAAATACCCGTCAGGAACGGTCATGCCGTCATTGCGGTTCACTTTTTCGAGTATATCTTTCATTGTCGGTTCACTTTTATTTATATGTTTGACTGATGGGACGCTTAAAGGTTTAGTCCAAGTCTGAGAAAAATTGTTCTATTTTTTTAACGGCAAGATGATAGGACGCTTTCAAGGCTCCTACCGAGGTGCCGAGAATCTCGGACATCTGTTCATATTTCATGTCGTCATAATAACGCATATTGAATACCAGACGTTGCTTTTCAGGTAATGCAGCAATAGCTTCACGAAGCTGCCGTGCCAATTCATCACCATCGATATCCGTATCAGCTTCAATAAGATGCACTATATGCGACTCCTCGTCGTCCAGTGTCAATCCGAGACGCTTACGCTCCTTTTCCAGATAGGTTATGCTCTCATTTATGGCTATCTTGTAAAGCCATGTCGACAGTTTGGCATCTCCACGGAAATTCTCAATGTTCTGCCACGCCTTAAGGAAGGTGTTCTGCAACAAGTCATTGGCATCATCATGGCTCTGCACCATGCGACGTATCTGACGGTAGAGGGGTTCGGTGTAGAGCTTAATCATGTCGCCAAAGGCGGCACGACAGCTCTTATTGTCCCTAAGCCGCGCCACAAGTGATGTATCGTCAAGTTGATTTTCCTTTGCCATATTGAGTTAATCGGATTAACAATGACAAATTTAGACATTATCTTTCTGAAACACTTAAAATTCCTGCAAAATAAATGTTAATTCAATAAACAATCGGAAGATGCATCTTTCAAAAAATATCCGATCAAAATAGATATAAAAAAGAAAGCCCGACTCTCCATAGAGTCAGGCTTTCAGGCATGTAGCGAATCCGGGATTCGAACCCGAGTTTCCGCCGTGAGAGGGCGGCGTGCTAGGCCTCTACACTAAATCGCCATTCAGTGGCATCCCTTTCAGAACTTCGTTTCGACCATCGTTCCTTGGTTTTGCGATGCAAAGTTATAACGTTTTTTTCAACCCTGCAAGAGAATGAACCATATTTAACATATTTTTAACACTTATCTACCTTAAAACATATTCCCACATATATTATAAGCAGCAAACATGCTAGACAATACAATATATTCAACCAATTATATATACTTCACTAATATCACATATAACAATAATTATATTTAAGCCACAAATAAAATTTCTTCTTTAACGCATTTTTCCGTAATTTTGCGTCCGAATTAAGATTAAACGTTCGCACAAACCATCCGTCTAAACGTTATACTCTTAAAAATATCTCATATAATATCAATTCAAATAATTTTAAGAAAAAATGAGAATCAACACATTCATATCAGCAATCGCAATTATGGCTCTTACAACCGGTTGCAGCATTCTCCGCAACAACCAAAGCAAAACACCTCCGACTACTGCCTCATCTACAGCTACTAATACTACTGCCACAACCCAGACATCCAAGACTGAAACTCCGGCTCTTGATGATATCATTGACAATATGAAAGGGGAATGGTCAATCGTTGAGGTCAATGGCACCAAAGTTACAGTGAACGGTGAGAACCATCCTAAAATCACTCTCAATCCAGCAGAATCACGAACTGGAGTAATGGAGGTTATCGGATTTAATGGATGCAACTATCTGAATGGCATGTGGAACATCAAAGAAAACAAGATAACACCTTCTGGTGAATTCATCTCAACGCTCAAAGCTTGTCCTGATGCCCCATATGAATTTGCGGTCAGCAAAGCTATAAATGAAGTAGCATCATACAAACTCACCGATGCATCCAACATGTCACTTCTGTCATCTGACGGCAGAGTAGTCATGAAGCTTCACAAACAAAACCTTGCATTCCTGAACGGTGCATGGAAAGTTACAGCCATCGAGGGAAAGGCAATCACTGCCAAAATAAAGATTGTGATTGATGTTGAAGAAAAGCGCGTTCACGGCAATGCAGGCTGCAACCTTATCAATGGAGAAATCATCGTCAACCTTGATAAAGGCAACGGCATTGAATTCAAGAATCTTGCCACTTCACGTATGATCTGTCCAGATATCGCTACCGAACAGGCATTCCTTCTCGCTCTGGAGAACGTGGACACTGCTGCTGAAGGCGAAACCCCCAATCAGGCTGTGCTTAAGGACAACGACGGAAAGACCATCCTGTCGCTCACTCGTCTTTCACCCGATGAAATAGCAGACTAACAGGTAACCCATACAACAAGATGGAGAACATCCAGAAGCATTCGATAATACTGTGGAGCAGAGATGAGTATCGACTGAGGCTCACAAGGATACGTGAACATATGTCAGCATCCTCTGTCGATGCCATTCTGCTTTCCGATAATGCCAATATATATTATCTGACAGGCAGAGTCTTTGCAGGATACGCCTACGTCACTCTGAAAGGTGAACCTATATACTTTGTGCGCCGACCTGTAGGACTAAGCGGCGATAGCGTGGTGTATATACGCAAACCTGAAGAGATAACAGGGTCCATAGGTATCGAACTGGATGTGCTGCCATATTCTTCCGTACAGCGTCTGGTGCCGTTATTCCCTGGTGCCGAATTAAAGAACGCATCATCAATAATGCGTAGCGTCCGTGCTGTAAAGCCGCCAATGGCACTACAGATGTTACGTGAATCAGGCGAACGTCACGCACGTGTGTACAGCCGTATTCCAGGACTGTTCCAAGAAGGGATGAGCGACTACGATCTTCAGGTTGAGATCGAGAACGTGAGCCGCCGTGAGGGATGCTTGGGTCAATTCCGCATCAGCGGCGACTCCATGGAGCTATATATGGGGAACACCATTGCAGGAAACAATGCCGACACCCCTTCCCCTTATGATTTTGCAATGGGGGGAGCAGGTATGGACCCATCCCTGCCGGTAGGAGCCAACGGTACACTCATAACTCCCGGCACGACCGTGATGGTTGACATGAACGGCAATTATAACGGTTACATGACCGATATGACCCGAGTGTTCGCTCTTGGCGACATCAGCCCTTTAGCACTCAAAGCTCATCAGTGCTCCATCGACATCCACCGTGCACTCTCCGAAATGATGCGCCCCGGCAACACAGCAAAGAGCCTTTGGGAAAAAGCCGAAGAGATTGTCGTGGCGGCCGACCTCAAACCATATTATATGGGGCACCGTCAGCATGCGGGATTCATCGGCCACGGCGTAGGCATTGAGATCAACGAGCTGCCGGTAATTGCCCCGCGAAGCCGAGACATCATCCAGGAGCATAACGTCATAGCTCTCGAACCTAAATTCGTGATTCCTAACGTGGGAGCCGTAGGCATAGAGAACACCTACATAGTACATGCCGATCATGCGGAATGCATAACCCTCGCTCCTGAAGAGATCATATATTTCGACAGATAGAATGACATTAAACCGATTAGATAAAGTAATTACAAAAATAGCCACCCCCCTCTACCACACTATAGGCGGGGCGGCCGATTCCATCGGTCGCCCCTGCTATGCCGTAGGGGGATGTGTACGCGATTTCTTCCTCGGACGTCCGTCCAAAGATGTGGACTTCGTAACCGTCGGGAGCGGTATAGAACTCGCCGAGGTTGTTGCGAAACTCCTCGGGAAAGGCACCCACCTGACAGTGTTCCGCAACTTCGGAACAGCCCAGGTGAAACGGCACTCTGTAGAACTTGAATTTGTAGGGGCACGCAAGGAATCCTATCAGCGCAACTCCCGCAAACCTATAGTGGAAGACGGAACTCTTGAAGAGGACCTCTCGCGTCGCGATTTCACTATCAACGCCCTTGCCCTGCGTATCAACCGCGAAGGGTTCGGCGAACTCATCGATCTATTCAACGGTGTCGCCGATATAGAGCGAGGAATACTCCGGACTCCGCTCGACCCTGACATCACATTCAGCGATGATCCCCTCAGAATGATGAGGGCTGTACGGTTCGCCACTCAACTACAGTTCAACATCTTCCCTGAAACTTTTGCAGCAATCAAACGCAATGCCGAACGGATCAAGATCATCTCCCGCGAACGAATCGTGGATGAGCTGATGAAGATAATGAAATCGCCCCGCCCCTCCATAGGATGGCAATTACTGCTCGAATGTGATCTCCTGCCGATAATAATGCCTGAGCTTGCCGCCATGAAAGGGGTAGATACCCTAAACGGACGCAGCCACAAGGACAATTTCGCACACACACTCGAAGTACTCGACAATGTATCGGCAAAAAGCGACAATGTGTGGCTACGCTGGGCAGCTCTCATGCACGATATAGCCAAACCTGTCACCAAACGTTGGGACGAAAAGACAGGATGGACATTCCATAATCATAATTTTGTCGGCTCAAAGATGGTTCCGCGCATATTCCGCAATATGCGCCTGCCTCAGGACCAAAAGATGAAATACGTGGCAAAACTTGTGGAGCTGCACATGCGCCCGATAGCACTCGTAGAAGAAGAGGTGACCGACTCGGCGGTGCGACGTCTCATAAATGATGCCGGTGACGATCTTGAGGACCTAATGATGCTATGCGAAGCAGACATAACATCCAAAAACCGGGAAAAAGTAAAACGCCTACTTGCCAATTTTGCCATAGTCAGAGACAAGATTGCCGATCTCAACGTACGTGACGAAATACGCAAACTTCAACCACCTGTCGACGGCAACGAGATAATGGAGATATTCGGCATAAAAGGGAGCCCAGTGATAGGTGTGATCAAAAGCACTATCAAAAATGCGATTCTTGACGGCATAATCGCGCCAAACGACCGTGAGGCTGCCCTCGAAATTATGTTCCGGATAGCAGATGAAAATGGACTGAAACCGGTGGTCACACAATCTCAGAAATAAAAGCATCCAATACCACAATCGACCAATACAAACAAATGTACTATATAACCAAGACCTTTGAACTCGCAGGATGCCATCGCCTGGAACTATCCTATCCGAGCAAATGCAGCCGTCTTCACGGACACAACTGGATAGTGACAGTACACTGCCGGTCTCGCGAACTTAATGCCGACGGAATGGTGATAGACTTCTCGCACATCAAGGAACGTATCACCGCTTACCTTGACCACGGCAATTTCAACGAGCTCCTGCCATTCAATCCTACTGCCGAAAACATTGCCCGCTGGGTATGTGACCAGATTGACACCTGCTATCGCGTGGATGTCAAAGAAAGCGAAGGTAACGTTGCATCCTATGTAGTAGAGGAGAAGGCTTAGAACTTTTTCATCATCAAAACGCCTCATCAATTGAAAGTCAACGAGATATTCTACTCCTTGCAAGGCGAGGGGTACCATACAGGGACTCCGGCAGTATTTCTGCGTCTGAGCGGATGCAACCTCAAGTGTGATTTCTGTGACACAGAACATCAGTCAGGCACAGAGATGGCTCTCGGAGAGATACTTGAGAGAGTGCTCCCCTACCCTTCACGCCACATCGTAATTACCGGTGGCGAACCGTCACTGCAACTCAATGATGACCTCGTGGAAATGCTTCACAACGCAGGATTCTATATACAGGTTGAGACCAATGGCACCAATCCGCTTCCCGAAGATATCGACTGGGTGACCTGTTCGCCAAAAGGGGAATCAGTGGTAAGACTCAAACGCATCGACGAACTTAAAGTTGTATATCTCGGTCAGGATGTCGAAGAAATAGCCAACCGATATGCTGCAATGCATTACTTCCTACAGCCATGCAGCGGAAAAAACATCGCCGAGACTGTCAGCTACATACTCGACCATACCCATTGGAGACTTTCATTGCAGACCCACAAGATTATAGGAATAGAGTAAACCGCAATTAAATTATGAGATCAAGATTTTGCTATGGATTATCAGCACTCCTCCTGAATGTAATTGTAGCAGGATGCTCTTCCGGACATAACGGCAATGACACCGATCATCTGGTAATCCTCCACACCAACGACACCCATTCCTCCATAGACCCTGACAGCAAGGATATGGGAGGGATAGCACGACGGAAAGTAATAATCGACAGCGTACGTGACTCTCGTTGCAATGTAATGCTTGTCGATGCCGGTGACGCAGTGCAGGGCTCTCTATATTTCACCATATTCGGAGGTGAAGTGGAGCGTGTGCTCATGAACAGACTGAACTATGACATACGCATACTCGGCAACCATGAGTTCGACAGAGGCATGGAACGTCTCGCACAGGAATGGGGCAAAGTCAACGCCACAAGGCTTAGCACCAACTATGATCTCACCGGTTCTGCACTTGACGGATTGTTTGTGCCATCGGTAATAAAAGACATTTCAGGACATAAAATAGGTTTCATCGGGCTTAATCTCGATCCGTCAGGAATCATTGCCGAAGAGAATTGCACAGGTGTAAAATATCATGATGCCCTGCAACGAGCCAATGAAGAAGCGGCAAAACTACGTGAAAACGGAGCGGAAATGGTCATCGCTGTGAGCCATCTCGGATACAATACCACCACCGGTGTTGACGACCTCGACATAGCCGCCGGAAGCAGGGACATAGACATCATAATAGGAGGTCACTCCCACACGGCTATTGACCCAGCCTCACCGGATAGTCCTAAATGGCGTGTGGCAAATGCCGATGGCGATACCATAACCGTTGTACAGACCGGCTCACGTGGCTCAGCTGTAGGCGAACTTGACATAAACCTCTCCACCCTTGATGTTACACCCAAACTTATAAAGATTGACAATAGGCTCGACAGGCGCATTGACAAAGACTTTGCCGAATTAATCACCCCCTACCGTGTAAAGGTCGATTCCCTTAGAGCATTCAGGATAGGCGAAACCTCTCACGAGTTTGAACGCACGTCCACACGTATGCTCAACCTTTTCAGTGACTTCGTGCGTACACGTGGCGCGGAAATATGTGGCAAACCGGTCGACCTCTCCATTATGAACAAAGGGGGAATACGCAACACCCTTCCTAAAGGAGTGATCACCAAAGGTGAGATAATCGACATCGCACCGTTTGAAAACCGTATTGTAGTCCTTGATATTTCCGGAGCAGACCTTCTTGAAAATATCGGAATCATGGTAGGGCAGGACGGACAGGGCGTAAGTTCCAACGTATCGGTAGTATATGATCCTGAGACACATGCCATAAACAGAGCCACAATCGACGGCTCCCCAATCGATCCTGCCAGACGGTACCGTTTAGCAACCATTGATTATCTCGCAGCCGGAAACGACTATATGACACCCCTTAAAAGAGCTACAATACTTGCTCGCAGCAAGGAAATCCTATACGAAACTCTCATCGATTACATTGAAAATGGGAAGATCAACAACCTTCTCTCCCATCCTGACGATAACGAAAGAATGACATCAAAATGAACGGATGGCTCACAATAGGACTCCTCGTGATGTCCAATATTTTCATGACTTTTGCCTGGTACGGACAACTTAAGCTACAGCAGATGAAAATAATAACATCCGCTACACCGCTTATTGTAGTTATACTTATGTCATGGGGTATCGCCATGTTGGAATATTGCTTTATGGTCCCTGCCAACCGATACGGATTCCACGAAAACGGCGGTGCATTCTCACTTCTGCAACTCAAGGTGATTCAAGAGGTGATATCACTTATGATATTCACAGTATTCACTTTCCTGTTTTTCCGAGGCGAAGCCCTGCACTGGAACCACTTTCTTGCATTCTGCCTCCTGATCCTTGCTGTCTACTTCGTGTTTATGGACAGTTGACCATAAGATATAAGCAACTCATAAAATCAGCCCCGATATAGGCTATCTATATCGGGGCTGATTTTATGAATTGATTATTCTATTCCTGAATATTATTTCAGACGAGCCTGGATTGCCTCGGTCTCCTTCTCATAACCCGGTTTTGCAAGAAGAGCAAACATGTTGCGCTTATAATCCTCGACACCCGGCTGGTTGAAAGGATTGACACCGAGTATATAACCGCTTATACCGCAAGCCTTCTCAAAGAAATATATGAGCTGGCCGAGATATTTCTCACGGAGAGCAGGAAGGGTGATCAGGATGTTGGGCACACCTCCGTCAACATGAGCTATACGGGTGCCGAGCTCAGCCATCTTGTTCACCTCATCGATATGCTTTCCGGCAATATAGTTGAGGCCATCGAGATTTGCCTCATCCGAGGGGATCAGTTTGTCATACTTCTGTTCCTCTACAGATACTACAGTCTCAAATATGGTACGCTCTCCATCCTGAATCCATTGACCCATCGAATGAAGGTCGGTAGAATTGTCGACAGCAGCAGGGAAAATACCCTTGTGATCCTTGCCTTCGCTCTCTCCATAGAGCTGCTTCCACCATTCTCCGAAATAATGGAGCTTAGGATTGTAGTTAACGAGTATCTCAGTCTTTTTACCGGCATTATACAGAGCATTTCGGGTGCAGGCATACAAGAATGAGGGATTCTGGTCATTAGCTTCAGAGGTTGCTTTTTCCATCTCGGCAGCACCATCGATAAGCGCACGGATATCATATCCGACAACCGCAATCGGTAGAAGACCTACAGGTGTGAGTACAGAGAAACGTCCGCCAACATTGTCGGCTATGACAAAAGTCTTATAGCCCTCCTCTGTTGCAAGACTGCGGAGCGCGCCTCGCTGAGCATCGGTGATAGCGACTATGCGCTTGCGTGCCTCCTCTATTCCGAGCTGGCTTTCAAGCTGCTCTTTGAGCAGACGGAATGCAATGGCAGGTTCTGTAGTGGTGCCGCTCTTGGATATCACAATAATGCCGAATCGCTTGTCCTTAAGATAATCCTGAAGCTCATAGAGATAATCCTCTCCTATATTCTGTCCGGCAAATAGAACCTTAGGTTCACCTTGCACACCGGGTCGATAGGCTGCAAAGCTGTCGCTGAGAGCCTCAATCACAGCCTTTGCACCAAGATAGCTGCCACCGATACCGATTGCCACAACTGTGTCGCAGGTTGCACGGAGCTGATCAGCGCACGCTATGATATCGTCAAGGAGTGCTTCAGTTGTCTCAGTGGGCAGATTCACCCAACCGAGGAAATCACTACCGGCACCTGTGCCGTTGAGCACCTTATCAAGAGCCTCGGCTCCTTCTCCTTCAAGACGATTGATGTCATCGCGGCTCACTGTAGAGAGAACATCCTTGATGTCGACGTTGATAGTTTTCATGCTATTTTTATTTGATATAATTATTTGTTTTACATTCGTGGAGTTATACAAACCATTTGCCCAAAGCCCGCATGGCTCGCTCCGCATTGGCATGACGATACAGGATATCATACACCGCATCAAGAATAGGCATCTCTATGCAGTATTTCTTATTGATTTCCTTGATGCATTTTGTACCGTAATACCCTTCGGCGGTCTGTTCCATCTCCATTCTGGCTGTCGACACCGAATAACCCTTTCCTATGATGGAGCCAAAGTTATGGTTGCGCGAAAACCTTGAATATGCCGTGACCAGAAGATCGCCAAGATACACCGAATCACAGATGCAGCGCGGACGAGGGCACACCTCATCGACAAATCGCTCCATCTCCTTCACTGCATTGCTCACAAGCATGGCAAGAAAATTATCGCCACCCTTCATGCCGTGTACTATACCTGCAGCTATGGAATATACATTCTTGAGAACGGCCGCATATTCTATACCCTCGACATCACTTGATGTGATGGTGCGGGTAGAAGGCGAACGCAGACACTCTCCGAATTCATCGGCAAGAGCCACATCATGGCATCCTACTGTGAGGAAACTCGGACGATCGAGTGCCACCTCTTCAGCATGACACGGACCACCGATCACAAGCATCCGTTCCGGGTTCACCCCGAATCGTTCAGCCATATAATCCGTCACTATCTCATTATCTCCAGGCACTATGCCTTTTACAGCCGAGATCACAGTCTTGTCGGAAATATCGACACTGATCCTGTTGATATGAGTCTTGAAATAAGGCGACGGCATGACAAGGAGCAGTGAATCGGCCTGAGTGCACACATAATTGATATCGCTCGAAAACTGTATACGATTCACATCAAACTCCACATCGGTGAGATAAGCAGAATTATGTCCGAGACGCTTGAAATCCTCTATTCGGTCGTCTCGGCGCATATACCAAAGGATGGAGTCGCAATTTCGCAACAGGAGCTTGGCGAGAGCCGTTGCCCAGCTTCCGCCGCCCATCACTGCTATTTTATTGAAACTCATTATTAATATCTTTAAATATACTATATCAGTAAGGAGCAGGACTACTGAAAAGTTTACACCATATTACAAAAAACTCTTTTTACAGTGTTAAAATATCCGTAAGAGTCCATGCCCTTCCCGACAAGCTACTCTGCCTCTGTAGGCTCAACCGATGACTGCTGAGGCTTCTTTTCGGGACGCATCTGCGGGAAGAAAAGCACCTCCTGGATAGTGGTCTGACCTGTCATCAGCATCACAAGGCGGTCCATACCGATACCCATACCGGATGTGGGAGGCATACCATACTCAAGCGCACGGATAAAATCCTTGTCGATTATCATGGCCTCATCGTCACCCTTCTCGGCAAGACGCATCTGCTCGACAAAGCGCTCATACTGATCGATAGGATCGTTAAGCTCGGAGTAAGCGTTGGCAAGCTCTTTACCGTTCACCATCAGCTCAAAACGCTCGGTCAGTTCAGGATTATTACGATGACGCTTTGTGAGTGGCGACATTTCTATGGGATAATCGATTATAAATGTAGGCTGGATATAATTTCCCTCACACTTCTCTCCGAATATCTCATCGATAAGCTTTCCTTTACCCATTGACTCATCCACCTCAATGCCGAGTTCCTTGGCTGTGCGACGCAACGCATCCTCATCCATCCCGGTTATATCCACTCCGGTGAAGTCCTTGATAGCCTGAGCCATTGTCACTCTGGGGAAAGGAGCCTTGAAACTGATGACATTATCACCAACCTTTACGTCAGTTGACCCATTGACATCAAGGCAAATCTTCTCAAGCATCTTCTCGGTGAAGTCCATCATCCAGTTGTAATCCTTGTATGCGACATATATCTCCATACATGTGAATTCTGGATTATGGGTACGGTCCATACCTTCATTACGGAAGTTTTTGGAGAACTCATACACACCCTCGAAACCACCTACTATAAGACGTTTCAGGTAAAGCTCATCTGCGATACGAAGATACAGCGGGATATCAAGAGCATTATGGTGAGTAATGAAGGGACGAGCAGCAGCTCCTCCGGGAATCGATTGTAGGATAGGTGTCTCCACTTCCATATAGCCGGCATTGTTGAAATACTCACGCATGGAATTGTACACCTTGGTACGCTTGATGAATATCTCCTTTACACCATCGTTCACTACAAGATCCACGTAACGGCGACGATAACGGAGCTCAGGATCGTCAAATGAATCATAGACTACCCCATCCTTCACCTTTACTACCGGAAGAGGACGAAGCGACTTGCCAAGCACTGTCAGCTCAAGAGCATGAACGGAAATCTCACCGGTCTTTGTACGGAACACATAACCCTTGACACCGACGAAGTCACCTATGTCAAGAAGTTTCTTGAACACAACATTGTAAAGATCCTTGTCCTCGCCAGGGCATATCTCATCACGGCTGATATATACCTGGATACGTCCTGTAGAGTCCTGAAGCTCCATAAATGAAGCCTTGCCCATAATGCGACGACCCATTACACGACCTGCCACCGCCACTTCTCTCTGGGGTGCATCATCCTGAAAATTCTTCTTGATTTCATCCGAGTATCCTGACACCGGATATTCGGCTGCGGGATAAGGCTCTATACCGCGTCGACGCATCTCATCGAGACTTGCGCGACGGATGGTTTCCTGTTCACTGAGCTGTGGTGCGTTCATATATACCTAATTGTATCTGTAGTATTTATGATTGATGATTTTATGCAAATAATATCTGCAAATTTACGTAATTTTTCAGCCCTATACAACAAAAAGTCCCCAAATATGGGGACCTTTTGTTAAAAACTACAAAATCACTTCAGCACTTATGCATACTTCTCTTCCTTTGTAGGAGTAGCGGCAAGGACTATGAACCATATGCCGCCAATAAGCGGAATAAGACAGATAAGCATCCACCATCCGCTCTTACCTATATCGTGCATACGGCGGATACCTACAGCGATAGCAGGCACAAGGTTGATCAACGAGAACAATGATCCGAGCCACTGGTTGATGGCACCAAGAATCATTCCTGCAACAAACATGTAAAGCACAGGATACCAATACTCGGCACGTGTGGAACGTCCGTCAAAATCGTTCCATCTCTTGTAGAACATAGAGAGTGCTTCTCCAAAAGTGATGTTCATAATGTTTTGATGATTAGTTAATGGTTTAATAATTGGTTATGAATACTGTTCGATGACTTTTATTATAGCCTCCTTTTCAGGAGTGGAGAATTCACATGGGTAGCTCGTCATGCCTCTTACCGCCTTCAGGCCCTTTTGATTGTATCGCCAGTCCAATATATCGGACGCCCATCTCAACCACCTGTGCCTCATCATAAAGACAACGATCTTTCTTTTAAACGAGACATCGGCACTGTCCTTGGGTGATGCACACACTTTCCGCATAAACCGATTCGACTCATCATACTCCATACCGGTCTTGTCGGAAAGCATGAGCGAGAGCGCATCTATGAAACCGTCATATTCCCATCGATATTCGTCAGAGCTTCTGATCTCGGATATCGGAACCACTGTTTCTGTAGCCGACCCCTTTATACGTTCGCGAGCACTATAGAAACATGGGACTGTAGCATACTTGCCATGTATTAGCATGGCATGATTGAAAAATTCTTCGGCAAGAAACAGGTTCCGGAACCTAAGCTCACCATCCTTCCCGAAGCAATACCCATAGATACTGCGGAACTGTTCGGTACGAGCCACACCATAAAGCAGAGAGGCATATTTACATTTATCCTGCAACAGCCTGCCGGCAGGATTATCCGCCACAATACGGCTATCGAAATACCTTATGTAACGCGGATAGAACTCCACTCCTCTTTCCTTGGGTGTGAAAGTGAGATAATGCCCTTGAGCGATACTGTAATCAGGGTTGTCATCAAGAAACTCCACCATGCGGGCTATGGCTGACGGCACAATGAAATCATCATCCGCACAATATAGCACGTAATCAGTCGAGATTAATGGCAATATCTCCTTTATTTTCAACAGGAAATGCAATCCCGGGCGATGAATATATGTGACATCAGGAGACGACACATCACCATTATAACATTGCTTGGATGAATCCGGGACCAATATCCTCAACCCGCAGCCGCTGTAGTAGCCCAGCAACCGCCGCAATCGTTCAGGCCGATTGTGGGCGGGGATAATAACAGTCACATTCTTAAGCACGGAATTCATCGCAATCGCAAGATATAGTTTCAGAAAGCCGAAGGCTCCTTGGCGTGACGGTAGCCCGGATCATAGATGGAGTTCAGAACATGAGCAAGACGCAGACCGCCAATAAGCAGCTGGGCCTCAATCACAGGAGCCCAATAGGCCACCTCGTTGTAGCTTACATTGCAACCTGACGGCATAGCTCCGTACACCTGAGAGCTTATCGCTACCGTCTTCTGTGCCCAATCATCGATATTTCCACCTACGGTGACCACCTCTATCTCTTCCGGCTGACGGTCAATCTGCTGCTGCCATTCAGTATAGCCCCATTTGTGAGCTGACTCCACAAGATTGGAGTCCCATATACTATGCAGATTTGCATCACGACCGAAATAGCGCAGCTTCACACTGTTGCCCCCGCGATCGGTGGCATGCCCCATATGCATAGGCTGATGCAGATCTCCCATAAGATGAATCACAATCTTAAGCGCGAGCTCCTGCTCATCCTTGCTCTTGGTCGAATCGGCAAGGACTGCGATATTCTGACGCAGAGCCATCACTATATCTCCACCCGCTTGTTCAGGCTGGGTCCAATAGGTCTTGTCGGCATCAACATTCTTATAATGCCAGGTCTTTGTATAGGCATATTCCGGAGTATGGCTCGCATTGTCAAGCCAGTTGGCCCAATACACCGGGCTCATACCGTCAAGAAGTACTGCCACAGCCTCCGCAGTAGCAGGAGTGAAATGCTGCTCCGCTATATAAGCGGTGACATCATGACCTTTCTGTCCCCATGCTAAAGCAGACAGCGCAGCAGACAGAGATACTGAACATATAAATAGTTTCTTTAAGACATATGCTTTCATAAAGTGTTAATTAAAGGTATCAGACATCAAAATTACGCTTTTTATCCATAAATCCCAAATTATTTCCAATCAAAACACATTCTCTTCTGCTCAAAGACAGATTACAGCATAAAAACAAATCGCTTGAGATTGAAATCAACCTCAAGCGATTCTTCCTAATCAGTCGGGGTGACTAGACTCGAACTAGCGACCTCACGCCCCCCAGACGCGTACTCTAACCAACTGAGCTACACCCCGATTAGGCTTCTTTTTTGTTTTGCGTTGCAAAGGTAGAAACTTTTTTAATACCAGCCAAACACGCAACCATATTTTAACATAAATTTAACATATTTCATCCTTTTCTGAAACGTCCGACTCAAGATGCCTAATCACATACTCATCATAATAAGCAAGCAGGAGTGTAGTAAGAGGTATCGCAATAATCAGCCCTATCAATCCTAAAAGTGTGCCCCATATGGACAACGACAGAAATATTATAGCAGGATTCATGCTCATAGCCTTACCTATAATTCGAGGCGTGAGTATAAGGTCCTGTATCGCCTGCACTATAATATATATAGCCATACATTCCCAAAACAGAGTCCAGAAACTCACATCTCCGCTCACTGAACACACCAGGCATATAACTGTTGTGGGAAGAAGCGACACAAGCTGAAGATACGGCACCATATTCAAAAGACCTATGAACATCCCGAGAACTATTGCCATCGGAAGCCCTATAATAAGGAATCCTATCGAGAAAAGCACACCCACAATCAATGCCACCAATGCCTGACCGCGGAAATACCGGTTCATCGACATCTTCACATCGCGAGCAATACGAAACACAATCTTGCGGTACTTCGGCATAACCAGGTGACGGAACCCTTTGGATATGCGCTCATAATCAATCATGATGAAAACAACATAAAGCAAAACTATAGCCCAGCTGAATATGCTCATCACAAAAGATATCGAACCTGAGATGACCGACCATGATGCCGAAAGACCGTCCTCAATCATCCTTGTCCACTCCTCGCGTGACAGTTTGGATGCTATCAGCTCAAAATCAAGATACCTGCGAAGAAACGCATGCAACGACTCCGGAACAAACGGTATATGGAGTTCCGTAGACGCATAAGCCTTGAGCATGGATGCCATCTGAGCCGACTCATGAATGATCATCGGGAAGATGAAATAGCATAGCATCGTGAAAAAGAATGTCATCTCAAAAAGTGTCACCAAAGTGGCAATAACCCGCCCTCGCAACCTTAGCAACTCACGGTTGAACTGAACGAACGGCTCTAAGAGATAAGCAATGAGACACCCCACAAAAAAAGGTAACAGAACACCCTTAAGCACGTTCACCAACCATACAGCACAGATAAATATAACACAATTTATCACAAGTCTGACCGTGCGGTCAAGGTTATAAGGCTCCTGATAAGACATACTCATTACATTTTTAATTGCACGAAATTAAGCATTAAATTCGAAATTTTCATAATTTTGATTAATTTTGTGACACTAACTAAGTAATCAAATTATATTCAAACCAATGGAAACAAAGACCCAGGCCGTACAGCGGCTTATTTCCGACAAATGGTGGGCAAGGTGGACAGCCTTGATTCTCATTGCGTCGATGATGTTTTTCGGCTACATGTTTGTCGACGTTATGTCCCCACTCCAGTCACTGGTAAACACCAAGCTTGGATGGTCACCAGAAGCATTCGGATACTACGCCGGAGCCGAGTACATGCTCAACGTGTTCGGCTTCCTTATCCTTGCAGGCATAATCCTCGACAAAATGGGGGTACGCTTCACCGGAACATTATCTGCTTCAGTGATGTTTATAGGAGCCTGCATCAAGCTATATGCCATCAGCTCGCTATTCGCAGGATCAGCATTTGACCAATGGCTAAGCTCATGGTGGGTTGAGATGCCGGGGAGTGCCAAACTTGCTGCATTCGGGTTCACAATCTTCGGATGCGGATGCGAAATGGCTGGTATCACAGTATCCAAGGCCATAGCCAAATGGTTTGAAGGCAAAGAAATGGCCCTCGCGATGGGTGTGGAGATGGCAATCGCCCGTCTCGGCGTATTCGCAGTGCTCTCCCTCTCCCCTCGCCTCGCCGACTGGATGGGCAAGAATGATCCTTCGGTCGTGCCTCCTGTTGCGTTCTGCACTGTGCTTCTCCTCATAGGCCTCATCTGCTACGTAGTGTTCACTTTCATGGACACAAACCTCGACAAGCAACTCGGAGCTTCAGCCAACGGTGAAGGAGAGGAGGAATTCAAGTTAAGCGATGTAGGAGGACTTTTCAAGAGCCGTCTGTTCTGGATCATCGCACTTCTCTGCGTTCTATACTATTCTGCAATATTCCCGTTCCAGCGTTTCGGCACCAACATGCTTCAGTGCAACCTACACATCTCGGAGACTCAGGCTGCCGACCTCCTAAGATGGTTCCCCATCGGCGCACTATGCCTCACTCCGCCATTAGGATATTTCCTTGACCGTGTGGGACGCGGTGCCACTATGCTCATGATAGGTTCACTCCTGCTAATCTGCTGCCATCTCATATTCGCACTCGCACTGCCGGCGTTCCCAAGCCAGGGTCTCGCCCTTGCCACAATCATAGTGCTCGGCATATCATTCTCTCTCGTTCCGGCTGCCCTATGGCCTTCAGTACCTAAAGTAATGGACTCACGATACCTCGGCAGTGCGTATTCACTTATATTCTGGGTTCAGAATATCGGTCTTTTCGGCATTCCTATCATATTCGGAGCCATGCTTGAGGCTTCCAACCAAGGAGTGACCGATCCCACCCAATACGATTACACCAATCCTATGCTGCTCTTCGCCGGGCTTGGCATTGTCGCTCTATTCTTCGCCATATGGCTCAAAGTGCTCGACACACGCAACGGTTACGGACTTGACAAACCTAATATCAAATCCGACAATGATGCCGTTCGGCTCGACGGCGAAGCATAAACACGACAGACAATAAAACAATCTAAAACAAAACGGAGACCATAGATTCTGGATAGATCTACGGTCTCCGCTTATTTTATCGCTCATCTGACTCCAATTATCCTGCAAGCTCCATGCCCCGGACAATAAAGCCATCGACGGTTTAGATCAGAAGAAATAAGTCAAGCGTACATCCCATGTGCGGTTACGTGCACTTACGTCATCAAGCTGTACAGTCTTAAGCACATAAGTCATACCCCATGTATAGGAAGCGGCTATCTGCCAACGCTTCAACACTTCAAATCCGAGTCCGGCACACAGTTCGACATCTCCGCCGGAATACTTTATCGCATCACACTTGCTGTGACCAGCCTGAATCTGAAGCACAGGACCACCAAACACAAAGGGAGCTACGTAATCCTCAAGCCCTTGCATACGGGTCCACTTGAACTTAAGATTAAAAGGTATGGAGACATTATGCAGATAGATGCGCTCGTTGCCATATCCCTGTGACGCCCATATCTTCTTGTCTCCGAGATGGAGCGTAGAGCCCTGCTGCTGATAGTAAAGACCAAGTTCAATGCCGAACCCAATGCCAGGAAACATCATTTCACCTCTGACACCAAGTGACTCGCCTACACCCTGGCTCACCTGGAACAGATCCTGCTTGAATTTCATACTGTTGACATTGATTCCTGCCGATGCTCCCCAACGCATCTGGGCATTGACTACCGGTACTGCTATAAATGCCACAAAGGCTATCAATAAAGCTGTGAGGCTACGTTTCATATTCAAAGTGATGAAAAAAATTATATTTATCAGTCGACAAAGATACAACTTTTTTCATTAAATATTCCTTGTTTAGCGAATTTTAGTGTAACTTTGCGTTGTATCTAAAACCTATTCTAAGATCTCAATACCCTATCACTGTCAATGAAAAAGTATATTTCAGCCGCCATTATGGCTACATTGGCTCTTGGAGCCTATGCCGATGGAAATGTCGAAAAGAATGACACCACCGGTTTCAAATTTACTGATGTAAAGCTCAATAAGACCACTCCGGTCAAAGATCAGAACAAATCAGGAACATGCTGGAGTTTTTCCGGTATAGGATTCTTCGAGGACGAACTTCTCCGCGTCACAGGCAAAGAGTATGACCTAAGCGAAATGTGGATTGTGCGCCATTGTTATGCCGACAAAGCCGACAAATATATCCGCATGGACGGCACCATCAACTTCGCCCAGGGTGGCAGTGTGCTCGACGTGCCCTATGTCATAGAACGTTACGGAATCGTACCTGAAGATGCCTACAAAGGTCTTGAGTACGGAGAGGCAAAACACGACCATGGCGAGATCGAACCTGCACTCAAAGGACTGCTATCTGCCGTTAAAGAACGTAAAGGCAAAAAGTCAACAGCCTGGCGTAAAGGTTTCAACGGTCTGCTTGACGCATATCTCGGAGAGGTCCCCGAATCATTCCAATATGAAGGCAAGACATATACCCCGCAATCGTTCGCCAAAATGCTCGGACTCAACATGTCGGACTATGTGCCTGTAACATCCTTCACTCATCATCCGTTCTATACACAATTCCCTGTCGAAGTAGCCGACAACTGGCTGTGGGCCACATATCACAATGTGCCATTAGATGAGATGAAAGCCATTGTGGATAATGCCCTCGACAAAGGATACTCCATAGCATGGGCCGCCGATGTCAGCGAACCCGGATTCAAATGGATTGACGGATTTGCTGTGATACCAAAGAAAAAGACCGAGGCAGACCTCTCCGGCACAGAACTGTCACGCTGGGTGAAACTCAGCGACAAGGATCGTGAAAAGGAAGCTAACGAAGTAAAATCTCCACGAGAGGAGATCACTGTGACCCAGGAGCTGCGTCAGGAAATGTTCGACACTCAGGAGACCACCGATGACCACGGCATGGTGATAATGGGCAAAGCTGTTGACCAGAACGGCACACGTTACTACAAAGTGAAAAACTCATGGGACACTAACCATAAGTACGGAGGATTCTTCTACGTATCCGAGCCTTATTTCCTCGCCAAGACCATCGATATACTCGTTCACCGCGACGCAATCCCTGCCGACATCGCCAAGAAGATGAATCTTTCAAAGAAATAAGTACCAACTTCTCCCCTCTCTCGATTCTTACATATTGAATCAGCAAAACATCAATCTATTCAATCCTGAGAACGATCTCGCTCTCGCTATAGGATGCCGACATTACACACCCCCGCCCCATGCAGCAGCACTCCACAGGGCGGGGGCTCTATTACCTGCATGGTGGTCGGAAACCGACGATATGATTCTCGCTCCCTCCGATTATGCCGAAGATGCCATATGGCTGAAATCGCATTGGGGCCTAAGCTGCAATCTCAGCTCTATAAACCAACCAGACACCAGCAACCTGCATCCTCAGCCATGGGGTTGGAGCGAAGATGCCCGCAGACAGTTCAGTTCAGCCGGAATCGCCGACATCAACCTGCCTTCGGATGATACAATAGCGACACTACGCCGGCTCAGCCACCGGCGTTCCTCAATCATAATCCTACAGGAACTTGACATCGACAACCTTCTACCTGAAGAAGTCACCAATCCTGACCGTGTACTTGCTCTTGAGTCAGAATCCCCGGGCAGATACATCAAATCGCCATGGTCATGCAGCGGACGAGGAGTGTTCTGCACCACAGGCTTACCGTCCGACGTGCTACGCACCAGAGTGCAAGGCATTATCAACCGACAAGGGAGTGTGATGGTTGAAAAGGGACTGGATAAGATAACAGATTTTGCATCACTGTTCTATAGTGACGGCACGAAAGTTGAATTCCGCGGGCTGTCACTCTTCCTTGCCGAACAACGCGGATTATATACCGGTAATATCGTCGCCCCACAGGAATACATATACAATTATCTTGCAGAAAAATTCTCATCATCGCAAGGAGCATCATTATCATCTTTATCACTCCCGACTGTCATCTCCAATCTTGAACGCATACTCACCGCTCTGATCACCCCACACTATCAAGGATGGCTCGGAATCGACATGATGATCTATCGTGACAGGAACGGATCAATGAATCTCCACCCATGCATTGAACTTAACCTCCGCCGTACAATGGGTGTTACAGCAATGCATATCGCGGCACGCCTCTCTGTCACCACTCCTTATCTCCTCACATGGCACCATGCCCGGACGGCAGCCCCTAAACCAGAATTTCATCCGGACACGATCCTTCTTCCTACACGCGACAATTTCACACTCACTCTTACATCTTTCAAATAAAACAATAATGTACGAATACATCAAAGGCATAATTACAGAGAATACTCCCACCTACGTGTCAATAGAGACCGGCGGTATGGGATATATGATAAACATCTCGCTCAACACTTTCGAGGCTCTTCAGAATTGCAAAGGAGAAGTGAAGCTGCTGCTACATGAGGTGATACGCGAAGACTCATGGACTCTGTACGGATTCTTCACATCAAAAGAACGCGAACTGTTCCGGCTGCTCATAGGGGTCTCAGGAGTAGGTCCGAGCACAGCAAGCCTGATACTCTCTTCAATATCACCAGCAGACCTTGAAAGCACAATCCTATCTGGAGACCACACAAGGCTGAAAGGGGTGAAAGGAATCGGAGCAAAGACAGCCCAACGCATAATCGTTGATTTAAAGGATAAGATAAAACCATCGGAAGCCTCCGCCTCATTGCCGCCGACACTCATCGGAGGCACAAATGAGATATATGAAGAGGCTCTTGCTGCTCTCACAGCCCTCGGCTTCCCTCGTCCGCAATCACAGAAAGCCCTGCGCCGAATCTTTGATGCCGATCCTGCCATCAAAGTAGAGACTGCCATCAAGCAGGCTCTTGCCATGATGTAGCATACGACCATATATATTAGTGGTGGCCCATAAAATAAAAGTAAGCTGTAGCACGTTGTTATACAATGTAACTACGCTACAATCTGAAACCCTCCACTCACATATCAACTATTATCTCAGCCGCCTCGGGCATTGCTATAATGCTCCTGGTGGTTGCGTTTCATAGTTACGGGACCATTCCCAATCCTGACCGGCAGAGGACCTCCTCGCCGTTCTCTCCTCCGGCATGCATTGTCACAGGGGAACAGTCAGTCAATGAAGCTGACTCGATAATGATGCCATTTCCTGTGCAGCAGACCGTGCCACAACGGTACGAAGACATAATGGAGAGCGAGTTTGCCGCCGATCTCGCCAATCCCTCCAACCTCAAGACCTATGCCGAGTATGATCCGGATCTCGGATGTTACGTGATACGCACACGCATAGGGGAGACAGATGTCACTACGCCGTTTTACCTAACCCCCGAGCAATACAACGAATGGCAGAACCGACTGTCGATGCGCAACTACTTCAGAATGCGCAACACCGAGTCAGTGACCTCTCCAGCCAAAGAACCATTCAATATCCTCGACATGAACTTCGCCCTCGGACCTCTCGAAAAGATATTCGGTCCTGGCGGAGTGAGGCTGCGCACTCAAGGATCGGTCAATCTATCCATGGGTGTCAAATCCAACAAAACCGACAATCCAGCCTTATCACTCAACTCCCGGCGTAAAACCTATTTCGATTTCGACCAAAAGATACAGGCAACCATACAGGCTACAGTAGGCGACCGAATGAAGTTCAATATGACCTACAATACCGATGCGACATTTGACTTTGACTCCAAGAACATAAAACTCGCCTATGAAGGCAAAGAGGACGACATAGTAAAATCCATCGAAGCCGGCAATGTGTCAATGACCACAGGCTCATCGCTCATCCGAGGAAGCACAGCTCTGTTTGGTATAAAAACCAGACTACAGTTCGGCAAACTCACTGCCACTGCTTTAGTATCGCAACAGAACTCCGAATCGAAATCGGTCAGTTCAAAAGGAGGTTCGCAGACCACTGATTTCAAGATAAGAGCGGATGACTACGATCAGAACAGACACTTCTTCTTGGGTCAATATTTCCATGACAACTACGACAGTTTCGCCTCAAGGTTGCCTTTCGTGTCCTCAGGCATCAACATCACGCGCATCGAGGTATGGATCACCAACAAGAACAGCCGATTTGACCAAAGCCGAAACTTCGTGGCATTTACGGACCTCGGGGAAAACCGCGTGCTTTCGAGCCATCATTGGATACCTGACATGGCTGTTCCTGTACCGTCCAACAATTCCAATAACCTCCTGTCAACAATAAAAACAGAATATCCCGATGCGAGAAACATCAATTCAGTGACCCAGGCTCTATCTCCTCTGGCTGCCTTCGGCATCGAAGGAGGCAAGGATTACGAAAAGGTCGAGTCGGCACGTCTTCTCTCCTCTTCGGAATACACTCTAAACTCCACATTAGGCTACATTTCACTTAACAATGCTCTCAACTCCGATGAGGTGTTAGGTGTGGCTTATGAATACACCTACAACGGTCATACCTACCAGGTAGGTGAATTCTCAGCCGACATCACCACCACCGATCAATCACTATACCTCAAGATGCTCAGATCGACCACCATCGATCCCAAGCTTCCTATATGGAAGTTAATGATGAAAAATGTCTACTCTCTCGGAGCATATCAGGTACAACGACAGAATTTCAGATTCGATATAAAATACCTCAGCGACACCACAGGAATCGAAATCAACTATCTCCCAGCACCTTCGATTTCAAAAGTACCTCTCCTACAGGTTATGGGGCTCGACCGCATGGATTCCAACCAGGCATCCAACCCTGACGGATTCTTTGACTTCATAGACGGTTACACCATACTCGCTTCACAAGGAAAAGTGATATTCCCTGTGGTAGAGCCGTTCGGAAGCAATCTTGCCGAAAAAATCAATGATCCGGTACTTGCTGACAAATACATCTACCAGGAACTTTACGACTCCACCCTTGTAGTGGCAAAACAGTTTGCAAGCAAGAATAAATTTATCCTGACAGGAAGTTATCAGGCATCCTCAGGCTCACAGATACGCCTCAATGCCATGAATGTTCCCAGAGGGTCAGTCATAGTCACTGCCGGCGGCATAGTGCTTAATGAGAACAGCGACTATACTGTCGACTATGCCATGGGCATAGTCACCATCACCAATCAAAGCATCATCGACTCCGGACAAAGCATAAGTGTGACCCTCGAAAACCAGTCGCTCTTTTCCACCCAACGCAAGACTCTTCTCGGACTTGACCTGAACTATAAATTCAGCAAGGATTTCAATATCGGAGCCACCATCATGCACTTCTCCGAAAAATCCCTTACTGAAAAAGTTAATATCGGAGACGAGGTTGTCAACAATACAATATGGGGTCTCAACACACAGTATAACACAAAATTCATGTGGCTGACCCACCTGCTCAATAAGATACCTACAGTCAACGCTTCACAGCCATCCACTCTTTCATTAAAGGCTGAATTCGCCCGACTGATACCTAATGCTCAAAAGGACGGTTCAAACAAGGGTTCAAGCTACATTGATGATTTCGAATCGACCCAGATAGGCATAGACCTGAGATCACCTTACGCTTGGTTTCTATCCTCAACACCATATGACCCATCCAGCAAAGCTCTGTTTCCTGAAGCCGCATTGAGCAATAATGTCGACTATGGAAAAAACAGGGCTTTGCTTAACTGGTACTATATTGACAGGATGTTCACCGAACGTAACTCATCACTTTGTCCAGGGTACATAAAAAGCGATCCTAAACAACTTAACAATCCATATGTGCGTGAGGTCACATCACATGAGATCTTTCCAGGAAGACAACTCACCTATGGCGAATCCAACATCATTCAGACGCTCAACCTCTCATTCTACCCCTCAGAACGCGGACCCTACAACCTCGATGCCACCAATATTGACGCAAACGGCAACCTTCTTAATCCCGAAAAACGATGGGGAGGCATAATGCGCAGGATGGACAATACAAACTTCGATGCCTCCAATATAGAATATGTACAGTTCTGGATGCTTTCTCCATTTCTTGATCCGGACAACGACAACCTGTCAGGCGGCGACCTTTATATAAATTTCGGAGAGATATCCGAGGATATATTAAAGGACGGTCTTAAAAGTTATGAAAACGGTATACCAGTCAATGGTGATGAGCAGTTTATGGAGGAAACCAATTGGGGACGCGTCTCCACACAGAACTCCCTGACATATGCATTTGACAACAATACATACTCACGCGCAATTCAGGATGTCGGACTCGACGGACTGAAAAACGAAGATGAGTTCACTTTCCATTCCTACGAAAAATACCTGCAAGAACTGCGCACCCGCCTCGACCCATCAACCATCGAGGATATGAAGCAGGACCCCTTCTCTCCATTCAATGACCCAGCCGGTGACAACTACCACTTCTTCCGCGGATACGACTACGATGAACAACGCATTGGAGTTCTCGAACGATATAAACGTTACAACGGAGTGGAGGGCAACTCTCTTTCTCCCGATGAAGCTCCCGACCCTCTGTATCAGTCGTCACGCGCTCTTCCGGATGTCGAGGACATAAATCAGGACAACACTCTCAACGAATACGAACGATACTTCCAGTACCATATATCCATACGCCCGGAGGACCTTGAGGTAGGCAAAAACTATATCACCGACAAACAGGTGTCTACGGTAGTGAACCATGACGGTTCTACCCAGGAAGTAGTGTGGTATCAGTTCAAGATACCTCTGAGCGACTACGAGAAAGCTATCGGAAACATATCCGACTTCTCCACTATACGTTTCGCCAGAATGTTCATGACCGGATTCAAATCCACCACACATCTTCGATTCGCCACACTCGAACTTGTCAAGGGAGAGTGGAGACCATACGACTTCAATCTTAACAACCGCGGAGACGCTCCTGCCGATGGGAAACTCGATGTGTCAGTGGTCAACATCGAGGAGAATTCCGAACGGCAGCCGGTCAATTATGTGCTGCCTCCAGGTGTCAACCGCATCACCGATCCGGGTCAAAGTCAGATAGTGCAACTCAACGAGCAATCGCTGTCACTGAAAGTGGAGGGACTTCAAGCCGGTGATGCCCGAGGTATATACAAGAACACAATGCTTGATCTGCGTAACTATAAACGTATGCAGATGTGGATACATGCTGAAAAGCTCATAGATGACCTCACAAACCTCCGCAACGGAGAAATGTCGGTATTTATCCGCCTCGGCACAGATGTCAAAGCCAACTACTACGAGTATGAGATACCACTGGAACTAACCCCTCCTGGTCACTACTCCGACGATTCCCCCAGCGACCGTTCAACCGTATGGCCGCGTGCCAACTATATGGATTTTGATCTCCAGACACTTGTAAATCTGAAAAAGGAGCGCAACCGAGCAAAAAACGAGAACGAACCAGGTGTTGGCTTCGCTATAGCTTATACGTCACGTGATCCGGAGAACGAACGCAACCGTATATCTGTGATGGGAAACCCATCGCTAAGCGACATACGGGTGATGCTGATCGGTGTACGCAACAACGCACCTGTAATAAAGGATGGCACCGTATGGATCAATGAGCTCAAAGTCACAGAATTCAATAACTCCGGAGGATGGGCGGCAAAAGGGAACATAAACCTTGGAGTATCCGATATCGCCACTCTCAATATGGGAGCACACATCGAGACAGCCGGCTTCGGCTCCGTTGACCAGCCGCTCAATGCCCGCCGTATGGACGATTACGAACAGTACAACTTTGCCATGCAGGTCGACGCCGGACGCTTCCTCCCTGACAAAGTAAAACTGCGTGCCCCTATATATTACTCCGTCACCAAAGAAAAGACAACCCCAAAATACAATCCGCTCGATCAGGACGTAAAACTTGACGATGCAATCGATGCATGTGTCACAAAAAGCCAAAAAGACTCCATCCTTGACTACGCTATAGAACGCTCCACCATCAAAAGCTTCGCAATCTCCGGGCTCAAATTCGATATCAAAAGCAAGAACCCAATGCCATGGGACCCTGCCAACTTCTTATTCAATTTCTCATTCAATAAGCAGACCAAGAACGACCCGACCATTGAATATGAGTACACCAATGACTATCGAGGCTCCTTACAATACTCATACTCGCCTTATGCCAAAGGGGTCAAGCCATTATCATTTATCAACAGCAAGTCGAAACATCTGAAATTTTTCAAGGACTGGGAATTCAACTATATCCCCACCAACATATCATTCCTCACCAATATATCACGTTACTACTACGAAATGCAGACAAGGTCAGAGACCGATGTCGATTTCAAGTTACCTGTGTCAGTAAGCAAAAACTTTATTTGGGACAGAAGATTTTCACTTACATGGAACTTCACTAAATCTCTCAGCGTCAATTTCAACTCCAACACATCCGCCCGCATCGAAGAGACAATGGGAGCAGTGAACCGTAAACTGTTCAAGGATAAATATCAGGAGTGGAAAGACACTGTGATACAAAGCCTCCTGCATCTCGGCACACCATGGAGCTATAACCAGTCGTTCGTTGTAAATTACCGCGCACCGTTCAACCGTATTCCCGCTCTCGACTGGCTTACAGGCAACATCTCCTACAATGCGATATACCGCTGGGACCGAGGAGCCGAAGTCGACGGTATATCCATGGGCAACTCCATTGCCAACCAGGCCGTCTGGAATGCTGACGGACGCATCAATTTCGAGAACATCTACCGCAAATGGACTTTCACAAAAGCTGTGGACCAACGTTTCCAGACCAAACAATCCAGGATTGTAGCCCGAAAGCCAAAGAAATATGAGCGAACATTCGCCCTCAATCCCGATACGACTATCACTATCAGGCATAATCTCCGCAACAAGAAACTGAAAGTATCAGCCACCACACTTGACGGAAAGCCTTTCAAAGTGACACATCGAGTGATAGATGCCAACAATATCGCAATACTCACCCGAGGAAACCAAAATCTTAAAATTTCCATCCAAGAGGCACCGATGGAACAAAAAGGTGTGTGGAGAGAACTCGCAGAGTACGGCACACGCCTGCTGATGTCACCAAGAAGCGCATCATTCCGATTCCGCAACACCCGCTCGCTCTCAATCCCATTGTACCGTCCTGACATAGGCAATGCATTAGGACAGACACGCAGTTACGGACCAATGGCTCCGGGACTTGATTTCGCATTCGGTTTTACAGGAGAGAATTTCATCAACAAGGCTCTCAACCGAGGATGGCTGATCACCGACGACGGACAGACATCACCCGCAAATTTCGCAAATACCCACGAACTGAACATCGAACTCACCCTCGAACCGATAAAAGGGCTCAGGATACTTCTCACCACCAACCGCACAGACAACCGCACACATTCCGTACAATTCATGTACGATGGGATGCCAACCACAATGGCTGGCTCATATACCAAGACCCATATGGCAATGCGTACTGCGCTTAAGCGGTTCAGCGCATCCAACGGATACCACTCCGAAACGTTCGACAAATTCCTAAGCAATATCCCTGTAATGGCCCGCAGATTCGAGGAGCAATACAGCGGTCTGAGCTATCCGACAGGAGGATTCATGCAGGACAACATCAATGCAGGAAACCCTTTCAATCCGGAGGTAGGGAAAGTCAGCCCAACATCGAGTGATGTATTGATCCCGGCATTTATTGCCGCTTACTCCGGAACTGATCCTATGAAACAATACCTCACCCCATTCCCATCATTCAGCGATGCCCTTCCCAACTGGCGTGTCACCTACGACGGACTCATCTATATAGGAAAGATGAAAGACATATTCAAATCCTTCACTCTCAATCATGCCTACCAATGCACCTACAGCGTAGGTTCCTACTCCTCATTCCTTAATTGGGCGGCGGCTCCAGGATCAGAGACTCTCGGCTACACGCTGGACGAGCTCACCGGCAAACCCATCCCATCCTCTCCATATAATATTTCATCTGTAGCAATCACCGAAAAATTCGCACCGCTCATAGGAGCCACAGCCACCCTCAGGAATGATATGACAATCTCTGCCGAATACCGCGATGCACGCACACTCACACTCAACTCTTCGGCAGGACAGGTGGTCGAAGCCAACCAAAGAGGCGTAACCATAGGACTTGGCTACAAGATAATAGGATTCAATACAGTACTGAAAATGAAAGGTTCCGGTCATGGCATATCTAATGATCTGACAATCAACGGAGACTTTTCATTCGCAGAGACACAGGCTCTGATACGCCGTATCGAGACGGCATACACACAAGCCACATCAGGCACACACACCATAAACATCAATCTCGCAGCCAACTACATAATGTCGAGACGACTCACTATAGGAGCATTCTTCGACCATCAGATCAACACCCCGATAGTATCCTCGACCTCCTACCCCACAACCAATACATCATTCGGCATAAACCTGAATATTTCCATAGCAAGATAAAGGTATATATAACACTGGTTGATGAACTCTTTCAAGGGAGGATTTTGTTATAAATAAGACTGGTATCGGGAAAAATGAGTACCTTTGTGGTCGAGTTTCCGCTGAATCGACATCAGCAAAGTTTCAACTAATGGGTAAGCAAGTGAATGACATTAAAATGAATGACCACACGGATGACCAGACCGCTACTAAAACCGTGTCAGCAAGCATGTCAACCGAGGACCTCGGTCAAAAATCAATCGGCAGATTACTTGCTCAGTATTCCGTGCCGGCAATCATTGCGAGCGTAGCCACTTCTCTCTACAATATTGTCGACAGTATATTCATAGGTCGTGGAGTAGGTCCCATGGCTATAGCCGGACTCGCCATAACATTCCCGCTGATGAATCTTGTGGCGGCATTCTGTATGATGATAGCTGCCGGCGGAGCTACCATAAGCTCAATATTCCTCGGACAGAAAAACTATAACCGAGCCACCGATGTGGTCAACAATGTATTGGTCCTGTGTCTTGTACATTCAGCTATAATAGGAGGACTGACACTCCTTTTTCTTGACCCCATTCTCTACTTTTTCGGTGCCACCGACGAAACAGTGGTATATGCACGAGAATTTATGGAAGTGATTCTGTTGGGTACACCGATAGCTTTTGTGTTCATCGGACTCAACAATCTCATGCGTGCCACAGGCTATCCCAAGAAAGCCATGATTTCGGCTCTTATATCTGTGGTAGTGAATGTCATACTGGCTCCTCTGTTCATATTCAAACTGAAATGGGGGATACAAGGTGCCGCCTTGGCTACAGTATCCGGACAATTTGTTGCATTCATATGGGTGCTTGCTCACTTCATGTCAAAAAAATCCTCAATACATTTCAGATGGAAAAACAGATGGCTATCCCGCAGCATCGTCAAAAGGATCTATGCCATAGGTCTATCCCCATTTCTTATGAATGTATGTGCTTGTGTGGTTGTAATATTCATCAACAGGGCACTGCTTGATTACGGAGGCGACCAAGGCAATCTGTGTGTGGGTGCATACGGAATCATAAACCGCACCACTATGTTCTTTGTCATGGTAGTGTTCGGTGTGACTCAGGGCATGCAGCCCATCCTCGGATATAATATGGGAGCAGGACATTTCCAACGCGTAAAAAGCACACTCCACACCGGTATATGGATCGGTGTGGCCATAACGGCATTAGGATGGATGATAAGTGAAGGACTCCCTGACACCATAAGCCGTATGTTCACTACCGACGAGACCTTGATAAGCCTGTCACGTGAAGGGTTCAGAATATATTTCCTGGTATACCCTGTGGTGGGTTGTCAGATTGTGATACAGAACTTTTTCCAAAGTGTAGGCAAACCAAAACTGTCAATATTCCTCTCGCTCACACGTCAGCTGCTGTTCCTTATACCATTCCTCATACTGTTGCCTCGTATATGGGGAGTGGATGGTGTATGGGCTTCAATGGCAGCATCCGATTTCCTTGCATTCGCTGTATCGCTCATAACCCTATGGTGGTGGATGAGACATGTGATGAGCAAATGGGAGAAAATTGAAAGCAAAAAGCAATAAAAAAGCACTTATGCAAGAAACAATAGAACTACGGGTGGACCCACGTACCGCAGCGGAAGATATGCTGCTGAGAGCTGCGGCATCCACTCATATGAGAATTGATGCCAACCGTATAAAGCATCTCAGAATCACGAAAAGATCGATCGACGCGCGCCAACGCCGCGTAATGGTCAACCTTTCTGTGAAATTATGGGTCGATGAAGAGCCTGAAAACATATCTCTCATAACCCCTGTAAACTATACCCCTGTCAACGGAGACCGACAGGCCATTGTTGTGGGAGCAGGCCCAGCCGGGCTCTTCGCCGCACTCCGTCTAATCGAACTCGGCATTCGCCCAATCATACTCGAACGAGGCAAAGATGTGGATTCACGCCGTAAGGATATGGCAAGAATCTCACGAGAGAATATAGTAGATCCAGACTCCAATTATTGCTTTGGAGAGGGAGGTGCAGGAGCATATTCCGATGGGAAATTATATACAAGAAGCAAGAAACGCGGATCTGTCGACAAAATACTCAACATACTCGCCCAGCATGGCGCATCCGAGGACATCCTTGTGGATGCACATCCGCATATAGGCACCGACCGGCTACCGGCTGTTATAAAAGCCATACGAAACACCATAATAGATTGTGGAGGAGAAGTACATTTCAGTTCACGTGTCACCGAACTTATTATCGAGAATTCGGAAGCCAAAGGTGTTAGGACTGCTGACGGCAAGGCATTTTTCGGACCTGTGATCCTTGCCACAGGACATTCCGCCCGAGATGTCTATAATATGCTCATGAAGCAGAATATCACAATGGAACCTAAAGGTCTCGCCATAGGAGTGAGGCTGGAGCATCCGCAGATGCTCATTGACCAATTGAGATACCACTCACGTGAAGGACGTGGCAAATATCTCCCAGCAGCCGAATATACCATGCTCACACGTGTTGACGGACGAGGTGTCTATTCATTCTGCATGTGCCCCGGCGGATTCATCATCCCTGCGGCAAGTGCTGAAGGCCAACTCGTAGTCAACGGTATGTCACCGGCGAGCCGAGGCACCCGCTGGGCTAATTCAGGAATGGTAGTAGAGATACTTCCCGAGGATATCCCTGACGGAAATACCCCTGAGGAGACAGTCCTCAAAATGATGCATATGCAGGAAAGAATTGAACGTACATTCTGGGAAGAGGCAGGGCGTACACAGAACGCTCCCGCTCAGAGGATGGACGATTTCGTGAATTCCCGTCCATCTGCCGATCTCCCTTCAACCTCCTATCCTCCAGGGATACATCCTGCACGCATTGACCGGCTGCTACCAAAAGGTATAGCCCGCAGGCTACAGGAAGGATTCAAGGATTTCGATAAAAAGAACCGCGGATTCCTCACCCATGAGGCTGTTCTGATAGGAGCCGAAACACGTACATCATCACCTGTGAGAATCCCACGTGACAACGAGGCACTTTCACATATCTCAATCCGGGGGCTTTACCCTTGCGGGGAGGGAGCCGGATATGCCGGAGGCATAGTCTCAGCAGCTATCGACGGCGACAGAGTAGCGGAAGCTCTCGCTGCAACAATCTGACATCCATAACCCTAACTCATATTATAAACTGGGGAAGAGCCAATGCTCTTCCCCAGTTTATAATATCAAGGCTGCCATAACAGTCAGTTCCGACACATCCCATGCCAACACCTACCAGGCTGACATCAGCGAATTTCAACAACCTAAAGTTCTTTGCTTCAAGCATTAATAAACTTCAGCCTTCATGCCTCTTTGACATATATTTGGGCGTTTTCATATTTTGTGACCTTGACACGCGTCCCGGCATGGATGAAACCCATTACAGCGACAGCATCAAGAGTCTCACCATTTATTTCAACTTTCCCGGCAGGACGCATATCGGTAACGGCTACTCCCTCGTGCCCTACATAGCGCACAGGCTGCATATCCACACCTATGAAACCGTCCGAATTACGCAATTCCGTCATCAGGTCAGTGTGCCGGCGCACCCATTTTGGTCCATGCGACGACGTAAGATACCATATGGCAACCACTGCAAGAATCAAACCTGCAAAGAATATACCGAGCGACAACCATAATGACGAAGAACTTGCATAAGTGATGCTGAATGTATAATTCTCAATCAATCCGAATATAAGAGCAAGACTTATGCAGACTATACCTGAAATTCCGGTCACACCGAAACCAGGCACGACAAACATCTCAAGAACAACAAGTATAAATCCTGCCACAAAAAGAAGGATTATCCAGCTGCTTGCTATACCGGTTATATATATCGGCAAAAAATATAGGCATGCTGCAATGATAGCGGCTGCCGATGGGAACCCCATACCCGGAGAGTGCATCTCCATATATATACCGCCCACGATCACCATTATAAGAAAAGCCTGAACGGCAGGATTAGTGAGGAAACCTATCAGATGATCCATCCATGTGGGATGATACTCAATTACAGCATAATTATTGTCATAATTCAATGCCGACAACACCTCGTCAACCGATTCCGCCTTGCCATCGGCATAGCCCCATTTTATAGCTTCTTCAGGAGTGAATGTAAGAACCCTGGTCGAGTCTATCAGCCCATCGACCTCAACACGTGAATCAACCATCGCCTCGGCTATAACCGGATTACGACGCCAACGCAAAGCAGAATCCGATTCTGCGATCTTACCATGGCTCTCTGCTGTAGCACGCATCATAGCCCGCATATATGACTGATATTTGTCGGGCATCGCAGAACCGTCATTGCCATTCACCACAGTGGCAGCCCCCATAGAGGAACCGGAACACATGTACACCGAGTCACACGCAAGAGCAATCAACGCTCCGGCTGATGCAGCGTTGTTGTCGACAAACGCAACCACTGGTCGTGGGAAACGCATAAGGGCTGTACGGATGGAATCGGCATGGACCACAGATCCCCCATAAGTGTTGAGATGAACGAGCAGCATATCGGCTCCCTCCTTTTCAGCCTCATCAAGAGCCTCCCGGGTGTATCGCCAGGTGCTTGATCCAATCTCATCGTCAAGACGAAGCATATACACACAACGCAACTCATCGGCATAAACCGAAAACAGATTGCACAAGCCGATAATTAAGGTCAACAGATATCTCATAAAAAACGTCCGTTATTAAATTTTCTTGTTTCTACGGTTCCTAAATCCCTGTCTTATCCATGCTGGAAGTATGCAGGCTCCGACTATAAGATAGGAATAATAACTTATGATACGCCAGAACAAGGCAAGCACGAGAGCCATACCTTCGCCCGAAATCAAATCCCCATAATAGGTGGTAAACAGCCATTCGCTCACCCCTGCGCCTCCAGGAGTCGGACTGACAATAAGGATGACCCATACCACAAACTGGCGGGCAAGGACCATCATTTGGTCAGCTCCCGGAGCGAATCCGATAAAAAGAGCGCACACCACCAGGAATCTTGACATCCATGAGAATGAAGTCGCGGCAAAAGCCTGAAGCCACCATGCCAAGGACCGATGACGCAGATCCCGCCCGGTCATTTCCATATTCATGCCAAGCTCCTCCACCACAGCACTCCAACGTCGCAACCAACGCATCCGGAATAGACGGTTCAGCCCTCTGCGAATGGCATGAGGCTTTACAAAAATCCCCAGATACAACAGCAACGTCCAAAGGGTAAGCCCTATATATATTATCCAGAATACGGCGCGCAGACCTAAAGTGAACGAACTGCGATCAAACCCGAACAACTGGCTGTAAGGCACTATAAGCATCATTACAGGGAGAAACACCACAAAGAATAGTTCGTCAAGAAACAATGTGCTCATTGTGATAGTAGTGGCACGTCCGAGACCTATACCCTCACGATGCATATACACCATACTCAGCGCACTCCCTCCTACTGCCGACGGTGTAACACAGGAAGTGAATTCACAGAGATAACTGATCTTTATGGCTTTGAGCCATGATAAATCACGATCAGTGAGCACCCTGAACCGCCAACTGAGCCCGAAATCCCTCCCAAGCATGAAAACACAGGCTAGAAATATCCCTCCTATAGCGGCAGGTGTGAACCGGACTGCATCCCATACTGCAGAATCAAACTCCCGGTGAAAGAGCCAGGCAACCACCCCTAACCCTATGGCCACGGGAAGAAAAATTTTCCATGCAAGTCCCAAAAGACTTTTACGCTCGGAAACGTTATCAGTGTCAGCAGCAGAATTCATTTCGCAAAGGTAAAAAAAAGCCTGGATAATGAAGTCAAAACCCTCCAAAAATGTTTGGATACCGGAGTTATAGTATTTATCGTTTACATCTACAATGCAACGAAAGGGCAAACATGAGAATCTTTATCGAACTCATGCTTGCCACTTTTTATATCTCAGATATTGTTCAATACTATTTTGAGGGATGCATTTATATCTCTTCTCCGACAGTCTGGTCTACTGCACGTGCCTCTGCATATGTCTCTTTAATAAAGTATACACATACAGCTCCCATCAGAAGCATTATACCGGCAAGAACAAGCATATTCACCTGACGGCCTCCAAGCAAAGGAAGAATAACACCGCCAACGGCTGCGGCACATATCTGCGGTACACATATTGTACCGTTGAACAGTCCTAAATAAGTGCCCATATTCTTCCCTGAAAGAGAATTTGTAAGAATGGTGAATGGCATCGCAAGCATTGCGGCCCATGCACATCCGATGAGCAGATAGGAGAAGAAAAGTACATACTGGCTGGTTATGAAAAGTGTGGATATGAATCCTATGCCACCCAATACGAGACTGAGAGCGTAGACCATCTTATGGCTCTTGAACATAGGTATCGCCACAGCCCATATCACAGATCCAACAGCCTGAACGGCAAAAAGGACACCAACCCAATTGCCGGCTGCCTGATATGCTGCCGACTTTGTGTCTGTTGTACCCCATACGGTATCGGCAATGGCACCATTAGTGTAAGTCCACATATAAAGGAATGCAGCCCAGCAGAAAAACTGCACAAGCCCGACCGTCCAGAAGGTGCTTGGCGCATTACGGAGAAGAGACATCATTCCCGCCTTCTCTGTAGCCTGTTCCCTGGTGATACCATGGTACTCGGCATACTCCTTAGGCGGCATTTCACGAATAAAGATAAAACTGTATACCACACACAGCACTAACACAGCAGCTCCTATATAGAATGAATATGTCACGCTCTGTGGCACCTGCCCCTCCGGAGCAAGATTACTTATACCTATTGCCGTCAGTGTAATCGGAGCGAGATACCCCACAAGGCTGCCCGCATTGCAAAGAAAACTCTGTATGGAATAAGCAAGTCCCTTCTGCTTTTCATTCACCTGATCACCTACAAGCATCTTGAAAGGCTGCATCGCCATATTGATAGAGGTATCAAGAAACATCAGAGCTATGAAACCGAACACCATTGCTCCGCTCACAGTAAGCCCGAAACTTCCGGCATTGGGAAGAAAGCACATAACGATGACAGCTATAGCTGCTCCTATCAAAAGATAAGGGAGCCTGCGACCGAGACGATTCCAGGTGCGGTCGCTTGCCACCCCAACTATAGGCTGGACTATTATACCCATAAGTGGCGGAAGTATCCAGAAATAACTGAGAGAATGAGGGTCAGCCCCAATTGTCGCAAATATACGCGTGATATTCGCACTTTGGAGAGCATAGGCAATCTGTACTCCAAAGAAGCCGAAACTTAGATTCCAAAGTTTCCAAAAACTTTGGTCCGGTTTGGTTTTACTCATGATAATTTTTTTCGCTTTAAAGTAAGTATGATATTCAGAAATTTATTCCCAGAGGAAATGGAAAGAAGCGAGGGAAAGAAATATTGAGGAGAAAGGAGATATCTTTTGGAAAATCAGTCAGCAAGAGAGCTCAGATAGCGGATTTCATCCGGCCACAAGGATTCGTCAGTAGTCTCAAGAATCAACGGTATGCCGTCCATACGGGAATCCTGCATGAGCATACGCCAAAATCCCTCGCCGAGCACCCCCTGACCAATCGGAGCATGGCGGTCCACACGCGACCCCACAGCCTTGAGAGTGTCATTAATATGCATACCGCAGAGATATTTGAATCCGATAGTGCTGTCGAACTCGGCCCATGTTCGGGCATATGCCTCAGGAGTGGTCATATCATATCCTGCAGAATGGGCGTGGCATGTGTCAATGCACACTCCTACACGTGACTTATCTTCCACACGGTCGATAATTCTGGCTATCTGCTCAAAGGTGTATCCGAGATTGCTGCCCTGCCCTGCCGTGTTCTCTATCACAGCTTTGACTCCTGAGGTCTCATCAAGGATAATATTCAGGGATTCCGCTATCAGATCAAGACATGCATCCTCAGAGATCTCTCGCATGTGACTTCCCGGATGGAAATTGAGCATAGTCAGTCCGAGCTGACTGCATCGGCGCATCTCGTCAAGGAAAGCCGTGCGGGACTTTTCGAGCTTTTCGGCATCAGGGCTTCCGAGATTGATAAGGAAACTGTCGTGCGGAAGAATCACATCAGGCCGGAATCCGCATTCCTCACAATTACGTCTGAAAGCCTCCGCCTCATCATCGCTGATGGCTTTCGACACCCAACGAGAAGGATTGCGAGTGAACAGCGCAAACGACTTCGCGCCGATGGCTCTCGCATTAAAAGGCGCATTGCTCACCCCATTCACTACAGAAACATGTGCTCCTATAAATTTCATTTACGCATTAGTTTTGATGCAAAAGTAAGGAAAAATCACTAACTTTGCAAGAAATTTTCGTTGAAGAAAAAATTCCAGTTTTATTATTCACAAACAGATAAACAAGGAAAAATGGCACAGAAACCCTCCATACCCAAAGGCACTCGCGATTTCACTCCAGCCGAGATGGCCCGCCGCAACTATATATTCGATACCATCCGTGAAGTGTTCCATCTCTACGGATTCCAGCAGATAGAGACTCCAGCCATGGAGAATCTGTCGACGCTTATGGGAAAATATGGCGAGGAGGGGGACAAACTACTGTTCAAGATACTCAACTCAGGTGATTTTCTGCGCGGAATAGACCACAAGCTCATAGAGGATGGCGAATATATCAAACTTGCCTCACAACTCTGTGAAAAAGGTCTGAGATATGACCTCACAGTGCCGTTTGCACGTTTCGTGGTGATGCATCGCAATGATCTCCAATTCCCGTTCAAGAGATTTCAGATCCAGCCAGTGTGGCGTGCCGACCGACCGCAGAAAGGCCGCTACCGCGAATTTTACCAGTGTGATGCCGATGTGGTAGGCTCCGACTCTCTGCTCAACGAGGTCGAACTGCTACAGATGATCGATGAAGTGTTCCGTCGCCTCGGCATACGCATCACCATCAAACTCAACAACCGTAAAGTGCTTGCCGGGATAGCTGAACTAATCGGTGCTCCCGACAAGATAATAGACATAACTGTCGCCATCGACAAGATTGATAAAATAGGTCTTGACAATGTCAAGGCGGAGCTTGCCGAACGAGGCATTCCCGCCGGGTCCATAGAAAAGATAACACCAATAATCACTCTTTCAGGCAGCAATGAAGAGCGTCTTGCAAGCCTTGAAACCCTTTTGAAAGAGAGCGAGACCGGATTGAAAGGGGTCGAGGAGCTACGAGAGGTAATGAACGGCAGTGTTGCCCTCGGTCTTGTGGCTGACCTTGAACTTGATGTGTCTCTTGCCCGCGGACTCAATTACTACACCGGAACTATCATAGAAGTGAAAGCCCGCGATGTGGAGATAGGCAGCATAACAGGCGGCGGTCGCTATGACAACCTCACCGGTGTGTTCGGACTGCCAGGGGTGTCAGGCGTAGGCATATCATTCGGAGCGGACCGCATATATGATGTCCTCAACACCCTCAACCTCTATCCTTCCGATATACTTGGGGTTGCAAAGATAATGTTCACAAACTTCGGTCCAACAGAAGCAACACGTTCGCTAAGCGTGATAAAAGAACTGCGCAAAGCCGGAATACCGGCTGAAATATTCCCCGACAATGCGAAGATGAAGAAACAGATGGGACGCGCCGACGCACTCGGGATCCCATACGTAGGAATAATCGGCGAGACAGAGCTTGCCAACGGCACTGTCACCCTAAAGGACATGGCTACCGGCGAACAGAAGCAATTGACCGTCGGACAACTGATCGAGGAGCTAAACCGTAACTGACAATTATGATCATCACTGATTCTCTCGCCACCTTCGGACGCTACTGTCAGTTCATGTGCAGGGTGTTCTCCATTCCTGACAGGTGGAAGATATTCTTCACCCGCACTGTAGCCGAGATCACCAAACTCGGCATAGACTCTATACCTCTTGTACTTGTCATATCGGTGTTCATCGGAGCTGTATGTACAATCCAGATGCAGCTCAACATCATGTCACCACTTATCCCCGCCTACTCTACCGGACTTGCGACACGTGAAATAATCCTGCTGGAATTCTCCAACTCCATTCTCTGCCTTATTCTTGCAGGCAAAGTCGGCTCAAACATCGCATCTGAGATAGGCACCATGAGAGTGACCGAACAGATTGACGCCCTCGACATAATGGGTGTCAATTCCGCTAATTTCCTTGTCCTCCCCAAAGTGATCGGATTCCTCCTGTTCATGCCGGTGCTCGTTGTGTTCTGTATCTTCACATCCATCATGGGCGGTGTGCTCATATCCACATTCACCGATATCATCCCGCTCAACAGGTTCATCTATGGAATACAGACAATGTTCCAGGAATGGTACGTATGGTACGGACTTATAAAATCACTGTTTTTCTCCTTCATCATCACTTCTGTGGCGGCATTCTACGGCTACTACGTCAACGGTGGTGCGCTTGAAGTGGGAAAAGCATCCACCAATGCTGTTGTTGCATCAAGCATACTCATACTCCTGCTTGACGTTGTACTCACCAAACTACTCCTGCAATGATTGAAGTACGTAACCTCACCAAGTCATTTGACGGAAAAACCATACTCCACGACGTTAGCGCGAAGTTCGAGACCGGCAAGACCAACTTGATCATTGGCCAGAGCGGATCAGGCAAGACTGTGCTTGTGAAATCCATAATAGGTCTCATACGTCCAGAAGTGGGAGAGATACTTTACGACGGACGCGACATCATGAAAATGGATTCGTCACAGATCAAGGAACTCAGAAAAGAGATCGGTATGCTGTTTCAAGGTTCCGCACTCTTCGATTCCGAGACCGTTCTCGGAAATGTAGCGTTCCCCCTCACAATGTTCACGAATATGAGTGCGGCAGAGATCCACGACCGCGCACAATTCTGCATAGAACGCGTAAATCTCAAGGGAGCTGACTCCAAGTATCCGTCAGAGATCTCCGGAGGTATGCAGAAACGTGTCGCCATAGCGCGTGCCATAGCCCTGAACCCCAAATATCTGTTCTGCGATGAGCCAAACTCAGGTCTTGACCCACGCACTTCGATTGTGATTGACGAACTTCTCAGTGATATCACACACGAATATAACATCACCACAATCATAAACACCCACGACATGAACTCGGTGCTCGGTATCGGCGAGAACATTACATTCATAAATAAAGGATACCGCGAATGGGTCGGTGACATGCACCAGATATATCACACCTCCAACGAAGCTCTCAACGAATTTGTCTTTGCCAATGATCTGTTCCAGAAAGTGAAACAGTACGTCATCACCCACGAACATCATTGATTCTCATCTGCCGGATATGCCCGTAATACCCATCGATTCACTCAACAATCCTGGTGTAGAGGTCTATGCATCGCTAACTGAAGCACAGCTGCGCAACCGCCTGGACCCCGGGCGCGGAATTTTTATAGCCGAAAGCCCTAAAGTGATCAATGTGGCGATCCAGGCTGGCTACAAGCCGCAGTCGATACTTTGCGAACAAAAACATATTATAGGTGACGCGTCACTTATAATAGAGCGATTCCCTGACATCCCTGTCTATACAGGCTCGCGTGAAATTCTCGCCTCTCTGACAGGTTATACACTGACACGAGGTGTGCTCTGCGCAATGCGTCGTCCGGCTCCTCCAAGCGTGGAAGATGTGTGCTGCAATGCCAGACGTGTTGCCGTGATCGATGGTGTGGTGGATACCACCAATATCGGAGCCATTTTCCGCTCTGCCGCCGCTCTTGGGATTGATGCAGTGCTCGTAACCCCGACATCTTGCGATCCTTTGAACCGCCGGGCTGTGAGAGTATCGATGGGGACAGTGTTTCTTGTGCCATGGACCTGGATTGACAATGCCTCTGAATTGAAGAAGTTAGGCTTCAAGACCGTTGCAATGGCCCTTACCGATAAATCCGTATCCATAGATGACAAAAAATTATGTGCCGAGCCGCGCCTTGCCATCATAATGGGCACAGAAGGGGACGGACTCCCCCAACCCACCATTGACGAAGCCGATTATACAGCTCGCATCCCCATGGCGCACAATGTGGACTCACTCAATGTTGCCGCAGCCGCGGCTGTCGCCTTTTGGGAGCTGAGAAGCAGAGAATAAACGAAATATTCCCGACGTTCCTATCAATATCCTTGTCAGGCTTACAGCATGACACAGCACTTTCTTACTCGCGGTCAAGGAGCATGATGCCACGCTCATTTCCTCCTGGAGATGACAGGCTGATGCCCTCATCATTACAAGGATCCCACTTATCACACCATTTCTTGTATATATCATACAATCGTGCGGGACCATTGTTATACCAGCTATACCCATTACGACGCTCGTAGCCTATCTGATCTAAATGTCGGCGCGGAATCCCATCCCTGTCACACACATAAGGCTCAGCATATACCAGGTCATAGAACCTCGCCCATACAGGCCCGGCCCCAGGCTCAGAAACGAATCTGGTATCGCTAAAACCATTCTTATTGACCCGCTTGCAACGATATCCTGTAATCTTATGGTCATCAAGCCATCGCATACCTGAATGAACTGCACGTTTTATACGATAATCAGGCTCCGGAATCTCCATCAGGAGAGCAAGAATACCGGTCGATTCTGCCGAACAGTATGATGGGAGCTCATAAGCACGTGCCGGAGCCGGAACATAAGTGTCACGATAATGCTGCTGGCACCACACTGTCAGATTGCCGTTCCTGTCAACAATCTGAGTGGCAAGAATACATTCCACTCCACGGTAAAACGATTCAAACAACCGCTTACGATAATCAGGTGTCAACAGATCCGAATCTCCATCATAAGGAGCATTACCGTACATCAGATCGCGGATAACATTCATAGTGTTGACCATCGCATTGTCATTATACGTAATATGAATCTGATAACCTCGATTCTCCGGCCAGAATTGAGGCCATCCGCCATTTTCATATTGCCCGGACAGAAGAAAATCCACACCACGGCGAAAAGCATCCCTGTACTTCACATCGCCAGTAGCTTTATAAAGCCTGGCAAGATATGCCATCTGTATTGTTGTGGAATTATTGTCGGTTGTGGAATCATTGCGGCGTTTTTTCTCATCAAGGACTCTTGCTGCATCTTTTTCATCAAGAGGCCGCGCCATGTCGATATTCTTTGGCCATCCTCCTGTAACACGCTGATACAATAGCACTTGATCGCCTATGCGGCGAGCCTCTTCTGTCATAAAAAACTCAGGATCAGTATTCAGAATCTCAGCATTCTTCCTTTTTGCCTCCATTATAGGATTGAAACAGGACAATACGAAAGCTACCGCAATAATACACTTCAGATACTTTTTCATGATAATATTTCTTAAACACTGACAAATGTACGTAAAATATTTGAAATAGCAGATATTCTAACTACCTTTGCACCCCTTTTATAATTGTGCAATTTATACTAATCAGTGTCATAATAGAACTATCAATGAGAAAAAAACTTTTTAACAGTCTGTGCTTCTTGGTTTGCAGTCTTTTATTATTGACAGGTTGTGAAAAAGACCAACTTCTACCTACCGATGCAGAAGATGGGAACAAAACAGAAAATGAGCTTCCCATCAGGTTAAATGCTGACGATTATGATTCAGACAACACGTATTACATGCTAAATGATGACGAACCATCAGAAGTATACTTCGACAGAAACCAAAGAAGTTTCTATGTAAACCAGCCTTTGCAAATCTCCCTTGACGATGATCATTACTTTATGATTCGTTTTTACAGCCCGAGGGAGATGTCAAATGTAACTGTATGGGCTAAAATAGACGGTTATGACGAAGAATTCAGATTTATGGAACTGGAAAAAATCATGCCGTTCCAACAGCTCAGAATTAAAATTCCGTTTGCAACGAACGATATCATAGCCCACACACGCAGCGGAAAAAGGATTCTGATAATGAAAAACCCATACCTTACCAACGATAACCTGTCTTTCGAGATAGAAAGTGACGATCCATACTACAAGATATTACAGTCAATCCGCTGTAAGTGGCACATCTCTTTCGGCGGATACAGCGGCGTTGGCCAATGGGGATACAAACTACTGCCACCACATGCACGTGAAGGGGTAGCTCTGGCTCTGAACATGAGCTATATGTACTCGTCAGAGGAATTCGAAAAAGCTCTGAACGAGTTCGGTCCGCTGCATAGCGATGCCAACAAGACAGTCATTGATAAAAATGCATTATTAAACAGGACCCTCAACCATGCCGGACTCCATTTTGGACATTGCGTAGGATACAACGGACTCGGAGGCGGTCAGACATACGGTCTGAACGAATGGTGCTACATTGAGCACTATGCCGACGACACCAATGAGACCCATACCATTTTCCACGAATTTGCTCACTGTCTTGGTTACGGACATAACGGAAACATGACTTACGAACAGACCGGACCCGGATGGATCACACTCTGCGCCAACGTATACCGATCCATGTCTCTGAACAAGAAGCTTCCGGTCTATTCCCGCCGTTTCATGCACACAAGGCAAAATAGGAAAAGATATAACAGCGACATATACCGCGCATCAAAATACATTATAGAGGGACCTGAACTTGATGCTATCGATGGCGGATTGTCACCTATGCGCGGAGCGACAGACATGGGAGGAAACGACGGAAGCCCAGTGTCATTCAAACTGCAATATACCGACGTCCCCGGAGCTACCACCGCAACATTCCGCCCAAAGGATGTATATGCATATGGTGATACATTATACGTGCTTAACGATGCCGACAATCATTTCAGTCTTGAGATTTTCAATATTGCAAACGGAGGCAAAAAGCACATCGGAAGCATTAAAAAGTGGAAAGAGGACAATAATGAGAAAACTTTCGGAGGTCGTCCAAACGGTATTATACGGGCCAACGACAAAATATACATAACCCACGAAGGGAGCCGCACCGAAATCTTTGATGCCAACGACTATCAGTTCATCACGTGTATAGGCAACGGCAAATGGGGCACATCTCTTACTCAGACCGTACACGCATTTGACGTGACACTCTACAATGGACTCGTCATGATACGAGACAAACGCTATGTGGATTTCGCTGAAGAGCAATCAATATCCTCCGGATCGATACAATACATCTACGCACGATCGGAAAACCTTGGCGAGACATCCGGGACCTATGGAATGGCGATGAACGACCGCAACGGTCTTCTGTACACGACACATCCGTCCAGACGTATCGACATATTATCCCCCGCCGATATCCGCGAATGCGCGACACTCAAACGCACAAAACAATTGCCTTACAAAAACGGACCATATGCTCTCGACTTCTACCAAGGACGTATGTTTGTGAGCTCAAACGGTAATGAAAAATTCTGCGAAGTCAATCCCGACACAGGAGAGATCATAAAAGATCTCACCACAATAGGCTCCGTCACACTACAGGCTCCTGAAAAATTCTGCATACGACGGAACACACTGTTCATAACCGACCGCATGAAAAACGCCACCTGTGTCTATGCAATCCCTATGAATGAACTGATATAACTCCAACCTTATATAACAGACTAAAAATATATGAAAATATACTCTTATATTCTTGTCATAATGTTCGGTGTTATGACCGTACAATGCGGCAAAGATGAACTTGAAGACACTCTTCCTAAACAAGACTCAACGGATGACTACAATAGTTACTGGTATTATTCCTACGAAGCAGTAAATAAAATCAATGCTCTGACTCTCAATATGGAGCAGGCTGATGAATTTATCCCTTATACAGTAGCCCATATCGGAGACACCCTGCTTGTAGCCAACATTGGCGGCAAAGGCAACAGCCTTATGCTGTTCAGCCAAAAGGACAACAAGCTACTCTCCACCATTAAGTCGTGGCAATTCGACAATAAGACATTAAGTTTCGGAAGCTGGATAGAAGCTATAGTCCCGGCCGGCGACCGGCTGTACATATCCGAACGCCAGTCACGAATCCATGTATTCCGACTTCCCGATCTTGACTATATCACATGTATTGGCAATGGCAACTGGAATGGACCTGTATTTCAAGCTCAGGCACTAACAGTCAATGATGGTCTGATACTCGCACGTGACAAGAATGGTAAAGTAAGCATCTACAAAGAATCGGATGCCACCAAAGATAATTATCAAAAGACAAAGCGTTATAAACACGTATCCGGAAACGGATCATCAAACAATTCATTTGCCGCCCATTACATGCAGCCTGACGAGGACGGTAGGATACTCCTCTCAGATTATGAAAACAAGATAATCCGCGTGATTGATCCTTCCTTGATAAATGACGATCTGCCCGACAACACTTCAATTGATATCGATGAACTCACTATGGCTCTCGACTTCAAACCCAAAACATTTGCCATATGCAACAACAGATGGTATGTCACCGGCAACAACGATGCCATAAACATATATGACCGCAACCTTCAAGAATGGTGTCGCGCCCTGAAAGCAATCAAAGGATACGCCTTTTCCCAACCAACACGCATCTACGCACAGAACGATTCCGTGCTTTGGGTTTCAGATACACACAGTTCCAAACGGACATTGGTAAAAATGGTGGTCCACAAAGGCGAAATACGTGATTGATAAACGACGACAAACATCGGCAAAAACCGACATTATAGCACCTTGATTTACGGCGAATAGACACGTCATAATCCGCCGTCCGATATGTTCATGGCTGACATAACCGCAAATCAGCGCATATCATAGACAGCGGCAACAGCGCATCCGACGAGAACAGCGCACTAAGCCACAGGTTACATTCAAAGTTCTTAAATGGTTATTGACTTGCCTAATTGACAAAGAGATGATACATTACCAGATTGAAAAATTATAAATACAATATCATTTTCCGAAACATCTGAAAAAGTAGCGTGACTTGGAGCTTTAAGAGGGTCACGCTACTTTTTTGCTGTCGGGACGGAATTCAATGAGCCGTTGCAATAAAGTGTCGCTGGGCCGCGTTAATATGGTTATACGGATCTGTATCATGAATTCACGATATCTACGATATATATTTTTAATTCTGTCGTTATGGGATGCTGCATCGGCTGTTGCTTTCTCCCCTGACATCTATACCGGACATTCTGTGCTGAGCCGGGGCCGCTGGGTGAAGCTCAGCGTGGAGCAGACAGGGATGCATCTCATACCGATTGCCGACATAAGAGCATGGGGGTTCGATAACCCCGGAAATGTAAGGGTGTACGGCTACGGTGGCAGGAGGATCCCTGACAGGCTTTCACTCGAAAATTATATCGATGACCTCCCTATGGTACAGAGCGAGATGACCCCCAGAGGGATTGTGTTCTATGCCGAAGGTCCGCTGTCACGCCACGATAACAGTGACAATACCCATTACCATACCGCCAATCCTTACAGCACTCACGGGTATTATTTCATCAGCGACCGTAATGCCGAACAAAGGTCCATACCGACCGAAGGGGGCACTCCTTCCGGTGAGGGGGTCACCACATTCATTGAAAGTGTGCGCCACGAGCTTGAAGCAGTAAGCCCCGCACACAGCGGACATCTCATTGTTGGCGAGGATTTCAAGTTCACTCCCACGCGGCGTTTCACATTCAACATGCCAGGGAGGTGCGCGGACAGTAACGCCTATATGCGCTGTGAGTTTTTCGCTAAATCGAGCGGTGGCGTGCAACTGACATTCGCGGAGAACGGCAACACTCTGCCGCCACTGACATCTGACCGAGTAGCCGGGACCACTGACTACGGAGAGATCCTCGTGACACAACGCACCCTCGATACACAGGGAGAGAAACTCAACCTCACTATCACGGCTTCTCCCATAGGATCGGTGTCGCTTGCTCATCTTGATAATATCACCATATGCTACCTGCGCGAACTGGCTATGCCGGAATCACGACATCTTGACTTCACTGTGAAAAACTCCACAGTAACTCTCTCAGGAGTGTCGGAGTCGACCCGCGTGTGGGATGTGACAAATCCGCTTAAAGTAGTTAGGATGAAACCTGTCATCTCACAAGGGAACGCCACTTGGACCAATGAGTATTACGGCAAGCGCAGATATGCCGCCTGGGACGAGAATGCGGCACTACCGGTGCCTAAAGTTGCCGAAGTGGTGCGAAACCAGAACATACATGCCGAACCTACTCCCGACATGGTGATTTTCACACACCCTTCGCTACGAGAGCAAGCAGAACGAGTAGCAAGGCTTCACATGGAAGAGCCAGATTCATTGAGGGTACTTGTTGTCAGCACGGATGCTGTAGCCAATGAATTCGGAAGCGGATGTGCCGACATCAACGCCATGCGCCGAATGCTCAAGATGTTCTATGACCGCGGAAGTGACACAAATCGACATAGACTACAGTATGCCTTGATCATGGGAAGCGTAAACTATGACCACCGGAAGATAACCCCAGTGTGGCGCAACAATATGGAGACAACAGTCCCTGTATGGCAGACCGACAACGGACATAGCGAACAGGAATCATACAGCACTGACGATGCCCTGGGTGTACTCGGGGACAACACAGGGCTAAATTTTTCGTCAGCGACCATAAATATCGCAGTCGGCAGAATACCAGCCCACAACCCGGAAGAGGCAAAGGTGTTTGTAGACCGCCTTACCGCCTATAACAAGGCTCCGAAAAGCGGAAGATGGCGCAACCGGATAGTGCTCGCTGCTGACAACGGAAACGATAACATACACATGACACAGACCGAGGATATAGAGAAGAATTTCCGTTCGTTTGCCAAAGGACGCGACATGACATACCATAAAGTATATGTCGATGAATTCGAACTGATCGGAGGTGTAGCGAAACCGGCACGAGAGAAACTTCACAATCTGCTCAACGAGGGTGTGGTGTGGTGGAACTATGTGGGTCATTCATCCCACAACAGCATAGGCAGAGAAGGGTTACTGAACTATTCGGACCTCCAGAAATTATATCTTCGCCGTGCGCCATTCTTTTATGGGGCGACCTGCACATTCGCCCAATGGGACGACGATGAGCATTGCGGAATGGAATATCTCACCCTTTCCGATGCCGGAGGATTGATAGGCGGTATCTCTGCCACCAGGACAGTGTATATCTCACGCAACGGCATACTGACCTCAGCCCTTGGCAAGGAATTGTTCGACACTGACAGCGACGGAAGGATGCGCCCTATAGGAGAGATACTGCGCCGTTCAAAAAACAGAATAGGCGCAGACTCCAACAAGCTCCGATATGTGCTGCTCGGCGATCCAGCCATGAGACTGGCTTTTCCGGAGAATACCGCCACACTCGACAGCATAAATGACAAGGCAGTCACTGCCGACAACGGAGATTCAGAGCCGCCGGTAATCACTGCTCTCGGGAACACAAAACTCAGCGGATCGGTATGCAGCCATGACGGAAATGTCATCGAGTCATTCAACGGATTCATCGAGCTTACTCTCTACGATGCCGAAAGCAGCCACACAACACACGGAAGGGAGAATTCCTCGGGCACAGGAGGCATAGTGTTCGACGAGCAGGGGGAACAGCTCTATACAGGACGAGCCAAAGTTGTCAACGGAAAATGGGAGTGCACAATAATACTTCCTCCTGAAATATCCGATAATTTCCGCAATGCCACCCTGTCAATGTATGCCCAAAGCGATGATGACATACTATTATCAGCAGTGGGAGCCAACCGAGATTTCTATGTGTACGGATATGATGAGAATGCTATCGTGGACGACAATGCCCCGGTGATCGAATCAATGTATCTCAACCACGAGACTTTCCGCAACGGTGATGCCGTCAATCCCACCCCTATGCTGCTGGCAAGAGTGAGCGATGATATGGGTATAAACATGTCACTTGCCGGAGTAGGCCATCAGATGTCGCTGCGCATAGATGAAACAAAGAACCTCAGCGACCTGTCATCGTCATTCATACCCGACATAGACGGCTCTCCGGCAGGCAACATAGCCTATCAGCTGCCGGAACTGACTCCGGGACACCATACAGCCTCACTCAAAGTGTGGGACATAGGAGGAAATTCCACAACTGCGTCAATAGACTTCTATGTGGACCCGACACTTGCCCCAAAGATATTCGACGTTTATACCGATGCAAACCCGGCTTCGACAGAGGCTAATTTCTATATAGCACACAACCGTCCAGATGCCATGCTGAGCGTGAGGATAGATGTATACGACATGTCGGGACGCTTCGTATGGAGCGACACAACCCGCGGACGTGCCGATATGTATCTGACGACACCTGTGAAATGGGACCTCAACAATATGAGCGGCAACCGTGTGGGCCGCGGCATATATGTGTACCGCGCCACCGTGATATCGGAAGGGTCGGACACCACACCCTCCACATCATCGTCAGCAGCCAAACGTATAGCTGTGATGTAACAGGGATCACTTCACGCGGTCAGCCCTCCTGACACCTTTGATCTTCAGAACTTTCGAACAAAGAGAGTCCACCTGGGACGTATCTGAGACCTTGACATCGAGACTGCATGTGAACACTTCGCCCTTAGCCTCAATGTTGAGCCGGCGTATGTCGATCTCCAATGAGCTGGAAATCATCCCTGTAAGCTCCTGTAGAATGCCATGACGGTCAATACCTTCAATACGGATATTGGCTATAAACTCGCTTGCAACCTTATCCCATCTCACCGCCAGAAGACGGTCGCCGTGGCTTGCCTTAAGCTTTTGGGCATGAGGGCATGTGAGGGAGTGAATCTCCACCTTGCCATCGTAGTTGAGAAAACCCATCACGTCATCACCGGGTATGGGGCGACAGCAATCGGCAAATATATAATTGCTCTCCTTGCCGTCGTCGTGGAGCACATATACCTTTTTAGTATTGATTTTCCCGGCATTCGAGTCAGGTGTCTGACCGGACTGACCTGCGTCAGCTCCTCGAATGCGCTTGGGCTTCAGCCCTCCGAATCCGAGGCTGAAAAGACGGCTAACAAATGACTTCGCCCCTGAGGATGTATTGACATTGAGATAATCGTCAATCGATGCCTCACCTGACCCGAGCTTCAGAAAGAGCTCTTCACGTGTCTGAACCTGATATCTGCCAAGAATCTTGGTGATAACATTGTTGTTCAGTATGATATGGTTATCGGCAAGGAACTTTTCAAAAATCCTGCTCCCCTCCTCGACATATGGCATCTGCACCCTGCGAAGCTCCTTGCGCAAACGCGTCTTCGCCTTGGCGGTGGAAAGGAATGACATCCATTCCGACTTAGGAGTCTGGGACTGCGAAGTCAGCACCTCGACCTGATCTCCGGAATTTAGCTTACTCGACAACGGCACAAGCTTGTGGTTGACCTTTCCGGCTATACAATGATTGCCTATCTCGGAGTGAAGAGTGTATGCAACATCGAGCACTGTCGCACCTGACGGAAGCGTGAGAAGCTCTCCCTTAGGGGTGAACACCACTATCTCACTTGAGAAGAAATTGAGTTTGAGCGTGTCGAGAAAATCGATAGCGTTCGGGTTGGGGTCGTCAAGAATGTCCTTGATTGTGCGCAGCCACACTGTCAGCTCGCTCTCCTCCTCCCCTTCGCCGCCAATCTTGTATTTCCAATGGGCAGCGAAGCCTTTCTCGGCTATCTCGTCCATCTTGCGAGAGCGTATCTGTACCTCTATCCAGTTGCCGTCAGGTCCCATAAGCGTCACATGAAGAGCCTGATAACCGTTTGCTTTCGGCACTGTGATCCAATCGCGGATACGTTCGGGATGCGGCCGATAGAGATCGGTAAGCGCGGCATATATGCGGTAACACATCTCCTTTTCCCCTACTCCTGACGGCGGATCGAAGATGATACGCATGGCATAGAGGTCGTATACCTCCTCAAACGGAATACGCTTAGCCTCCATCTTACGCCATATGGAGTACACCGACTTGACGCGTGCCTTAGCCTCGTAGGTGAGCCCCATGGCGGCAAGACGCTGACGAATCGGTGTCGCGAAATTGTTATAGACCATCTCGCGCTTCTCTTCGCTTCCTTTTATAAGAGATGCTATACGGGCATACTCGGCAGGATGCTCGAACTTGAAGCTCAGGTCCTCCAGTTCGGTCTTTATGCTGAACAGCCCCAGGCGATGGGCAAGCGGGGCATATATATAGAGGGTCTCGCCTGCGATCTTGTACTGCTTGTTGGGAGCCATTGACCCAAGTGTGCGCATATTATGCAGGCGGTCAGCCATCTTTATGAGCACAACACGTATATCCTGGCTCATTGTGAGCAGGAGTTTACGGAAATTCTCAGCCTGGGCTGACGCCCTGTCGCCGAAGATACCACCCGAGATCTTGGTGAGCCCCTCCACAAGCTCGGCAATCTTCTTGCCGAACTGCCGCTCTATATCCTCGACCGTGTACTCGGTGTCCTCCACCACATCATGAAGAAGGGCGGCACATATGGAAGTAGAACCAAGCCCTATCTCACGTGAAGCAATCTTGGCAACGGCAATAGGGTGCAGGATGTAAGGCTCGCCGGAGCGGCGTCGCACCCCTTCATGGGCAGAACGAGCAAACTTGAATGCCCGCTCTATTATATCCACTTTCTTGCGGTGATTACTTTTAATATATCCCTGAAGAAGATCGGCAAACTCATCATCGATCAGCTTGCGCTCCTCCTCGGGAGTCAGAGAATAAGACTGGGGTTCCATGGTCGATAGGTATTAAAGGAATTTATCGTCGAAACGCATCTTCACATCATTGACCATCTGCTTTATGCGCTGCTCATCAGCCTTAGGACATATAAGCAACACATCCTCCGCATCGGCAACAATATAATCCTTAAGACCGTCAGCCACAATGAGCTTGCCATTAGGTGTCACAAAGATGTTGCCATGAGAGTCGTAAGCCACGAGACTTCCTCCCTGCGCCACATTGCTGTCGGCATCCTTGGCGGAATTGTCATACAGCGCACTCCATGTGCCAAGATCATTCCAACCGAATCCGGCACATTCGACATATACGTTGTCGGCTTTCTCCATCACAGCATAGTCAATGGAGTTGGCGGGGCACGCCCCGAAATTCTGCCTTATGAAATCGTCCTCTCGGGGAGTGCCGAACAGTCCTTCACCACGATCGAAAAGTACTGTCAGATCGGTGTCATATCTGCGGAGAGCATTGATGATAGACGAGGCTTTCCAAAGGAATATGCCTGCGTTCCAGAAGAATTCACCTGTCTCCAAAAACACTTTGGCAAGCTCAAGATTAGGCTTTTCGGTGAATGTCTTTACCTTGTTGATATCATCGGTGACCTTAGGCCCTATCTGTATATAGCCGTAACCGGTCTCGGGACGTACCGGTGTGATGCCGAGAGTGAGGAGGGCATCTTTGCTCTCAACAAACTCAAAACCTTTCCTCACACAGTCGCAATAGATGCTCTCACCTGTTATGAGATGATCGCTCGGGGCGACTATCATCGAAGCATCAGGATCAAGGGCTGCTATATGGTAAGCCGCCCAGGCGATGCAAGGGGCGGTGTTGCGGCGTGCAGGTTCGAGAAGTATATTATGAGGGAGCAGATCGGGAAGCTGCTCACGGATGAGAGGTGCGTATTTCGCATTGGTTACCACCACGATATTTTCCTTGGGCACCAATGGGAGTATGCGGTCGTAGGACATCTGAAGGAGCGAACGCCCGGTCCCCATAAAATCAATGAACTGTTTGGGACGATCCTCGCGTGAGTAGGGCCAAAAACGGCTACCGACTCCACCACACATTATGACACAATAACGATGAGACATCATAGTAATGAAGATTTCAATTATTACTGACCGCTAAGTTACAAAAAACTCACGTCAATTCAAAAAAAGTCAACGGTCCAATCGAGGGAGAGAACGAGAGGAGACCATTCCGGAAAAGAATCCTATGACGAGCACCACTGCCGAGGTAACGAGGACATCGGTGAGGGACAGACGGCACGGATAATGGTCAATAGACATCTGAGACGGGTCTCCGCCAAGAGATATCAGTCCGAAATGCTGCTGAAGCAGACATAACACAACTCCAATAGCCACCCCTATAATACCGCCCATGACAGCAATGAGCATACCTTCCTCCAGGAATATCCTCCTGAGCATCCCTCGTGAGGCACCAAGCGATGTGAGGATACGCATATTATCCTCCTTCTCAATAATGAGCATCGACATGGTGGAAAGGATGTTGAACGAAGCCATAACCAGGACAAAGAGCAACATCAGGAATGTGATCCATTTTTCAATCTCTATCATACGGAAAGAGGATTCCTGCTGTTTGAGACGGTCAGCCACAATGTATCCGTCACCGAGACGGCTGCTGATGCCATCAACTACCTGTGGGATGCTGAATCCGGAATCAACAGCCACATCAAGTGATGTAGCCTCCGTGGAATAGTCGAAAAGAGTACGTGCCGAACGCAAGGGTATGAACACGAGATCCTCGTCATACTCACCCTGATCGGTCTGATATACGCCGCTCACAACCAATGTGTCGGTACGGAACGCAGCCATCGGGAATGCAGGGTTGATGCGTCCGAGCCTGCGCGGGACTGTGAGGAAAAAGGTTGACTCGTAGGCTGGACGAGCCCCGGTGCGGATAGCCACCCCGACACTCAGCAATGCACAATTCATCGATGGGGAGTCGACCATTTCGCCATCGATAACGAGTTCGGAAAGAGTGGACACGTCAGAGTACCCCTCTTCAATGCCTCGCACTTTGACAGGCATCTGGTCGCCGTCGCTCACTGCGAGGGCGCGCTGCTCAAGCACCTGCCTGACAGCTGCCACACCAGGCACCGAAGCCACTATGCCAGAAAGAGAGTCGCCATCGGCTATCACCGCTCCATACGGCAGCGTAACCTTGATTTCAGGATCGATAGCCGATAGGCGTGAGGAGGCGAGATCGGTGAAACCGTTGAACACTGACAGCACACACACCATAGCCATTGCGGCAACAGCAATGCCAGCCATCGATATCATGGATATGATATTGACAGCGGCATGACTTTTCTTAGCAAACAGATAGCGCAACGCTATGCGCAGAGCGAGCATATCAGTCCGGTTGTTTTCCGAGGAGCTTATCGATATTCTCGATATAATCGAGCGAATCATCGATGTAGAAACTCAGCTCGGGACATTTCCTGAGCTGAAATCTCACACGCTGTGCAAGCTCGTAGCGGATGGTCTTTGCACTGGCAGTGATACTTTCCAGAAGCTCCTGCGACTTATCTGTGGGGAAAATAGAGAGATATACCTTGGCGATGCTCAAGTCAGGCGACACGCGCACTGCGCTCACAGACACGAGCACTCCATGAGTCTTGGCAGTCTGCAAGCGGAATATCTCACTCAGTTCCTTCTGAATGAGACGTGCTATTTTAGCTTGTCGTGTTGTTTCCATAATCTGATTGAATTTTCAAGGATACAACAATCGATAGGCTCGATTAGTTGATGACGTCAAATCCTGTGTACTTGCGCAGGCATTCGGGAACAATGATACCTTCGGGTGTCTGATTGTTCTCCAGGAGAGCAGCCATGATGCGCGGGAGGGCGAGAGCCGAGCCGTTGAGCGTGTGACAAAGATGAGTCTTCTTGTCCTCACCGCGGTAACGGCATTTCAGACGGTTTGCCTGATAGGTCTCGAAGTTGGATACAGATGACACCTCAAGCCAACGTTCCTGCGCGGCAGAGTAGACCTCAAAGTCGAATGTTATCGCAGAGGTGAAGCTCATGTCGCCGCCACACAGACGGAGTATGTGCCAGGGGAGCCCGAGGCTTTCAAGCAGACCCTGAACATGATCCTTCATCTCTTCGAGAGCCGCATATGAGTCCTCAGGCTTCTCGATGCGCACGATCTCGACTTTGTCAAACTGATGCAGACGGTTGAGTCCGCGCACATCCTTGCCGTAGCTTCCTGCCTCGCGACGGAAACATGCCGAATAAGCACAGTTCTTCACCGGAAGCTGATCAGCCGGGATTATGACATCGCGATAGAGGTTGGTGACAGGGACCTCTGCGGTAGGGATCATGTAGAGCTTATCTTCATTGATAAGGTACATCTGCCCTTCTTTGTCGGGGAGCTGGCCGGTGCCGTAACCGGAAGCCTCGTTGACAACATAAGGGGGCTGTATCTCAAGATAACCGGCATCGGAAGCCCGGTCGAGGAAGAACTGGATGAGAGCGCGCTGGAGCTTCGCACCCTTGCCGATGTACACAGGGAAACCAGGTCCGGTGATCTTTACACCGAGATCAAAGTTGATGAGGTTGTACTTCCTGGCAAGATCCCAGTGAGGGAGTGCGTCAGATGAAAGCTCAGGCATCTTGCCACCTGTCTTCTCCACAACATTATCGGCAGCGGTGAGCCCCTCGGGCACCATATCGCAAGGTACATTGGGCATACCGAGAAGAATGTCACGGATAGAGTTCTCAGTGACGGCGAGACGGTCGGACAGCTCTTTCTGCTTCTCCTTCATCTCGGCAACCTCCTTCTTGGCCTCCTCAGCCTCAGCCTTGTTTCCTTCCTTCATGAGACGACCTATTGAGTCAGCTTTCTTCTTGAGCTGAGCTGCGAGAGTATCGCTCTGGAACTGAAGGTTCCTGCGCTCGTCGTCGAAGTCAATAACGTCATTAACCCCCTGTTTGCCGTCAAAACCTTTGACAGCGAGGCGCGCAATGATGCGCTCGGGGTCCTCTTTTATCTGTTGTAGAGTAAGCATCCTTTCTATCAGTTGAGAAGTTCTTTAACTTTTGCGGAGATGGCTTTGCCGTCGGCACGGCCAGCGAGAGCCTTGGAGGCTATGCCCATCACCTTACCCATTTCCTTAGGAGATGTAGCACCTACCTGAGCTATAATCTTCTTAAGCTCCTCGGTGAGTTCATCTTCGGAAAGCTGCTTGGGGAGATATTCCTCGATCACAGCAGCCTCAGCGAGCTCGTTGTCGCGGAGGTCGAAACGATTCTGCTCCTCATAGATAGCAGCCGTCTCCCTGCGCTGCTTCACCATCTTGGCAAGAATCTTCATAGCGGCATCATCCGACAGAGAGCCGTCACCTCCCTTAGCAGTCTTGGCTTCGAGAAATTCTTTCTTGACGCCACGAAGGGTCTCCAGACGTACCTTTTCGCGTGCAAGCATAGCGGCCTTTATATCGGCGGAAATTCTTTCAAATAAGTCCATATTTCGGGTATTTGTTATGAATCGATGATAATATTCCGCAAAGTTAACACTTCGCGTGCGATTTTTGACCTACTCGGCAGTATTTTTTTCGTTCTCACCTGCAAGCTCCGATGCGCTATCCACTTCAGATGGCACAACAAAGATGGAGAAATTGACCGAGCCGTAAGCCCTATGATGATCAAAATGCGGGAGCGACGAGAAATCATAAGCCTTGGAATGCTCCATTATAAATACACTTCCAGGCTTAATAAGCCTGCTTGACAGAACTGCTGCCGGAATGTCGGCAAATCCCTCCATATTGTAAGGGGGATCGGCGAATATGATGTCAAACGGAGTGACTGCATCGCGTATATACCGCACTGCATCGGCCCGGAGCAGGCGGATGTTACTGTCGCCAAGCTCACGAGCCACCTTTTCGATGAAACGGCCCTGTATGGGTGATTTCTCCACCGAGGTCACCGAAGCGGCATCACGTGAGAGAAATTCAAAAGACACAGCACCGGTCCCGGCAAAGAGGTCGAGACAGCGCGCTCCCTCTATGTCAGTGATATTCTCTATGACATTAAAAATGTTTTCACGCGCAAAGTCGGTGGTGGGTCGCGCTGTGATATTTGTAGGCACGTCGAAACGGCGACGTCCGTATTTTCCTCGGATTATTCGCATAACGGGGTCACTATTAAGTCAAAAGGAGCACGCATGGCATCTTTGCCTGCGCGGAACATCTGTGGCGGGAATATCGAAGGCATGACGCGTGACACATACTTACGGAGCACAGGGGTCACTTCTTCACGTATATTCTGGTCGCCTGTGAGAAGGATCTCGTCGTTGTAAGGATCAAGCCCATGCCGCGAACGCGACGCAAGTATATAGTAGACAGCATCCATAGGATTACTGAACAGAAAAGTGTTGGCCTGAAGCAAAGAGTTTCCGTCGAGCATCACAACATCGACAGATGACCGACGGAAATTGCACACCATGCGCCGGGAGTTTCCTCGTCCAGGCTTGGAGGCGAAATACCGCATAAGCGGTGCCATGTGAGGCATAACAACCGCCCCGACAAATGTCCTGCCAATGAATCCCTGCAACTCCCGCTCTATACCGAACATCATGAAGGCGTTGCGAGTCGCCGTATCGGCCCTCTCCACCGTACCGTCATAGCCTGGATGAAGAGCCAGAAATATCCTTGATGCATCGTCAGTGTCGTTTACCTCAGCGGGGACAACAACATAATCATTTGTGTCTATGACAATATACACTCTACGAAAATCACATAGCATCAGAGGATTTTCGTACACCACTGATTCAAGAGCCTTAACCCGCGAGACAGCCGATGCCACAGGGAAGGAGCGATATATAAGGCTGTTGTCAGAGACTATGGAGTAGACTACCACATCAACGCGTTCAATGCCGACACGCACAAGCATATTGCATATCGACGCATCAGCAACAAGGTCTTTATCAAGCGTTCCGTCAAGCATAATCGTTTGTGCCTTGACGCAATTCGGGCGCAAGGCTGAATTATTTTGTTGATCACCGGTCATCCCGGACGGCTTCATCTGCAAGCCTCCGACAACCAATCCACAAATTTACTCAAAAAAATGTCATTTTGCAAGCCGACAGCCGCCATTCAACCTGATTAAACCATCAATATTTTGAATTGCAGCACCATTGGATTACTAAAATCAGCCTGTGGTCATCGGTTATCACAACCCTTTCCTCAACCATGCTCCCGAGAATAGGCGGAAGAGGAATATGGCTCCACGAAATGACAACTCGATACACATCGCCAACCATACTCCGGCAAGCCCCATAGAAGGGGCAAGGATGGCGGCAAGCGGCAGACGCACAAGCCAGATGCTACAGAAATTCATAGCAGCAGGGAGAATTGTGTCACCCACCCCTATCATCACACCGTAAGCCACGATGGAGGCGGCAAACATCGGTTCGGCGAAAGCCTCTATGCGCAATGACCTGACCCCGAGACTTACTATATCACCCACAGGTGTCATAAGCTCCATAACCCAAGGGGCACAGACATACAGGACCACGCCCATGACTGTCATCGTCACCATGCCGAGTGCCACAGTGATATACCCGAACCTCCGTGCAAGGTCGAGACGCCCAGCACCATAGCTCTGCCCCACAAGCGTCGTAGCAGCATCCCCGATACCGTATCCAGGCATATAGCAGATGCTCTCTGCCGTGACTGCAAAGGCGTTGGCTGCAATAGCCATAATGCCGAGAGGCGCGACAATGACGGTGACAGCAATCTGCGCGCCACATATCACAGCGTGCTCCAGAGTCATTGGGGCAGACACCCTCAATGCCTTACGTATCACATCCCGGACAGGACGGAAACTCCCGCGCTCCCGCGCGATCGCCATCCCCTCCTGTCGGAAACAGAGATACCACATCATAGCTCCTGCCGTGACAATCTCAGCCGACACTGTGCCGAGTGCCGCTCCGAACACTCCGAGCCCGGCTCCCGGCATCACTATCTGCATGCCTAAAATGTCGAGCTGCCTCGTAGGGAAAATAAGGAAAAAATTGAACACCACATCAAGCAGACACATCATCACATTAAGGCCGCCGGGGACTTTCATATTGCCGGAACACCGCAACATGGCTCCGCCGAGATAATTCATGGTGAGAAGCGGGAGGGCAAGCACAAACACCAGGAAATACAGTGAAGCCCCCGGACAGACTTCCTCATTGCCTCCAAGCCAATGAGGAAGCGGCCAGGCTATAGCCGCACCCACCAATGCCACCGCCACACTGAATATAAGGCAGGCGGTGATACCCTGGCGCAGAATATTCCGCGCCCTGGCATAATCGCCGGCACCTATGCTGTGCGCAACCTGCACGGAGAACCCCATGGTGACAGCCGAACATATGCCCCAAAAGAGCCAGAGGGATGTGGACACCAGACCCACTGATGCGGAATCATCCGCCCCAAGTCGCCCGACCATCGCCGCATCGATGTATTGCATCATGATACTCGACAACTGCGCCATCATGGCAGGCCACGACAGCTGAACGGTAAGCTTGAGCTGCTGAGCAATGGTGAGCTTACCGCCGGAACGTATGACTGATATATCCGGCATGAGGATTACATGCTTCTACAGCCGGCTTTTAATGACTGCAATAATGCGAGTGAGTGCCTCATCGAGAAGTGAGCGAGAGCATGCGATGTTGAGACGTATGTAACGGTCGTCGCCATACATGGCTCCGGAATTGACCTTCACGTTGCATTCACGCTCAACCATGTCGGCAAGCCGAGAACCTGTCACACCCAATGACGAGACATCAAGCCAAGGGAGATAAGTGGCTTCAAGACGGGCTAACGGACACTGCGGCAACTGTTCACGCAAGAGATCGCGGGTGTATTGCCAGTTGGCAGCAAGATATGCCTTTACGGCATCAAGCCACTCCTTGCCATCGGGAGTATAGGCTGCTATAAGAGCCTCGACTCCAAGAGGATTTACATCGCACACCTCGTTTATGTTCACTGCACGATTGACGAGCGCGAGAGTATGAGGATTGCGACACACGATATTGGCTATCTGTAGTCCGGCAATATTGAATGCCTTGGTAGGAGCCACGCACACCACAGCCTCAGGGTCGAGTATGCCATAAGGGGTGTATTTGTAACCCGGCATCGTAAGCTCACAATGGATCTCATCGCTCAGCACCTGCACTCCGTGACTGCGACATATGTCACGAACCCTGGTCATCTCTTCGACAGTCCAAACCCTGCCGCCAGGATTGTGAGGATTGCAGAGTATGAGCATAGAATTGCGAGGATCGGAAGCAAGCTCTTCAAGAAGAGGGAAATCAATGCTGTAGGAGAATTCTCCGTCGCCTGCCGGATGTGGTTCAAGCGGGCATTCCACCACCTCGCAACCGTTGTTGCATACAGATGAGAAGAAACAATTGTAGACAGGGGTCATGACTATCACGCCATTGCCCACAGGAACAAGAGCTTTGATTATAGCCGAAAGTGCCGGGACCACTCCGGGAATATATATTACATCCTCACGTGAGAACTCATAGCCGTGCTCGCGTAAGAACCATCCTGTGAGTGCGCTATAGTATTCGTCACGGACATGTGTGTAACCGAACACACCGTGATCGATCCTTCGGCGCAGGGCATCCATGATACATGGTGCGGCGGGGAAATCCATGTCGGCCACCCACAAAGGTATAGCACCGGGGTATCTGTCCCATTTGCAGGAGCCTGATCCTGAGCGGGAAGGTGTGTGATCGAAATCGTAGGTAGACATTGCTTATGATTCAGTTTGAATTTTACAGTCGGCAGGAGCGAGAATATTTGTGTCAAGAATCAGTTCACCTATAGAGCCGGCACGGATAGAGCCGGAGCGTGGATTCTTCACACTTGTGATGTGAGAAAGGATGGTGGCATCGACACAGGAATCCTCAAAAGCGAGATCGGCATCCGCATCAAATGTGCAGTCCTCCAAGAGAAGACCTTCGCAGTAACACAGGGGCTGCGTGCCTGAAATGTGGCAGCGCACAAGACGAAGCCCCCTGGAATGCCAGGCGAGGTATTCGCCTGTAAGCGACGAATCGTAGACGGTTACATTCTCAGTGTTCCAAAAAGCATCCTTGGAATTGATCTCGGCATTGCGTATCACCACATTACGACAATACTGGAACGAATAGTTGCCATCCTGGCGGTAATTGTCGATATCAATATTATCGGAGTGCATGAACAGATAATCGGCATTCCCGACCTCGACATTGCGGAGCCTTACATTGCGACAGTGCCAGAGGGTCTCCTGCGCATCGGGTATGCGTACATTCTCAAGGTCCACGCCATCCATCTCCCGGAACATTTTCGGGGCATCCACCTGAGTGTCGGTCATGCGTAGCCCTGACGAATACCACAGTGCGGCACGCGCTCCAGGAGTGAACTCACAGCCTGAAATCTCAAAGCCTTTGACATGCCAGAACGGATACTTGCCTTCAAACCGACAATGGCTCGCGACAATATTCCTACAGCATTTCAGAGCCGACTCACCTGCATGGACGGTGACATTCTCCAGCTTAATGCCCTGAGACGCGAAGAGCGGACGCTCTCCACCGAATTCCTTATCCTTGATAATTTCCATAATACGTGAAAGATTGATTTACGGTACAAAATTACAGAGAATGCTCCCAGGGACATGTACCTGTTTTATGGTAAAAGCAACCATTTTTCCACAGTACAAAGTTAAGAAAATTTTCAGAACAGGCATAGAAAAGAACCGATATACGGAAAAACGGTCGTCCGGATGTTTCCCAAGACAATATGGGAAAACACCCGGACGACACTATCAGAGGGTATATTTATCTAAAAACAAGGGCTGATCATCGAGCTTCGTAAGTGGCTGTGTAAGGGATCTTGCCAAGGCTCAGGGTGACCACATAATTGCCTTCACCCGGCGAAGGAAGATTTCCGCCATCAAACTGAAGATCGGAGGCACTTGAACCGAGGCTTATAGCCCATGCATTATTGGCACGGAACTTCAGCTCTCCATCCTTAAGCCCTACTGTAGCTGTCCATTTGAGCATATCGGCAGAAGCTTCAAGCTTAGTCTCGGCATCCCAGCCTCCAGGGGTGGCACTGCCTATCAGACCGAAGGACTCAATGGGAGTCATCTTGAAAGTGAGAGCCTCCATATCGACCTCCATCCAGTAGAGAGCCGGTGATGAGCCTTCAAGTATGTTATTGCCCGATGAGCTGCTTATCTTGCCTGTGACCACACCATTCTCATCTATCACCACATCGCCGTCAAGCCCATACCATACTGTAGATCCGGTGAAATCATCAGTGAACTTGCCGCCATACTGACCGCCAAAATATGAGAATCCGCGATACACATCGGTGGTGCCCACTTTAACGAGCCATTGTGAGGTCTCCGGCTTCCAGTCCTGAGATGTGTTAGGAGTACCGAGATGGAGAGGCACAGCCAACGGGGTCACCTCTACAGATCCCTGCTTAATGCAGTTATCGTCTCCGCTCACATTGTAGGTGGCACCATCGTAGGTGTAGAAAGCCTGAACACCCCAGTAAACGGTATTCTTTTCGGAACCAGCTCCGAATACCTGCTTATAGGTCTCATAGAACTTGTCGCGGGATACGGACACAACATTCGACTCAAATCCGGCATCGCCAGCCTTTGCATTGGACATATCCTGATTACCTGAAAGCACATACTTGTATGACAGTTTGTATCCCTCGGGAAGCTCAGAGATTGAAGTCACATCAATGAGAGGTATTATCTCGATACCATCATCGGTCATCTGCTGGATATCGATAGCACCTGATGCAAGCTCGGCGGACGGATCGGACGAGATAACAGGATTATCCACAGGGGTAACAGTCACCTGACCTTCCCCATAATACTTGTCGGCAGAACCAAGACGGTACTTGCCTTTGCTTATGGTGACATAACCAGGTATCCTATAATACACCTGAGTGGGGACGGTGACATTGCCGGCAATAGCCTTCAATGCACTGTTGAAGCTGACAGCGGAAGCCTCAGCGACATTTCCGGCACTTACCGGACCCGACACTTCCCTATAGTCAGCAAAAGATGCATCGTCAGAAATCTGTATAGCGAAATCGAGCTGCGCACCTTCCGGAAGATTCTCCACAGAAGTAACATCGACTATAGCGACAGGCGCATCCGATGCCATCGCGCTCTGAAGATTGATAGCTGAGGAATTGAGTCCCTGACTGAGAGCCACCTGAACATCAGCATCAGTGAATTCGGGCAACTGAGGCTCAACACTCGGCTGTACAATACCGGGACCATCCTCGCATGAGGCAACAGCCAAAGCAGCCAACCCCATGAGAAATATATTAAGTTTCATGCGAAATTTCATTTTTTAAATTACTCGTTATTGGGGATAAGTGTGAGATAATACTTGCCGGAGCGGTCCTCAAGCTTGAGAATTCCGGTGAAGTTGTCAGGACACACGAGGTTGCCGGAGCCACCATCGTTGGTGAGCAGATAAGGCTGGTCAATCTTCAGGTCGCCGGAGCCCTTACCGAGATTAGGCAAGCCCCAATCAGCTGTAGACACCTTGAACTCAGTGCCCTTAGCAATTGTCACAGGACCTAACTCATAGATGCCGGTCTCCTCGGTGGTCTTGAATTCGCCATCGGCTGTAGCCGACCAGTCATTCATACCGCCACGGATGTACAATCCTGAAGGCTTGCCCGGGATTGAGATATTGTAATACACCCGTACTTTCCTGTACTCGACAGCATTGGAGAAGCATGAGGTGTTGTCGGGGCTCTGGGTTATGAACGCACGCAGACGGAACCACAATGCAACAGGATCGGCAGGAACATCCTCCGGATCGACTACACCGAGGAGCTTACAGGCAGCATTTGCCACCTGCTCGCATGGAGGATTGATCTGTGAACGGTTAGTCTGGATAGATGCAAGGTTCTCAAACTGAGCGAAATCCTCTGTGAGCGACACCTGTACCTGATATGAAACCGGAGCCTGGTAGCCGTAATCAGGCTGATTGCATGTCATATGCAAAGACCCGCCATCCTCAAGAAGAACAACATTATCAGCCATTGTGGGCTTGTTGAGCTCAAATGTGGCACCTTCAGGGACACCAGCCAGTACAGGATTATCATCCCAGGTCTCGCTACAGCTACTGAAAGACAGCACGGCTGCCACGCTTGCGAAAAATATAGATATCTTTTTCATTGTTGATTTAAGTCCGTTAAGAATTAATAGCCGGGATTCTGCTTGAATTCAGGCTGAGCCGAGATAATCTGCACAGGGATAGGCATGAGCTTGTAACGCTCGTTGATGGAGTTTCCTTCAGCGACATTACCTTTCCATGACCAGAGATAGCGACCGCCTGTATATTTGTCGTGGCGCACAAGGTCGGAACGGCGTGTGAGCTCCCAATACAGCTCGCGCGCACGCTCGTCGAGGATATTGTCGGCAGTGAGGTCGCCTTCCACCCAGGCGCGCTGTCCGGCACGCTCGGATACGTAGGAGGCATAGCGGAGAGCCTTTGCCTGGTCACCCACATTACCCATGATGAAGCACTCGGTATACATCAGATAGACATCGGCAAGACGTATGAGAGGATAGTCGGTGTCAGGCCAGTTCTGAGTGTTGGCAGCCATAGTAGGCTTGCCCTCAGAGTCGACAGGACCATAGATACCACCGTTCTCCTGGCTCCAGCCGCCATCGGTACCTGCAATAAGATTGGTGAACTTGACAGTGGCATAGCCATTGTTGAAAGTAGAGTAGTCGGTGTTCTCTCTGGTGAATCCGTCATCCTCCTTAAGCCACAAGGATGAACGCTTGTCTCCGTCGGTGAACTTGTCGAAGAACTCTTTACGACCGTGCATACAGGTCCACTCGTTGACCATACCATAGTTGGCTGACGACATCGAGAAGCCGTTCTTATCCATATTTGCAGTAGTGATGGAAGCACAGATGATAAAGTTGGCAGCACCGTAGGACTGTGTATAGTAGGGTTCAAAAGCGAGACCCCAAAGAATCTCGTTCTCGGCAGTGTTGCCTCCGCCGGGCATATACACATGATTGTCGCGACAGAACAGATAGAGGTAATGGTTGGCAAGACCGGAGCCATTGAAACCGCCACCCTTATGACGAGCGATGATCTCCTCGCAATGCTTCTGGCATTCAGCCCAGCCCTCCTGCTTTCCGTCGGTGTAGACCTTGGCATTGAGGTAAAGGCGGGCCAGGAGAGCCTGTGCTCCGTCAAGACCCACATGGCCGTAAGCTACAGGCATATCAGAGTCCTTAAACTTAGCCACTATGTCCTCAAGCTCATCCTTGAGCCAGTTGTAGAGGTCAAGGCGAGACTTCTGTACCGGATTCTCACCCACAGCCGCCTCCTCGGTGATGAACGAACCCTGACCGAAGATGTCAACCACCCAATAGTAGCTCATCGCACGGAGCGTACGGGCCTGGAGCACCATATCCTGAACAACGGGATCGGAATTGGTGCGGGCATTAGCTATGAAGTCGTTGCAGACAGCAATGTGAGAGTATAGGCGCGAGTATGTACCGTAAATGTTGCCGTTGGACGCATCGAAGGAGTTGGTGCAGATGTCATAGATGCCCTCGTCCTTCCATATCCACAGACATTCGTCGGTAGGAAACTCATTCATCATGAAGATGGCACGGCAGTACTGTCCGCGACCGTTGTCGAGACCGGATATATCGGATGAGCCGGGACCATCCTGACCTGATACAGCCATACCGCTGTAACACTTGGCAAGAACGGCTGCATAGTCGGTGGCATTGCCATAGTTGGGGTCGTTGGGCTCAAGATCCAGGTCGCCTATACAGGAGGACATCGAGAGACCGAGGGCAAGACCGCCAAGCGCAATATATTTATTCAATTTCATTGTGTTAGTCTTGATTAATAGTGTTTTCAACAATCGTTTAGAATGTGGCTACAACACCAAGAGTATAGATTACAGCCTTGGGATAGACACTGTTGTCGATACCGCCAAACACTTCAGGGTCAATGCCCTTGTACTTGGTGATAATGAATGGATTCTGAACGCCGGCAAAGAGGCGCATACGCAGATTGTCGTTGAGAAGATTGTCCCAGGTGTGACCTATGGTGATGTTCTCGCAACGCAGGAACGAACCGTTGCGCAGGAAGTAATCACTCATGTACTGGGGCTGTGAGAAGTACACGTCATTGTCAACAACATTGCTGATACCGTAGGAGGAGTAGAGATTTGAGGTATTTATGTTGTTGGAAAGGACATTGTTGTACACATAATTGCCGATTGAGGCGCGGAAGTTGATACCGAAATCCCAGTTCTTGTAACGGAAATTGTTACCGAGAGTCATAGTCACTTTAGGATCGGGTGACTTATTGAGAATCTTGTCGGCATCATCGATCTGACCGTCGCCGTTCTGGTCGACATAGGCACCCTCGATGGGATTGCCAGCCTGGTCATATACCTGCTGATAGAGATAGAATGTGTTGGCGGCATGACCTACGGCATGAGCCTGAACCGTGTTGCCGTTGCCTCCGGCTATACCACCGGTACGGATGGGGGAGCCTTCATAAAGCTCTGTGATCTCGTTGTGGTTCCAGCCCACATTGTAGTTAACTGTCCATGTGAAATCGTCAGTGACAATGGGACGAGCCTGAACGTTGAACTCGATACCATAGTTGACGAGAGAACCGATGTTGCGGTTGAGCATATTGGTTGTGGATGAACCTGCCGGGATAGCCACAAAGCTGAGAAGGTCAGTGGTCTTGCGATAGTAGTAGTCAAGAGCCGCTGTGATGCGGTTGTTCATGAATCCCCAGTCCATACCTGCGTTCCAGGTAGTGGTTGACTCCCACTTAAGATCGGGATTGTAGCCCTGAAGGTACAGAGGAGCGACATATATGGGCCGACCGTTGGCATCGAGCTGTCCGGAAGGATAATAAGAGCCGGGCTGGGCAATGCTGTACTGCGGAAGGTAGTTGACTGTGCCGCCGACCTCCTGCTGACCGGTCACACCCCATCCGAGACGGAGTTTCCAGTCATTGAGCCATCCGCGGGCTGATTCCAGGAAATTCTCCTCGCTGATCCTCCAGGCAAGTCCCACCGAAGGGAACACGCCCCAACGGTTGTCCTTTGAGAAACGCGATGTGGCATCACCACGGACGGTGACTGTGAGAAGATAGCGGTCCATGAAGCCGTAGTTGACACGGCCGAAGAATGAAAGAAGCTGAAGATGGTTGCGCCAACGATAGTTGCCGTTGCCACTGTTAGGGTCCTGAACGTAGTTGGAGCCGATAGAGGATATGGTCTCGGGGTCTATATCCATCATGAATGAGCCGTTATTGTAAGATATGGTCTTGAAACCGGCAGTGGTGGGACGACCCTTTTCGGAAGAAGCACCCCAGTTACGTCCATGAGCGGAGAAACGCTGCCATGAGTAACCGGCTGTGACATCGAGCATCGACTTGATCGACTCGAAATCTTTCTTATAATTGAGATAGAAATCGAGAAGGGTGTTGCTCCGTGACTGGTAAGTGTAATCCTCATATCCGGCACCGTTCTTCTTGTGATTGAGCCATGCCTGGGGAGAGTTAGCCATCACTTCGTTGTATTCGTCGGTCTTCGATATATCATAGCCGAGGTTGAGGTTGGCATGAAGTTCGGGGAGGAAATGGAACGAGTAATCGAGCTGAAGGTTACCGTTGGAGCGCAACACTTCGGCGTGATTGTTGACATCCATAAGCTGTGCCACAGGGTTGACAGCCGAGTTGGGGTTGAGGACCACACTGTTGTCCTTATCGGATATGTTGTACCAGGATGTATAGCCGTTGAAAAGGTACTTCTGACCACTGTCGCCTGACAGACGATGGATATCGTAAACAGGCACGGTGGGATTGTAGGACAGAGCTCCGCCTATGGCTCCGGTGTTGGCAAACCGGTTATTGAAATAATAGCCCTTGGCATTAGCACTTACGCTCAGATGGTCGTTAAAGAACTTGGGATTGAGGTTGAAGCCGAATGTGAGACGATCCATCTTGGATGTCTTAAGAATACCATTACTATTGGTATAGGTGACTGAAACCCTGTAAGGAAGCATGCCAGCTGAACCACGCACACTTAGATTGTAGTCGGAGGAGACTGTGGTGCGCAGAACTTCGTCCTGCCAGTCGGTGTTGGCGTTGCCGAGGGCATTGACTTCGTTGGAGCCTGCACCATAGACATTTGTCATCATAGCACGGAAGCTATTGGCGTCGAGCACGTTCCATCTCTTCTGAGCCTTGTTGACATACATATTGGCAGAGAAGCTGACCTCGGGAGTCCCCTTTATACCTTTCTTGGTAGTGATTATGATGACACCGTTGGATGCACGGCTACCGTAAATGGCTGTTGCCGAGGCGTCCTTGAGTATGGTCATAGATTCAATATTGTCAGGAGCGATCATGGAGAGAGAGTTGCCCATGCCCTGCACACCGTCGTTGGACAGGGGTACACCGTCGACCACAATCAGAGGGTCGTTGGAAGCATTGAGCGACGAGCCTCCACGGATACGTATTGTGCCAGAGCCCTCCGGTCCGCCTGAAGTGGTGACAACAACACCAGGGGTCTGCCCTACGAGCATATCCTGTACTGAGGTGGCAAGCCCAGCCTCAATTTCGTCGGGCTTGACAACTGCTACCGAACCGGTGGCATCACTCTTCTTCACTGTGCCATAACCGATAGCCACTACCTCGCCAAGAACTTCGCTGTTGACATTCATGGTAACATTGATAACGGACTGTCCGTTGACGGGAATCTCCTGTGTAGCATAACCTACATAGGAAAATACGAGAGCACCGTCGGAGGGTACTGAGATAGTGTACTCACCATCGATGTTGGTGGCAGTTCCGAGGGTCTCCCCTCTCACTAACACACTTGCTCCGATGAGGGGTTCACCCTCAGGGTCAATCACGGTACCTGATACCGTAATTTTCTGCGCTAAAGCAGGGAAAGAGAAGCATAGCGTGAGTATCGCTGCAAGCCACACCTTCCGACTCATTTGAAAACAAATGTTCTTCATGCAAGAGTTTTTTAGAAAGTTGTAAATATGAATAAAATAATCTCCAAACTAACTGTGTCTTTCCGGCAGAGCAAAATCATCGAGCACGATGTGATGACAAGGCAAGCGAGAGCATCTAAGGGTATCTGTGCATTCATGCCATGGCATGAATGCACACACCTTAAGGTGTGTGCCGAAACGGACCGGCTATGCGACACATCCCTGCTGTGCGCACAACATCAATACGTCGGCAATGATGAAGTAATTAACAATAAGTGTTCACGATACCCGCTACATAAATGACTGCTATGGAATGAACGGAAATTGCGGGAGATGGGCGGAAAGCTGTCTTAATTATCTTCAGTATGTCTCTACTTTTCCCTTTGTCTGACCCTCTGATAGTCAATGTAAGGAAAGTTATCCGGACCTGATTAGGCTCTCATGATGTCTCTACAACCGATTGCCTTATCAAATCCGAGGCAAATATAATGCTTAATTTGGATTTATTCAAACTTTTGTGTGGGATTTTTTCAAAAATTATCAAACCATCTCCTCATACCGATACGTTGACTAAGAAAAAGCGATATAAAAATACAGAAGAGACAAAGTGTGGACTATAATTACCGATACAAATACTTCGATAACATAAGTCGCTTCTGTCTCTTCTGTATTTCAGTATACTTTATTCGACGCAGAGTTACTGGAAGCGGTATGTGATGGTGCCGGTCTGTATTGCCGGAGCGTCATTGTCGACTGAAAACCGCGAAGCACGCGCAGCAGTGACACAGCTCTGGCGTGTGGCGGCATTGGCTGCCGCGGCTCCAGTACCTGTCTGATAGGATGCTGCCGTTACCTGCCCCTGACGGTTGACGCTCACCCGCACAGTTATGGTGCCGAGAGGTCCGCGCGGAGGAGTCTGCCACGAATCCATAGTGCGCCCCTTAAGGTTGAATCCGGGTGTACCGCTAAGGGCACCGGTATTGGAGTTGCCGTTGGGACTTCCTGCTTTACCTTGCCCTGCCGAGCCGGAACCAGACTTTCCGAACTGCACCTTGTCGGCTATCTTCTGACGGGTCTCCTGCTCGCGTTTCACACGCTCGGCCTCCTCGCGTTCGGCTTTAGTGGGTCCGGTAGGCTCCTTCGGAGTCTCCTTGACAACCTTAGCAGGCGAAGGACGCTCGGAAGAGATGACAGGCGCGGGGGTTGGAGACGGTGAGCCGGTATTCTCCACCGCCTCGGCGACCGGTGATGGAGGTGTAGGTTCGGACACTTCCGCCGGGGCTGACTCGTCACTGTTTTCGGACTGCTCGGGAGAATCACCTATCATCACAAACTCACCTCCGAACAGCACCTCCGAGGAATCGACAGGCGGCCATCCGCGCTTTGCCTCTTCAGCCGGGGAATAGCGCAGATAGATCGACACGAGGATCACCACCACCAATGCATGAAACAGCAGAGTGGCGATAAGTGCTATGATATGATTTCGACGGGATGAGTCCATGTCCTTTTTTTATTCAGGTCGAGCGGATGCAGGCGCGGGTTTGGTTGCAAGCACCATTTTAAGATTATTCTGCGCTCCGAGGTCGAGGACCCTGACAAGGGTACCATAAGTCACTTCCTCATCGGCATATACAGCGATGAAATCGTCAGAATCGGGAGAAGAGTTGATGCGTGCATCCTGAAGCGCACCGGCGAGCGATTCGAGCTCAACCGCTGACGGCTCTTCGCCGGAAATGGAGACATAGAAACGTGAGTCCTTGTCAATAAACACCCTGGTGGAAGGCTTTAGAGATGTCTGATGAGAACTCTCCGGAAGATTCACTTCAAGGGCGGTGGGGAAAACGAATGTGGATGTCACCATAAAAAAGATGAGAAGCAGGAATATGACATCGGTCATGGATGCCATGGAGAACACTTCCATCATTCGGTGCTGTCGTTTGAGTGCCATAGGGGTCAGGGGTTATGCTGGCTCATTGAGGAGGTCCATGAACTCCATGGTCTTAGCCTCAAGATTGTTCATCACCTTGTTGATACGCGCCACAAGATAGTTGTAGGCAAACAGTGCTATAATGCCTACCACAAGACCGGCAACAGTCGTGACAAGAGCAGCGTAGATGCCGTCGGCAAGCACGGCAATGTTTGCACTGGTACCTGCTGATGCGAGATTATAGAACGCATCGACCATGCCTATCACAGTGCCGAGGAATCCGATCATGGGTCCTCCGGCAGCAGCTGTGGCAAGCCATGAAAGCCCTTTCTCAAGATTGGCAATCTCTATGTTGCCAGTGTTCTCGATAGCCACAAGGACATCGTTCATAGGACGTCCGATTCGTGAAATTCCTTTGAGTATGAGACGAGAATATGGTGTGTCGGTGCGGTTGCACAGATTGCGTGCGCTCTCGATCTCACCATCCTTTATGTAGTCACGTATGCGTTCCATGAACGACGAATCCTCTTTACGGGCGCGGCTGATGGCGATGTAACGCTCCACAAAGATATATATACTTATCACAGACAGTATTGCGAGGGGTATCATGATAAGACCTCCACGCATAGTGAGGTCCCATACTGAGAGTTCCTGTACCATCTGAGCAGCCTGGTCCTGCATGACCGGTGTGAATGCGGATGCCGCTGAGTTCAAGGTGTCGACAAATTGTTCCTGAAACATAACTGAGAATTACTTAAGGCAATTGAGATAACGGTGGATTGTCTCTTCGAGCCCCAGATACAGGGCATCACAGATTAGAGCATGCCCGATGGAGACTTCGCTCAGGCGAGGTATCATCGAGTGAAAATATTCAAGATTGACCAGGCTGAGATCATGTCCGGCATTTACACCGAGCCCGCATTTCAAAGCTACATCAGCTGCCTCGACAAATGGAGCGACCGCTTTCTCAGGACCGGAAGGGTAAAGGTCGGCGTAGGGCTTTGTGTAAAGCTCTATACGGTCGGTGCCTGTCTTTGCAGCCTGACGGATGTTGTCGGTATCGGTCCCCACAAATATAGAGGTGCGGATACCCTCGGCCTTAAAACGGTCGACAACAGATACGAGGAATTCCATATTGGATGCCACATCCCATCCGGCACTTGAAGTGAGGGCATCGGGAGCATCCGGCACAAGAGTCACCTGAGTAGGACGCACCTGAAGCACGAGGTCCATGAACGACTGGGACGGATAGCCCTCGATATTGAACTCGGTACACACAAGCGGACGCAATCTGTAGACATCATCACGGCGTATATGACGCTCGTCGGGACGCGGGTGCACGGTGATGCCCTGTGCTCCATACGCCTCACAGTCGGCTGCCACTTTGAGAAGATCGGGGACATTCTCTCCACGCGCGTTACGCAGAGTGGCTATTTTATTGATGTTAACGCTTAGATTTGTCATAAAAATTTCGTAATTTTGTGTCGGTGTTACCGAATTCGGATGCAAATTTACCAAGAAAAAACTAAAAAAGGAAAATTTTGACATCAAAAGACTACATATCGCCAAACGAATTTCTTCCCTCACTCCCACCAGGGCATTCCATCGACCGGCTTTTCCCTCATAATGAGGAGTCAAGCCGCCTGTTGGTTAGCTGTATCCCTGCAGACTACAGCGCGTCGCGCATAGCCCGGGCAGTGGAGGATTGTGACGCACATCTCCTGAATCTCAATATCACTGCCGACGGCGAACAACTTGACAACCGTGTGGTGGTGGAACTTCGCGTGAGCCATCGAAGCCCGCTTGCCGCAGCCCGCTCACTTGAACGGTATGGCTATGAAGTGCTTGATGTGGAACATGATGCCCTTGCCGGTGATGACATCGCCGCCGACCGTATCAAGGAACTTATGCATTACATTGATCTTTAAGAGGAGAAGAGCCTGGGATTGATATTATAGAGCACAAGGGAGCAGCATAAATATAACAATGAAGATAGCAGTATTCGGTAAAAGGCGTCAGAATGCCGAGGATCTACCCCGCATAGCATCTCTGATGAAGATTCTGTCAGACAGGGGAATATTTGTCGCCGTACAACGTCATTTCTATGAAGCGATGACACGCGAGCTCGGAATGCCTCTGGAGGCTGACGATGTGTTTGATGCGGATGAATTCACCGCCGACATAGCCATCAGCATCGGCGGTGACGGAACGTTCCTGCGCACAGCACGGTGGGTAGGGCCAAAGGAGATACCTATAATCGGATTCAACACAGGACACCTTGGATTCCTTGCCGAAGAATCATTGTCGGAGGCCCCAGTGATTGTTGACAATCTGATTGCCGGAAAATTTTTCATTGAACCACGCTCCCTCCTTGAGGTGAAAGCTTCGGGTCAAAATCTGCGCCAGTCAATCTCAGGATGGGCTTACGCTCTTAACGAGGCTGCAATACTGCGTCATGATTCCGCCTCAATGATAACCGTGCACACTTTCCTGGACGATATCGAAATAGCGTCCTACCAGGGGGACGGTCTCATCATCTCTACCCCGACAGGCTCCACTGCATACAATCTGTCAGTAGGTGGTCCGATAATACAGCCCACGGCTCCCTGCTGGGCTCTCTCCCCTATAGCCCCGCATGCATTGACTATGCGCCCTCTCGTAGTGAGCGACAGCCATATAATAACGATCAGGGTGGATTCAAGAGCCGACACTTACCGAGTAAATCTAGACGGACGTCAGCTCATACTGCCAATAGATGTGACACTGCACATCAGACGCGCTCCGTTCGTAGTAAAGGTCATACACATGGACGGACATACATTTGTTGACACTCTGAGCTCCAAACTGCTTTGGGGCATCTCCAAACGATAATGCTCCGCAATCCATGATAGCTGACGAAAAGAGAACCATCAAGGAGATGATCTCACTGTATTGCCGCAAGCACAATCACTCGTGCAGCCCGGAACTATGCAGGGAGTGCAAAGAGCTTCTGGAATATGCCTACCGCAGACTCGACAAATGTCCTCACGGTGATGACAAGCCATCATGCCGACATTGCAAGATACATTGCTATTCACAAGATATGCGTGCTCGCATACGCGCCGTGATGCGATACGCAGGTCCCCGCATGCTCCTGCGCCATCCTCTATCAATAATCAGTTGGCTTAGACATATCTAATCAAGAGCTATCATACCTATTGGACATAAAACACAATCGCCCACCGAATGGAAGAGGCAAGTTATACTTAAAATGCACAATACTACAGAGGCTTCGAACATTAGGTTCGAAGCCT
>OFFU01000123.1_pt1 | contig 85939 bp, 63 predicted proteins | sample 1521451 | NCBI WGS metagenome assembly OFFU01 (sample SAMEA3504106, study PRJEB24116) | mouse gut metagenome | biome: mouse gut; feature: mouse-associated habitat; material: faeces | place: Denmark | collected 2011 | reverse complement strand
TCTTTACTTGTTCCTTATTCCCAGGTATCCCTGCAGGATCAGATTTCTATCATTTCTGCCTATGAGGCTTCTGGAGATTATGAGGAAATCATGGATGGAACTCCCGCCATTGATGAAAATCTCATTGCATCCATCATCAAACGATATGTGAAGCACTGGATGCAGAAGATCCGTTCCTTCCGTATCGGATTATCTTTCCCGCCCCGTCTCGTAAAGCAGTGTTTTGCTTTTTTCGGGAACCAGTTCATGCAGATAAGGCAGACTCCAAATATTCTGTTTCTAACACCCACATAGCCTTACAGGAAAACGCATCTGCTTCCTCTTATACTAAAGAAAACTAAGTTTTCTTAGAAAAAACGAAAGAGAGGACTTTAAATGAAACAGGAATTAGCACAGGATATCGCTTTGATGCGTTATTCCATGATCTCACCGCTGATTGTCGGTCTCCCCGATGCGTACAGATCCAAGGAAGCTTACTTTCGTGCCCGGACAGAAGATGGTAAGTGACATCACTTACATCCCGACGGATGAAGGCTGGCTCTACCTTGCCGGCGTCATGGATCTGCGCGGGAATAAGATCATCGGTATATCCATGGACGGGCGTATGACAAAAGAACTTGTGATAGCTGCCCTGAAAGATGCTGTGCGGCATACGCGGTCAACTGAGGGTTGTATCCTGCACTCCGACAGGGGAAGCCAGTATTGTTCCCTGGATTATCAGGCACTTGCAAAAGAGCACGGTTTCATCAGCAGTATGAGCCGAAAAGGGAACTGCTGGGATAACGCCCCGATGGAAAGTTTCTGGGGGAAGCTGAAACAGGAATGGCTGAATGAACAGCATTTCCGAACCAGAGAAGAAGCCAGAGCAGCAGTATTCGAATATATATGGATATTTTATAACCGTAAGCGTATCCACGAGGCAAACGGCTATCTGACGCCGGAGGACTACTACCGTAGACACCAGACAGATTTGAAAGCGGCATAGCAGCTTTTGAATAAGTCGTCACACAGGCACAGCGGGCAAGAGAAAAATCGTTCCGCTATCCTGTGAAGATGAAAAAACCAGAAAAAACGAGCAAAACTAAGAACCGGATAGAATCCTTTCGTTTAAGGTGTCTATGCTGGCGGGGACGGGTCATAATACTTACCAATTCGAAAGGTTAAAGGTTTACTGGAGCAGCATTGAAAAGGGTTATATCTTCTGTGTGTTCAGTAAGGACGGCGAGGGCATTATGGAAAGTGTTCCATATTTCTATGAGGAAAACGCATGGATGGGGGCAAGGGAAACAGTAGACCGATATATAGAGGTTAAGGAAAGGGGACTTGACAGGTGGACTATCTGACATTTACAACCATCCACACAATGATAGTCATATGTGTGGCGTAATTTATTTAGGTAAACAGTGCTATTCATTCATAAAGTGGATTGCAAAATGGACGCTAAAGGAATTAGAAGAAGAATAATAAACAGCATTATCAAAAAAGGTTTATCCGGCAGAATAGATAAACCTTTTTTGATATATGACTTTTCATCAATAGAAAATCCCATTGCCGTCATGTACAGATACATGGGATTGATAAGGAAGTGAAACTTATAAAGATTTAACAGAAACGAGAGGGATTGAGCAATGGCTAAAAAGAATATCCGTGTAGTACCAAAGATAAGCAACAATCTCATAGCGGTCTATATCTGCATACCGTCTACTGGGGAGAGCAGACAGGTCGCACTGGTTGAATGTCCGAATGATAACCAGTTAAACGATAATGTAGAACTGGCAGACGAACTATGCAGGACATATAGAAAGAGACTGAACAAGAGCATATGAGTTTAAAAGGCAGTTGCTTTAAAAGCGGCTGTCTCTTTTTTTGTGTTTATTTTAATACAATTAAGGAGCAGTAAAACAGGAAGATAAATTGAAAAGTTCCGGCAGACAGGTTTAAAAGTCTTTGCAGACAGTAAAACAGAAAAGCGGTTACAGATACAGACAGGGCATACAATCCAGATTTCTCAAGTTTGTATTTCTGATTTATATAAAATTTTGAAGTTTCTATAATATAGTATATTGATTCTGGTTAATATTCCTTGAATTGTAAGTTTTCAATAAGGTCTGGGAAAAGAAAATATTTTAAAAAGAGTTGATTTTATAAGGATTTCAAAGAGTTTGGGGAAAAGAAAAGGATGGAATGTCTTTAAACGGGTGCATTGATAAAATTTTATTAAATTGTAGATTTGGAAATCCAGTACAAATTTCTGAACAGAAAAAAGGGTTGTTCCGAATGACAATGATAGACGCATCACTTTTATATCTTCAATTATAAAGTGCATACTTGTTACGAAATACAGAAAATAAAATGTAATACATAGGTTGCAGACCGAGCCAGCATAACGGCAGCAATAAATTCAAGTGATAAAGAAAAGTACAATGATAGTTGTGAATCACACGCAGCTGATAAATTTTTATTATAACAAAATTTTATCTGGCTGGAAAAATGATACTGCAAGTACGATTTTTACAAGGCAAATAGTATTCAACCATTATGATACATGGGGATTTTCAAATATTTTTTAATATAGGGGAAATTTCAAAAAAGAAAAGTATACATTAACTTCTATATGTATACATTGGGTGGCTGTCAGACGTGACAGCTATTTTAATTATACATTGTTGAGAGTTCATACACGTCCAGTAAAGGGAGATATACTGTCCTTTTTGGGATGTGCATACCACGATAACCAACGTACTGTGATTTGTGAGTGTAATCAAAAATGATGAGGAGGTAAACATATGTTCGATTACGCTTACAATAATAATTATACCATAGATGAAGAAAAAAAGCAAGATACAAACGATAAAAATTCGTTCCTTGAAAATCTGCACCTGCTGAAAGAGACAGAGGAAGGATACAGGCTGCTCTGCGGTGTTGGGAGTCTGCAAAAAAATTTAAGGCAGTTTGCGATAGTTTATTTGCAGACTCCACAAGGGGAATTATATCCACAGGAAAGCGTACAAATGAGCAGACTGAATAACAGGAAAGGAACATTGGGCTTCCTCAAAGAACTGCCGAGATTTAGTGAACTTGATGAAAAAGAAATTGAAGAAATCAAAGAGAAGATTATCGAAATTTTGAAAAAGACAAAAGAACCCGTCCTCATGGGTGCAGATGAATCCCCAGAGGGGGTTTATGATGAGGTGGTTAATAGAATCCATATCTGTTCAGAAAGAATAGAGAACAATCCAAAAGCATTCGTTTTTATAAAAGATAATGTCGGATATATCCGTACTACTTTCTTTGGTGAATTTTCAAAGAAACTGCAAGTGGGATATACCAGAAAAGAGATACTGGGGCTGCTGAAAATGTTGGGGAAACTGATAACTGATAAGGGCAGAGCCTATGATAAACGCCTGCATTTTGGAGAGGTCAATGGAAAATACTATGCTGTCAGATTACCAGAGGGCACCGTGGCGGACATAAATCAAGATATAGAGATAGTACTACCGCCGTTAGATATAGAGATACCAGAAAATACAGGGACAAATGAAAAAGATAATAATTCAAAAACTACATTTTTTGGATATTATGGAGGTAAAAACAGAATGCACGACATGCTGAACGCCCTCATGCCGCAATCAAAAATTTACATAGAACCGTTTATTGGTTCCGGTGCAACCCTGTTGAACCGGAGCCGCAGTGAAATAGAGATTGTAAATGATTATGATCCGGCAATCGCTAACCTGTATAAGGTTATGTCAGATAAAGATATGGGAAAAGAACTTTTAGAAAAAATGCTGAGGCTTCCATATGATGAAAAGCTGTTCAATATGGCTCGTGAACACCAAAGGGAAAATTTCAAAAGTATTAACGATATTGACAAGGCTCTACTGACTTTTGTATTGGTCAGCCAGAGTTTTAACAATACCAGAAAACAGTTTAGCAGAGGAACTTATAATACAGAATCCTATCAACGTAAGATACGCTCAAACCTTCCAAGAATATATGAAAGGCTGCAAGGTGTTCAAGTTGATAATAAAGACGCTCGGAGTATTATAGATGAAGCAGCAGATAATCCAGATGTTCAAATGTACCTTGACCCTCCATATTTACATACGTTGAGGGGTGAAGGTGCTGATAAGGTCTATTTTAAGGAGATGGAAGGTATGGAACATATATGGATGTTAGAGACAATTAAAAATGCCAAGTGCCGCATTCTCCTGTCTGGATACCACGCAGATAAAGACGACCTGTATGATGACTATTTGCTGCCTTATGGCTGGAAAAGTCGGGAGTTAATAAAAATAGTAAAGAGCAGCCAGAGAAAGGAAGAACGTGATATAGCCTCTGAATGGATATGGTTCAATTATGACATCCCAGATGAAGGGGGGATGGAGTAATGAAGAAAGAAGTGGAGAAAGTGCCAGTCTGGGAGAAATACACGCTCACCATTGCCGAGGCTTCTGATTATTTCAATATAGGAGAAAGCAAACTTCGGAGGTTTCTGTCAGAGCATGAAAGAGAAAGTTACATATTGATGAATGGAACAAAAATTCTGATAAAGAGAATACAGTTCGAGAAAATTATTGACGAGTTAGGGTCAATTTAAAAATACATATTAGATAAAGAAAGTGCTTGCGCTATCAGTAATTCAGCGGTATCATAAGCCCCCTTGAAAGAGGGGGCAGTAAAAAATTTGAAAATTTGGAGGTTAAAGATTATGAGCAAGGATAATAAAAGAAGAGACAGCAAAGGCCGTATATTGAGGACGGGTGAGCAGCAGAGACAGGATGGAAAGTTTATGTATGCCTATCGTGGCAGAGACAATAAGATGCACTATGTTTACAGTTGGAAACTGGAGCCTACTGATAAACTGCCAGCTGGTAAAAGGGAATGCAAAGCATTGAGGGAACTGGAAAAAGAGATTGAAAAATCCCTCAATGAGGAAGCAGCATACCACGGTGGAGATGTTACCGTACTGGAACTGGTTGAAAGATATATTGCCACTAAAACAGGGGTAAGACATAACACCCTTGCCGGATATAAAACGGTTGTCAATATATTAAAGAAAGAAGAGTTTGGCAGCCGGAGGATTGATCTGGTAAAACCGTCAGACGCTAAACTCTGGCTGATTAAGTTGCAGTCAGAGGATAAGAGAAGTTACAGCAGTATCCATAGTATCAGAGGTGTTGTGCGTCCTGCCTTTCGTATGGCGGTTGAGGATGATTTAATAAAGAAGAATCCCTTTGACTGGGAACTTGCAACAGTGCTGATAAATGACAGCGTATCAAGGGAGGCGATTACACCGAGACAGGAAAGGCTGTTCCTTGATTTTATAAAAGGAGACAAACATTATTCACAATATTATGAGGGGATGTATATATTATTCAAGACAGGCATGAGGATTTCAGAGTTCTGTGGCCTGACGCTGTCGGATGTGGATATGAAAGGACGGAAGATACATATAGATAAGCAGTTACAGCGTACAAGAGAGGGTAACTATATCATAGCGGATACGAAAACCACCTATGGAGAAAGGTATTTGCCAATGACGGAAGAAGTTTACCAGTGCTTTAAAAAGCTGGTAGCCAGACGCAGGAAAACAAAGGTGGAGCCAATGGTGGATGGTGTGGGCGGCTTTCTGGTTCTGGATCAGAATGGTATGCCGTACCTTGCATTACATTGGGAAAAGCGGTTCGAGTATGCTCTGAAGAAGTATAACAGGACATACAAGGAAGAACTGCCAAAGATAACGCCGCATGTATGCAGACATACCTATTGTAGTAACATGGCAAAGTCAGGAGTAAATGCAAAGACTCTACAATATCTTATGGGTCATGCCGACATTGCCACGACCTTAAATGTGTATACCCATTTGGGATATGATGACGTGGAAAAGGAAGTAAGGGAAATGGAAGAAAGGCTTAGAAAGGAAGTGTAGGCGTGTAGGAATTTACCTTTGGAAAGAGTAAAAAAGAGGTCATTTTACTTCTTTTTTACTCTTTTTGGGAGACAAAATATACCGAGGTATGGTAAGATATACGAGGTATAGAGTTTTTGAGGTCAGAGAGAAAACCTTGAAAACATAAGGAAAAACCAAGATATACCGAGATATAAGGAGATATGGAAACCATGATAAAAATATTATTTATATGCCACGGCAACATCTGCCGTTCCCCCATGGCCGAATTTCTATTAAAAGACATGGTAACAAAAGCAGGCATCGCACAGGACTTTTACATTGCCTCTGCCGCAACCAGCACCGAAGAGATCGGTAATCCCGTACACCGCGGCACTAGAAGCAAGCTGGCCCAGTACCATATTTCTACCGACGGCAAGCGGGCAGTCCAACTGACAAAAGATGACTACGATAAATACGATTACCTGATCGGCATGGACACATGGAACATAAAGAATATGCTCCGCATTCTTCCGGAGGATAAGGAAGGAAAAGTTTTCCGGCTTTTGGATATTACGGATCATCCGAGAGATATTGCAGATCCATGGTATACAGGGAATTTTGACGAGACTTATGACGATATCAAAGAAGGCTGTGAGGCCTTGTTAAAAAAGTACAAAAACAGTACAAGATAATCTATGGAGATATGAAAAAAATCACACTATAATGTGAAATCGCAGCGCAGGGAAACGAAGCATCCCTGCTTTAAATTAGAGCGTGTTTGAAAATTCATTCCGGCCATTTTAATGGCATGACATCTGTACGCCCCACTTTGCGTGGTATTTGCACCAAATTTAATCAACGCAGCCCGCTACGCCTCTTAAATTTGATACAAATCTCCCACAAACTGTGACGCAGATCTCGGGGAAAGCAATTTTCAAACACACTCTGGAGATTCTCCGGCTCTTTCACAATTGTCCTTATGCAGTTTTTACTATTTTTCAGGAATACCGATCGTCTCTGCAAGACGCTTGGCAATGGCTTCCCGCCCTTTATCGTTCAGATTAACATTGTCAACTAAATATTCGGAAGAAGTGTCTTCTATGATCGTACCGTAGTAGTTGTCGATTACCGTAAACATACACTCGTTACCTACATCTACGCTAAACTGCAGATAGTTGGGGATGACGCCGCAGCCCAGATTCATGGTATCTCCGCTTAAATAGTTCCCGTCCTCGTCTACGAAGCTGGCAAAGTAGGGAGACATCAGAATGATACGGATATGCGGATATTTTTCCGCAATCTGCTTGGCAGAAGCACGAAGCGCGCCGGTATAAGTGCCGGTATTCAGATCGTTATTTTCATCATAAAGATTCCGCCTTTGCAGATAATCTCTTGCATCATAGAAAAATACGAGAACGTCTACTTTGGAGTAGTCCGTATTTTTTAGTAAGTCAAGAGACGTCTTATAGCCGGCATTTACTTTACCGGATTCGATCAGCTCGTCCTGAAGAGAGTAATCGCCGTCGCACATCGCCTTTGTCAGATAAAAGAGGCTGAAAGCGTCCACAGCGCAGTCTTCGGAATAGCTGCTGTTCAGGGCAGCAAGGCAGGTGTCGGCAAAACCGGCGGAATAGACTTGGGCCTGTGTCTGCTCAGCGACAAGGGAGGCGATACTGCCGTCGCCCGTTTTATCTGTGAGCGGATTGTTTCCTACCATAAGTACGGTGGTCACGCCGTCGTCTTCAAAGCCTTCGATTTTGGCGGTATTGACTTTATAAATAACGTCTAAAGCTTCCGTATCAAAATCATCGCTGATATTATTGGGATCGAAATCCGATTTGATACCTTTATTCCAAATAAATAATCTTACGGCCACAATAATAAACATGATCCCAATAATGATCCAGATGACCAAATGGGGATTTATTTTCATGTCCTTTAAATTTTTCATAGACAGTCCTCCATATTGAAATATATATGGACTATTCTACTAAAAAAGTAATAAAAAATCTATATGCTCATTACTTTTTAAGGATTTTTTAGAATTCCTTAAGATTGGCTTCGCTGTTTTTGATGGATTCCCGATACCATTTGCTGTATTTGAACATACGGTAAGTAGTGCTTAATGCGGCAAGCTGCTGTTCGTCAGCGCATTTTTCACGAAATTCCTCCCTCTCCTGCATGTCCATATTTACATAATCCATATACGGGATACGAAGTTCTGTGAGCGTTTCTTCACATTTCGGACAAAGCTGTTTGTGTCCGTTTAATAAATGTACACGTTGACAATGTTTGCAATAATGCATATAAAGCATATTCAAATCCCCTTCTTTAAGCGGACATAACATCATAAGAGGTTTACCAAATGTGTTATGCCGTATTATGTTATCCAATTATTGTAAATTGTTGCATTAATATCGAAAAAAGTCAACAGATTAACCGTTTTAATCGGTCGACAAAATTCGTCAAAAGACGGGAATAAAAAGCTGAAATAAATGAAAAAAGCGTGAATTTTATTGAACGGTGCCAAAATTGATGATATAATAGAACGAAAATTTGATTAAGGGGTGGTTAACATAAAATTCGGTAGACATAAAAAGAATGATATTGCATTTACGGAATTAGATGAAGAATATTATGAGTGGGAAGAAGCCGGGGATGCTCATGAATATTATGAACAGGCGGATAACGGGGAATACTATGAGCAGGAACCGGCAGAAGAGTATTATGGGACAGACAGCGAAGAGGACGACGGGATAGAGTATTATGAGTTAGAAGAAGATACGGAAACCGGGGAAGGATACTATGAGTCAGAAGAGGAGACGGAAACTGGCGAAGAGTATTACGAGACAGAAGAAGATACGGAATCTGCGGAAGAGTATGTTGGGATAGAAGAACCGGAATTTGTGGAAGAGTATGATGAAGCAGAAGAATTGGAAACCGAGGAAGAATATGATGAGATAGAAGAATTGGAAACCGAGGAAGAATACTATGAGATAGAAGAATCGGAAACCGAGGAAGAGTATGATGAGATAGAAGAATTGGAAACTGAGGAAGAATACTATGAGGCAGAAGAACCGGAATCTGTGGAAGAGTATGATGAAATAGAAGAACCGGAAACCGGGGAAGAATACTATGAGGCAGAAGAATCGGAAATCGGCGAAGCATATTATGGATTTGACGAAGCGGATACCGATGGGGAAGGGTATTATGAGACCGAAACGGATGAAGAATATTATGAGTGGGAAGAAGCCGGAGACGGTATGGAGTATTACGAGCTGGATGAGGAAGACGACGGCGAATACTATGGATCGGTAGAAGACTGGGACGAGGAGGCATATGATGACGAAGCCGGTTATGAGCAGGAACGGTGGGAGGATGACGAAGAAGATACCGTTTTAACCAAGGTGATTGCTTTCTTCAGCGGGTTAAATACAATGGACTATCTGATTGCAGGAACAGGAGTGGTGGTGCTCGTCTTTGCGATCGCGGCGGGCGCCATGTTTATCGGTTCCAGAGTCAGCGCGGGACAGGTAGAAGCGTTTGCGGAGTTAGGCGTAGATCTGGAGCATATTGATGTGATAGGAGAAAGCGGTCTGCTGGCGGTGGCGGATGCGGCAAAAGCGAAACAGGAGGCGGCACAGGTTGTAGGAGAAGGAAATGGGGAAGAACAGCCGCAGGAACCCGAAAATACGGCGTCTACAGGTTCCATAGAAGTGACGATGAACCTTTCTTCTATTCAGCAGGACTTAAAGATCAAATTTATCAATAAAAAATCGACAAAACTGATTGCCAGCGTGCCGTTTGAAGTGGAAGTGACGGATGCCGATAAAAAGTCATTTACGCTTACGGACGACGATATGGATGGTATTGTTTATAAAAATAAGCTGACACCGGGGAAATATACCGTAAAAATGATCGCCCTTACGGAAGAAGCGTATCGGGAGTACGGGATATCGGCCGAGGCGCAGCAGATCACGGTCAAAGATAAAATAGAGTATAAAAAAGTGGATGTTTCCGACGAGATCAAGACGGAAGCAGAGGTCAATGCTTCAGCGGAAGATACAAAGGTACAGGAAACGGTAGAATCGGCCAATAAAGATACGGTTGCGTTTGTGGAGAGTACGAAGACAGAGCTGGGAGAAGGTTCTTATAAAGAAATCAACAAAGCCACCATCGCGGATCCTTCTCTGACGGCGAGCGCATTGCGTACCGATACCTTTTTTAAACTTTCCAATATAGCGACAAACGACGTATCCCTGAAAAGGGGAGAGAGCGTTGCAGTGAATACGAGTCTGGCGGGAGACTTTATTACATGGCTGAGCGACAATGAACTGGTAGCTTCTGTGGATGGCGGACAGACCGGCAGCATGAATATCATTACCGGGAAAAAAGGCGGGACCGCGTCGGTGACTGCAAGCAACGGTACGGATATAGAAACGTTTCAGGTAACGGTAACGGAGACGCAGTTTACATTGGATAAAAGCAGTATTACCATCGGAGTGGGGAAGACGGAGACAATCAAGGCGTCCGTTGCGGTTACATGGACCAGCGACGATCCGTCCGTTGCGACGGTAGATGCAAACGGCGTGGTGACCGGTGTGAAAGACGGAACGACTACGATCGTTGCAAGAGCGGAGGACGGCGCGGCAATGACTTGTTCCGTTACCGTTTCAAGCGTCAGTACAACTATTTCCCCTTCTGAAATGTCTATAAAAGTAGGAGAGACTGCCGTACCGAAGATTACTGTTGTCGGGCCGGATGGGACGGTGGTGTGGACAAGCTCCGACGCAACCATTGCAACGGTTGCGCTAAACGGTACGATAACGGGCGTGAAAGCAGGAAAAGCGACTATTACTGCAACTGCAAACGGCGTCAGTGCAAGCTGTCAGGTGACCGTAACGGAAAAAGGAACGGGCGCCTCTTCTCCGAATACGAATGCGGCCGAGGATACGACGACTCCACTTAAGGACAGCAGGGGGAATCAGGTTTATATCATAAATGCTTCCGGAGAATATGTGGCTGCGGTATATGCGGATTATTATAAATATGATAAATTTTATATAAAATCCGCGGCATATAAATACACGGGTTGGCAGACGATAGACGGTAGTGTATACTATTATGATGTAAACGGAAACGTAGTGACCGGAACGCAGGTCATTCAGGGAGCGACTTATCAGTTCGATCCGGTTACGGGAGCGCTTGTGACAAACTCAGGGATATTAGGGATCGACGTGTCTAAGTGGAACGGGAATATTGACTGGAACGCAGTGAAAAACTCCGGTATCCATTATGTCATAATCCGCTGCGGTTACCGCGGCTCTTCTACGGGCGCGTTGATTGAGGACCCGAAATTCCGGGCCAACATAAAAGGAGCTACGTCGGCAGGACTGAAGGTTGGCGTTTATTTCTTTACGCAGGCAGTGAACGAGGTAGAGGCCGTGGAGGAAGCGTCCATGGTTTTAAGTCTGATAAGTGGGTATACTATCTCCTATCCGGTATTTTTGGACGTGGAACCAAGCGGCGGGCGTGCGGACGGTATTGGTACGGACGTGAGGACGGCGGTGTGCAATGCTTTTTGCCAGACCATCTCTAATTCAGGATATGCGGCAGGGATTTACGCAAATAAGAATTGGCTGAACGAGAAGATCAATGCAGGCGGCATCGGTTCTTCTTATAAAGTATGGCTTGCCCAATATGTAGCGGCGCCGTCTTACGGCGGAAAATATCAGATGTGGCAGTATACTTCAAAAGGAAAGGTAGCGGGCATTCAGGGCGATGTAGATATGAACCTGAGTTATCTTGGTTATTAAGGGCACAGGCCGGCAGAAACAGAAAGGGACAAAGAAAAGATGAGAACTTATTTAGTGACCGGAGGAGCCGGGTTTATCGGTTCCAATTATATTCATTATATGTTTAGGAAGTACGGGGACGAGATCCGCATTATCAATGTGGACGCGCTTACTTATGCGGGCAATCTTGAGAATTTGAAAGAAGTTGAGGAACGGGACAATTATACTTTTGTGAAAGCGGACATTTGCGATAAAGAAGCAATCAGCAGGATCTTTGAAGAAAACGATATTGACAGAGTCGTGCATTTCGCGGCGGAAAGCCATGTGGACAGAAGCATCAGAAATCCCGAAGTGTTTGTACAGACGAACGTACTTGGTACGGCGGTGATGTTAAATTGTGCAAAAGCGGCATGGGAACTGCCGGACGGAAGTTTTAAAGAAGGAAAGAAATTCCTGCACGTTTCCACGGATGAGGTATACGGCTCTTTGGAAAACGACGGGGAATATTTTTACGAAACCACCCCTTATGCGCCCCATAGTCCGTATTCGGCAAGTAAGGCAAGCTCGGATATGCTGGTTAAATCTTATATGGATACCTATAAATTCCCGGCGAACATTACGAATTGTTCGAACAATTACGGGCCGTACCAGTTTCCGGAGAAGCTGATTCCTCTTATTATCAATAATGCGTTGCAAGGAAAGAAACTGCCGGTATACGGAGACGGTAAAAACGTAAGGGACTGGCTGTATGTGGAGGACCATGCCAAGGCGATTGATATGGTACAGGAACAGGGCAGGCTTTTTGAAACTTACAATATCGGCGGGCATAATGAGAAGCAGAATATCGAGATCATCCATATCATTTTGGATACGCTGCAGGAAATGCTGCCGGACAGCGATCCCAGAAAGGCCAAAGTAAGCGAAGAACTGATCACTTATGTAGAGGACAGAAAAGGCCATGACAGAAGGTACGCCATTGCGCCGGACAAGATCAAGGCAGAGATTGGCTGGGAACCGGAAACGATGTTCAAGGACGGCATCAGGCTGACCATCAAATGGTTTTTTGAGCATGAGGAATGGATGAAGAATGTAACGAGCGGCGATTATCAAAAATATTATGAGGAAATGTATCAGTAAAATATAGGGCGGATGGGGACAGCTTTTGGGTTGTTCCCATTCGGTATGTTTTTTGTCTGCATCCAAATATAAAATAGGTATGCCTTGCTTTGCGGAAGGCAGGCTGGGCAGGAACGGAGGTTTACTAATGAAAGGAATTATATTGGCGGGAGGTTCGGGGACCAGATTATACCCTTTGACAAAAGCGATATCCAAGCAGATCATGCCGGTTTATGATAAGCCCATGATATATTATCCGCTGTCGATTCTGATGCTTGCGGGAATCAGGGATATTTTGATCATTTCCACGCCGAGGGATCTACCGGTATTTCAGGAACTGTTCGGCACCGGCGGACAGCTTGGGCTTCATATGGAGTATGCCGTGCAGGAGACGCCAAGAGGGCTTGCGGACGCCTTTATCATCGGCGCTGATTTCATCGGAAACGACAGCGTGGCGCTTGTCTTGGGAGATAATATCTTTTACGGGCAGAGTTTTTCCAAAGTGTTGAAAAATGTAGCCTCCAGAACCAGCGGCGCTACTATTTTCGGGTATTATGTCAGGGATCCGAGAGAGTACGGCGTGGTGGAGTTTGACGAAAACGGCAGGGCTCTTTCAATAGAAGAAAAACCGGAGCATCCGAAGAGCAATTACGCGGTTCCGGGCCTGTATTTTTATGATAACGATGTGGTAGAGATCGCGAAGAACGTGAAACCTTCTGCCAGAGGCGAGATCGAGATCACAAGCGTAAACAACGAGTATCTGAAACGCGGGACTCTGCAGGTGGAAACGCTGGGACGGGGATTTGCGTGGCTGGATACGGGAAACCATGATTCTCTTTTGGATGCGGCGGATTTTGTGGCTGCTTTCCAAAAAAGGCAGGGCCTATATATTTCCTGTATCGAAGAAATTGCATATAAAAGGGGATTTATTACAAAGGAACAGTTATTGGAGCTTGCGGAACCGTTGATGAAGACGGATTATGGAAAGTATTTGGTTGAGGTTGCAAATGGACTCTAAAGTAAAGCATACTGCGGTCTTTATCATGTTGCTTTTGATACTCATGATTTTGGGCGTAGTAGTTTATTCAAATCTGGATACCGTAAAACGACGTTTTTTGAAAGAAGAGACTGTGCAGACGGAAAGCGGGAGCGGTGAATATGCGGGCGCCCATGTGGAGAGGGTGACGGGACAGATTGGCGACGACCTGTCGGCTTTTATGCAGGATGAGACGTTCTTTAACAGTCAGTCTACGTTGGATAAATACAGGCCCAAAGGCGACGAGAACAGGCTGTCTATTGTGGTGACCAGTATTGAACAGGATTTGAGGGTTCAGGTGGTAAATTATGAAGGCAATCCGGTAGAGGGGGAAAGCTTTTATATTACGGTCAACGGAGAGGACGAATATAAGGATCTGAATCAGGACGGCGTGGTTTATATCGCCGATTTAAGGCCGGGAGAATACTACGTTTCCTTAAACAGGGTAAGCGGCTATAAAGTACCCGAAAACCCTACCAAGGTCAGGGTAAAGGATAAGGTGGAATATGTGGCCATCAATGATATTTCCCTTTTGATCAAAACCGAGGACGAGATCGACGCGGCGTTGGAAGATACGGCGGTCAACGGAGCCGTCGAGGATGCGGACGGTACGGAGATGACGTCGGTCAGGAGGGACGGCAATGCAAAATTCGGTATCGACGTTTCCAAATGGAACGGTGAAATCGATTGGGACAAGGTGAAAGAGGCCGGCGTGGAATATGCTATTATCCGCTTAGGGTACCGCGGTTCTTCTACGGGGGCGCTTGTCGAAGACCCTTATTTTGAAAAAAATATCAGGGGTGCGATCGCATCGGATATTCCGGTCGGCGTGTATTTCTTTACGCAGGCCGTTAACGAGGTGGAAGCAGTGGAAGAGGCCAGTATGGCGATCAAACTGTGCAGCGACTATAAACTGGATTACCCGATCTTTATCGACACGGAGGGGGCAGGCGGCAACGGACGTGCGGATCAATTGGGAGCGGCGGAAAGAACGCTGGTATGCAGGGCCTTTTGTTCCACGATCAAAAATGCGGGTTATAAAGCCGGCGTATATGCGAGCAGGAACTGGCTCAATAACAATCTGATCTCCGATAAGCTGGAACAGGATGTTATTTGGCTCGCAGAATATAGGGAAACGCCGCTCTATCAGGGGTACTATCAGATGTGGCAGTACAGTTCCAACGGAAAAGTTGCCGGAATCGAAGGACGGGTAGATATTAATTTAAGTTACTTAGAATAATGTAGAAAAGGATGGGAAGGAATATGGGAAAAATTACGGTTGAAACATGTGAGATAGAAGGTTTGAAAGTGATCACGCCTACCGTTTTCGGCGACGAGAGAGGGTATTTCATGGAAACTTATAATTATAAGGATTATAAGGAGGCGGGGATCGATCAGGTATTTGTACAGGATAATCAGTCCGCATCGAAAAAAGGCGTATTACGGGGGCTTCATTTTCAAATCAACCATCCGCAGGACAAGCTGGTCAGGGTACTGCGGGGGGAAGTATACGATGTCGCCGTAGACTTAAGAAAAGGTTCGGAGACATTCGGAAAGTGGTACGGCGTGCTATTGTCGGAAGAAAACAAAAAACAGTTTTTTGTTCCGAAGAATTTTGCGCATGGTTTCCTCGTTTTGTCGGACTATGCGGAATTTGCCTATAAATGTACGGAATTTTATCATCCTAACGATGAAGGCGGCCTTTATTATGCGGATGAAGAGATTGGTGTAGAGTGGCCGGTTCCGGAGGGCATGGAACTGATCCTTGCCGAAAGAGATAAAAATTGGGGCGGTATCAAGGAGTACCTTAAGAATGAATAAAAAAAGCATCGGTAAGAAGAACGGGATTTTGCTGTTTATTCTTGCGGGAGTGATCGTGGCGGCGGTAGTCGTATTTCATCACAATCCGAGAGCGGTCCAAAGCGAGGAAATCGTAAAAAAAATAATAGCCTGTATCGTGATTGCGGCTTCCTGCGGAATCTTTGCCGCTTTTTATGACAAGATCACTGTACTTCCCATTGAGCTTTACCAGAACAGGAGGCTGATCTGGAAACTGGCGAAAAATGATTTTAAAAAGCGCTATGCCGGTTCTTATCTGGGAATGGTATGGGCGATGGTACAGCCGGTAGTTACCGTAGTCATGTATTGGCTTGTGTTTGAAAAGGTTTTCGGGAACAGGAGCGAATTTTTGACGGAAGGGCTGGAGGTGCCTTATGTGCTTTACCTGACGGCGGGGCTTGTACCCTGGTTTTTCTTTTCCGAAGGGCTTACCAATGGTACGATGGCGCTTTTGGAATACAATTATCTGGTAAAGAAGGTCGTATTTAAAATCAGCATCCTGCCGATCATCAAAGTGATCGCGGCGACGTTCATTCATATTTTCTTTTTGGGAATACTGTTGTTATTGTCCATTGCATACGGATATGTTCCGTCGGTTTATACATTACAGGTGTTATATTACAGCCTGTGTACATTTTTATTTGTGCTTGCTTTAAGCTATAGTACCTGTGCCATTGTTATTTTCTTCAGGGATCTGCAGCAGATCATCAATATCGCCCTGCAGATCGGTATGTGGGCCACGCCGATCATGTGGAATATTGCAAGGGCCGGAGAATATAAAAAATTATTTAAACTCAATCCCGTAACCTATATTGTAAACGGCTATCGGAGCGCAATTTTTGAAAAAGAGTGGTTTTTCGAGCACTTTTATTCCACTACCTATTTTTGGATCGTGACCGTACTCTTGTTTGTAATCGGCGCTATTTTGTTTAAACGTTTGAAAGTACATTTTGCGGACGTTATGTAGTGTGTCTGCAAAGCGCTTTCCCGCTGCAGTTTGTGGGAGATTAAGGGCATGAATGCTGACGGATGAAGGAGAGGGCGGACAGTTTGCGCAAGGGCCTGAGATTCCCGGAGTGGAATCGTGAAAGCCGGATGAAGGAAATGGGACAAGAGAGAGGCAGGGACGATGGAAGAGAAGCAGATTGCGATCCGGGTAACGGATTTAAAGAAAGTATATAAGTTATATGACAAGCCGTCGGACCGGATGAAGGAGGCGCTGGGGTTTGGCAGGAAAAAGAAACACCGGGAGCATTATGCCTTAAACGGGGTAAACTTAACGGTCAGACAGGGAGAAGCCGTAGGGATCATAGGAACGAACGGTTCCGGGAAATCGACGATCCTGAAGATCATTACGGGAGTCGTCAGCCCTACCGAGGGACAGGTTGAAGTCAACGGGCGTATTTCGGCCCTTTTGGAGCTTGGCGCAGGATTTAACATGGAATACAACGGAATCGAGAATATTTATCTGAACGGTACGATGATTGGATTTTCCGAAAAGGAGATCGATGAAAAGATGCAGGATATTTTGGATTTTGCAGATATCGGGGATTATGTGTACCAGCCGGTAAAAACCTATTCCAGCGGTATGTTCGTTCGCCTTGCGTTTGCGGTGGCGATCAATATCGAACCGGAGATTCTGATCGTGGACGAAGCGCTGTCGGTAGGGGACGTTTTCTTTCAGGCCAAATGTTATCATAAATTTGAAGAATTCAAGCAAATGGGAAAGACCATTGTGTTTGTCAGCCATGATTTGAGCAGTATCAGTAAATATTGCGACAGAGTGGTGCTTTTAAATAAGGGAAATAAATTGGGAGAAGGAGAGCCGAAAGAAATGATCGACGCCTACAAGAGAGTGCTTGTAGGGCAGTACGAGGTGCCGGAAGACGATAACAATCTGCTGGAGGACGAGCAGTTAAAAAAAGCGGCGTCAAAAAACGGCGTAAGGGAAAGAGCGCAGGGGCAGAATCCGGATCTGTTGGAATACGGGAATAAAGAAGCGGAAATCACGGAAATTTATATGTGTGACGAAAGCGGGATGCGTACTACTGCGGTGATGAAAGGCAGCAGCTTTACGATCCACATGAAGGTTAAGTTCGCAAAAGACCTGCCGTCTCCGATCTTTGCCTTTACGATAAAGAATATCAAGGGCGTGGAGATCACGGGAACCAATTCTATGGTAGAAAAAGCATTTTTGGATCAGGTCAGGGCAGGAGAGCAAAAGGACGTCTCTTTTACCCAGAACATGGAACTGCAGGGGGGAGAATATCTGGTATCTTTTGGGCTGACAGGATATGAAAACGACGAGTTTGTAGTGTACCACAGATTATATGACGCCTTGAATGTGACTGTGATCTCGGATAAAGATACGGTAGGGTATTTTGATATGAATTCTAAAGTAAAGGTGGAAGATATTGGGACGCTATGAGCGGCATGGGGGTCATTATGAAGGAAAAGATCGGAAATATCACGCTGGACTATGAATATTATCCCGGAGAAGATCTGTATAGCGACGGGGACGTGGAAGAGGAAATACTGGAGATCGTAAAAAATTACGGAAAAGAGGAATTTCCCCGTATCATTGAGGAAAGAGCAAGCTGGCCCGTACTTTATCATCTATCGCCGTTCAGGGAAAATATCGTGGACTGGATTCCGATAGAAAAGGAAATGAAGGTGTTGGAAGTCGGCAGCGGGTGCGGCGCAATCACTGGCGCCCTTGCCAAAAAAGCGGGCAGCGTGACTTGTATTGACCTGTCGAAAAAACGAAGCCTGATCAACGCCTACAGAAATGCGGAATATGATAACGTTACGATCCATGTGGGGAATTTTCAGGATATTGAAAAGGTTTTGGACACGGATTTCGACTATATTTTCCTGATCGGCGTTTTTGAATATGCACAGGGATATATCGGCACGGACAAGCCTTATGAACGTTTTATGGAGATCCTTTTAAAACATCTGAAAGGCGAAGGGGCGGACGGAAGACTGGTTATTGCTATCGAAAATAAGTTCGGGCTGAAGTATTGGGCGGGCTGTAAAGAGGATCATCAGGGACTTTACTTCAGCGGATTGGAAGACTATCCGGAGGATACCGGAGTGCGTACTTTTACAAGAAACGGGCTGGAACGGATTTGTAAGGCCAACCGTTGTGAAGAATATAGTTTTTATTATCCGTATCCCGATTATAAATTTATGACCAGCGTCTACTCCGACGAATATCTGCCGAGATTAGGGGAGCTTTGCACCAATATCCGTAATTTCGACAGGAGCAGGCTGCTTCTGTTTGACGAAAAAAACGTATTTGATACCATTATCAAGGAAGGCCTGTTTCCGCTGTATGCCAATTCCTATTGTCTTGTGGTCGGGAAACCGCTTTCGGTCAAATTTTCCAAATACTCTAACGACAGGTCGCCGGAGTACGCCATACGCACCGATATCCGTCTGCCGGAAAGCGGTCCGGAACAGGCAGGCATATCCGGCGGAGGAAAAGCTTTGAAGACGGCGGGCGGGGCCGCTGGAGGAGAGAATTTGGGGCTGCCGGACCCGGTTGTGGAAAAAAGAGCCTGCTCACCGAAAGCGCAGACGCATATTGAAGCCATGGAAAAGGCTCACGAGCTTCTTGTGAAAAGATATGAGGGCAGCGCTCTTTCCGTGAACGAGTGCAGGAAAATGCCGGAGGGCGGTCTGGCTTTTGCATTTGCAAAGGGGCGGACTTTAGAGGAACTGTTTGACGAACTTCTTGACAGACAGGATTTTGAAGGGATTGAAAAGCTGTTTGGCGAGTATGTAAGGCGCATCGGCTATCGTGAGGGTGCGGGCGTAACGGATTATGATCTGATCTTTTCCAATATTTTGGTGGAAGGAGACCGGTGGACGGTCATCGATTATGAATGGACCGTTCAGGAAGATATTCCGGTGAAAGAGGTGGCGTACCGCGCGCTGTACTGTTACGCGTTGGGAGCCGCAAAGCGTAAAAAAGCGGAGGAAAGGCTTCTTTCCGGTATTTTTCCGGTTTCAGAAGAAGAACGGGAGCGTGTTTTGGAACGGGAAAAGGAGATGCAGAAAAAGATTGCGGGGGAGAGGATGAGTTTAGGGCTTTTACGCAATCTGATCGGAAATCCGGTATTAAATCCTTTGGGGCTTTCCGTGGAAGGAGCGGAGGAGAGCGGTGTGAATCTGGTGCAGGTCTATGAGGATACCGGGGACGGCTTTTCGGAGGCAAATTCGTTTATGCTAAACGAGAAGAAGGGAGCTTTAAAAAAACAGGCTGAAAAGGGAAGGGAGAATATTACCTTTACCTTGCATTTTGCAGGAGAGCGGAAAGCGGTCCGCATCGATCCGGATCACGGTCCTTGTCTGGTCACGATCGAAAACGCCTTTTGGAACGGACAAAAACTGCCGCTAAAAGGCAGAGGGAAGTTTGCTACGAACGGGAAGGCCTTAAACGACGGCGTACTGGCGTTCCCGAAAGAGGATCCTAACTTTACGTTTTATTTGAAACATCTGCCAATGAAGGAAGATAATATACTTGAAGTTTCCATGAATGTGGCGGTACTGCCGGAGAGCATTGCCGGAAGAATGGTATAGGGAAAGGCGGACGGAATTTGGAGAAACAGAATTTTACCGATTACTATAAGCAGGCATACCAAAAAGTAAAAAATACGAATATCCAGTTGGCTTCTCAGGCTGCGTCTAAAGAGCAGTCTGTGCTTGAGCTGCGGCAAAAGTATGAGCGCATTGCGGGAAATCCCGTAGCGCGCTTTTTCTATAAGCTGAAAGGGCTGCCCGCCAAATGGAAAGAAGGAGGAAAAACCGTACTGAAAGACAGCGCGTGCGGGGAAAGTTCCGTAAGCGTAAAGCGGTATGAGAAAAACCTTTTGTTTCAAAAAGAACCGTATCAATATTGGATCGGCGAACATGAAAGCGCTGTGCGCACCGACCGGACGGTAGATGTGATCCGTGAAAATATGATGGAGAAATACGGAGTTACGGAAAACGAGAGTAAGACGGAAATCATTTTTATGGAAGACTGTAAAGCGTCGTTTTCTTTGGAACAGACGCAAAAGCCGTATCTGCTTTTTGTGACAAAGCAGGGGCGGATAGGCAGACAGGCTTTGCAGCGGATAGACAGTTATTTTGAAAAATATCCCCATGTGTCGCTTATTTATGGAGGGGAAGACCGGATCGAAAAAACGCCGGAGGGAGGAGAAAGCAGGAAAAAACCGTGGTTTAAACCGGCATATTCTCCGGATACGCTGCTTTCTTATTTTTATTTCGGTAATGTTTTCGCCGTCAGAAAGGAAAGCTATTCTTCCGTCCCATGGCTGGGAAGCGATAATTATAGGGAAAATATTTATGATTTTGTACTGAAAGCAGAAGAATTATCTGCCAAGGACAGGGAAGATTTGAATCCTACGAGTGATATGGCTGATATAAGCAGTGCGGGTAATACGGGCAATATAGGCCGTATGGGCAATGGAGAGGAAAAAATAGCTGCCTTAGGAGAGATTTTATTTCATGGAACGGAAAAAGAAGATAAAACAACGCTTGTTATGGATGAGACGGCGATAGAGGGCGTTTGGGGATATGAAAAGGAATATGAAAAAATAAAGCTGGATGCGCTGCGCCGCCGTGGGATTCGGGGATATTTGGAAGAAGGAAACATTCCCGGCGTCGATCACGTCTGTTTTGAAGCGAAAGGGAAGGTATCGGTAATCATTTTATCCAAAGACCATCCCGAAATATTGGAAAAATGTATCCGGTCCGTCCTTGAGAAAACAGACTATCCCGATATGGAGATCATCGTAGTAGATAATGGTAGTTATGAAACTAACCGCATCCGGTCGGAGGAACTGGGCAGAACCTATGGATTCCGATATATCTGCGAACCTATGGATTTTAATTTTTCTGCGATGTGCAATATCGGCGCCAAAGAGGCAAAGGGTGAATATCTATTGTTATTAAATGATGATATAGAGGTCATTGAAAGCGGTTATATGAAAAGAATGGCGGGACAGGCATCCGTTTCCGGAGTCGGCGCAGTGGGAGCCAAGCTTTGGTATCCGGACGGCCTGACGATACAGCATACGGGCATCACCAATCTTTCCATAGGCCCGGCACACAAGCTGACAGGGGCATGGGACGACCGGATGTATTATGACGGAAGGAATGTTTTTACCTTTAATTATCTTGCCGTAACCGGCGCATGTCTGATGGTAAGAAAGGAGCTTTACGAAAAAGTGGGCGGTATGGACGAGGATCTTCCAGTGGCCTATAACGACGTAGCGTTTTGTCTGAAGCTGCATAAGGCGGGATATCGGAACGTTTTACGAAATGATGCCATTCTTCTTCATCATGAATCTTTGAGCAGAGGATTGGACGAAAAGGATCAAAAAAAGGCGGCCAGGCTTTTGAAGGAGAAAAAAAAGCTGTACCGGCGCTATCCCGAGTATGAAGGGTACGATCCTTATTATAGCCCATGGCTTACTCAAAATTCACCGGAGTACCGGTGCGGCAGTACCTTTGAATGCCAAAGGGATGAGGTAAAAAAGCCCATTACGGAGAAAATCCTGAAAAAAGATGCAAAGGCGCTTAAGGAAAAACAGCTTGTTTTTTTCATCGACGAGGCGCGGGTCATGCAGGAGGAAGAAGAGACGCCTGCAGAATCTATGAGTATGGTGCAGAATCATGGTGTCATGAGGATTACCGGCTGGTCGGTACTGCGGGATGCGGATAACTGCCATTATAAGAGAAGCCTGCTTTTAGAAGAAGCGGAGGGGAAAAAACTTTATGCGACTGAGATCATGTCTTACTTAAGGGAAGACGTGGCGGAACTTTATGGGGAAACGGGCGGGGACGTTCGCGGAAAAGAAGCCGGCGGCGCCGTGGGAGAAGGAAATGGCGGAAAAAGAGCGGGTAAAGGGAAGAGAACCAACAGGGAAAGCAGGATAGAACTGTCGGGACTGGTGGCGAGATTCAGGTTGAAAACGGTGAAGAAGGGGCGGTACAGGGTTGGCGTTCTTTATGAGGATATGCTGTCTGACAGGATGTATTACCGGATTTCAGACAGGATAGTTGAGATCTAGTTACTTTCAGCCAGATGGCGCAGAATGAATGTTCAGTCTGCAAGGCGGAGGAAGGAGGGCGATGCGGCGGCATCGCTGACTGACGGTGCTGTGTGCCGGCGGCACACGTCCGGCACGGATCGAAGCAGAGGCCAACGCGGCAGACGGAAAGGGGACATAGTCGTAAAAATGGAACAAAATAAACAGGCGGACCGGCAGGAATTAGAATATTATAAAAAAGCTTATGAAGCGGAGAAAAAGAAAAATCAGGCGCTAAACGGCAGGATTGCGGATCTGCAAAAGCAGGAAGAGGAGTTAAAAGAGCAGATCGGACGTATCAAAGGCGGAACGTTTTGGAAACTTTCCAAACCGGCGAGGGGATGCCTCCATTTTCTCTTAAGGACAAAGGATAGGATCAGGCGTTACGGAAGCCCTAAGGGACTGGCAAGAAAGCTAAAAAGCAAAGGGATCGAGAGACGGGCCAGACTTCGGCACGGGACGGCCGGATTTCCCGATGCGGAGAGAAGAAAAGCCGAAGCAGAGACGGTATTTCCGAAAAACATTAAATTTAGTATTTTAGTGCCGCTCTATAATACGCCGAAGAATTTTTTAAAGGATATGGCGGACTCGGTGCGGAATCAGACTTATGGAAACTGGGAGCTTTGCCTTGCTGACGGTTCGGACAGCGAACACGCTTATGTAGAACAGATGTGCCTTTCTTATGCGCGTAAAGACGGGCGGATAAAATATAAAAAGCTGGAAAAGAACGACGGTATCGCAGGAAATACAAACAAGTGCTATGAAATGGCGACCGGCGATTATATCGGGCTTTTTGACCATGACGATATATTACATCCAAGTGTACTGTATGAGTATATGAAAGCGATCTGTGAAAAAAATGCGGACTATGTTTACTGCGATGAGGCGACTTTCAAAGGGAACAGTATCAATAATATGATCACCCTGCATTTTAAACCGGATTTTTCCATAGACAATTTAAGGGCCAATAACTATATCTGCCATTTCAGTGTATTTGACAGAAGGCTCTTAGAGGGGATGGAATTGTTCCGGGTCCGGTTTGACGGAAGTCAGGATCACGATATGATTTTAAGGCTCACTGCCAAAGCGAAACATATAGTGCATGTTCCCAAACTGCTGTATTACTGGCGATCCCATAAAGGAAGCGTGGCATCGGATATCAGCGCCAAGAGCTATGCCATAGATGCGGCCAAAGGAGCCATTGGAGAACATTTGAGGGAATGCGGTTTTGAAGAGTTTGAAATCAGCAGTACTAAGGCATGCGAGACCATATTCCGTATTCAATATCAACTGTTGTCAAATCCCAAGATCTCCATACTGATACCCAATAAGGATCATGTGCAGGATCTGAAACGATGCATTTCTTCCATATTAGAGCGGTCGACGTATGACAACATTGAGATCATCATTATAGAAAATAACAGCGAATTGCCGGAAACTTTCGCTTATTATAAGGAACTGGAGCAGCGGAAAGAAATACGGATAGAGAGGTACGAAGGGGAATTTAATTATTCGAAGGTCAATAACTTCGGCGCATCGAAAGCAAACGGAGAATATCTACTGTTATTAAATAACGATACCGAAGTCATTACCATGAATTGGATCGAGGAGCTTTTGATGTTTGCCCAAAGAGAAGACGTAGGCGCAGTGGGAGCCAAGCTTTATTATGGGGATAATACGATCCAGCATGCGGGGATCGTGATCGGACTTGGCGCCCACCGCAGCGCGGGCCATACCCATTACCGGGTGGATAAAAATAATTTCGGCTATATGGGACGGCTGTTCTATGCGCAGGATGTTTCCGCAGTGACAGGGGCGTGTCTGCTTGTAAAGAAAAAATTATATGAAGAGCTGGGAGGCTTGGACGAAAGCTTCGCGGTAGCGTTAAACGACGTGGATTTTTGCCTGCGCTTAAGAAAACGAGGTTTATTAAATATTTTTACTCCTTTTGCGGAACTGTATCATTATGAATCCGCCTCAAGGGGAACAGACCTGAGTGGGGAAAGCGCAAAACGTTATGACAGAGAGTCGGAACGGTTCAGGGAAAGATGGAAGGAGGAGCTGGAAAAGGGCGATCCTTATTATAATCCTAATTTCTCATTGGATCATAGCGACTACACGCTGAAACTAATGTGATAAAGGATGATGAATGCAAGAATAGAATATGCAACTTGGCTTGTATGGTCTTTCAAAATATGGTAAAATATTTTAAAAATCAGGCACTAAAATATGAATTATGGAGGTAGAGGAAATGGGTTTCATGGAGCAGTATCATTTTTGGTTAGAGGATTCTTACTTCGATCAGGAGACGAAGAATGAACTTCTTGCGATCAAAGACAATGAGGGCGAGATCGAAGAACGGTTTTATAAAGAGCTGGAGTTCGGAACCGGCGGACTCCGCGGTATTATCGGCGCAGGTACCAACCGCATGAATGTGTATACGGTACGCAAGGCTTCTCAGGGTCTGGCAAATTACATAATCAAGCAGGGAGGCGCAGATAAAGGCGTTGCCATTGCTTATGATTCCAGAAATATGTCGCCGGAATTTGCGGACGAAGCGGCTTTGTGCATGGCGGCGAACGGGATCAAAGCATATGTCTTTGAGTCTTTAAGGCCCACGCCGGAATTATCTTTTGCGCTGCGCACATTGGGATGTATTGCGGGAATCGTTGTAACAGCCAGCCACAATCCTCCCGAATATAACGGCTATAAAGTATATTGGGAAGACGGCGCCCAGATCACTGCGCCGAAAGATAAAGAGATCATTACGGAAGTGCAGAATGTCACCGATTATCATACCGTAAAGAGCATGGACAAAGAAGAGGCTGCCAAAGCGGGACTCTATAACGTCATTGGAAAAGAGATCGACGACGCTTATATGGCAGAGTTGAAAAAGCAGATCATCCATCCGGAGATCATTACGGAAGTTGCAAACGATATTAAGATCGTTTATACCCCCCTTCACGGTACGGGAAACCTTCCTGTAAGACGTATTCTTTCCGAACTTGGATTTAAGAACGTATATGTAGTTCCCGAACAGGAATTGCCGGATCCTAAATTTACGACGCTGGAATACCCGAATCCGGAAGACCCGAAAGCCTTCACGCTGGCTCTTAAGCTTGCAAAAGAAAAAGACGCGGATATCGTGCTTGCAACCGACCCTGATGCGGATCGTCTCGGCGTTTATGCCAAAGATGCGAAAACGGGAGAATATGTTTCTTTTACCGGAAATATGTCGGGTATGCTGATTGCGGAATATATTTTGAGAGAGAGGACGGCGACGGGTACAATGCCGGAAAATCCTGCTCTTGTAACGACGATCGTAACCACCAATATGACCCAGCCGATCACAAAAGACTATCATGTACGCTTGATCGAAGTCCTGACAGGCTTTAAATTCATCGGCGAACAGATCAAACTGTTTGAGCAGACAGGAAGTAACCACTATGTATTCGGTTTAGAGGAAAGCTACGGATGCCTTGCCGGAACCCATGCCCGTGACAAAGACGCGGTAGTGGCTGTGATGATGCTGTGCGAAGTGGCTTCATGGTGCAAGAAGAACGGCATCACGCTTTGGGATCAGATGCTTGCCATTTACGAGAAATACGGTTATTATAAAGAAGACTTATATACCATTACGTTAAAGGGAATCGACGGATCAAAACAGATCGGCGCTATCATGGATAAATTAAGAAGCAATCCGCCTAAGAATTTCGGAGAGCTTCAGGTAGTGTCCATGCGCGACTATGAGAGCGGAGAGATCACGGAGATTGCAACAGGCACGAAATCTCCCACGGGACTTCCGAAATCCAATGTATTATACTTTGATCTTACAAATGATTCATGGTGCTGTGCGCGTCCTTCCGGAACGGAGCCGAAGATCAAGTTCTACATGGGCGTAAAGGGAACGAGTCTGGAGGATGCAAAAGAGAAAGTAGCGAAGCTTACGGAGGAACTGAAAGCAGTCCTTTGACCGCAGGCCTGAAATAGCAAAACGATGTACCCGGCAATAAAAAATCAGAATCAGAAAGGCTGCCGCCCATGCGGCGGCTTTTCGTTGTAATGGAAAGGGAAAACAGGTGCATTTTTTAAACGTATCCAATCTGAAAAAAACGATATACTATTTGAAGAGGAACGGTTTTTTGGCGGCCTTTTATGCGGTTTTGGAAAGGATTTCCGCAAAAGAGGAGCAGTACCGTTATCAGGAAACGGAACGCCATATATTGGAAGAACAGAAAAAATACGAGTTTGCATTTCCATGCAAATTCAGTATTCTGGTGCCTGCCTATGAAACGAAGGAAACCTATTTAAAAGAGCTGATCGATTCCGTCCTTTCACAGACTTATGGGAATTTTGAGCTGATTATTGCGGACGCCGGAACGAGCAGTAAAGTGGAACGGACCGTAAGCGCTTATTCGGACAAGCGTATCCGTTACTTTCGCTTAAAAAATAACGGGGGAATAGCGGAAAATACGAACGAGGCTTTAAAAAGAGCCTGCGGGGATTATATCGGGCTTTTGGATCATGACGATTTTTTAACGCCGGACGCTCTTTTTGAAATGGCGAAAGCAATAGAAAATAAGAAAAAAACAGGAGAAGAAGCGGGACTTCTTTATTCTGACGAAGATAAATGCGACAGCGGGGGAGAGCGTTTTTTTGAACCTCACCGAAAAACAGACTTTAATTTGGAGCTATTGCTGTCAAACAATTACATTTGTCATTTTTTAGTGATGAAAGCGGAACTGATGAAAGAACTGACGCTTAGGAAGGACTACGACGGAGCGCAGGACTATGATTTGATCCTCCGCGCCGCAGGGAGGCTGATAAGAGAATACGGTTACCTGCGGGCAGGAGAAAAAATATGCCATATTCCCAAGATTCTTTATCATTGGCGGTGTCATGAGGCATCCACGGCGGTCAATCCTCAGAGTAAGCAGTACGCCTATACTGCCGGCGAAAAGGCCGTAGGCTCTTTTTTGGAGGAGATGGGATGGAGAGGAAAAGTCCTGCCGACGGAACATTTGGGGTTTTACACGATAATAACAGATGATATTTTAAGCGGCTGGGGGAAGGTGGCCGGGATCGGAGGGGAAGTCATAGACGGAAGAAACCGGGTCAAGGCGGGAATCTATGAAAGAAACGGAAATGTACTCTTTAGGAATCTGCCTGTGCATTTCAGCGGGCCGATGCACCGGGCGGCTCTCAGGCAGACGGCTTACGCGCTGGACTTAAGGTGTATCAGGATCGCACCGGACTGCGTTTCTTTATTCGAGAGGACGACCGGCATGAAATACAAAGAAACTTCCAGGACGTCTTTGTTTTGGTGGAACCGGTATCAAAAAAATGACGAGGAATGGAAAAATGTGAGCATGGCTTTCGGAAAGGCAGCGGCGGAAAACGGATATCGGCTTGTATTCGACCCTGACTGTATTTGCAAAGTCAACCGGCATGGAGAATTAAAATGGCAAAGACGACGATTGTAATACCGAACTGGAATGGAAAAGCATACTTGGAGGACTGCCTTTCTTCCGTCTTTCAACAGGAAGGCGGCGCGCCGGAGGTCATTTTGGTAGATAATGGTTCTGAGGATGAAAGCGTTTCTTATGTGAAGGAACATTATCCGGCGGTAAAATTGATAGAATTTTCCCAAAATACAGGATTCTGTAAGGCAGTCAATGCAGGGATCAAGGCGGCCGGAACGGAATATGTCCTGTTGCTGAATAACGATACGAAGGCGGATCGCTGCTTTTTACGGCGGATGGAAGAGCGGATCGGGCAGTCGGAAAAGATTTTTTCGGCTTCGGGTAAGATGCTTTCCATGAAGGAGCCGGAGTATGTAGACGATGCGGGAGATTATTACTGCGCTTTAGGCTGGGCTTTTGCGGAGGGAAAAGGAAAACCGGATTCGCCGGCCTATTCCCATGCGAAAAAGATTTTTGCCGCCTGCGGGGGCGCAGCAATATACAGAAGAAAGGTTTTTGAGGAGATCGGTTATTTCGACGAAGAACATTTTGCATATTTGGAGGATATTGATATTGGTTACAGGGCAAAAATATACGGATATATCAATGTTTTTGAACCTTCTGCCGTTGTGTTCCACGCCGGCAGCGCTACCAGCGGATCAAAATATAACGAATGGAAAGTAAACTTTTCTTCGAGAAACAGCATCTATATAGTAAGAAAGAACATGCCGCTTTTACAGATAGTAATCAACCTGCCTTTTTTGGCAGCGGGATTTCTGATAAAAACGCTGTTTTTTGTGAAAAAGGGGTTTGGCGGAACGTATATAAAAGGTCTTTGGGAAGGGGTAAAGCTTGCCGGATCTAAGAAAGGTCGTGAAAAAAGGGTAAAATTCAAAATAAATCATTTAAAAAACTATATTGTGATACAATGGGAACTGTGGAGCAATATTTTCAGACGGCTTGGGAGCGGGAAATAAGACTTAATAGAAAATTAAGTTGTGCTTTTCGGTAGATTATTGTAGAATAACTTCGGATATGGAGAATTCATATGATTAAGGACAATCAGAAAATTTTAAACAGAATACATGTGTTGATAGATGCGGTGATTGTCATATGCTCCTATATGTTGGCATGGTATCTGAAGTTTGAAAGCATTTTTTCCGATATTGAGCCGAATGTAGGATATTTAACGCAGGAGCAGTACTTTCAGGTGCTGATCGTCCTTGTGCCGGGATATCTGATCCTTTACTATACTTTTAATATGTATAAGCCGAAGCGGACCACCGGACGGCAGTTTGAAGTCATAAATATCTTAAAAGCGAATATTGTCGGTATTATCTGCTTTATGGGTGGGTTATACTTAATTGGTGAACAGAATATTTCCAGAACCATGGCGGCAATGTTTCTTGTCATCAACTGTACGCTGACGACCGTTTCCAGACTTTTGATCAGAAAACTGTTGCGGTTATTCCGCAAAAAGGGGTATAATTTAAAACATATGCTGCTTGTCGGATATTCCAGAGCGGCGGAAGAGTATATAAACAGGATCATGGCCAACCCTCAATGGGGATATCATATCTGCGGAATTCTGGATGATAAAGTACCCGCAGGGACGCGTTATAAGGGAGTCAAGGTGCTTGGCCGGATCGATAATCTGGAGATCATCCTTCCGGAGAACAAGCTGGACGAAATAGCAATAACTTTAGCGTTGGAGAACTACAACCGTTTGGAAGAGTTAGTGACTATGTGTGAGAAATCCGGCGTGCATACCAAATTTATTCCCGATTATAACAGCCTGATACCTACAAGGCCCTATACGGAAGACTTAATGGGGCTGCCGGTGATCAATATCCGCTATGTGCCGCTTACCAATACGTTGAATTTAATGGCGAAGCGTGCGGTGGACATTATCGGTTCTTTTGTGGGGATCATCATTTCTTCGCCGATCATGCTGATTGCGGCTGTTTTGATCAAATGTTCCAGTCCGGGGCCGGTCATATTCAAACAGGAGAGGGTAGGACTCCACAACAAATCGTTCCAAATGTATAAGTTCAGGACAATGCGGGAGCAGGAACCTTCCGAAGAGGAAAAGGCATGGACGGTGAAGGGCGACCCGAGAGTCACGAAAGTGGGCAGATTTTTAAGAAGGACAAGTTTAGACGAGCTTCCTCAGTTGTTTAACATACTTACAGGCAACATGAGCTTGGTGGGACCAAGACCGGAAAGGCCGCTCTTTGTAGAGAAATTCAAAGAAGAAATCCCGCGTTACATGGTGAAACATCAGGTACGGCCGGGACTGACCGGATGGGCGCAGGTCAACGGCTACAGAGGCGATACCTCTATTCGGAAACGGGTGGAATATGATATTTATTATATTGAAAATTGGAGTATGTCTTTGGACATAAAAATTATGTTCTTAACAATATTTAAAGGATTTATAAATAAAAACGCATATTAACTGCGTGGCTGATAAGGAGAAGTAAAATGGCAACAGAAACAAAAGGTAAAAAAGGCTCCGCAAAAAACGGCGGGACTGCAAGAAAGATGACTGCAAAGCAGAGGGCGCAGAAAAAGCGCAGAAAAATTTTTATTTTTGCGGCGGAGATCGTAGTGCTTTTGGCGGCGCTTGTCGTTTTGTGGGGCGTATTAAAAGGTACGGAATCAGGCAGGGTAGAGCTTAAGGAAGACGAATTGATCGTGAATGAGAACGTTGCGGAGAACGAAAGCCTGAAAGGATACCGGAACATAGCGCTGTTCGGCGTGGATTCCACGGTGGGAGATCTGGCTAAAAATACCAGAACGGATACCATTATGATTGCATCCATTAATCAGGATACGGGAGAGGTAAAACTGGTATCTTTATACCGTGATACTTATTTGAATCTGAGCAACGATACTTATACAAAATGTAATGCCGCTTATGCAAAAGGCGGACCGGAAATGGCGATCAATATGCTAAATATGAATTTGGATCTGAACATTACGGATTTTGTTACGGTAGGGTTTTCCGGGCTGAGCGATATGATCGATGCGCTCGGAGGCGTTACGCTTGACGTAGACGAAGCGGAGCTTCTTCATATCAATAACTATCAGTACTGTATGGCGGAAGATTTAAAACGTCCTTATACGGAAGTCACCAGCACAGGCACCCAGCTTCTTGACGGACTGCAGGCTACGGCATACTGCCGTATCCGTTATACGGCGGGAAACGATTTTAAACGTGCGGAGCGTCAGAGAGAAGTATTGCAGGCCACGGCGGAGGTGGCTAAGAAAGCAAGCATTACATCGCTTACTTCCATTGCAAATAACGTGTTCAGCGAAGTGTATACTTCCCTTGACCTTTCGGAGATCGTGGAGCTGCTTGGAAATATCACAAAATATCAGATCGTGGCAGACGAAGGTTTCCCGCGGGAAGATTTGAGGGGCGGCGGCCGGATCGGTTCCTCCGGCGACTGTGTCGTTCCCACATCTTTAGTGGATAACGTAAAATGGCTTCATGAATTTTTATTTAATGATTCCGATTATCAGGTATCTTCGGAAGTAGAAGAATGCAGCCAGAAGATCCATGATGATGCGGTGAAAGCAAATATCATAAAATAGGGTTAAAATCAAAGACAAAGGGGCCTTGCAGCAGGTCCCTTTATATGTGTACACAATCCTGATTGGTATGCCCGCTAAAGCGGGCAGATAGGAGTTAGCGTGAAAACAGGATAAAGGCGGGAGTAGATAAATGAGCAGTATAGACGTGGTAATTCCGACATATAAGCCGGACGATAAATTTTTAACGCTGATAGAACGTTTGGAAAGGCAGACGGTAAAGCCCGATCGGATCATAGTTATGAATACGGAACAGAAATACTATGACAGATTGATCTACGGCAGTCATTTTCAGGACAAATATAAAAATGTGGAAGTATATCATATTTCCAAAAGAGAATTTGACCATGGCAGGACCAGACATATGGCGATGAAGCGGACGCAGGGAGATTTTGCGCTTTTTATGACGCAGGATGCCGTACCTGTGGATGAAAAACTGATCGAGGAACTGTTGGCGGCGTTTCAGGACGGGGCGGTAGCGGTGGCTTACGCCAGACAGCTCCCTTCTAAAGAAAGCGGAGTAATAGAACGCTATACAAGGGAGTTCAATTATCCTGTCGTCAGTATGGTAAAATCGGCGGATGACTTGGAACATCTCGGGATCAAGACCTATTTTTGTTCTAACGTATGCGCCATGTACCGGAAAAGCGCTTACGAGGAACTGGGAGGCTTCGTGAAGCATACTATTTTTAATGAGGATATGATTTTTGCGGCGGCGGTCATAAAATCCGGATATAAGATCGCGTACAGAGCGGAAGCGCAGGTGGTCCATTCCCATGATTTTACTAATAGGGAGCAGTTAAAGCGTAATTTTGATCTGGGCGTGTCTCAGGCGGACCATCCCGAAATCTTTGCAGGCGTATCTTCCGGCGCGGAGGGAAAGAAACTTGTAAAGCAGACGGCAGATTACTTAAGAAAAACCGGAAACCGGAGACTGATCGGAAGACTGTATATACAGAGCGGATGTAAATATATGGGGTATCTTCTTGGAAAAAATTATAAAAAACTGCCGAAGAGATGGATTGCATGCTTGACAACCAATAAAGAATTTTGGGATAATGACAATCGTATGAAAGCAAGCACCCGTATAGATGTTACAAAGGGGTATGGAAAAACGGAAGAAGAGCAGAAGATGCGGAAGGAAAAATAGTAACGGAGGACGCATATGTGTGGAATTGTAGGTTATATAGGGAAAAAGCAGGCCGCGCCGATCATTTTGGACGGTCTTGCAAGACTGGAGTACAGAGGATATGACTCTGCCGGCATGGCAATATTCGACGGGGAGAGGATCAACATAAAAAAGTCTGTGGGAAGGCTGAAAATATTGGAAAATCTTACCCACGACGGTAAGATGATGCCGGGACTTTTGGGGATCGGACATACCAGATGGGCAACTCACGGCGCTCCCAATAACGAGAACTCCCATCCTCATTTTAACGAAGACGAAACCATTGCGGTGGTGCACAACGGTATCATAGAAAACTATCTGGCGCTGCGCAAAAAGATGACGGATAAGGGCTATCATTTCCGTTCGGAAACGGATACGGAGGTGCTTGCCCATCTTTTGGACTACTATTATAAAGGAAATCCTTTGGAAGCAATCACAAAGGTATTGCACAGGGTATCCGGTTCTTATGCGCTGGGGATCATGTTTGCGGATCATCCGGACGAAATCTTCGCGGTGCGGAAAGACAGTCCGCTGATTGTAGGGCAAAATGAGGACGGCTGCTTTATCGCTTCTGATGTTCCGGCTATTTTGAAATATACCCGTACCGTCACTTATGTAGAGAATCAGGAGATCGTCAGACTGCGGGAAGATCATATGCATTTCTATACGGTGGACGAAGAAGAGATTGCAAAAACTCCCGTTACGATTGACTGGGATGCCAATGCTGCGGAAAAAGGCGGATACGAGCATTTTATGTTAAAAGAAATGTATGAGCAGCCTAAAACGGTAAGCGACACGATCTCGCCAAGACTTAAAGGAAATGAGATCGTGATCGAGGAGCTGAATATGTCCGACGATGAGATCAGGGCGATAAAAAAGATCCATATCGTTGCCTGCGGTTCCGCATATCATACGGGAGTAACCGCTAAGTATGTGATGGAAGGGCTTGCCCGCATTCCGGTAGAAGTGGACGTGGCTTCAGAATTCCGCTACCGGAATCCGATCTTGGAAGAGGGGGCGCTCGTTATCGTGATCAGCCAGTCGGGAGAAACGGCTGACAGCCTTGCCGCATTGAGAGAATCAAAAGCAAGAGGCTTTAAAGTACTGGGAATCGTGAATGTGGTGGGCAGTTCCATTGCCAGAGAAGCGGATAACGTGATGTATACCTGGGCCGGGCCGGAGATAGCCGTAGCTACCACGAAGGCATACAGCGCCCAGCTTGTGGCATTGTATCTGCTTGCGATCAAATTTGCGCAGGTCAAAGAAACCATCGATGAAATAGAGTTTGACGGAATGCTGGAAGATCTGAAACGTCTTCCCGATCAAATTGAACTGTTATTAAATAACAAACAGCGGATCCAGCGTTTTGCGAACCGTTATATCGGCGCCAAGGACGTGTTCTTTATCGGAAGGGGCATCGATTATGCCATTTCGCTGGAAGGCTCTCTGAAATTAAAAGAGATTTCCTACATCCATTCCGAAGCTTACGCCGCGGGAGAACTGAAACACGGAACGATTTCCCTGATCGAAGAAGGGACGCTGGTTGCGGCGGTATCTACCCAGCCTGCCCTTTATCAGAAGACGATAAGTAATATGGTAGAAGTAAAAGCAAGAGGAGCGTTTGTGCTGGCGGTTACTTGTGAAGGAAATAAAGAGATCGAAAAGGCGGCGGACTATGTGATCTATATTCCGGAGACGAATGCTTATTTTGCCAACTCTCTCGCTATCATTCCATTGCAGCTTTTCGGCTACTATGTAGCGGTAGGAAAAGGCTGTGATGTGGATAAACCGAGAAATCTGGCCAAATCGGTGACGGTTGAGTAAATGTTCAAAGCGTACTGTTTATAGCTGAGGCAGGAATTTTTATAACAAAAGGGTGAAAGGTTGTTAAACAATCTTTCACCCTTTTGTCACAGATTGAACACAAATGACGAATATACTTATCTCATAAACAAAGAACAAAACACAGATCATAAAATGACAGACAGAAATTGTTCCTTATTTTTTAAAATTAAAACCATGTAGTTATAAACGGATTTTTACAGAAAAGAGGTAAGGTATCATGTATGATGATTATCAGAATTTAAATCAGATCCGGCCGCAGGATCAGGAGCAGGCACAGAGCCACGGGCAGACACAGGAGCAGAACCAAAGCCAGCCGCAGGAGCGGAGCTGGAATCAGCCGCAGTTCCAAAGCCAGCCGCAGGAGCAGAGCCGGAATCAGCCGCAGTTCCAAAGCCAGCCGCAGGAACAGAACCGGACACAGTCGCAGGAACAGAGTCAGACACAATTTCAGGGTCAGGCCCAGCCTCAAATGCAGGATCAGTCGCAGCTACGGATGTCTCAGAGCTATCCGTCAGGGCAGAGCAGTTCCGGCAGCGGTCAGGAAGGCCATGAAAGACAGGGAGGCGGCGTTTATTCCGGTGTGAACGGTATGAACGGAGGAATGCAGGAAAACGGCACATATCGATACAGCAGCCGGTATCCGAATCATTTTACCCCACAGCAGGCGGAGGGAGCCGGTTATCAGGCAGGATCCGCAGGCGGTAAGCATAAAAAAGAAAAGGCCGAAAAGAAACCGCTGACCGGATTTAAAAAAGTGCTTCTTAGCGCAGGAATGGGAATCAGCTTCGGGCTTTGCGCGGGACTTAGTTTTCTTGCAGTAGAAACGTTAACGGGTCTTGGTACGGAAAAGACCCAGACGGCGGATCTGACGGAATTGACGGAACCGATCGAAAAATCGGAAGACACGACGGCTGCTAAAGCGGGCGTGACAGGAGACAGTTCCAAGGATACGGAGGCAACGGCCCTTTCCGGCGGCGTGACCTCTACCATCGTGTCGGACGTTTCGAATGTAGTGAAGGAAGCTATGCCTTCCGTAGTATCCATCGTCAATACTTTTACGGAGAGATATTCTTATTTTGGGCAGAACTTCAGTCAGGAGTCCAATGCCAGCGGTTCGGGGATCATAGTGGGACAGAATGACACGGAACTTTTGATCGTGACGAACTATCATGTGGTGGAAGGTTCGGATACATTAATGGTATCCTTTGTGGACAGCAGCGCGGCCGAGGCACAGGTGAAAGGAACCAACCCGTCCAGAGATCTTGCAGTGATCGCAGTGCCGTTAAGCAATCTGTCGGAGGAAACGAAAGGCAGTATATCCGTAGCAAAACTGGGGGATTCCGATAGTCTTACCGTAGGAGAACCGGCTATTGCGATCGGAAATGCGCTGGGGTATGGCCAGTCGGTGACGACAGGGGTTGTCAGCGCTTTGGACAGGGAAATCGCAGATTCGGATACGGGAAGCGCAACTTTTATCCAAACGGATGCGGCCATTAATCCGGGTAACTCGGGCGGTGCATTATTGAATGCAAAAGGCGAAGTGATCGGCATCAATTCCAATAAGATCGGGGGAACGGCCGTGGAAGGCATGGGGTATGCGATTCCGATTTCCGCTGCAAAACCGATCATTGAAGAGCTGATGAGCCGTGAGACAAGGACAAAAGTGGATGCAGAAAATGTAGGTTATTTAGGCATTTCCGGCGTTTCGGTCACTACGGATGCTTCTAACGTATACGGTATGCCCGAAGGGGTATTTGTAGCAAAAGTATACGAAGGAACCGGCGCACATGCGGCAGGTGTTACACAAGGCAGCATCATTACAAAGCTGAACGGGATTGAGATCACTACGATGGAAGATTTAAGCGAGACACTGCAGTATTATGAAAAAGGCGATTCCGTTGAATTGACGATCATGCAGCCCGGTATAGAGGGATACGAGGAAAAGACGGTGACGGTAGTGCTTGGACCGAAAGCAAAGTAAGAGAGGTCTGCGCCGCCTGTGGCGGCATATTTAGAAATATAAAAGAAAAGATAATTATTTTTGCGGGAGCAGAAAGTTATCTTTTCTTTTTTTAGAAATAGTTTAAAAAAACTTCACTTGTGTACTCTATAGGATATGCATTATAATGAAACAAAGAAAAGGAAGGGGAGAGCCGGGCCTGAAATAAAACGGCTGGAAATGAGGAGAAATATGTCGGATATGGAAAACAAGGAATTTGATGAGAATGACTATGAGGACGTCTGTTTTATATGCAGGAGGCCTGAAAGTAAGGCGGGGAAAATGTTTCACCTGCCCCAGAATATAAGTGTCTGCAATGACTGTATGCATAAGACGATGGATACGGTGAGCCAGATGGACTATAACGGTATGCTGAACGATCCGGCATTGGTACAGGAATGGGAGAATATGACCCATATGAGCGATCGGGGAAAGACGCATATGGATGCGAAGGACGACGAGGACGAAGATACCGGAGAAGAGGAAAATAAGAAAAACAAAAAACGACCGTATATGGGCGGTTTTCCGGGGGGATTTCCCAATATTAGTTTCGTCAATCTTTCAGATCTTCAGGGGGATGGAACCATACCCAACAGACAGAGGCTGAAAAAGAAGAAAAAAGGGGATAAGCCGGTATTGGATATCAATAACATTCCCGCGCCCCATAAGATAAAAGCGCAGTTGGACGAGTATATTGTAGGGCAGGAGTATGCCAAAAAGGTAATTTCCGTGGCCGTATATAACCATTATAAACGTGTGGCAACAGGAACCATGGACGAGATCGAGATCGAAAAGTCCAATATCCTTATGATCGGGCCGACAGGCTGCGGAAAAACGTATCTTGTCAAAACGCTGGCAAGGCTCTTGGACGTACCGCTTGCCATTACAGACGCTACCACGCTGACAGAAGCGGGATATATCGGCGACGATATTGAAAGCGTGGTATCCAAACTTTTGGCAGCGGCGGATAACGAAGTGGAAAGAGCGGAGCAGGGTATTATATTTATTGATGAGATAGACAAGATCGCAAAGAAAAAAAATACCACTTCAAGGGATGTCAGCGGGGAAAGCGTGCAGCAGGGAATGCTGAAACTTTTGGAAGGGGCGGAAATTGAAGTGCCTGTAGGCTCGAACAGCAAGAATGCCATGGTTCCGCTGACGACGATTAACACGAAGAATATTTTATTTATCTGCGGAGGCGCATTTCCGGATCTGGAAGAGATCATCAAGCAGCGTTTAAAGAAACAGACTTCGATTGGATTCAGCGCGGACCTGAAAGATAAGTTTGATAAAGAAAAGAATATTTTAAGCAAAGTAACGGTTGAAGATATTAAAAAATTCGGCATGATCCCTGAATTTATCGGACGTCTTCCTATTATCTGCACGTTGGAGGGGCTTTCCAAAGACATGATGGTCAAAATTCTGAAAGAGCCGAAAAACGCGATCTTGAAACAGTATCAGAAGCTTTTGGAATTGGATGAAGTGAAGCTTGAGTTCGATGAAGGGGCGCTGGAGTCTATCGCGGAGAAGGCGATGGAAAAAGATACGGGAGCGCGTGCTTTGCGGGCGATCATTGAGGAGTTTATGCTGGACATCATGTATGAGATCCCAAAGGATGATAATATCGGAAGGGTTACTATTACCAGAGGATATATTGAAGGAAACGGCGGACCGGTCATCGATATTAGGAGCAACAGGATGCTTGCCATAGAGGAAAAAGACACAGAATCGGAACCGATGGGGGAGTAGCCGCATAAGCTATGAGAAAGAAAGCTTTATGGGGAAAATATGTCTGTAAGCTGTGAAGAGAGAATACAATCCAACGAGTATCTGGATCTTATCATAGACTTTAAAGAGGCGGAGGAGGCCGTAGTCGTAGTTAGAAATGTGGATAGCTGTTCGGTACAGGTAAACGACCAGTACCGGGTCTGGTATGGGGAAAGGGAGGCACTTTCCCCTATTAGTATGTCAACATATACCTATCGGTATATCCCTAAGCTGTATGGTCTGATGCAGGACTTTAACACAACGAATCTGGCAGAGACCGGCAGTCTTCGTGTACAACGGCCTCCTTTAAGTCTTACAGGAAAAAGAACGGTCATAGTATTGATCGATACAGGAATTGATTATACCGATCCTGTTTTCCAAAATCCGGACGGTTCTACGAGGATTTTGGCGATTTGGGATCAAACGTTGCGGAGCGGGGAATATTCTCAGTGGACCTCGCCGGAAGGGATTCCTTACGGAGTCGAATTTAAGAGAGAGGATATTAATAGGGCGCTTCGGGGAGAAACGGATCCATTGCCGACCAGGGACGAAAATGGTCACGGAACGGCAATGGCGAGCATAGCGGCAGGGAGCAGCCTGAACAACGGACTTACCTTTTTAGGGGCGGCGCCTGAATGCGATATCGTAGCCGTTAAATTAAAAGAAGCCAAACCATATTTAAGGGACTATTATCTGATAAAGGATGGAGTGCCGGCATTTCAGGAAAATGATATTATGCTGGGAGTGAAGTATGCACAAAGCTTTATGATACCTCTTTATCGACCGGTTGTCGTTTGTTTGGGGCTTGGAACCAACATGGGGGATCATGCTGGAAATTCGATACTGGATAATTATCTGAATCAGGTTTCATCGACGAGAGGGCAGGCCGTTGTGGTATGCGGCGGCGGGGAAGGGAACGCGGCGCATCATTTTACCGCTATGCTTTCCCAAAGCAGTTATGTGGAGGATACGCCTTATGAAAATGTGGAGATCCGGGTAGGGGACGGCGAAAAGGGATTTGTCTTAGAAATGTGGGGCAGCATTCCTTCTATATTTAATGCAAGTATCCGCTCTCCCGGCGGTGAAATGATCAATCCTTTTCCTATTGGACTCGAGCAGAGTCTGAACTATTCTTTTGTATATGAAAAAACAAGAGTGACGATCGACAGTGTGATCGTGGAACAGGGATCGGGCGATGAATTGGTTTTTTTCCGCTTTCAGGATCCTACGCCGGGAGTCTGGACGATACAGGTATCGGTAACGGGAAGACCTCACAATGCGGTTTTCCGTATGTGGCTTCCTATCACGGAATTTTTGACAGGAGAAACTTATTTTCTACAGCCTACTCCGTTTGGAACGCTGACGGAACCTTCCTTGGCGAAAAATGTGCTTACCACTTCCACCTATGATGGAGATAACGGCAGCTTTTACATTAATTCAGGGCGGGGATTTTCAAGAGCTGACATTAAACCGGATGTAGCTGCGCCGGGCGTTCTGGTTCCTGCCGTTTCGGGATTGTGGACCGGATCGAGTATGGCGGCGGCGCTGGCGGCAGGCGCGGTAGCGCAATTCATGGAATGGGCCATAGTGCAGGGCAATGATTTGCTGGCGGAAGGGAAAGAAGTGAAGAACTATTTTATCCGCGGTGCGAGGAGAGATAACCGGCTTGTATATCCGAATAGGGAGTGGGGCTACGGTAAATTGGACATTGAAGGGACGTTTGAGCAGTTGGCTGGGGTTTGAAAGAAGAATATAGGTAATAAAATTAGAATACAGTAAAATAATGAAGCAGAAAGATAACAGGCTGATATAGGTCTGTTATTTTTTATATTGATTTAGGATTGTAAAAATCAAAAATGTTGAAATATATTTAGTTAAGGTAATTGGAAATATGTGATTTACATATGATAAGCATCATTTTATAATTACTATAAAATAGAAATTTTGATAGTTAAGTTAGATAAAACGGTAAGTAAAGGCAGAAAGAGGAGATATTATGGATCTGGCCAATTTTAATGATTATCAGCAAAATCAAAGGATGTATGGTGGAACAGCCGGAAGAAAAATGGGAATTACTTACAATGGAAAAGAGTATCTTTTGAAATTTCCGGGTAATTTAAAAGAAAAACAGATGAAAAATATTAATCTCAGTTATTCTAATAGTCCGGTATGTGAATATATTGGTTCAAAAATATATGAATTAATAGGGATGCCGGTGCATAATACAATTCTTGGAGTAAGAAATGAGAAAATAGTTGTTGCCTGTGAAGATTTTTTAGAGGATGGAGACAGGCTCTATGAATTTGATAAGATAAAAGTTACTTTTGAACCGCATTTTTTAGATTCAAATGGAAATGAGACCAATGGTGTAGGTGTGGACTTATATGAAATTATGATGACAATACAGGAGCATCCGTTTCTGCAAGATGTTTCAGGCGTGGCAGAACATTTTTGGAATATGTTTGTGGTGGATGCCTTGATAGGGAATACAGACCGCAATAATAGTAACTGGGGAATTATTTTGAGAAAAGATGGTTCAAAAGAACTGGCGCCTGTTTATGATAATGGAAATTGTTTAAATAGTAAATGGAATGATGAAAAGATGCAGATTGTCATGGATGATGCTGCCAAAATGGAAGCAGAGGCATATAAAGCACGCAGATGTATTTTTGAATTGCAAGGACGGAGAATAAATCCGTATTATATAATGGAAAGTATGGAATATCAGGGATGTTTGGATGCTGTTCATAGACTTGTGCCTGAAATGGGTAGGTGTATGAGTGAAATCCAAACCATGATAGAAGGGATACCAATATTATCAGAAGTTCAGAAACGGTTTTTTACATCGATTATTGAATGCAGATATGAAAAAGTGTTGTTGCCGGTATACCAGAAATAATGGAAAGGGAGTTTGCACATTGAACGGAAGAAAGGACGGTGCAGGTAATGTATGTTGATGAAAGGATTTCTTTAAGGGATGGTTTGCCGGATGGATTGCAGCGTGATTTTAAAATTTTGCAGGAATATTATGATACGGATGACTGGTTTATGTTTGATACAGTTTTTGAAGAGGTAGAAGCAAGTGTAAAGGCGCATTATCTGGCAGGAAAAATCAGTATAGATGATTTGAACTGTATTTTTAAAAAATATGGAATTTCTTAGTTAATGATTTATTTCAAAGTCAATCTGTTTAGAAGCTGTTTATTGTCAGCTTTGTAGTTTATGTTGAGAATGAGTATTTCTTTTTTGAGAGGAGGGAGATTAGGGGATGAATGGAAAGGAATTATTTCGGCTATAGTAAGTTTTGGTATTACCATGAAAGCAATCCAAATGAAGTGGATAAGAAAAAGGCTTTTAGGAGATAAAATAGGAAAATGGATCGTAGTATGTTCAATAGTGTTGATTGATGTTGGTAGTATGTGTGGAATATTGAATGGAAAAATAAAGTATATAGGTTCAATTTGCATGGTGTTATATCTTATAACGGAAGTGATGGGGCTGATGTATTTTCAGGGAAGATATATACAATATGATTTTTCATCAATGAAATTATACTTAAATAATGGTGAAATCATTATTTGTGAGGATATCGAAAAAACAGCTTGTAATAGAAATTATATATTTACCATCAGCCCCACGAAGTTATGCAGGCTTACAGGTTTTTGGACTGAAAAAAGTCTGTGACATTAACTTGACATTATCGGGCTACGGTAAATTGGACATTGAAGGGACGTTTGAGCAGTTGGCTGGGGTTTGAAAGAAGAATATAGGTAATAAAATTAGAATACAGTAAAATAATGAAACAGAAAGGTAACAGGCTGATATAGGTCTGTTATTTTTTGCATAGTATAAAGGGATTATATTTCAGATGAAACGGTTGTAAAGGGGGTAAATGCGGCAATCGGACTGGAACGGGAGAAACGGAGAAGACCTGAATATAAACCAGTGCAAGATGTACCATAACAAGTACGATCTGTTCCATTTTGTAGATTTTGTTTCTGAAAAAGAGATACAGTTAGATGGGTAGTTATATGTTGCAAAGGAGGAATGGATATGGAGCAGCTTGTATTTACGACGGATACATGCGTAGGTTGTAATCGATGCATAGGGGCATGCAGTTGTAAGGGCGCTAATATTGCTAAAAAGAAAAATGACGAAAATGTGATAGAGGTTGATGCAGATAAATGTGTTGCGTGCGGAGCCTGTTTTGATGTTTGTGAACATCATGCCAGAGGGTACACAGACGATACCGAACGATTTTTCAGAGATTTAAAAAAAGGAGAAAAGATTTCGGTTATTTTAGCGCCTGCGTTTAAAGCGAATTATTACAACGAATATGAAACTGTCCTTGGCGGGTTAAAAAAACTGGGTGTAAATCGTATTTTAAGCGTATCGCATGGGGCTGACATTACAACATGGGCATATATTAATTATATTCAGAAATATCATTTTATCGGGGGAATTTCCCAGCCTTGTCCTGCGGTGGTCGGATATATTGAGAAATATTTGCCTGAACTTTTGCCTAAATTGATGCCAATTCACAGCCCTATGATGTGCAGTGCGATTTACGCCAAAAAATACATGGGATTAGAAGATAAATTAGCTTTTATCAGTCCATGCATCGCAAAGAAAAATGAAATTGACGATCCTAATACTGGCGGGTATGTGGAATATAATGTTACATTTTCTCATTTGATGGAATATGTGAGAGCTCATAATATAAAGGGAACTCCGGTCAGTGATGAGATAGAATATGGGCTTGGCTCGATTTATCCGATGCCCGGCGGCCTGAAAGAAAATGTGTACTGGCTGTTAGGAGAGGATGTGTTTATTCGTCAGGTAGAGGGCGAAAGCCATATGTACAATTATCTGAGAGAAAATAAGGAAAGGATCGCAAAGGGGAATACGCCATATTTATTTATTGACGCGCTTAACTGCAGCACGGGTTGTCTTTATGGAACTGCGGTAGAGGCGGAACTGGCAAAAACGGAAGACGCTTTTTATGCAATTGAGCAGATAAGACAAAAAAGCAAGAAGAATGACAAAAAGACGGCATGGGCGAGGAAACTTACGCCGGAACAAAGGCTGAAGCACCTGAACAAAGCGTTTGCTTCTCTGAACCTCAATGATTTTATCCGCAAATATACAGATCAAAGCGATAAATATAAAGAAAAGATTCCGGGCAGAAAAGAACTTGACCAAATTTTTGTGGATATGAAAAAGGAGACGCCGGAAAAGCAGTGCATAAATTGCGGTGGGTGCGGATATAAGAACTGTACGGAAATGGCAGTTGCAATTTATAATGGGTTTAACTACAAGGATAACTGCGTGCATTATATGAAGGATATTGCAGTCGAAGAACAGGCGCAGGCGAGCAGTCTGGCAGAGGAAATGAACGCTCTGCGTATTCATGAAAAAGAACAGCAGGAGTTTTTGTCGAAGAAAATTGATGAGCAGTTTGAAAATCTTGACACTAATATAAGCGGCATGGCGAATGGCTGTACTGTGAATGCGCGGGAAAGCAATGAGATTTCCACGGCGGTTTCGAAAATGTCAGCATTTGCGGACGAACTTAAAATTGTATTGGAACGAATACGCGATTATTTGGGAGATCTGGAAACCAATAATGCGAATGTAATATCTATTGCCAATCAGACGAACCTTCTGGCGCTAAACGCATCCATTGAAGCAGCAAGGGCCGGGGAGGCCGGAAAAAGTTTTGCCGTAGTTGCGAAACAGATCAATGCGCTTGCTAAAGATTCTAAAGATACGGTGAGTAAGAGTGATCAGACAAAGATAGATATTGGAGTTTCGATTGACACATTACATAAAAATACAGATGAATTACTTCAGATTGTGGAAGAGGTAGACGGACGAATCCAGAACTTGGTCGCTTCAACATATGAAATTGCATCAGCATCAGAGGATGTAAAAGAAGTAACAAAAAATGTACGAGAAAAATTATATGAGCTCGTATCGGAGGAGAGAAACTAAAGATCCGCATTATCAATATACACAATCCGGAACGGATCACAATTTAGCCATAACTCAGCATTGAGGGGACATTTGAGCAGTTGGCCGGGGTTTGAAGGAAAGAAAGAGTTTGAAAATTGTGAACAAAAGAAAGGATAGTGAAAAGGCGAGATTAAATATATATTTATAAATACAGGAGAGTTAAGATAGAGTCGTATTCAAAATGAGAAAGGGGCGTTACAGTGAGCAAATTGCAGAAAAAACCTGAGATTGTAGTTTTTGCTGGACCGAATGGCTCTGGGAAAAGCACTATTACGGAATTGCTAAGACCCCCAATGGATTACGTTAATGCAGATGAAATTAAAAAAATCTTAAATGTTCTGATTTGGAGGCTGCATTGTTGGCAGAAAAACAGAGGGAGGAACATATTAGGCAGATGGAAGAGTTCTGCTTTGAGACAGTTGCCCGGAGTATAGGAAAGAACCGTTATCATAAAATCGGACCATAGCAGACTAAAGAAATTGAATAATCTAACAAACCGGGAGGCAGCCATTTGGACGAAAAAGTATATAAATATTCAAAAATAAATGATAATATATGGCAGATCGAGGAAGATGAAGGGGTGTATTGTACCCTTGTGAAGGGAAAGGAACTTGCAATTCTGATCGATACGGGATATGGAAAACGTAATTTGAGAGCTTTTGTTGAGGAAAATATATCCACCCCCTACATGGTAATAAACAGCCATGGACATCCGGATCATATTGGTGGGAATCATTGGTTTGATACTGTTTATTCATTGCGGGAAGAATGGGATGTTATACAGTATTTTGAAGAAAAGAAACCAAGGACATATCATTTGAAAGAAATACGGATCGGTCAAAAAATAGCTTTGGGAGATATCAATGTGGTCGTTGTTTCTCTGGCGGGGCATACAAAGGGGTCTGCCGGTTTTTTGATTTTAGAAGAGAAACTTTTGATTGCAGGCGACGCTTTAAACGAGGGATTATGGTTATTCAACTATGGATCGTTGTCTATGAATGACTTGTATGAAACTATAAAAAATACTTTGGAATTAGATTTTCGGGAATATATATGCGGACATAATAACGAAAAATATAGTAAAGGAAAGTTGGTTTCGCATTTAAGAAATATTGAGAAATTAAAGGTAGACGACGATACAAAGCAAAATACAATAGGATTTTTAACTTATTGCAGCAAATATAAAGATTCTGATGGTCAATCAGAGATTGTCTTTACGATAGATAAAATCTAATGGACAAAGGGATGATAATATAGGGAATTTTATAAAAATCAAGGTCTTGACAGAATAGAAACAAGGAATTGCGGATACTATGCAGTTCCTTTTGTTTTATGTGCAGATCCGTGCAGATGAAACGGGACGGCTTAAAAATAATAAAATTACTTGAGAATTTGAAAACTTTTTCCGGCGTCATGACAACATATACATGCAAGGGCAAATCTTTGCAAGTCGACTTGGAAGAAGAAGGAGGATGGCGGCTATGAATAATGATGAATTTGAGCGGTTTGTCCTGAAGTTTGGAAAGGATATTCTGCGGTTTTGCCGGATGACAGCCGGAGATGCGGAAGATGGAGACGAACTGTATCAGGACACTATGCTCAAACTGCTGGAGAAAAAGAAGAGACTGGACTCTACGCAGAATACAAAGAGTTACGCTTTATCCACTTCAATTTATCTTTGGAAGAATAAGAAGAAAAAATACGCAAACAGAATGAGACTGGTTCCAATCGACAGTATAGATGAGATGTCCGATGAGGGATATGAAGTATCTGATCATGATAAAAAAGCTTCGCCGGAACATATGATATTACAGCAAAATGAGGTAGATATGATTCAGGGATTAGTTGCATCCCTGCCTGAAAAGTACAGAATACCAATCTACTTGTATTATTCAGCGGATATGCAGATCAACGAGGTATCGGAGATCCTCGGACTGCCGGAAGGAACCGTTAAAAGCCGGATGCGGAAAGCAAAAAAGCAGTTAAAGGAAAAATTGGAGGCGATAGGATATGACAGATGAAAAATTAGATCAAATCTTAAAGCAGGCCCTTGCTCCTGAAATTAATGACAGAGAGATTCAAGTACATAGCAGGAGGAAAGGGAAAATGAGGAAATTTGGTAAAATGGGAAAAGCAGTGGCAGCAGCAGCAGCGGCGGCTGTTATCGGAGTTGGCGGACTGGGCTATTTTGATCCGGTGCTTGCAGCAAAGATTCCGGTGATTGGAAAAATCTTTGAGAAAGTTGAGGATGACGTCACATATTCCGGTGATTACACGGATAAGGGAACCGTTTTGACAAATGAGGATTATGAAGGCAATTTGGATACGGCGGATTATTCCGTATCGGATAAAGGGATAACATTGACTGCATCGGAAGTCTACTGTGACGGATATTCCATATTCCTTACAGTAAATATTGCATCGGAAGATGCAGATTTTACTCATATCCCGGAACATTATACAGGCATGAATATTGCAGATAACCGGACAGCGGCGGGATTTTATATAGGAGGGACATGGAGCGTTGATGAAAGCTCACCGGAACAGCTTGAAAATACTTTTGAAGGAGAGGTGATCGACGGACACACATTTGTGGGTATGCTGAAAGTGAATCTTACGGAGAAAACCGTAGGCGGCGGTGAACTTAACTTAAATATAAGCGGCCTCGGCTATGACGATGACAGGATGCTTGACGGCGAAGAAATATCCGCGTCTCACTGGACGGATGGCAGTTGGAATATTACCCTTCCGTTTAAAGTGGACGAAACGGAGGTAAAGACAGTGGAAGTGGGCGAGAAAAAGGGAAATATTACGCTTGATAATGTAGTGATATCTCCGTATCAGGTAATCGTCCATGCGACAACACCGGGGGAGCAGAGAGAACTGACAGACGACAGGAGGGAAAAGCTGCTTTCAAAAGATCCTGATATGACGGATGCAGAGATGCTTGAACTTCTTGGGTGGTCTTATGAACCCTGTCAGACAATTTGTTTTGATCAGGATGGGGAAATGCTTTACTCAGATATGGAAATAGCAGGCAGGGCCGGATTTGCTGTTCAGGGTAAAGAAATAAAAACTTTGTATATCTTTATTTTTGATAACCTTGACGATTGGGCGCAGATGGAGAGGGAAGGAATGGACAGCAGCGCTGCAGATAAGGCGGTCATTTTCAAAGAGATCCATGTGGAGTAAGCAGGCAGGATTAACGAAACGAATGGCAGCCTCATGATATATTTAAAATAAAGGGAATTTTTATCCGAATCACAAAGAATCCATCAGTATGTTAAAAACTGGTGGATTTTTTATGAGTATCGGAAATTGATATTGGTCGGGACAAAGTGACGGGAAAAATGATTTACATATGTCAGGTATCATTTTATAATGATTTTAAGCAGAAGTTTTTAAAAGATCAAGATAAGCCGGCGGCCAGTGACATGGACCGGAAAAAGGAAAGAGATACTTATAATTACCCATATATTTGAAAGACGGAAAGATCACGGATGGTTTGGCGGATTGAGGCAGAGCGGAATATTGAAAAGGAAAGAACAGTAAAAGAGAATGATATATATAGGGATTGCAGCAGGAATTTTTTTATTAGACGGATGGATTAAAGGATATATTGAGAAGACGAAAAAAGAGGGCGAAGTCAGCGAGGGCCTTTGGGGGCTGCTATGGTTTAAAAAGTATCATAACCGGGGGGCGTTTCTGAATTTGGGAGAAAACCGTCAAGGTTTGGTAAAAGGGATCTCGGTTTTATTATGTATTTTGCTTACAGGCATATTTCTGCTTACGCTTGGGCAAAAAGGAAACGGGGCGCTGAAGTTCGGACTGTCGCTTTTGCTTGGAGGTTCTTTTAGCAATACTTACGACAGACTGAGGAGAAAATATGTTGTGGATTATTTCAGCATACATATAGAAAACCGGGTTTGGAGGGGTTTGTCCAAGGTAGTGTTCAATATTTCAGATTTTTGCATTGTGATCGGAGCGGTGATCGCGGTATGGAAGACGGTATAACGAAAGAAGGACGGGGATGTGTTTAAGATAGCGATTTGTGACGACGAGGATTTGTTTATCGATGGGCTGAAGGAGAATCTTGAACGGTATGCGGCCGAAACAGGCAGGGAATTCTGCCTGTTTACTTATCATGACGGAAGTGAATTGCTACAGGAATATCGTGTGGATTACGATTTGATCTTTATGGATATTAAAATGGAACGGCTGGACGGCTTAAAGGCGGCGGAAGAGATCCGCAGGATGGACAGCGCGGTAGGACTTGTTTTCCTGACCTCTTTAAAGCAATATGTATGGAAAGGATATGAATACGGCGCGGTCAATTATCTTTTGAAACCGGTCAGGTACGGAGTCTTGAAAATGGAACTGGACCGGTTTTTCGGCCGTTATCAGGGAAAAGACGAGCCGTACCTGAGTTTTTCTAACGATACCGGTAAGTATAAGGTTCTGTATAAAGACCTACGCTACGCAGAAACTCAAAAACGCAACGTCATGCTGCACTTTGAGGGGAAAGAACAAGTGATCTACAAGAATATGAAGGCCATTTGCGCCCTGCTCTGTCCGTACCCGCAATTTGCACAGTGCCACCAAAGTTTTATTGTGAACTTATCCTGTGTAAAAGGGGTGGAAGGACTGGAAGTGATTTTGGATACGGGAGAGCGGATTCCTATCAGCCAGCCGAAGCGGAAGGAATTTATGGCGAAGCTGACGGACTACTGGGGGGACATACTGTAAGGGAGACTGCCGCTAAATGTAGAGGAATCATCTATCAGGGAGGCAGTCTGGTTTTTAAAAGAGAAAGAGGGTATCGCTGGATCATCTGTCCTGATGATTTTGCGGCGCCCTCTTTTGTCGTATCAAACAAGCCCCCCGGGAGTTAGATTTTGCATTGTGGATATTAGAAACTGCGTCTTCCGTTGCATCTTTATCCCGAATGGAATAGGATGCATCTATCAAGTATGATTGAAGAACAAGGGGGAGTGGTCATGGCTATATTAAAAGCGACTCATTTAAAAAAATATTACGGTAAGGACGTAAGTCTTGTAAAAGCCTTGGACGATGTGAACGTATCTGTAGAGAGCGGACAGTTTGCCGCCATTATCGGCACATCGGGCAGCGGAAAATCTACGCTGCTGAATATGTTCGGGGGATTGGACATACCTACTTCAGGTAGTGTGCAGGTGGAAAATAAAAGCATGGAATTAATGGACGAAGAGCAGCTTACGGTGTTCCGCCGTCAGCGGATCGGTTTTATCTTTCAGAACTACAATCTTATCCCGTATCTTACGGTATATGAAAATATCGTACTGCCGGTCCGCCTGGACGGAAAAAAGGAAGATAAAGGATTTTTAGATGAAATCGTAAGTTTTTTGGAACTGGACGGCAGGCTTGCCGATTTCCCCAGCCATCTTTCCGGCGGCCAGCAGCAGCGGGTTGCCATTGCCCGCGCATTGGTGTCAAAGCCGGCCTTGATACTGGCCGACGAACCGACCGGAAATCTTGACAGCCGTACCGGCGATAAAGTAATCGATCTTTTGAAAATGACAAGCAAAAAATTTCACCAGACCATCGTAATGATCACGCATAATCCCCAGATTGCGGAAAAAGCGGATGTGCGGATCCGGATTGAGGACGGGAAAATCCTGATTTGAGCCGCGGCATGGGGATTAGTGTGAGAAGAACGTAATTTATGAGAAAGGATCAGGGGAAATGAACAATAAAAAAACAGTGAAAAAAATGATTTTTCAAATGTCGAAACAGAGCCTGAAAGCAAGCCGTTTGAGAAATATGTTTGTTATGGTTACGATCGCTTTGGCCTCGGCTTTGCTGACGGCGATACTGATGTTCGCGGCGGGACAGGGACAAAGGGTAAAGAACAGTCTTTCTTACAGGCCGCAGGTAAGCTATTATAACCTTACCGGTGAACAGGTGGAGCGGTTAAAAAAAGACGAGCGTATTGCCTGCCAGATACAGGTAAAAACGGGTATTATGTCGGAAATGGACGGATTTGATATAGTACCATATTATGTAAATGAATTATCGGATCGGATCCGGGTAGGAGAACTGGAGAGCGGCAGACTTCCCGAAGATGGAAATGAAATTGCACTACAGGCGGAAGTGCTGAAGAAGATGGAAATACAGCCTGCCGTCGGCAGCAGGGTGGCCTTTACTTTTTATGACGGCAGTACGGAAACTTTTACAGTGTCGGGTATTTTAAAAGGCGGCGGACCGGCGAAACAGTTTGCCCTGTTTTTTTCCGGAGATTATGCCGAAAACGGCAGCCAGTTGAAAGATATGCCCTATGAAGTACATGCAAAATTGTATGGCGCGGAGGAAATGGGGCCGGAGGCGTGCAAAGAGGCCATGTTTCTGATTGGGAGCGAAGCGGGAATCGAGAGAAAATATGTCAATCCGTCAAGAGCATTTATTGATTCGCTGTCTGTCGATATACAGTCGGTCATGATTTACGGCCTGATAGGGGGTGTTATCCTGCTTGCCTGTGTTTTGGTCGTCTACGGTGTGTTTTATCTGTCGGTCGTTGGCCGGATTCATCAGTTCGGACAGCTTCGCACGATAGGAATGACGAAAAAGCAGATCCAAAAATTTGTTTCCAGAGAGGGCGGGATCCTGTTCTGGCGTTCTGCTCCGGCAGGAATTGGAATCGGCGGTATTGCAGGATATTTTATGATCCCGGACGGCTTTAGCGTATGGAACGGGCTGTTGATCCTTGTCATGGTGGCGGCAGTGGTTTTTCTTATCACAATGGTTTCGGTACGCAAACCTGCGCGTCTTGCCGCGGCCGTTTCTCCGATGGAGGCGCTCCGCTATCTGCCGCAGGAGGCGATGAAAAAGGCGAAAAATAAAAAAATGTGCCGCAGGCTGACTCCCATGGGGCTTGGCATGATGAATTTTTCGAAGAATAAAAAGAAAACGGCCGTTACCTTTGCGTCTTTGGGATTGGGCGGTATCCTTTTTATGACGGCGGCTTCGTATATGTCGTCTTTTGATAAAGAAGGTTATGTGAGGCAGGGAGATTTTACGAATGCGGAATTCCGTATCACTTATTCCTCGGCGGCCATAGAGCTGAATGAAAACGGTATGAGCGGCCTGCAGGCGAAAGTGCCGATGGACGATGCGTTTATACAAGAGATTTACGCCTTGGACGGCGTAAAGGCGGTAGAGGAGATAAAAGGCTTTGGCGTTAAATTTGACTATCCCATACGGGACGAGTACGGAAACGATGATATAGTCACGCCTTTGACGGAGGAAGAGATAAAAGAGGCAGGAGAAATTTACGGTTGGAAATTTGCCGTGGGCGACGGTATAACGCTGCGTTATTATGACGGTAATGTTATGGCGGAAAAAGAGGTTACGATCCTTGGCATTTTAAATGCACAATATACTCTCGACGGTAAAAACAGTTCCGGAGGCTGGTTTCTGGCGTCGGAGCAGGCCGTTTTGAGCTGGGTATCCTATGACAGTTTAAACGAGGGGATCCTGGTATCTACAGAGGAAGATAAGGAAAACGGGATCGGAGAGGTTTTGATACAGATGGCGGCAGAAAGGCCGGAATTGGAGATAGAAACACTTGCTGACCGAAGAGTGATTTATACGCAGAATACCAACCGGATGTTCGGAGCTATCAGCGGGCTCTCCCTGTTTATTATGGCGTTCAGTATCCTGAGTATGATGAATACGCTGATCACCAATATTGTTACCCGTAAGCAGGAGCTTGCCATGTTGGAATCCATTGGTATGAGCAGAGGACAGATTCAAAAGATGCTTATTGGCGAAAGCATGCTTCTGGTATTGGTCACAGTCGGTGTGACCATGACGGTGGGGACGATGTGTGGTTTTGCATTGAGCCGTGCGCTTTATCAAATTGGCGCCTTTTATATGAAGTTCAAATTTCCGGTTGTTTTCGCCCTTGCCTATGCAGGCGTATTGACCGTCGTTCCGCTTGTCATTACGTTTGCGTCGCTGAACGGATTTTCAAAAGAAACGCTGGTAGAACGGTTAAGAGGGGCGGAGAACTAGACTCCCGCAACTGCCGCGTCCATCCGGCAGAAAACTTTTTTCCAAAATAAGAGAGGAATATGAAATAAATTCTGAGACGTTTATTTCATATTCCTGCTTTCGTTTATCTTCTATACGATTAGGAGGTGATCAAAGTACCGGCTTTTCCCTTTATGGCGTCTTTGACCGTCCGCATGGAAGTGATCAGTACGCTGCCTTCAGGAACCGCTTTTAAGTAGGCGATCGCCGCTTCGATCTTAGGCAGCATATTTCCGGCTCCGAATTGTTCTTCTCCGATATATTTTTCCGCCTCCGGAACGTTCATGGAGGAAATCTTTGCTTCGTTTTCTTTGCCGAAATTTAAGGAAACGTGATCGACGGAAGTAAGAATGATCAATTGGTCGGACTTTAAATCGGCAGCCAGTTTACCGGCGACGCTGTCCTTTTCAATGACGGCGGAAGCGCCTTTCAAGGAATGCTGCTGCTCGATCACGGGGATACCACCGCCGCCGCAGGCAATTACGACCTGATCGGCGTCCGCCAAGGTTTTGATTGCGTCGATCTCTACGATATCAATGGGCCTGGGAGTGGCAACTACGCGTAAAAACCCTTTTCCCGGTTCTTCCATCACATAATTTCCTTTTTTTATTTCGATTTCGGCGTCTTCTTTTGACATATATCTGCCAATCACTTTAGAAGGCTCGTAAAATGCCTCGTCATAGGGGTCTACCGTTACCTGCGTTAAAATAGTGCTGACGGGTTTGGAGATCCCGCGGCTCAGCAATTCAAAACGGAGCGCGTTCTGGATATCGTAACCCACATAGCCCTGGCTCATGGCGCTGCAGACGCACATTGGCGCGGGGGTATAATCAATATAGACCCGGCGAAGCTCCGTCATGGCTTTGTGGATCATACTGACTTGAGGGCCGTTACTGTGTGTGATCGTTAACTGCCAGTCCTCTTCGACCAGATCCGCCAGCGCCTTGGCAGTTATTTTTACCGAACTTTGCTGTTCGGAGGTGGTATAACCTAATGCCTCGTGTCCTAATGATACCACTACTTTCTTTTTGCTCATGTCCTGCTCCCATCTGCGTGTTTTGCACGCGTTGCTTTTATTTTTATTTCTCTGATAAGCTGAAAATCCTATGTAAAGTATACCAAAATAAGGGGAGGGAGGCAAACAAAATATTGGGCGGATATCCGATAAATGATAAATAATAGCGGTATTTTTCTATAAAAAATCAGGTAGATTTTTTTTATGCTATAGATTAACATTTAAAATAAGTATGCAGGAATAAGGAATCGCGAGTTTGTGTCTGCGCGCCGTCTGCCACAAACCTGCTATGTAAAGCGGCGCGGAAAGGAAGAAAAATATGCTGTACATAGGAATTGATTTGGGAACTTCGTCGGTCAAGCTCCTTCTGATGGACGAAAACGGGAAAATACAAAACATCGTGTCCAAAGAGTACCCGCTGTATTTCCCGAAACCCGGCTGGTCCGAGCAGAATCCCGAAGACTGGTATGCACAGACTGTCGAAGGGATCCGGGCGCTGCTGGAAGGCTTCGATCCGGAACAGGTGGCAGGACTAAGCTTTGGCGGACAGATGCACGGTCTTGTGATCCTGGACAAAGAAGACCGGGTCATCCGCCCCGCCATCCTTTGGAACGACGGAAGGACTGCCAAAGAATGCCGTTACCTGAATGAAGAGATCGGAAAAGAAAAACTTTCGGAGTATACTGCAAACATCGCCTTTACAGGCTTTACAGCGCCCAAACTCTTATGGGTGAAGGAAAACGAACCGGAGAATTTTGCGCGCATCGAAAAGATCATGCTGCCAAAGGACTATCTTGCATACAGATTGACCGGCGTGCATAGTACGGATGTATCCGACGCTTCGGGAATGCTGCTTTTTGATGTGAAAAACCGTTGCTGGTCAGAAGAAATGTGCGAGATCTGCGGAATCAAAAAAGAATGGCTTGCAAACATCTTTGAAAGCTATGAGACGGTAGGGACGGTGCTGCCTGAAATCGCCGGAGGGCTGGGACTGACGGACTGCGTCAAAGTGGCGGCGGGAGCAGGCGATAATGCGGCGGCTGCGGTAGGGACCGGAACGGTGGGGGAAGGGAGCTGCAACATTTCTCTTGGTACCAGCGGGACGATCTTTATTTCTTCCGACCGTTTCAGCGTGGATAAGCATAATGCCCTTCATGCCTTTGCCCATGCAAACGGGCATTATCATCTGATGGGCTGTATGCTGAGCGCGGCGTCCTGTAATAAGTGGTGGATGGAAGATATTATCGAAACGAAAGATTATGCAGGAGAACAGAAAGCAATTGATAAACTGGGGGAAAACCACGTTTATTTTCTGCCTTATCTGATGGGCGAGCGTTCTCCCCATAATGATCCGGACGCAAGGGGAACTTTTATCGGCATGACGATGGACACGTCAAGAGCCGATATGACGCAGGCGGTTTTGGAAGGAGTGGCCTTTGCCTTGAGGGATTCTTTTGAGGTGGCAAAATCTCTCGGAATCTCTATTGAAAGGACGAAAATCTGCGGCGGCGGCGCCAAAAGCCCTCTCTGGAAGAAGATGATCGCCAATATTCTGAACGTGAAGGTGGACGTGATCGAAAGCGAAGAAGGGCCTGCGCTTGGCGGAGCCATGCTGGCGGCAGTGGCGGACGGCGCGTTTGAAAGCGTTAAGGACGCGGCGGAAAAGATCGTACATATTGTAGAGACGATAGAGCCGGAACCGGAGCTTGTGGAGAAATACGAGGCGCGTTACCGGCAGTTTAAAGAAATCTATCCGGTCTGCAAAGCCATTTACCCTAAGATCGTCTAGCGGGCTGCCACACATTTTTTAAACGCGCTCCGGAAAAGACAATAAAATAAGAAAGCGAGGATGTTAATCATGAACAATTTACCCAAAGTAAAGATCGGAATCGTTGCGGTAAGCCGCGACTGTTTCCCGGAGTCTCTGTCCGTAAACAGAAGGAAAGCGTTGATCGAGGCCTATAAGGCGAAATATGACGAAACGGATATCTATGAATGCCCTGTCTGCATCGTGGAGAGCGAGATCCACATGGTACAGGCATTGGAGGATATTAAAAAAGCGGGATGTAACGCGCTGTGCGTTTATCTTGGTAATTTCGGGCCGGAAATTTCCGAGACCTTGCTTGCAAAACATTTTGACGGGCCGTCCATGTTTGTAGCGGCGGCAGAAGAATCCCAAAACGATCTTGTAGGAGGAAGAGGAGACGCATACTGCGGTATGCTGAATGCCAGCTATAATCTGAAACTCAGAAACGTAAAAGCTTACATACCGGAATATCCTGTGGGGGACGCGGAAGACTGCGCGGATATGATTCATGAATTTGTGCCGGTTGCAAGAGCCATCATCGGTCTTTCCGACCTGAAGATCATCAGTTTCGGTCCCAGACCGCTGAATTTCCTTGCCTGCAATGCACCGATCAAACAGCTTTATAACTTGGGCGTGGAAATCGAGGAGAATTCCGAGCTGGATCTGTTTGAAGCATTCAATAAACATGAAGGGGACGAAAGGATCCCGGCGAAGGTAAAAGAAATGGAAGAAGAACTTGGGGCGGGCAATCAGAAACCGGAGATCCTGCCGAAGCTTGCCCAGTATGAACTGACCCTGCTTGACTGGATAGAAGAGCATAGGGGATACCGCAAGTATGTGGCCATCGCGGGAAAATGCTGGCCGGCATTCCAGACGCAGTTCGGTTTTGTTCCCTGCTATGTGAACAGCCGCCTGACGGGAATGGGTATCCCTGTATCCTGCGAAGTGGATATTTACGGATGTTTAAGCGAATTTATCGGTACGGCTGTCAGCGAAGACGCAGTGACCCTGCTCGATATCAATAACTCCGTTCCTAAGGATATGTATGAAGAAGCAATCAAGGATAAATTTGATTATACCCACAAAGATACCTTTATGGGATTCCATTGCGGCAACACCTGTTCCAAAAAGCTGTCTTTCTGCAACATGAAATACCAGATGATCATGGCAAGGACGCTGCCGGAGGAGGTAACGCAGGGAACCTTAGAGGGCGACATTATGCCGGGCGATATTACGTTCTACCGCCTGCAGTCCACGGCGGATAATAAGCTGAGGGGCTATATCGCACAGGGAGAGGTGCTGCCGGTAGCGACCAGATCTTTCGGATCGATCGGCGTGTTTGCGATTCCCGAAATGGGAAGATTCTACCGCCATGTGCTGATCGAGGGCAATTATCCTCATCATGGAGCGGTGGCGTTCGGACATTTCGGAAAAGCGCTGTATGAAGTATATAAGTATATCGGAGTGGAAGTAGAAGAAATCGGCTTTAACCAGCCGAAAGGAATGCGGTATAAGACGGAGAATCCGTTTGCGTAAGTTTCCCATGGATTGTTTTTACCGTTATCAGCGGCAGGATAAGAAACGTAAATAAGATGATACGGGTGTTATAAAAGTCAGGAACCGGCTTTTATAACACCTGCTTTGTTTTAAACGGTACTTTTTGCGCTTTTCTTTTTATTATTTATGGTTTTCCGGACCGTCTTCCGGATCTTCTTCCGGCAGATCCAGATCCACTTCCCTGACGTTGAGCAGCATATTGATAGCAGGCTGTAATTCCGGCCTTTCGCGGTAGTTTAAGATCAGATTTTTCTCCACGGTAGAGAGGGTAAAGCGTTTGTCCGGCGGGATATAGCCGAAAGCGCTCAGGACATCGTCTATATTGTAGATCATGCAGAGCCGCAGAAGCATATCCGCGTCGGGCTGTGTCTGATCGCTTTCCCAGCCGTAAATCGTTTTTCTTGCAACGGGAACAGGACTCATCGCATCCAGCCGTTCCGAAACTTCGGCAACGGAAAGACGGTTGCATTTCCTGTAATATTTTAACATTTTCGCTATATTCGGATTCTTCATGACATTTGATTTCACTTTCATTTGTATTACATTACTATATGCTACCCTTTTATCATAGAGTATAGGAATTTTATAGTCAATTCATTCCCTGAAAGCAGGAAAAATATAATTGATATTCCTTGTGACAAAGAATATAATGAAATAAATTCACCGATACAAAGACAAAAGAAAAATGGGGTAGCAGGATGAGCGATGTAACGAAAGAGATTGCAAAATATATTTTGGACAAACGGCTTTCCGTCGAAGATTTAGAAAGGGCGCTTCACATTCCGAAACAGAAGCTTATGGTAAATACCAAAGAGCGGCTGACGGCGGAAGAGTTTTTGCGGCTCTGCGCTTATTTGAAGATCCGTCCGGAAAGCTATTATCCTTGCGTGGAAGGGGCAGGGGATAGGGTAGCCGGAAAAGGAAAACGGAATGGGATAAAGAAATAAAGGAAGGAAAGATAAAAAAGTAAAAAAATAATAAGAAAATAATAAGCAAATACAAGTAGATAAAAAGGACGGAACATGATAAACTAAAAAGGTCGAATATAACAAAAGAAAAGAGGAGGGGACGATATGTTTCAGCTAAAATTAGCCGACACGACAAACCGGAAGGTACTTGACAAAAAAGGAAATATCACTATTTTTGAGTATGATCACGATATGAGCGTGGAGCCGGGCAGCGCGATGTCTTCTTATTATGCGTCTAAAATGAACGTAAGGAGAAGGCAGGCGTTGTTTGAGTTAAACGGAAACAATTCCGTGATCGTACAGGCGGGCGCGATGCAGTGGATGGCAGGCGCCATAGAAGTTGCCACGAACGTAAAGGGAGTAGGTGATTTTGCCAAAAAACTGATCAGCTCCAAGGTTACTAACGAGTCCGCAGTAAAGCCCTGCTATAAAGGAAACGGTCTTTTGATGTTAGAGCCTACCTACAAACACCTTTTGATCGAGGACGTGGGCGCCTGGAACGGTATGGTCATTGACGACGGACTGTTTTTGGCGTGCGACGCGAATGTGGAAGTAAAGACGGTAGCAAGGACGAATTTGTCTTCGGCGATTGCGGGCGGCGAAGGTCTGTTTAATAGCTGCCTTGTAGGAAAGGGGTATGCCGTATTGGAATCCAAGGTGCCGAGAGAAGAATTGATCGAGGTAGAGTTACAGGACGACGTGCTTAAAGTAGACGGCAGTTTTGCCATCGCATGGAGTAACAGCTTAAGCTTTACCGTAGAGAGAACGACGAAAACGCTGATCGGTTCCGCAGCGAGCGGCGAAGGTCTGGTAAATGTATACCGTGGAACAGGAAAAGTGCTTATGGCTCCGCTGTAAGCGGAAATGCTGCGATCCTGATTTGAATGCAGGGGATCCCGCCAGTCTTTTATGGCTTTGGGATCCCCTTTTTTAGATCAGATGCATTGGAGAAGACATTCCATTTCCTGAACGCCTTTTTTCTGAGAAGTGACGATTGTTTGAAGAATGGGCGTAAGTTCCGGACAGACGGGAAATTGCAAGGCATTTTCCGACATCTGGATGGCGCCCTTATGATGGGGGATCATTTCGCGCATAAAATCCGCATTGATATCATTGGAGGCAAAGGATTCGCCCATTTTGGCGAACATGGTCTGGGAAATCTGATGATAACGCTGCATATAAAGCTGCAGTTCGTCCCGGGGACTTTTCAGCCCGCTGCAATCGGACAGGATCTTCGTCATATGTTCTATGCTTTTGGTCTGCTCGTTTACAATGCTGACGGCGATATCCTGTAAAGGGACGAGGGTCGTATACTGGAGCAGGTTGCAGGACATATTGACTGCCGCCCTGTGATGAGGGATCATTTGGACGATGAAATTATGGGAAATACTGTCGGTCAGATCCGCATTAGACATTTCCCAGATCATTGCATCCAATATATCATAAAAGCGCGAAAGATATTTTTTGGTAACGTTGCTGAATTCTCTTTGATCGATCATGATGAAAGACTCCTTATCCTATATAGATAATTTATGCAAAAAAGCGGGAATGGTGTCTGCAAATATTTTGTAAAAGTCCAGTAATGTCAGTTTTTTAGGAACTGAATTGACACCCTTACGCATATAATGATAAAATGATGTGCAATTGGTAATGTTTACAGAGAGAAACCATATTCACTAAGATAAAAAGAATGGAGGACATATATGCCACGCAGAACAGATATTCATAAAGTGCTGATCATCGGTTCAGGCCCGATTATTATCGGACAGGCCTGTGAGTTTGACTATTCGGGAACACAGGCGTGTAAAGCGCTTCGTAAATTAGGTTATGAGATCGTGCTCGTCAATTCCAATCCGGCGACGATCATGACGGATCCGGAGACTGCGGATGTGACCTATATTGAGCCGCTCAACGTAGAGCGTTTGGAGCAGATCATTGCAAAGGAACGCCCCGACGCGTTACTTCCTAATCTGGGAGGGCAGTCCGGGCTTAATTTGTGTGCGGAGCTGAATAAAGCGGGCATTTTGGAAAAATATAACGTAAAGGTCATCGGCGTGCAGGTGGACGCTATCGAACGGGGAGAAGACCGGATCGAATTCAAAAAGACGATGAACGCGCTGGGGATTGAGATGGCGCGCAGCGAAGTGGCCTATTCCGTGGAAGAAGCCTTGTCTATTGCCGAAAAACTCGGCTATCCTGTGGTTTTGCGTCCCGCCTATACTATGGGCGGCGCGGGCGGCGGTCTGGTCTATAATAGAGAAGAACTGCAGACGGTATGCGCCAGAGGGCTGCAGGCCAGTCTGGTAGGACAGGTCTTAGTGGAGGAGTCCATTTTAGGATGGGAAGAATTGGAACTGGAAGTAGTGCGCGACGCGGACAACAATATCATTACGGTATGTTTTATTGAGAATATCGATCCGCTGGGCGTACACACGGGAGACTCTTTCTGTTCTGCACCTATGCTGACTATTTCGGAAGAATGCCAGAAGAGACTGCAGGAACAGGCGTATAAGATCGTAGAATCGGTGCAGGTGATCGGCGGTACGAACGTACAATTTGCCCATGACCCTGTGTCGGACAGGATCATTGTGATCGAGATCAATCCCCGTACATCCCGGTCCTCCGCCCTTGCTTCCAAGGCGACGGGTTTTCCCATTGCGCTGGTATCTTCCATGCTGGCTGCCGGCCTTACTTTGAAAGACATCCCTTGCGGAAAATACGGAACATTGGATCAATATGTACCGGACGGCGATTATGTGGTGATCAAATTTGCCCGTTGGGCGTTTGAGAAGTTTAAAGGCGTGGAGGATAAGCTGGGGACCCAGATGCGTGCCGTAGGCGAAGTCATGAGCATTGGCAAGACCTATAAAGAGGCGTTCCAAAAGGCTGTCCGTTCTTTGGAAACAGGCCGCTACGGGCTGGGCCACGCGAAGGATTTTGACACGCTGTCCAAAGAAGAACTGTTAAGAAGGCTGATCACCCCTTCCAGCGAGCGGCATTTCCTGATGTATGAAGCGCTTCGGAAAGGCGCGTCGGTAGACGAGATCCATCAGATCACGAAAGTGAAAGCCTATTTTATCGAGCAGATGAAAGAACTGGCGGAGGAAGAAGAGTCCATTCTGAAGCAGAAAGGAGGTATGCTGCCCGACGAAATGCTGATCCATGCCAAGAAGAATGGTTTTTCCGATAAGTATTTAAGCCTGCTTTTGGAAATTCCGGAGGAGAATATCAGGAACCGCCGTTTGGAACTGGGAGTGGAAGAAGCATGGGAAGGGGTTCATGTAAGCGGCACACAGGACAGCGCTTATTTTTATTCTACTTATAACGCGCCGGACAAAAATCCGGTCAATGACGATAAACCTAAGATTATGATCCTTGGCGGCGGCCCTAACCGGATCGGGCAGGGGATCGAGTTTGATTATTGCTGCGTCCATGCGGCGATGGCGTTAAAAAAGCTTGGATTTGAAACGATCATCGTAAACTGTAATCCGGAAACGGTGTCCACGGATTATGATACTTCCGATAAGCTGTATTTTGAACCGCTGACATTGGAAGATGTGCTGAGTATCTACAAGAAAGAAAAGCCCCTCGGCGTGATCGCCCAGTTTGGCGGGCAGACGCCTTTGAATCTGGCCTCCGAGCTGGAAAAGAACGGCGTCAGGATCTTAGGGACGTCTCCTTCCGTCATCGATCTGGCGGAGGACCGTGACCAGTTCCGTGCCATGATGGAAAAACTGGAGATCCCTATGCCGGAGTCGGGCATGGCTACTACGGTAGAAGAAGCGCTTGCCATTGCGGAGAGAATAGGTTATCCGGTGATGGTGCGCCCTTCCTATGTACTGGGCGGCAGAGGAATGGAAGTGGTCTATGACGACGCGAGCATGACCGGGTATATGAACGCGGCGGTAGGGGTAACGCCTGACCGGCCGATCCTGATCGACCGCTTTCTGAATCATGCGTTGGAATGCGAGGCGGACGCTATCAGCGACGGCTCCCATGCCTTTGTGCCTGCGGTCATGGAGCATATCGAGCTTGCCGGTATCCATTCGGGCGATTCGGCATGTATCATCCCTTCCGTGCATATACCGGAAACGAGTGTGGAGACGATCAAGGAATATACGAGGAAGATCGCGGAAGAAATGCATGTGAAAGGCCTGATGAATATGCAGTATGCCATCGAGGACGGGAAAGTATTCGTGCTGGAGGCCAATCCCCGCGCGTCCCGCACCGTGCCGCTGGTGTCTAAGGTCTGCAATATCCGCATGGTGCCCATTGCAACCGAGATCATTACTTCGGAACTGACGGGACGGCCGTCTCCGATCGCAGGCCTGAAAGAACAGACCATTCCTAATTACGGGGTAAAGGAAGCAGTATTTCCTTTCAATATGTTCCCGGAAGTAGATCCTGTTTTAGGGCCGGAAATGCGTTCTACAGGAGAAGTGCTGGGGCTGTCCCGCTCTTACGGCGAAGCCTTTTTCAAGGCGCAGGAGGCGGTGCAGTCAAAGCTGCCTTTGGAAGGGACGGTACTGATCTCCGTAAATAAAAAGGATAAGGACGAAGTGGTGGGAGTGGCGAAAAGTCTGGCAGAGGACGGTTTCAGGATCGTGGCTACGGAAGGCACCTATAATCTGATCACCGCTGCGGGCGTTCCGGCGACAAAAGCTAAGAAACTATATGAAGGACGTCCGAACGTAGGTGATATGATCACCAACGGCGATTTTGACCTGATCATCAATTCCCCTGTGGGCAAGGACAGCGTGCATGACGACAGCTATCTGCGGAAAGCGGCGATCAAAGCCAAAGCGCCTTATATTACCACGGTGGCGGCAGCGAAAGTGACGGCGGAAGGGATCCATTACCTGAAGACTCATAACAGCAGTGAAGTGAAGTCGCTGCAGGAGCTGCATGGAGAGATACACGATAAAGAATAGGCGGCAGGCCCAATCTCCTATAGGGCATAACGTTGTCCGGTCTTGCGGCGGCCGGATAGAACGCCTGAAAGATAAGAACGATTTGGAAGACCGTAGGGAATACATGAAGAAGGTATTTCCTACGGTTTTCTTTTGACATTCTTCTTTGAATAAGTTGACCAATCCATAAAAAAGTAATATAATTTTATACAAAGACAAGATACTTTTAATAAAAAATGATATTGTGATAAAATTAATTAAATAAAAGTAAAAATAGTTTGATAATCAAATTAAAATTAGCCTTGCGCAATAGTGTGCTGCAGTTATAATGATAGCTGTCACAAAATTATGAATTGATATTATAGGCAAGATGTGTTTAAATAGTATTTACAGACATTTTAGGGTTTAGAATGATTTTGAATGGATAATCGGAATATAAGCTTCAGGATTCAAAAAATATCGTAAACGATTGGTAAGGAGAATCCGGATGAGAAATATAAATAATATGAGAAGGTGCAACATAAATTGAAAACAGGGAGAGATAACGGGGAGAAGCATGGAAGGCGGAAGAAAAAAATTAAGGCTTGGTGATGTTTTGGTCAACGAGCAGGTTATTACACAGGAACAATTGGATAAGGCGCTGGGGATACAGCGCGGATCCGGCAAGAAACTTGGGGAAGTGCTTGTAGACGAAGGGATCACGACGGAAGAAGGAATTGCAAGGGCATTATCCAGCCAGCTTGGCATTGATATGATAGAGCTTCAGAACGTAAAGATCCCGGAGGAGATCCTGAAGCTGGTTCCCAGTAACGTATTAAAAAAGCATAAGATGATACCTTTCGAGTACGCTGCGGACAGTTTGAACATCCTGCGCGTTGCCATGTCCGATCCGATGGATATGTACGCAATGGATGATATTTCCATTATTACGAATCTGCAGGTGGAGGCGGTTGCGGCTACGACACGGAGCGTTATGCTGGCGCTGGATAAATATTACGGGCAGGGTGAAGTAAATTCCGCACTGGAAGCATATACGAGAGAAAAAGAAGCGGAGATGGAGGCGGAAGAGGATACTTACAGCGAAGATATCAACAGTTCGCCCATCGTAGTGCTGGTAAAGGAAATGATCGATCAGGCGGTAAGGCAGAGGGCCTCCGATATACATATAGAACCGATGGAAAGACAGGTGCGCATCCGGTATCGTATCGACGGCGCGCTCTATGAGAAGGCGACTTACAGTCCCAAGCTTATGGCGGCGATTTCGGCGCGTATCAAGATCATCGGCGGAATGGATATTTCCGAAAAGAGAAAACCGCAGGACGGACGTATCACGCAGATCGTTGACAGGCAGGAATTTGATATCCGTGTATCCGTACTGCCTACCGTTTACGGAGAAAAGATCGTTATGCGTCTTACCTCCAAGAACGCATTGACAAGGGAGAAGAGCCAGCTTGGCTTTAAACCCGCGGAATTAAAGCAATTTGACCATATACTGCAGAATCCTCACGGTATCCTGTTGGTTACGGGACCTACGGGAAGCGGTAAATCTACCACTCTTTATACGGCGTTAAGCGAACTGAATACGGAAGACGTGAATATTATTACGGTAGAAGATCCGGTCGAGGCGAATATCGACGGGATCAATCAGGTTCATGTAAATCCCAAAGCGAACCTGACCTTTGCCTCCGCCTTAAGAAGTATTCTGAGGCAGGATCCGGATATCATTATGATCGGTGAGATCCGTGACAACGAGACGGCTTCTATTGCGGTGCAGGCATCTATTACCGGACATATGGTAGTCAGTACCCTGCATACGAATAGTGCGGCAGGTACGGTGACGAGACTGGAGGACATGGGGATCGAACCTTATTTGTTAGCGGACTCCGTTGTCGGCGTCATTGCCCAGCGTCTTGTCAGGAGACTGTGCCCCTCCTGTAAGAAGGAGAAACTTCCGGATGAGGAAGAGAGGGAACTGCTCGGACTTGCGCCTCAGGATGAAAGAAAGATATATGCGCCCTGCGGATGCGATAAATGCGATGGGACAGGTTATAAAGGGCGTATCGGCGTCTATGAGATTTTGGAAATGACGCCTGACTTAAAGCGGATCATCAGTAAAGGCGGCGGCGCCGAGGAAATTAAAGATCAGGCGCTTAAGGAGGGAATGCGTACCCTTAGAATGAGCGCGACGGAGTATGTTTTGGACGGCATCACCTCCGTAAGCGAGATGATCAAGGTATCCTTTGATATTTAAGGAAATTTCCAATCGGAGGAAAGAAAATGGCTGTTTACGGATACGAAGTAATAGATAAATCTGGTAAGATCACAAAAGGAAGCATTAACGCCGATTCCATAGAAATGGCGAAAATGGACCTAAAGCGGCAGGGACTGACGCTTGTCAAGATCGTGGAGCAGACCGCTCTGACCAGAGACATAAACATAGATTTCGGGTCGAAACCGACCGCCAGGGATCTGAGCGTTTTCTGCCGTCAGTTTGTCAGTATGACGAGGGCGGGCGTTACCATTGTGGAGGCAATGAAAATGCTCTGTGAGCAGACGGAAAATAAAAGTTTGAAAAAGGCATTGGAGGAAGTCCGCGTCAGCATGGAAAAGGGCGAATCCCTTGCGGATTCCCTTGCACAGCATCCGAAGATTTTTCCCGGCATCATGGTCAACATGGTGGCTGCCGGCGAGGCGTCGGGTAGTCTGGATAAATCCTTAGACCGTGTGGCGACACAGTTGGAAAGAAACAGCAAGACGCAGGCCCTTGTGAAAAAGGCGATGATCTATCCGATCGTGCTTCTTGTTGTAGCAATAGCAGTTGTTATTGTTATGCTGGTATATGTTATTCCCCAGTATTCGGATATGTTTACCACTTTGGATACGGAACTTCCCGCGATCACGGTCATGACTCTTGCGGCAAGTGAATTTATACAGAGAAAGTGGTATCTTATCTTAGCGGTAGTGGTAGGAGGCGTCATGGGAATCAAGGCCTTTGCCGGAACCAATGCGGGGAAACATGTGTTTGGGAAAATGGCGATTTCCCTTCCGGGTATCAAGGATCTGACGATTAAATCCGCGGCCTCATCCATGGCTCGTACCATGAGTACGCTGATGGCGGCGGGCGTACCGATGATAGAAGCCGTGGAGATCGTTTCCAGTACGATGAGCAACGTATGGTTTAAAGAAGCGCTGCTGATGGCCAGAGATCAGATTGCGTTAGGCGTGGCTTTCTCCAGACCTTTGGAGGAGTGCGGATTATTCCCGCCTATGGTCTATCATATGGTCAGGATCGGCGAAGAGGCCGGCGCCATTGAGGATATGCTGGATAAGCTGGCCGATTATTATGACGAGGAAGTGGAAATGGCGGTTCAGTCTTTAATGGCTGTCATGGAACCGGCGATCATTGTCGTGCTTGCCGGAATCGTAGGCGTATTGCTTGCGGCGGTTCTGTCCCCGATGATGGAGATGTACAGCGCGCTGGATACGATCTAAATATTGACAATATCATAAGAATTAAGCGTCAGGTGTAGGGCAAGGCGTTTAAGATAAATTTAATAAACTAAAATTATTTTCAAAGGAGAATGAAGGTATGAGAAAGTTTGACGAAAAAAATCAAAAAACATTAACAAACAAAGGTTTTTCCTTGGTTGAGTTGATCATCGTTGTCGCTATCATGGCAGTACTTATCGGTGTTCTTGCTCCGCAGTACTTAAGATATGTGGAGAAATCCAGACTGCAGAAAGACAACACGTCCATTTCGGAATTTGTAAACGTTTTAAAGATGTCCGCTGCTGAAGAAGCGGTAGTAACTAAGTTATCAGCGGCTCAGACATTTAGTTTTGACACTGATGGTAAATTAGTGACGACAGGTGTTGCCACTGAGCTTATGGATGAGATTAAGCTTACTATTGATCCTAGTGAGATTAAACTGTCTTCCAACACATACAAAGGAGCTTATCCGACAATCACATTAACCATAGATAGCTCTACAAAGATCATTAAAGTAACGGCTATAGGATGGAAAGATTCACAGACAGCTGAGGCTACTACGGTATCCAACCCGAAAGTATTCTAATCTGCCTGCAAAATGTAACAGCCTGAAAGGAATCCCGCCATGCAGTTTGCGATCCTCCTCTACATTATTGTATTTCTTTACGGAATTGTGATCGGCAGCTTCTTAAACGTATGTATTTACCGGCTGCCCCAAAAAGAGAATATTGTAAAGATAAGGTCGCACTGCATGAGCTGCGGATACCAGTTGAAATGGTATGATCTGGTTCCGCTTTTCAGCTACCTTTTTTTGGGCGGGAAGTGCCGCCAGTGTAAACAGAAGATCTCCCTTCAATATCCGGCGGTCGAACTGTTGAACGGCGTACTGTACTGCATGGTTTTTGCGGAATACGGTTTCAGCATAGAATCCCTACTTTATGCGCTGCTGGTTTCCGCATTGATTACGCTGAGCGTGATCGATTTTAGGACTTATGAGATCCCGGTGGGGATCAATTTATTCATACTGGCATTGGGGCTGATCCGCGTGATCACGGATGATTCGAACTGGCTAAGCTATGCGGTCGGCTTCCTCCTTGTCAGTGGTTTCTTATATATTGTTTATTGGATTACAAGGGGACGCGGAATCGGCGGAGGCGATATTAAGCTCATGGCGGTCTGCGGTCTTTTACTCGGATGGAAACTGATCCTGTTAAGCTTTGTACTGGGATGCATCATCGGTTCTGTCATACATTTGATACGAATGAAAGTGAGCGGGCAGGGACACGTCCTTGCGTTCGGTCCTTATTTGTCTATGGGAGTGATGCTTTCCATTTTTGCCGGAAACCAAATGATAGCGTGGTATGTCTCTTATTTGGGAATCTGACATAGCGGACGGATTTGGGGAAACGATGAAAGCGTTTTCATCCTGCTTTGATCAGGGTTAATAAAAGTTTAATCAAAGATAGAAGAAACGGATAACAAAAATACGAAAATAAAGAGTAAAACGGCTCTTGACATAGATAGTTTCGATATGCGGATGGGAAGATCCGATATGACCGGCATAAGGGAATCAATAGAGGAGGGATATCGATGTCCAAAATACTGGCAATAGAAATAAGCGCTTCAAGAATAAGAATCTGCGAGGAGGATTTTAAAACAAAGAATCCGAAAGTCCACCGCACCATTAGTATCAGGACGCCCGACGGCGTGGTAAGCGACGGCGGACTGGAATTAACGGACGAATTGATATCCACAATAAAAAATGCGCTGACAGAAAACAAGATCAAAACAAAACAGATCGTATTTTCTTTAAATTCAGCCAAGATTGCAAACCGTGAGGTTGTCATACCTTTTGTAAAAGAAAATAAAATCCCGGATCTGATCCGTGCCAACGCTTCGGACTATTTTCCGGTAGATTTAGAGCAGTATGAGCTGGGACACAGCGTAATCAGCACATTAGAGAATGAGAAGGGAACGAAGCAGTATAAATGTCTGGTTATTGCCGTCCCGAAAAATATGATAAACAGCTATTTCCAGCTTGCGTCTTCATTAGGATGCAGCGTATTGTCAATGGATTATAGCGGTAACAGTATTTATCAGATCGTCCGCAGGAAGTGCGAGTCGGGCGTACAGATGATCATAAAAGTGGATGAAAATTCTACGCAGGTGCTGATCTTGGAAAATCAGGCGATTTCATTGCAAAGATCGGTAACCTACGGCGTGGAGGACGCCATTTTCCGGGTTATGGAGATGGATAAGCACAAAAGACCGGATTATGAAGGTGCACTTGCCCTTATGAGGGAGAACAACTGTCTTTTGGATGATGAAGTGATCCAATCGCTGAATTACCTGACGGGCGGTATTTCCAGGGTATTGGATTTCTATTATAGAAACGGCGGCGCGCCGATCGAACAGGCATATCTGACGGGTCTTGGGGGAGACGTTTGGGGACTTGCGGAACTGATCTCCAAATCGGTGGATATGGAAGTGAAAGCTCTGAAAGAAATCAAAGGTTTCCAGCTTTCCCAACATTTTGCGGGACGAAGTTTCGGCGAATACATTACCTGTATCGGGGCCGGAATCGCCCCTCTCGGCCTGTTGGGCGATAGAGATAAAAAGAAAACCTCTGTGGAGGTGCTTCCCGACGAGAAGAGCATGAACGCGGTGGCAGGACTTGTTTTGGCAGGCGGTATTATCGTGGGCGGCGCTTTGATCGCGGTTTCCACTTTGAGCCTGAATGCGGCAAAGGAGGAAAATACCCGCCTTCAGAACCGGGTCACCGAGCTGGCAGAGGCGGAACAGATCTACAAAGAATATTTACAACAGAAATATACGTTTGATAAGCTGACATTTTTTAGGGACAGTACCGTGACGCCGAATGAAGAAATGGTTGCTTTTTTGGAAGAGCTTGAGAAAAAAATGCCTTCCAGCATACAGGTGCAGACGTTTAGCGCGAATTTGGAAAAGATCACGATGAATCTGTCGGTAAAAGATAAAGATGAGGCGGCAAGGATCATCCAGCAGCTTCGTACCTTTGAAACGGTTGGCAGTGTGGCGGTCAGCAGTATCCGTGATACGGGGGCGGTCATGGAAGGGGAACCGCTGGACGAAGAACCAAGGGTAAGCTTTGTGGCAGAGGTTACCTATAAAGGAAACGAAGCGCCCGCCGTTGTAGAAGAACCGGCGCCGCAGCCGGCGGAAAACGACGACGAGGTATTGGAATAGGGGGACAGACTTATGAAAAAATCAGAAATACAGGCTTTACTTATCGTGTTTGGACTCCTGATCGGATTCTGTTCTTATCAGTTTATATTTAAAAAGAATCAGACTGAGCTGGAGCAGGTAGAAAGAGAGAACGAAGAGCTGAAACTGACAGTGAACCGTTTGGAAGGTTACGAGATGCAGCGGGGAGAATACATCGAAGCGACGAAGCGCATGAAAGAGGATGGAGAAGCGATCATTGTAAATTTTGCGCCGGGGCTTTTGACGGAAGACGTCATCATGTATCTGTACGGACTGGAGCTCGTGGATGCCAATGATGTGGTAGTCCCTTCGGTAGCTATGGAAACGGGGGTCGAAAGGACCTATGGAGGCGCGCTTACCACGCAGGAGGGGTATGAGCTTGTCGATGACGGCATCCGGTTTTACAGTGCGGAAACGACGACAAACATTGTCACAACGAACAGCGGACTTAAAAATATCATACGTTATATATATAGTTATATGCCGAGAAAATCCGTTTCCGAAGTCAGTCTGACGGTATTGGATAACGGTTATCTTTCCGGCACGATGCTGGTAGACTTCTATTATATGACGGGAACGGAGATTCCGTACCAGCAGGTAAATATTCCGGCCATCGTTACCGGAACGGATAATATTTTCGGCGCAAGGACCGGAAACGGCCAGTCGCTTCCCGATGCGGAAAACGCGGAAGGGGCAGAAAGTACGGAAGACGGGGAAGGCGCGGAAGATGCGGACGGCGAGGGCGAAGAAAGCGCGGACTGATCAAAGCCTGTGGCGGAAAGCGATCCTGCCGGCAGCTATATGAAGACAGCGGAAGACGCCGGATAAAGAAAATGATTTATGAATGTAAAATTGCGGAAAGGAGGACATGTGAACATGACGGATATGGGATTAAACAGCGGTCCGGGCAGTGTTTCGGACAAAAAAAGGATAGCCGGATCAGTCAGGAACTTCACTGCAGGCGGAAACGCCGTAGCGGGAACCGACAAAAACAGCGGGCCGGATTTTAGGACAGATAACGCTGATAAAGGCTTTAGTTTATTGGAAGTACTGGTAGCGGTTTTGGTGTTGGCAATCGTGGTCATTCCCGTATTACATAGTTTCGTGTCCTCTTACCGGGTAAACGCAAGGAGCAGGGAAATGCTGCGTGCGACTACCCTGGCGCAGAATGAAATGGAAATTTTCGAAAAAGAAAAATTAGAAGATCTGACCGACCCGAACAAATTCAGTTACAGGGGCTGGTCAAAAGTAAAGCCGGAGCCGGAAAGCGACGGAAGTTACGTCTTTGTGAGGGAAAACGTCACGAATGATACTTCGGGAAAAAGCGCGACGTTCGATGTGGTCGTAAGGCTGGATCCGGAAAGGGTCAACGATACGGACCGCTATCATGCCCAGAATACGGACGGACACCTTTACATGAATACCATCAGCAATTTGGACTGCGGCAGCTTCACCCAGCCGCTCAAAAGCAATGTGAATGACCCTAACAACCGGTTTTGTGATGAGACGGTATACAGTATCTATGATGCGAATAAAGAAGGAACGGCTGCATGGGACTTTAAAAAGAGCCTTGCGAGAACGATTACCCTTCAGATTTCGCAGGTGGAAGACGGCTCCAAAACCGTTACCAAGGCAAAGGTCATTTATGAATATTTCGGCGACGACCATATGGTAAAATCAGGATATCAGAAATATACGAAGGAACAGATCATTTTTGATAACGCACAGGAATTTGACGCGGATGGGAATCCCGTCGAATTAAAGGGCGTCTACCTGTTTTACACGCCAAGATATGATGTGAACAATATGAATGTAGTATGCGAAGGAGAGACTTATCAGGCTAATTTGGATAAGATCGTTGTGGAAAACGAATCTAAGCTTCCGGTCAACGTCTATGTGATCCGTCAGGACATTTTAAAAGAGAATCCGGATATTTGGGATACGATTGAGGATTATGACGATTGGTTTGACCGTAATAAGAGGGAGATGCCGATAGATTACCGGGCGGCGTTAGAAATTCATGAATACATGGATGGAGAAGGAAATGCATACGGTAATTATTATACCAACCTGAAGGTAGAGAATAATCCTTATCACAGTATAAAACTGCAGGATCTGGCAAATCCCGGCAGGGAATTTACGGGGATGAACGCTATTGCGCCTGCCGGGCTGCGGGTGATCTCAGCCGATCTGGAGTCGGCAAACGTTAAGGCGACGGAAACGAAGGACAGGATCTATACCATGAACGTGGAGGTCTACAGACACATTGCGGGACAGAACGCAGAGACGACGGCAACGAATACCGAACCGCTTGTGACGATGGACGGATCCAAACTGGAATAAACGAAACGCAGTACAGACGGAACCGGCCGGTACAGGGCCCGGTCAAGGGGAACCGGAAATAAACGGGTAACAGGGCAAACGGTAAACATGGTAAATGGTAAAAGGGAAGTGAGAAGCTATGATGAAAAAGAGGAACCGGAAAAAACTTCATCTGGATAACAGGGGCGGGGCCATGGTCATGGTGCTTGTTATTATTGCCTTTATCACTATCCTTGCGGGCGTTTTGATGTTTGCGGCATATGCCGGATATAGTATGCGTATTGTGGACAGACAGGGAAAGGACAATTTCTATACCGCAGAGACCGTATTGGACGAGATCAACGTGGGACTTCAGGGAGAACTTTCCGCGGCGTTGAACAAAGCGTACAAAAGGGTGATGGAAAACTATGCCGTCTATGAGACGGAATCGGCGAGGGCCATTCATTTTTACAGCGAGTATTTTGAAGCCTTACAGGAGGCGCTTGAGAATCCTTCGGCTGCCGGAGAATATAATATTGATAAATTGAGGGGATATCTGTCCCCGGAACTTTTAGGAGACGGAAACGGGGAAAGACCTGCGGACGGCGCTTCTTTTAGGGAGGGTGCGATCGTAGAGTCCAATGTGGATACGGGAAAATACAGGATCAAAATAACAACTTCCACCATCAACGGCACACCGGATGTGCCGACAGGATTTGCATTGGAAGACCTGAAGATTTCTTATGTTAACCGCAGCGGTTTTGTTTCCATTATCAGCACGGACATACGTCTCGGTATTCCGGCAATGGATTTCGGCAATGCTTCGGCATATCCGGATTTGGGGGGATATTGTCTGATCGCGGACAATAAGTTGATCTTTGAGAACAGTATGGGAGGTACCGTTACCATAAAAGGCGACGCCTATGCGGGCAATGCGCAGGAAAACGAGATTGCGGGCGCGACCGGGGAAGACCGGGGAAAAAACACGGCAATCTATGTAAATTCGATCGGTGACGTGCGCTTTACCACGCCGGTTTTTGCACAGGCAGGCAGCCTTTCCAAGCTTGTCAGCGGAGGAGACGTGGATGTGGCGAGGGGGAAACTGTTTACCGTGGATGTGGAACTTTGGGGACGGAATATTCTTTTAAACGCTTCTACCATCGAGTTAAAAGGTAATACCAACATGAGCGATGACCTGGTATTAAACGGAAACGGGAGCAGGGTAGTTTTGGCAGGAGAGTATAACGGTTTCGGAACGCTCGATTTAAACGAGATCAATGCGCCCGGTTCCACCAGCGAATTTGATTTTAACGATGCTGAAAATGCAAACGGCAGCAGCGCGATTATGGTAAACGGAAGGGACAGCCGGCTGGATCTGTCAAATTTGGAACGGCTGATTCTCGGCGGCCATACCTACATCAAAACGGCGCTTACGGATACGGACGAGAAAAATGTCATGATGGGCGAGTCCATAGCGGTAAAAAGCAATCAGCTTATTTATCTGGTACCGCCGGAAGCGTTGGGGTGCTGGATCGCGGAGGACGGGACGATAGAAGAATCTGCATTCGGCTGTAATCCGCTGAAATTGGAACAATATGAGGAAATTATAAACAATCCGTCCAAATACCTGCTTTTGGACGGGAATAAACAGATCGCCGCACTGGACTATAAAACGCTGGATAATTACATCAATCAGGAAAATGTGGCAGGAAAAGCGGAACCTGCCTATGTGCCGGAAGTCGTGTTTAAGCAGACCAATGCGGGGACATTGGTGTACTGTTATCTCAGATTTAAGGACGAAGAGGCGGCCAACCGGTATTTTAGGGATTATTATAATGTGAATGCGGATTTGGTCAATTCTTTTATGAGACTTTATGCAAAAGAGATCCGGATGGCGGATCCGGACGCCATGCTGTATCTGAATATGGCGGGCAATGCGCTTAGCTATACCGGAACGGAGCAGGCCCGGGTCGTGAGGGCAAATGACAGTTACGCTTATAGGAACCAGCGACAGGGAACTTCGGTAATCAAGCAGGATACTTATGAAGCGCTGAAAGCGAAGATGATCACCAATAAGGCGCAGCTTAGCGCGGCGGAACTGGAACAGACAGTATTTCCGAATATTATTAACGAGACCAGACTGTCCGATACAATAAGTAAATTAGGAAACGGCAGCCGGACGGTGAAAATATCTACGGATGACGGTACGAAGACGGTTATTCTTACAGAAGACGATTATGTGATCGATTCTTCCACGGATTCGGCGGTGCATATGGTCATCAGCCTTGGAAACATAACGGTGGGGCGCAGCTTTGAAGGGCTGGTCATGGCGAAAGGCGACATTAAAGTAACGGGGGCTGTCGATATCGTTCCTCTCGGCACTACGTCGGGGACGGCGGTAGAGGAGCTTACGGAAATGCTCAACGCGCACAAGACTTCTACCGTTAACGGCAACGAATACTATGTGCTGGACGTATTCCGCGACGGGGTGAATACATTGTACGGTATGGGCAGCACGGAGGGGCCGGGCAGCGAGAGGGTATTTATGGCGGACCTGATCACTTATGAGCGGTGGACGAAGAAGTAGAAATGGGGATTCGGTTGGTATGGAAAAGGACAATAAAGGATTTTCCCTTGTGGAATTAATAATAGTTGTGGCAATCATGGCAGTTATGCTGAGTTTTACATTTTATTCCTTTTCCCTGCTGACAGGGCAGGATGCGAGAGAGTGCGCCAATAATCTAATGACCGCGCTTGGCAAGGAAAAGACCTATGCCCTGACGAAATCGGCCACGGCCGACTGCTACATGGAGGTCATGCAGGATACGGACGGCTATTATTATGTCAGATATTATGTTCCGGAGAACGCCATCGATTTAAAGTGGGCGTTACTGGATAAGCAAAAAATCGGTAAAGGCAGCGTAGACATAATATGTACTTTTAAAGAAAACGACGGAAGCGAAAGCAAAATTAAGATTCAGGGCGGACAGACGTTGATCGTTGTCTTTGACCGTGTGAGCGGTAACTTTAAAAAATTCCTTCTTTCAGACGGAACGGAAGGAAATGCCTTTATAGAGAATAAGATGAAAGAAACGACAAAAGAGTGTACCCAAATAGTGATCGACAGGGGAAGGACTTACGAGCTTGCGCTGTATTCCGCGACCGGTAAGTATGTCCTGACAAGGACAAAATAGTGTGCGGCTGATTAGTGAAGTGATAGACAGGCGGCAGATTTACCGGAGGTTACAAGCGGCCGGTACACGGAGCATCTGGGAACAGGCTTGACGGCTGACCCGATCGTCAGCATGGAACATATCAATTTCCGAAACACGGGCTTCGGAACAGAGAAGGAAATGGAGAGGGTTAAATGAAAAGGATTGGGATGAAAGAAAATCGGGGCTTGACATTGATCGAGCTGATGATCACCATCGGAATCTTGTCGATCGTGATTGTCATAGCGGGTTCCTTTATGTTGACGAGCGGAAACAGTTTTGCAAAGGGAAATGCGGATTCGGAAGTGCAGAACGAAGCGCAGCTTGCCGTGAATCAGATCGAGGATCTGATCATCGACGGCGTGGGCGTGGAAAAGACGGTAGATGCGGATAAGACGGAACTGGTGCTGTACCATACGGAAGAAGTAGGCGGTGCGACCAATTTCATTAAAGAAGTCGTAACGTGGAAAACCGACGGAAACAACAATATGTATTATTCCAAATGGGAAGTGATCAAAGACCCGGTTTCGGGCGATTATGTGGAAAGCGGTCCGGCTCTTTATCCGGAACAGCTTTTGGCGGAGAATGTAGCGGATTTTAAAGTCGATTTAGAGACGAAGGAAGAGAAAGCGGCGGACGGGACGACCATCAGCGTTGTAAGATCTGTGCAGATCGCAGTCGGCTGTGAGAACGGCGCGGGGGCAGGCAGCGCGGTCTATGCGACTACGCCGCTGATTACGCTCAGAAACCGAATGATACAGGGAGATCCTAAGGTGATCTTTACCAATGTTCCGATAGCGGACGACACCATAGTACTTTTTATCTCGGATGCAGGGAAGGGTGTGGATGCGGCCACGCCGGTCGTAGACAGGGTAACGTCGGTAGAACGTGGCAATGCCTACAATATTTATGCGATGCGGGAGTCCATCACCAATGTAAACGATCTGGTGAACTGGCAGATCGAAGAAGGAAATTCGGCCAGTACGATAGACGCTAACGGCGTATTGAATGTAGCGCCATTTGAGCCGAACAGCTATCTTACCATTGTGGCAAGGTATAAATCCAGCCCGAACAAGATGGCGAAAGGCGTGGTCAAGGTAGAGGGCGGCAGCCTGAAATCTTTGGATTCGGTTGAAATCACAACGAAATCATTATTGGCATTTAACCCGAAATACGGTTCTATCGTGACAACGACAGGATTCTCGGAGGAAGAAAGGGCGGCTTTACATTACAAATGGACGGTCAGCGAACCGGAGAGGGTGGAAAGCTTTACGGACAATACTTCCGGTCTGGAACTTAAGGTAAAACAGGAAAAGCAAAATTATGGAAAGATTTTCTCAATCACTTTAGTAGTATCCTCGGATGTTACGGGACAAAAAGTGTCCGATACCATTACCTACCGGATCGATCAGGAAGGAACGACAGGCGGCGATTCCAGCATGGAACGTGGCAGGGGAAATGACGGCGAGAACGATCACGGCCAAAACAATTATCCTTATACAGAGCCGAAATATCAAAAACCGATCATTACATTAGAGTATTACTTTTGCGATGAATACGGGCAAAAAATATCAAAATATGATATTTATAAGGACTATGTGGATGTCAGGCTGCGCGGAGGCACGCAGGAAGACGGAGGCGGCGGTGCAGGCGGATATGCGCTGACCTTTACCAAGGATCTCCCTCCCGATAATTCTTATTACCTGAAGGTAATCGTACATTATGAAGATCAGGTAACGGGAAGTACATGGGATTACGAGAGAATCCATTTCATATCGAAAGTATGTATTTCCGGAAAGACCACTAAAGCGGGAGAAGCAAATGTTTATGGACAATTTCCGGCGTACTATGAAATAACAGGATATCGTGTACTTGGATGGCAGCTAAATCATCCAATGGAGTATGAAGTGACGTTAGACTATGAAGCGCCTGCAGGGGTAACCGTAACGGCTGAATATTTAGGAACCAGTGTAAACGGCGAACATGAACTGAAAGCGGACTTTAGGTTTAAGGTGGATTTGGGCGGCAATTATGACGGGCTTTGGCAGGTACAGAACGATATCAAGATCAAGAGTGCGGTCATTAAAGTAAGTATGACGGAATATCCGGATATCTGCACTTATTCTACGGTACTCTTTCAGAAAAAGTAGAAGTTAATGTTTTAACGATTGAATTGAAGTGATTTTTAGTCCGCCCAAGCGGACATGGGGTATAAAAATGAAGAAGACGAAACAGGGAAATAACAAATTGAATAATAAAAGTCTGAAGCATTTTATATCGGCAGTGGCAGGGCTGCTTGCCGTAGCCATGGGCTTAATAGCGATCAGGCACTTTTGGTCGCGCCGTAATGGGAACGCGGGCATAAAAGAAAAGGGAAACGAAAAGAAAAGGAATCAAAACAAAAGGGTATCCCACAGAAAGAAAACGCCGTATAGGAAAAGCGTGTCAGGCAGCAACGGAAAAACATCCCTTCCGGTTAAAGCGGCTGATAAAGACACAGACGGAAAAGCGGAGAAATCAGCAGACAGGGCGGACAGGAAAAATCCTGCCCCGGAACGTTCAAAAGACGGCGTTTCACAGAACGATACACAGAACGATAAAAAATACGGTAAAACACAGGGAAAGGCGTCCGTTAAAAAGCAAAATGGCCGGGATCACAATAGGCAGGGCGGGCGTCCGGGCAAAAAACGCCTGAAGCATTCCCTGATGGCGGCAGCGGCAGCAACACTTGCCCTTACGCTGGCAGCGGTTTCCGTATTGACAAGATCGATAGAAGCCGAAGCGGCTGAAACCTTTTTCGGTATCGAAAAATTAAGAAATCAGATAGCGGAAAGCGAGAGGGAATATACCGTACTGGAGATCGTACCTAACAGGAACGCTTCGGAGATCGGTTATCTTTTCGGGGGATATGAGCCGATTCTTTCTGCCTGGGACAAAGAGGAAATGAAGTGGGTGGGCTGGAAAGAGATTTTATGTTCACTTCCCACTTTTGAAGAAAGAAAAGCGTTTATAGAAGGTAAGAAAAAAGAACTTCAGGCATACTATGACAGTTTAGGATTAAAAGATAAATTTCCAGTGACCTATGGGCAGGCGGAATATGAAGAAAGTGAAACTGCCCAGGAAGGGTTTGAGCGATGTGAAGCGGACGGGCAGGAAAGAACAGGATGGTTTGAGAAGAAAACGGGCGGCGCGGCGGAAGGATACCGGCTTACCTTCGACTATCAGGGTACTTATTCCCAGGTGAATAAGGAGATGGGATTTTTATATTATATTATAGATTCCGCTACTCTGGTAACGGCCGATATGGTCGAATCGATGGCGCCTGAAACGGTGATATATAAAAAGCTGGCGGACGGTATTTTTGTGGATCCCAAAACATGGGCAGAAATGCTGGAAGAGGGAATCAATGTAGCGGGAGAAACGGAAACGGAGACCGAGACAGAAACTGTTACAGAAGAGAAGACAACGGACAAAGAGACCAAAGAAGAGGAAACCACAGGAACTACACAGGAAGATACGACAGGCGACGGCACACAGGAGACTGGTACGCAGGGAGAGACCGGCACGGGCGACGGATCAGAAGGAACGACAGGAACCGGGCCGCAGGAGACCGGCAGTCCGGCAGAAACTTCGAATCCGGGCGGCGGTGAGACGGTCAGTCCGGAACCGGGCAGTACGGTTCCGGGCAGTCCTGAGGAGAGCAGTTCTAATCTTGCGCCTCCGGCAGAAACCGGTTCCGATCCGGCCCCTCCGGTAGAAAGTAGTTCCAGCCCAGCCTCGCCAAGCGAAAGCAGCGGCGGCGGTACTCCGGACACTCCACAGCAAGATCCCGGGGATCAGAACGGCGGACAGCCTTCAGAACCGGAAAATGCAGGTTCGGAGCTGACATGGAACGGAAGGGTATGGGATAGGCTGAGCGCCGAAGTGAAACCGACGGACGCATCCGGCGCAGATCCCCAGCCGCCTGCAGACGGCGGCAGCCCGCAGCCCGGCGCAGAAAATCCGGGAGGAAATACGGGAACACCCGAAGGCGGCGGTACTCCGGGGGGAAATACGGGAACGCCTGAAGACGGCGGGAATCCGGGAGGAAATACAGGAACGCCTGAAGGCGGCGGTACTCCGGAAGAGAGCAGCAGTGTACAGCCCGGTACGGGCGCTCCGGAGGAAAGCAGTACGGGAGGAAATGCAGGAACGCCCGAAGAGAGCGGCAGCGAACAACCCGGTACAAGTTCGCCGGAAGAAAGCGGCGGTACGGAAACGGAGACTGCTACCAAACCGGAAAGCGAGACGAAAGTAGAACCGACAACGGAAACGGATGATGAAATCAAAACGGATCAGGCAGGTTCAGAAGCCGGAGAGGACGGATATTATATCCTGTCCTTTAAGAGAGTGGAGAATTACGGAAACCTTGCAGGGGATACACACGTTTATATTGTTTCTGACATAGCGGCAAGTGCGGGCGGTGAGTATCAGTTTATTGAAAGCGATGATGAAAATCAAAATAAGCAGACCTATTATTTTGCCGGAACCGTAATCTATTGCAGGAATGCATTTACCAATAACGAGTGGTTCAAAAAATATGTTTTAAACATGGAGCCGGACGATTTTGAAAAATTCCCTGTAAAGGTCGTCACCCTGACTCCCGGGGAATTGAATAACATGGGAGAACCGCCGGTATTTGATTTCTTATATATCAATTCAGGAATGAGAACATCTGTTATTGATGAAATAACGGGTGAGGAAAATAAACCGGGCGGCAGCCTTAGCGACATCGGTCATGCCGGAATCGGAAAAGGCACGGATAACGGAAACGGAAATGATGCAGGCAGTCCCGGAAATGGAGAAGGAGCTGGAGGCGGAAACGGTGCAGAATCCGGAAACGGAGAAGGAACGGGCGGCGGAAACGGTGCAGAACCCGGAAACGGAGAAGGAACGGGCGGCGGAAACGACGCAGAACCCGGAAACGGAGAAGGAGCCGGAAACGGAAACGATACGGAACCCGGAAGCGGAGAGGAAGCCGGAAACGGTAACGGTGCAGAACCTGGAAGCGGAGAAGGAACAGGAAACGAAGCAGACAGAGAAGTCGGTGCGGATCTCGGAAATGGCGGGGATCTGGGCGGCGAACAAACCATAGGAACCGTAAATAGCGATACAACAAGAAGCGGAAACGGCATGGAATCCGGAACCGGAGAAGGAACGGGCGGTGAAAGCGGCACGAATGCAGGAAGCGGAGAGGGAACAGACGTGAATCCCGGAACCGGCAGTGATGCAGGCAGTCCCGGCAACGACGGCGCAGGCAATACAAATCCCGCAGAAGGAGCAGGAGGCGGAAGCGGCACAAATTCCGAAACCGGAGAAGGAACGGGCAGTGAAAGCGGCACAAATCCCGGAAGCGGAGAAGGAACCGGCGGTGAAAACGGCACGGAGTCCGGGGAAGGAGCAGGAAGCGAAATCAGCACGGATACCGGAAATGAAGACGGAACGGGGCCGGAAAACGACGGAAACGGCACGGAACCCGGAACCGGCGGAAGTACGGACAGTGCCGGGACGGGAAATGAAAACGCCGATAGTACGTTATCAGGCGATCAATATGCGGCTGATAGCTGCGATTTATCGGAAAGTATGGCAAGAAGCCTTTTTGAACGTATCGTGGCCGGCGCGCTTCCGTGTCTGGTAGACGGCGGTCTTTTGTATAGAAGCGATGAAAACGACGGTACGGTCGTTAATGCGGGGCAAAAAAACACCTGGATATTCAAATTCGCGGCGGTAATGTGTCAGGAATCATTGCCCGCATGGCTGGAAGAACACACCAGTGGGATTTCGGGTATATCGGTGGATACGCTGCTGGAAGAAATGGTGGAAGATGATGACCACAACTTTACGACGGAGCAGGTATATTGTAAGTTTGGGACTCCGATCATCAACAGCAATTTCTTTACGCCTACGATCTATACGGAAGGTGCAGAGATCGAACAGGGATTCCAAAACGTTTTGGATGAAATCGAACTGGAGAATTTATTCCGTACATCAGATACGTCGGGGAATTACGCTCCCCTTCCGACCAATATCTCTCAGGCGGAGGCATTACGGCATATTATCAATTATAAGAACCGCAGAAGCGTGGAAACGAAGAAGCACATTAAGGTTTTGGAAATACAGCCGGCAAAGGTCGGCCAGTCCGATATTACGTTAGAGCAATTGCAGAAGTGGGCGCCGGGAGTGGAAAGCGTGGATATTACCGTTATGACTACGGCGGAGTTTATCGGTAAGATTGAGAAACTGAACGAGACCTACGACCTGATCTATATTGGTACGTCCAAAGAACATTTGAATCTGAAAAACTGGATCACGGACAATGGAAAGAGCAGCGACGGAAAATATTTAGGAAGTACCGTATTTAACGATCATGATATGGACGGTCTGATCTACTACAACATAGGAGACCTGCGGGTTGTCAATCTGCCTTTATCCGGTCTTCTGACTACGGAGTACAAAAATAATAACAGAAGTGATTATACATATTTCTATAATTATGTACGATATGGCGGAAACGATATTACGGAAGAAAAAATGCGCGCCTTAACTTCTTTCCTTGACGGCGCATATCCGGTCATTGTATCGGATGAGTTTATCGAGCAGCCGGCGACTTTATTTGAAGACGTAGGGTTCAAAGGCAGGAGAGGAACGGTTGGGACGGGAGAGTTTGAGCAAAAGGCTCTTTTGGAACGGCAGATTTATGCAAAACTGGAGAAAAAAGGAATTTCCAGCCTGAAAGTAAAAGACGGATACCGGGTCACCTTATATGATCAGCCGGACCTGAAAGGAAATTCCGTATCATTTAACGGGGATGTGGCGGATTTATCGAAGCATTCCTGGGACAACAGATGTCAGTCCGTTAAGGTGGAAAAGCTGGAGGAGCAGCAGACAGTCCGGGAAGTAGACGGAGATCATATTGATAATTGTACTTACCTGTATGAGTTTGTAGATTCGGCATTGGAGAAGGGATATACCAATTTTTATGCGGAAGGCGATATTGACGAGAACGGATCGGAACTGTTTAAGTTTTATCTGAACCGGCCTAAGGTAAGCATGAGCGGATTTACGGCGAATGGAGCGACGGAGGGAATCTTAAGCGACGGCACGGTTATTAACGACGTTTATTACATTAATCCGAATATGTATGGAAAATATACGTTAAGTTATAGCTTTGCGATCCAAAATGAAGGCGCGGCAAGTATGGATACCCAGTATTCCTGTAAGCTTTATATCGATGTAAATGCAGACGGTAAGTTTTCGCAGGCGGAAGAGGTATCCGATATTACGATGACTAATCGGCAAAACGGCAGTCTTGTTTCAGCAGACGGATTGTATGCGGGAACGGAATATACGCTTACCAGGGAGGTGCCGATGGGATATAAAGGCCTTCTGCCCTGGAGGATAGAGATCTGTCAGGTAAACAACCCTAATATCTATACGTCTGCCAACGGCTATACGAAGCTGAAGGGGATGGAGAAGGAAGTACTTAAAATCTGTCAGATCAACAGGAATACGGATCGGTTCGGGCCGGTAATCAGTCTTCAGGACGAGGTTTCGAATAAGAGCAGCTTTTTCCATATTTTGATATATGGAGGATATCATAACGGTATATACTATCCGGGAATTGCAGATGATTTTGAGCTGGATATTAAGACGATCAGCGTGTGGGATTTTGAGAATTATACGAATCCTGACAGACATCATAAGGACTATAATCCGAATTATCTGAAAGATTTTAATATGCTTATTTTAGGTTTTTCCGATTTGTACGGCGATTTTAGCGGCGACAGCCAGAGCGGGCCGATGGGCGCGATCATAGACTTCATCAACAGCGGAAAGAGCGTGATGCTGGGTCATGATACGACTTCATTTTTCAATAATCCTTCCATCAACGGACAGGAAAAAGGATATCCCTGGAGGAACAGTTGGGATGCAAGGTATATGCCGGCTTCATGGTATTATACAAGTAATGCCGTGAGCCTGAACAGATATGTACGTCCGCTTGTGGGCATGGACCGCTACGGTATCCTGCAGTCGCCGGTACTCCAAAGAGGCGTTGCCTTAAAAGAAGGAGAGGCAGGATGGAATGAGGTGGTTTCCGGCAGTAAGGATGTGGCGTATAAACCTAAGAGCGGACGAAAAGAAACGGTTGCGGAGACCCACGGTTATACTTATTCCCTGATCAGCGCGAAAAATCAGAAAGTAGAGAAGGATCCGGGTACGTCTTCTGACAATGAGTATACCCAGTATAATTTGTGGTCGGGCAACTGGGGAAGCGGGATAAAGATTGTATTTACCAATCAGTACCGCAATATCAGGTATGATAACTGCTATTATTGGGACGATAAATTTTATGATCATGGAGAAATGGAACGTGTCAATAACGGAGAAGTAAGCAATATTCATGTGACGCAGGTCAACAAAGGCCAAATTACGGAGTATCCGTATAAGCTGGCGCAGGATTTTGAGGTGGCGCAGACCCACGGGCAGTACTACGAACTGGACTACACGGCGGATGACGATATGGACGGACAGAGCGATCTGGTAGTTTGGTTCTGTTTGGGCGAAAGAGTGCAGCCGGGCAGCATGGCGAAATTAGAGACGGTCTATTCCCAGTCTCCGAACGATGTGCGCAACAATTATTATATTTATAATAAAGGCAACATTACCTATACGGGCATGGGGCATTCCGCAAAACATAAGAACAGCGGCGGTACGTTATATACGTTTGATGAAGCGAAACTTTTCATTAATACGATGATTGCTTCTTATCAGGCGGGTATGAAATCCCCTTATATTTCCGTTTTGGAGAACGGCCTGCCGGAGGCGAGGGAGATCAAGACCATTTACCGGTTCTATGACGATGCCAACGGTATTTCTTTATCGGATGAGGCTACTGCGGATGCCAATGAAAAGCTTTACTTTACCGTACAGGACGTAAACTTTGTAAAGGGCAGCAGGAGCATTGCCACCCATGTATTCTATGAGGCGGCGGACGGATCGGAAACGATCACCGTCAGCGGAACGGAGAAACGGGTCAACCGTCTTGTGGATGCGATGTATAACGCTTCGGACGACAGTCCGGTAGACGCAAATAATTTAAGGAGCGGCGGTATTTACTATATTCTGGTACCGAAATCCGTTATGAGGCAGTGCGATAATGGACTGAAGTTCTATTTTGAGGCTCAGAGTACGATTACAACCAATACAACGACGGCAAATGTGTATGTTACGGATAAGATCTATGCAGAACTGGAAGTATTGAAAGCATATTTGTTTGAGCTGGAATAAACGGGAACAATGAGCAGTAAATAAAGTGAACGAAGAAAAAGGCATTTCAAGACCGGAAAGGTTTTGGAATGCCTTTTTAAAATTACTTTTGCTTTGCAGCTTTTTATTCAGCTTGCGTAGCTTGTTATATTATGATTGAATTTTCTATAGATCCATGCTAGAATCATAAAAAGCATATTTTCTTAATTCAATTCTATTCTCTTTTATTTCTAAATTATCAGAAAATCCGTGCTTTGATCCAAATCTAATTTTGATAAGCAGGAGATTCTGAAACGGTTCTTCTGCATTGATGGGAGGACACTAAATGAAAGAATGTAAAATGAATGAAACAAAGAAAAAAGAACAGAAACAGTTACAAAATCCGGTTCGGAAAAAAACATTAAAGAGAGGACAAATAGAAGCCTTTCAAAACGAAATACAGATACAGAGATGTTACAAAGATACTGTATTCCGAATGCTGTTTCAAGAAAAAAGGAATCTCCTGAGTCTTTATAATGCGGTAAATAAGTCATCTTACACAGAATTAGAGAAGCTTGAAGTCACGACTTTGGAGAATGCAATTTATATGAACTATAAGAATGATATTTCTTTTGTCTTTGATTTTGAACTGATGCTATATGAGCACCAGTCAACGGTGAATCCGAATATGCCTTTAAGGGATCTGATTTATGTTACAAAGGTGTTGCAAGGACTAGTAAAGGATGAAAATTTATATAGTACGGAGTTGGTCAGGCTGCCTGCGCCGAAATTCATTATTTTTTATAATGGGATCGATTTACAACCGCCGGTTCGACTGTTAAGGTTATCGGACGCTTTTCTTAAGAAACAGGAATATCCGGAATTGGAACTGGTGGTAACTGTGTACAATATCAATTTAGGGTATAATTTGGAATTGATGAGAGCATGTCATTTATTGGAGGAATATGCAAAGTATGTGGAACAGGTAAGGAAATATGCGAAAGAAATGCCTTTTGAAGAAGCGGTAGGGCGGGCGGTGGACTTTTGTATTAGAAACGGAATATTGGAGGAGTTTTTATCAAAAAATCGTGCGGAGGCGATAGCTGTGAGTATATTTGAATATAATGAAGAAAAGCATATAGAGAATGAACGGGAAACAGCATATAGAATCGGTAAAAGTGACGGTTGGAAAGAAGGTCAGGAAGAGGGAACGCGGGCTTTGATTAGGCTAAGCAGGGAGTTTGGCAACAGCCGACAAGAGACCTTGAAGCATATTATGGGGAAAATGAATTTGTCACAGGCAGAAGCCGAAGAGTGTATGGAAAAATATTGGCATGAAACACTATGAATCATAAAGGGAAGATAAATTATAAAAAGTCTCTAAGAGAAATCTTAGGGATTTTTTTTATTTCAATTCCAATAAAATAAATTACCCATTAGTAAAATTAAA